>Ga0180220_1000655_pt1 | contig 33908 bp, 32 predicted proteins | sample eDN5th37CBELigBY_FD_151335 | JGI IMG/M metagenome (GOLD analysis project Ga0180220, IMG submission 151335) | Enriched backyard soil microbial communities from Emeryville, California, USA - eDNA 5th pass 37_C BE-Lig BY (version 2) (version 2) | ecosystem: Environmental > Terrestrial > Soil >... | reverse complement strand
GCCGTAAGCAGCCACTCACCAAGCGGCAAGAACGAAACCACCAAACGCAAAAAGGCCCAAACCGAAGTTTGGGCCTTTTTAAAATCCTGGAGCGGGAAACGAGTCTCGAACTCGCGACCTCAACCTTGGCAAGGTTGCGCTCTACCAACTGAGCTATTCCCGCGTATTTTCCGGGGTCGCATTGACTGCGTCACCCGAAGAAGGCTCGCATTTTATATTACTTTTATGGGCCATGCAAATCGGGTTGCAGCGCCCGCGCGCGGTATGCTTACGGCTTCATCGAATTCGGCGATCATTCGCGTTACACGTATACGAGCGGGGCGGTTTTGCTGCATTTTTTAGAACAGGATCTGACCTCATGCAACACCTTGGGCTTGCGCTCCAGTGCGCGGGCGGTGCTGCGCTATCGGCGTCAGGACCAGTTGCCGGCCTTGTCCGAGCAATTGGCGGCGGGGCGGGAACGCGTGTTCGTATTGGGCGGGGGCAGCAATGTCGTCCTGGCGCCCAGTCTGGATTGCCTGGTCGTCAAGGTGGAATCGCGCGGGGTGCGCCTGCTTTCGCGCTCGGATGGCGAACTGGTGGTGGAGGCTGAAGCGGGGGAGGTCTGGCACGATTTCGTGCGGCGCTGCGTGGATGAAGGGTGGAATGGGCTGGAAAACCTGGCGCTGATTCCGGGCACGGTGGGGGCGGCGCCGGTGCAGAATATCGGCGCCTATGGCGTGGAGCTGGATCAGCGGCTGCACAGCCTGTCAGCCTGGGATCTCCATGCGGGACGCATGGTGGACATGGATGCCAAGGCTTGCGGCTTTTCTTATCGCAATAGTGTTTTCAAAGAGGCGGAAGCGGGGCGCTGGCTAATCGTGAAAGTGCGATTCCGTTTGTCGGAGGCCGGCGCCTGGCGCCCGGTGCTGAATTATCCGGACTTACAGCGTCATGCGCAATTACAGGAAGCGGGGAGGGCGGTTACAGCACGGCGGATATTCGATGCGGTGTGTGAGATTCGCCGCAGCAAGCTGCCTGACCCAGCGGTGCTGGGCAATGCCGGCAGCTTCTTCAAGAACCCCATTGTTTCGGCCGATGTCTACGCATCGCTGAAAAGCGCCCACCCGCAACTGGTGGCTTATCCGCAAGAAGATGGCCGCTATAAGGTCGCCGCCGGTTGGCTGATCGACCAGGCCGGATGGAAAGGGCGGCGTCTGGGGGCGGCGGGGGTGCACGACCGCCAGGCGCTGGTGCTGGTGAATCATGGCGGCGCCAACGCCGAAGACATCATGCGCCTGGCTGACGCCATCCGCGTGGATATTGCCGAGCGTTTCGGCGTGGATTTGGAGCAGGAGCCGGTACAGGTTTCTTGATTGCGGACCCAGGCGCAAATCCTCGCCTTTGAAGCGGGCGCAACGCAACCGCCGGCCGTGTCGCTGCGCGCTCGACCGGTGGTGGCTCGGGCACAGAGCGAAATCAGGTGGCCAGCACGTCCTGCATGTCGAACAGGCCGAATTCCTTGCGCGCCAGGTAGCGCGCCGCGCGCAGGCTGCCTTGGGCGTAGGTGGCCCGGCTGGTGGAGCGGTGGGTGATTTCTATGCGTTCGCCGGTGCCGCAAAAATAGACGGTGTGGTCGCCGACGATGTCGCCGCCGCGCACGACGGAAAAGCCGATCTTTCCGGTTTCGCGCGCACCGGTTTCGCCATGGCGGGCCCAGTCGGCGATGTCGTTCAGCTTTTTGCCCCAGGCAGCCGCTACGGCTTCGCCCATCGCCAGCGCCGTGCCCGAGGGGGCGTCCACCTTGTTGCGGTGGTGCGCCTCGAAGACTTCCACGTCGTAGCCGCTATTGAGCAGCCTTGCCGCCATGTCGAGCAGCCGCAGGGTGGCGTTGACGCCCACGCTCATGTTGGGCGCGAATACGATGGCGATGTGCTGGCTCGCGGCCTGGATGGCTTGCTTGCCCTGTTCGTTGAAGCCGGTGGTGCCTATGACGCATTTGGTGCCGTGGCGGACGCAGGCCTGCAAATGGGCCAGGGTGCCTTCGGGGCGGGTGAAATCGATCAGGCAATCGGCGCGGGCCAGGGCGTCCAGCCCGTCTTCGATGAGCACGCCCGTGAGCTTGCCGAGGAAGGCTCCGGCGTCTTGCCCGATGACGGCCGAGCCGGGGCGGTCGAGCGCCACGGCCAGCTCCAGATCGGGACTTTGCAGCACTGCTTCGATCAGCATGCGGCCCATGCGGCCGTCCGCGCCGGCTATTGCGATACGCATTCTCGTTCCCCTTCAGCGCAGTGGTTCGGCCGTGCTGCGGCCGGGCACGGGCGCCCCGGGGGCCGCGCGCCGCGCGGGCTGCACATTGATTATCGGACGCCTTTGCGTGGCGGGCTCGGCTTCGGATTCGCGCTGCCGGCTGCCGGCTTCGCTACTGGCTTCGGCAGCGGGTTCGGCGCCGGCCGGTTGCGGAGCGCCGCCGACAGGCAGGACGGGGCTGGTTTGCGCAGCCGACTCGTCGATCTGTGCGCGCCCGCCCTGGATGGCCGGCCCCGTATCGGCTCCGCCGCCATCCGCAGTTTGCTTGGCCATGCCGGTGTCCGCCTTCTGGAAGGGCTGGCGGTCGGGCTGCTCGTCGCCCGCCCAGCGGACCAGGGAATCGCCCTCGAACCATACCGTGAATTTGCGCTCTTGTTCCGGCCCGTAGCCCGGCTTGTTATAGTAGGGGTAGTCCCAACGGTTGCTGCGGAAAATATCTTGCAGGGTGGGCGTGCCGAGAATGAAGCGTACTTGTTCGCGGGTCATGCCTTCTTGCAGCTGGGCGATCTGTTCGGATGTAATCCAGTTGCCTTGCTGGACGTCGGGCCGATACGGAAAGCCCCAATTGGTCGTACCGCAGGCTGAAAGCGCGAGAGCCGCGGCGGTTGCCGCGAGGCCGGTGCGTAGCGTAATGAATCTTTGTTTTACAGTCGTCAGCACGAAGCGCCCCTGTTATTCAGATCAAATAAAACCGTTATCATAAAGGCTTAAGAATAAACGCATAATAGCGTAGTCAGCGTTAGGCGCACGCGCAGCCATCCCGTGCGCCTGAACATTATCCAATTCCGCCAGAGTATTTTAGCTATGAATGATCAAAATGAACTTAAAACCATGGGCTTGAAGGCGACCTTTCCGCGCCTCAAGATCCTCGACATCTTTCGGCGGTCGGATATTCGCCACCAGAGCGCCGAAGATGTCTATCGCACGCTGATCGCTGAAGACGTGGACATAGGCCTGGCGACTGTATATCGCGTACTGACCCAGTTCGAGCAGGCCGGAATCCTGGTGCGCAGCCAGTTCGACGGCAGCAAGGCTGTCTTCGAGCTGAATGACGGCGATCACCACGATCACCTGATTTGCACCAATTGCGGCAAGGTGGTTGAATTTTCCGATCCGGAAATCGAAAAACGCCAGCACAAGGTCGCCAAGGACAAGGGCTTCGTGCTGGAAAGCCATACCATGCTGCTTTACGGCATCTGCCCGGACTGCCAGGCGAGCAACATCAAATAGCGCATGCATGCGCCCGCGCCCGCCATGGGCGCGCCGGGCGCCTGCTCGAAATCACCGCCGCAGCAAGGCGCCCGCGGGCGCCTTTATCCCAGCTGGTTTCGACGGGCTTCAACTGGACAGCATTTCACGCGCATGCTTGCGCGTGGTGTCCGTGATCTTCAACCCGCCCAGCATACGGGCGACTTCATTCACACGGCCTTGTTCGTCCAGCGCCTGGATTTTCGACAAGGTGCTGGCATTGGCGGTGGATTTGCTGACTTCATAGTGATGCGCGCCGCGCGCCGCCACCTGCGGCAAGTGCGTTACGCACAAGACTTGATGGCGCTCGCCTAGCTCACGCAGCAGACGGCCGACCACCTCGGCCACGGCCCCGCCCACGCCAGTGTCCACTTCGTCGAAAATAAGGGTGGGCACGCGCGCGGCCTGGCTGGCAATGACCGACAAGGCCAGGGAGATGCGCGCCAATTCGCCGCCCGAGGCCACTTTGGCCAAAGGGCGCGGCGTGGTGCCGGCGTGGCCGGCCACCAGGAATTCCACGGTTTCCAGGCCATGCGCGCCGGCGGGGCAGGCCGCCAGGCTGACGTCGAAGCGCCCGCCCTGCATGGCCAGGGTCTGCATCGCCGCGGTGACGGCTTTGGCCAGGGCCTTGCCCGCTTTCTGCCGTGCCTTGCTTAGCTGGCGGGCCAGTTCGAGGTAAGTTTTTTCAGCCGCCTGCGCGCTTTCGGCAAGAGCCTGCGTGTCGGCCGCGGCCTGGCTGGCATCCAGGCTGGCGCGCAGGCTTTGGTGCAAATCGGCCAGGTTCCCGGGTTCGACCTTGAACTTGCGCGCGGCATCGAAGATGGCGGACAGCCTTTGTTCCGTCTGGCTCAGGCGTTCGGGCTCGAGTTCGAGTTTGCTTAGATAGCTGTTCAGATCCGAGACGGCTTCCGAGACCGAGATGCGCGCCGATTCTATGGCGTCGTAGATGCCTTGCAAATGGTGGTCGTGGCGCAGCAGCGCCTGTATCTGGTGCCCCGCCGCGTTCAGGGCCTGCCCCGCCGAGCTTTCTTCGCTGTCCAGCGCCGCCAGGGCCTGGCCGGCGCCTTCCAGCAGCGCCTGGGCGTGGGCCAGGCGGTTGTGCTCATTGCTGAGCGTGTCCCACTCGCCTGGCTGCAGTGCCAGTTGATCCAGTTCCGAAATCTGCCATTCCAGCCGTTCACGCTCTTCAGCCAGGGTGGCGGCGTTTTGCAGCGCCTGGGCCAGGGCTTTTTCCGCAGCCTGCCATTGCTGCCATGCCTGCTGCACTTGCCGCGCCAGCGGCAGATGGCCGCCCTGGGCGTCCAGCAGGTCGCGCTGGCTGGCGGGCCTGAGCAGGCTCTGGTGAGCATGCTGGCCGTGGATATCGACCAGTTGCTCGCCCAGCTCGCGCAACTGCGCCAGGGTGACGGGCACGCCATTGATGAAAGCGCGGCTGCGGCCCTGGTTGTCGATGACGCGGCGCAGGATCAGGCTGTCTTCGGTGTCCAGTTCTTGCTCGCGCAGCCAGGATTGCACGCTTGCGGGAGCGTCGAAGATGGCCGTGATGTCGCTGCGCGCGGCGTTTTCACGCAATACGCCGGCGTCGGCGCGCGCGCCCAGCGCCAGCGACAAGGCGTCCACCAGTATGGACTTGCCCGCCCCCGTTTCGCCGGAAAACACGGTGAAGCCGGCTTCGAACTGTATTTCTGCCTGATCGACGATGACGAAGTCGCGTATGTGCAGAGTGCGCAGCATAGGTTTATTGATCCTCTTCCGAGGGTTGGGGCATGTGGTTCCAGTACAGTTTGCGTCGCAGAGTGGAAAAGAAACTGTAGCCGGTGGGATGGACGAAGCGGACCGTGTCGGCGGCGCGGCGGACGTCGATGCGGTCGCCGGGCTGGCAGTCCGACCACGTTTGCATGTCGAAGTGGACGCTGGCGCCCGATTCGACCCGCCCCAGGGCGGTGATGGTCAGGGCCAGCGTGCCGTTGTCCGGCAGGACGATGGGGCGGTTGGACAGCGTTTGCGGAGCCACCGGGACCAGCAGTATGGCGCTGATCTGGGGGTGGACGACAGGCCCGTTGGCGGACAGCGAGTAGGCCGTCGAGCCCGTGGGCGTGGCGATGATCAGGCCGTCGGCCCGCTGGCTGTACATGAAGGCGCCATCGAATTCCACACGGACTTCTATCATGCCCCCCCGGCCTGCCCGGTTCAGGACGACGTCGTTCAGGGCCAGCCCCGAAAACAGGGTTTTGCCGTCGCGCACCACCCGGCCTTCGAGCATGGCGCGGTCTTCGGCCTCGTAGCTGCCCTGGATGACGCTGGCCAGGGCGTCGTTGGCGCTATGCAGGGGAATGTCGGTGATGAAGCCCAGCCGCCCATGGTTGATGCCGATGAGCGGCACATGATCGCGAGCCAGCTGGCGGGCGGCTCCGAGCATGGTGCCGTCGCCGCCCATGATGACCGCCAGATCGGCCTGCGCGCCGATTTCCTGGTACGACGCCGTGGTGTATTCGACGATGCCGATATTCCTGGCCGTATCCGCCTCGAGCAGCACTTTGCATCCGGCCGCTTCCAGCACTTCAGCCAGCCTGCGCACGGGAGCGTCGAGCCCCGAATCCTGGTAGCGGCCGACGATCGCGATGGTTTTGAAATGCATGTGGCGAATACTCTGCGGTTTGATGGAATAATAAGGACTGCCTGATTATAGGGTTCCCGGGGCCATTATGGCTGTACGTAGAAAACGCGTGTTTACAACATTGCATAAAATATCACTATGGATGACCGAGCCAATGCGCTGCTCAAGGCGCTCATAGAACGATACATTGCCGACGGCCAGCCGGTCGGTTCGCGGACGCTGTCCAAGATGTTCGACTTGTCGCCGGCGACCATACGCAATGTCATGGCCGATCTCGAAGATCTGGGCCTCATACACAGCCCGCACACTTCGGCCGGGCGCGTGCCCACGCCCAAGGGCTACAGGCTGTTCGTCGACCGCCTGCTGGCGGTGCAGCGCTTCGAGGTCCTGCCCGCCAGCCAGGTCCGCCAGCTGTTGCCCGCCGCCGAGCCGGGCAGGGCGGTCAATGCCGCCGCCGCGCTATTGTCCAATTTGTCGCAGTTCGCGGGGGTCGTGCTGGCGCCCAAGCGCGCCCAGGTATTCCGCCAGATCGAATTCATCCGGCTGTCCGAAAAAAGGGTGCTGCTGATCATCGTCACCCCGGACGGCGATGTGCAGAACCGCATACTTTTCGTATCGCGCGACTATCTCGATCAGGAATTGCAGGAAGCCAGCAATTTCTTCAATCAGCATTTCGCCGGCATGTCCTTCGAGCAGGTCCGGGTGGCGATCACGGAAGAACTCTCCAGCCTGCAGGCCGATATCTCACGCCTGATGCAGGCCGCCGTCGAAGCGGGCACCGCGCCGGCCGACACGGACGAAAGCCTGGTCATCTCGGGCGAAAGCAAGCTGCTGGATATTTCCGAGATCGCTTCCGACATGGACCGCCTGCGGCGCATGTTCGCCTTGTTCGAAAAGAAAACAGACCTGCTGCAGTTGCTCGACGTGTCCAGCCGGGCGCAGGGCGTACAAATCTATATAGGCGGGGATTCGCAATTGGTTCCTCTCGAAGACGTCTCCGTCATCACCGCGCCGTATGGCGTGGACGGCACGGTGGTGGGCACCCTGGGCGTCATCGGCCCGTCGCGCATGGCCTATGAACGCGTCATTCCCATCGTCGACATCACCGCCAGGCTGTTGTCCAATGCTTTAAGCCACAATCAGTCCTGACTTTTCTCCGGCTCACGCCTGCGGTACGCCCGGGCAGCCCTTGCTACTCGGACCCACGGATATGTTCAAGCTGTTTTCATCGCCATACCTGCCGGAAGCGGCCGACCCTCACGCTTTCGATAGCGATCCGCCGGCGCGCGATCCCGGCCCCCTGGGGGTCCTGCTGGTCAATCTGGGCACGCCGGACGAGCCGACGCCCGCTTCGATACGCCGCTATCTGGGCGAGTTCTTGTCCGATCCGCGCGTCATCGAGATTCCGCAATGGCTGTGGCAAGTGATATTGCGCCTGTTCATCCTGACCCGCCGCCCAAAGGCGCTGGCGCCGCGCTACGAGGAAATCTGGCTGAAGCAAGGCTCGCCCTTGCTGGTCTGGAGTCAGGCGCAGGCGGCGGGCGTACAGAGCCGGCTGCGGGCGGGGGGCCTGCAGCTGCGGGTGGAATTGGGCATGCGCTACGGCAACCCATCCATCGCCAGCGCCTGTGAAAGCCTGCGCGCCCAGGGCTGCCAGCGGATATTGATGGCGCCCATGTATCCGCAATATGCGGCCAGCACCACCGCGACGGCGGTGGACCGCCTTGCCGCCCATGCCGGGCGCCTGCGCGATCAGCCTGAATTGCGCTTCATAAAACGCTACCACGACGACCCGGGATACATAGACGCATTGGGCCGTCGGGTGCAGGGCTATTGGGCGCAGCACGGCAAGCCGCAGCGCCTGCTGCTCAGCTTCCATGGCCTGCCGCGCCGCACGGTGGAGCTCGGCGACCCTTACCACCGCGATTGCATGGAAACCGCCTCTTTGCTGAAGAAGTATCTGGGGCCGGACGGGGATCTCGTGCATGTGTCCTTCCAGAGCCGTTTCGGCGCGGAGCGCTGGCTGGAGCCCTACACCGAGCAGACTTTGCGCGCCTGGGCCCGCGAGGGCGTGCAGGCGGTGGATGTCATATGCCCGGGCTTCCTGGCCGATTGCCTGGAAACCCTGGAGGAAATCCAGATGCAGTGCCGCGACGCCTTCCTTGGGGAAGGCGGGCGGCAGTTCCGTTACATTCCCTGCCTGAACGACGACCCCGTGTGGGCCGATCATTTCGCCGCCATTATCGAGCGGCATCTGGCGGGCTGGACGCCGGTTCGGCCGCCTTTGCCCGCCGATGCGGGCCTTTAAGCCTTTGTGCCGGCCGGCGCCCGGCTTGCGTAGGGCAGCCGGCCGCCGCTGGCGAAAGCCTGGCCTTGAAAAGGGGCCGCACGCCCCCATTGTTCTTGAATTGCATAAGTAATGTTAGATGTGGAGATTTATATGCCGGCACCCAATGAACCCCTAGATCCCAAGCGGCAGGACCCTGCGGTCGACACCGCTGAGCAGCTCGAAGTCAACGCAGCCGCCGAAGCCCCCAAAGCTCCCAAAGCGGAAGGCGCGGCTTCGGGGGGCGCCGAGCAGGCGGCCGAGGAAGACTGGGCGACTTTATTGTCCGAAACCCAGGCCAAGGTGGCCCAGTATCACGACGAGCTGCTGCGCGCCCGCGCCGAAGTGGAAAATATCCGCCGCCGCGCCCAGGAAGACGTGGCCAAGGCGCGCAAGTTCGGCACTGAATCCTTCGCGGAAAGCCTGATCCCCGTGCGCGACAGCCTGGAAGCGGCCCTGGCGCTGTCGGACCAGACGGCGGAAGCCTGGAAGGAAGGGGTCGAAGCGACCCTGCGCCAGTTGAATACGGCTTTCGAGCGCAATTTGCTCAAAGAAGTCGCGCCGGCGGAAGGCGACAAGTTCGATCCGCATCGCCATCAGGCGATTTCGACAGTGCCGTCCGAACTGCCGGAAGGCTCCGTGGTGCAATTGCTGCAGAAAGGCTACACCATCGCCGAACGCGTGCTGCGGCCCGCGCTGGTCACGGTGTCTTCCGGGCAGTCCGCTTAAAAATGGATGCCGGGGCGGATGCGGGGTCTTTTGATCCCGCCGGAGTTTTCCACGCCTATGACATGCGGGCGGTGCACAGCGGCGACGTCGATGCGCTGCTGGTGTCGCCGCCCGGAGATGACCTGCGCTGCCTGTTTCTTTGGGGCAAGGATTGCTACAACTGCAATCTTTTCAAGGCGGCGGCGCTTGCTCAGCAAGACGCGCTGAAGGCGTGCCGCCTGTCGTGGTTCCATGCCGACGTCTATCAGGATCCGGCTTTGGGCAGGCGTTTCGGCCTGCACGGCGTTCCCGCCTTCATCTTCTACCGGTCCGGCAAGCGCCTGGGCAAGGTTACGGGCTGGCCCGGCCTGCCGCGATTTTCGGGCGCCGTGGCCGAGCTTTACCGGAAAACGGGCGATCCCCCGCGGGCAAGCGATGAAAATTCCGGCGCGGGGCTTGAAATCCCACCCCCTATCCCCACCTAAGCAGCATTAGGCATTTTGCATTGGCATTTTTCACAAATTCAGAATCATCTTTTAGCAAGGTTATAAATCATGGCCAAGATTATCGGTATTGACCTGGGCACCACCAACAGCTGCGTGGCTGTGATGGAGGGCGGCAGCGTCAAGATCATAGAAAACTCGGAAGGCACGCGCACGACGCCCTCTATTGTCGCTTACATGCCGGATGGCGAAATCCTGGTGGGCGCGCCCGCCAAGCGCCAGGCCGTCACCAACCCCAAGAACACCCTGTTCGCCGTCAAGCGCCTCATTGGGCGCAAGTTCGATGAAAAGGCGGTGCAGAAAGACATCCATCTCATGCCTTATTCCATCATCAAGGCCGACAATGGCGACGCATGGGTGGAAGCGCAAGGCAAGAAGCTGGCGCCTCCGCAGGTGTCGGCCGATGTGCTGCGCAAGATGAAGAAAACGGCTGAAGACTACCTGGGCGAAGAAGTGACCGAGGCCGTCATCACCGTACCCGCCTATTTCAACGACAGCCAGCGCCAGGCCACGAAAGACGCCGGCCGCATTGCCGGGCTGGATGTCAAGCGCATCATCAACGAGCCCACGGCCGCTGCGCTGGCCTTCGGCATGGACAAAACCGAAAAGGGCGACCGCAAGATCGCGGTGTACGACCTGGGCGGCGGCACCTTCGATATTTCCATCATCGAAATCGCCGATGTCGATGGCGAAAAGCAGTTTGAAGTGCTGTCCACCAACGGCGATACCTTCCTGGGCGGCGAAGACTTCGACCAGCGCATCATCGACTACATCATCGGCGAATTCAAGAAGGACAGCGGCGTCGACCTGTCCAAGGACGTGCTCGCCCTGCAGCGCCTGAAGGAAGCGGCGGAAAAGGCCAAGATCGAGCTTTCCTCCACGCAGCAGACGGAAATCAACCTGCCGTACATCACGGCCGACGCATCCGGTCCGAAGCACTTGAGCCTGAAGATCACGCGCGCCAAGCTGGAAGCGCTGGTGGAAGAGCTGATCGACCGCACCATCGAGCCTTGCCGCATCGCGATCAAGGACGCGGGCGTGAAGGTTTCGGACATCGACGACGTCATCCTGGTCGGCGGCATGACCCGCATGCCCAAGGTGCAGGAAAAGGTCAAGGAATTCTTCGGCAAGGAACCGCGCAAGGACGTGAACCCCGACGAAGCGGTCGCCGCCGGCGCCGCCATCCAGGGTTCGGTTCTGGCAGGCGATCGCAAGGACGTGCTGCTGCTGGACGTGACGCCTTTGTCTCTGGGCATCGAGACTCTGGGCGGGGTCATGACCAAGATGATCCAGAAGAACACCACCATTCCGACGCGTTACACGCAGGTGTTCTCCACGGCTGACGACAATCAGCCCGCCGTGACCATCAAGGTGTTCCAGGGCGAGCGTGAAATCGCCGCGGGCAACAAGGCCCTGGGCGAGTTCAATCTGGAAGGCATACCGCCGGCGGCGCGCGGCACGCCCCAGATCGAGGTCACCTTCGACATCGACGCCAACGGCATTCTGCACGTGTCGGCCAAGGACAAGGGCACCGGCAAGGAAAACAAGATCACCATCAAGGCCAATTCGGGCTTGAGCGAGGAAGAAATCGAGCGCATGGTGAAGGACGCCGAAGCCAACGCGGAAGAAGATCACCGCCTGGCCGAGCTTGCGCTGACCCGCAACCAGGCCGACGCGCTGGTGCATTCGACCCGCAAGTCGCTGGGCGAGTACGGCGACAAGCTGGAAGCGTCCGAGAAGGAAGCCATCGAAGCGGCGGTCAAAGAGCTCGAAGAGACGATCAAGGAAGGCGACAAGGCGGCTATCGAAGCCAAGGTCGAGGCGCTGTCCAAGGCGTCGCAGAAGCTCGGTGAAAAGATGTACGCCGACATGCAGGCGCAGTCCGCCGCGCAGCAGGCTTCCGACGAGGCCGCAAAGCCCGCGGAAGACGATGTGGTCGACGCCGACTTCAAAGAAGTCAAGCGCGATCAGTAAGATCCGCCGGGGCGGGTCTGGGCCCGGTTTCCGGCGTTAAGCCGGGAATCGGGCATTGTTGTTGGAATACAAAAACTGACGTCAAAGACGCAAGCACATGGCAAAACGCGACTATTACGAAATTCTGGGCATAGCGAAAAATGCCTCGGACGATGAGGTGAAAAAGGCCTATCGTAAGCTGGCAATGAAGTACCACCCGGACCGCAATCCCGGCAGCAAGGAAGCGGAAGAAAAATTCAAGGAGGCCAAAGAGGCCTACGAGATTTTATCGGACGAGCAAAAGCGGGGTGCGTATGATCGGTTTGGCCATGCCGGGGTCGACCCCAACGCGGGCGTGGGCGGCGGCATGGGCGGGGCCGGCTTCGCCGACGCGTTCGGCGATATTTTCGGCGAGATATTCGGGGGCGGCCGCCGTGGCGGCGGCCCGCAGGTGTATCGCGGCGCCGACCTGAAGTACACCCTGGACATCAGCCTGGAGCAGGCGGCCAACGGCTTCGATACGGAAATCCGGGTGCCCAGCTGGGAAACCTGCGAGGTCTGCCACGGCACGGGCGCCAAGCCGGGAACCAAGCCCAAGACCTGCCATACTTGCGACGGCAGCGGCGCGGTGCGCATGCAGCAGGGCTTCTTCAGCGTGCAGCAGACCTGCCCCACCTGCCATGGCTCGGGCAAGGAAATCACCGACCCTTGCGCATCCTGCGATGGCGTCGGCCGCACCCGCAGAAACAAGACCTTGCAGGTGAAGATACCGGCCGGCATCGATGACGGCATGCGCATCCGCTCCGCCGGCAATGGCGAGCCCGGCGTGAACGGCGGGCCTCCGGGCGACCTGTATGTCGAGATCCGCCTGAAGCCGCATGGTATTTTCCAGCGCGACGGGGAAGACCTGCATTGCGAGCTGACCATTCCCTTCACGACGGCGGCCCTGGGCGGGGAACTCGAAGTGCCCACGCTGATGGGCCGGGGGGAAATCACCATTCCGGAAGGCACGCAGACCGGCAAGACTTTCCGCCTGCGCGGCAAGGGTATACGCGGATTGCGCGCCAGCTATCCCGGCGACCTGTATTGCCATATCTCGGTGGAAACGCCCGTGCGCCTCAGCGAAGAGCAGAAAAAAATCCTGCGGCAGTTCGAGGCCTCGCTGCAGCAGGGCGGCGAGAAGCATTCCCCGAAAAGCGAGTCCTGGACGGACCGCGTGAAAAGCTTTTTCTCCTGAGCGCGTTCGCGGCTATAGATAAGACGTGGCGGATGAGAGGCGGCGCTTTACGGCCGCGCCGCTACCCAGCCGCGCTTTAGGCGTTTTCGCCGGGCGCCGCGCCCGTGCGGCGGGACCGCTACGGGCCGGATATGATGCGTTCCTTCCATGAACGCGGTTCGGCGGCGCGGCGAGCCTGGGTTTGGCTCCCGCCGTCGCGCCCGGGCCTTGGAAGCCCTGATTCCGCATCAGGGCTGCGCCTTCTTTCCGCCTTGTTTGCTTTCATCCGCGGCCAGCGCCGTGCTGAACTTGGCCGGATCCATCCACTTGCGCACCGCGGCATTCACTTTTTCCGCGGTGAGGGCCGATAGCTCCCGGTCTATTTTGGCCGACCACTCGAAACTGCGATCGAGCTGCATGTAATTGATCCAGGTGGAGGCCAGCGTACCGTCCCGGCTGCGGGCCAGTTTGCGGTAATTCAGAAGAGAGCCGACGCCCTCGCGCACTTCTTCCTCGGAGAACCCGTCCTTGAGCAGGCGCTGCAGCTCTTCATCCACGGCCGTCAGCAAGCGCCGGCTGTTTTCGGGAGCATGGATGGCATACAGCGTCCAGTCGCCGGAAGGCTCGAACGAGGAAAGATCCAGGGCGCTGCGCACGTCGTAGGACAAGCCGTCCCGTACCCGGATGCGCGTCCACAGGCGCGAGGTTTCAGACCCGCCCAGCAGATAGTTGGCAAGGTACAAGGCGGTGAAATCTTCGTTCGTGTCCTGCATTTCCAGCGGCAGGGTGGACAAATAGAAGGCGTTGGCCCTGTCGGGCGTGTCGATGTCAAAGGTCTCGGGCGGAACGGCGCGGTAGGGATTGGGGATGCGCTGGTACTCGGGCGCCTTGCGCCAGCCCTGGACGCCCTGGGTCAAGGCGTGCTTGACCGCTTCCGTATCGAAAGCGCCGACCGCGGAGAATTCCATCGTGCCCGCGCCATAGAAACGGGCATGGAAATCCCTGAGCTGCTGCCGCGTCAGGGCGGCGACCTCCTGCCGTTCTTCGTCGAAGGTGGGGGTATAGCGCACATCGTCCTTGGGCCAAGGGTTGTCATGCCGCGCCAAGGCGCGCGACGCCAGGGCGCTGGGCTCGGCCATGGCATTGTTGATCGAAGTGCTGACCTGGCGCTGGTATTCCTTCAGTTCCTGTTCGGGGAAACTGGCTTCCCTGACGATGTGCAATACCAGATCCACCAGGGCCGGCAAGTGCTTGCTGGTGGTCGACATGGACGCCATGACGGCGCCGGCGCCGCCGCCGAAATTGACGCTGGCTTCCAATTCATCGTATTTGTCCTGGATTTCCTGGCGCGACATCCGCGCCGTGCCATGATCGAGCAGCGACGCGACCGCGCTGGATGCCGAGCGCTGGCCCTTCAGAGTATCGGCGTCGCCGAACTGGATCAGCAGCCTGGCTTCGACCCGGTCGCCGCGTGTCGGCTTGGGCAGCAATGCAAGCTTGATCTCGCCATTGGCCAGCTTGAGCGGCTCGCGCTGCGTGGCGGCGTCGATGTTGGCGGGGCTGGTGTCGAACGCCTCGACGATCTGCCCGCCTTGCTTGCCTTGATAGCCGTCGAACAGCTTTGCCATGTCGACGGCTTGCGATTGCGGCGCCCGTGCCGGTTTTTCCGTCGGGATATACAGGCCGGCCGTGCGATTGCTGGCGGTCAGGTAGCCGGCGGTGACGCGCTGCACATCGGCCAGCTTGGCTTGTTCGACCTGATCGCGCTGTAAAAAAAACAGGCGCCAATCGCCATCGGCCGCGGCCTCGGACAAGGCCGAAGCAAGGCGGGGCGGGTTGGCGTAGGTGCGCGACCAATCGGTAAGCCATTTATTGCGTATGCGCTCCAGGTCTTTTTCGGTAAAAGGCTCCGATGCCGCATTTTCCAGCGTTTCCTCCAGCGTGCGCAAAGCCCGGGCCTGGTCCATGCCCGGTTCCAATTGAGCGCCGAAGAAGGCGTAGCCCGGCTGGCGCAGCCCGGCGGTGAAGCCGAAGACGTCGGAGGCGAGATCCTTGCCCACCAGGTTCTTGTAGAGCCGTCCCGATGGCGTATCGGACAATATCCCCACGCCCAGATCCAGCGGCACGTAGTCGGGGCTGGCCGCGGCGGGGGCGTGATACATGGCGGCCACCAAGGGGCTGCCCCCTTGCCGGCGCAAAGTGACTTGGCGCTCGCCATCCTGGACGGGTTCGACGGTGTATTCCGGCGGCAGCTTGCGTTCCGGACGCGGCAGCTTGCCGAAGACCTGGGCGATGGTGTCCAGGGTGGCTTGCGGATCGAAGCGCCCCGCGACGATCAGCACGGCGTTGTCGGGCTGGTAATACTCTTTGTAGAAGGCCCGCAATTGGCCGATATCGACATTCTCGACGTCGGAGCGCGCGCCTATGGTGCTGTGCCCGTAGTTATGCCATTGGTAGGCGGTCGCCTGCATTTTCTGCATCAGGATCTGGAAGGGGTTGTTCTCGCCGCGCTCCATTTCATTGCGCACCACCGTCATCTCCGAATCCAGATCTTCTTTTGCGATCAGCGCGTTGACCATGGCGTCGGCCTGCCACTTCAGGTACCAGTCCAGCGTCTCGGGATCCGCCGCGAAGCTGGCGTAGTAGTTGGTGCGGTCGCCGGTGGTCGAGCCGTTGGCCGCCAGGCCGCGCCGCGAAAATTCCGCCAGGGCGTTGGGCAGGCTGGGCGTGCCGCGAAACAGCATGTGCTCCAGCAAATGCGCCATTCCCGTCTGGCCGTAGTTTTCATGGCGCGCGCCGACCAGATAGGTCATGTTCACCGTGGTGGAAGGCTTGGAATCATCCGGGGCGAATACCACCCGCAGCCCATTGGACAGCAAATAATCGCCGACTCCTTCCACGGAGCGGCCTTGTTCCACGCCATTTGGAAGTGTGAGGGCGCAAGCGGCGGCCGCCATGAAAGACAGGGCCAGGCCGGCGGCTGTGCGCGCCAGGCTTCGGAATATTCGCGATAAATACATAGACAAGGCTCCGTTGAGATCGAGATTCGCTATTTCGACAGCATACGCATGGCCTGCTCCAGCCCGCTGACGGTGACGCCGAACATCCGTCCGTGCATGATGTTCTGAATGATGGCTATGGACTGCCGGTATTGCCAGTAGGCGGCCGGCTCCGGATTCAGCCAGACGGCCTTGGGCCAGTTGTCCAGCAGGCGCTGCAGCCACGCGGCGCCGGTTTCTTTGTTGTAGTGCTCCACCGAACCGCCCGGCTGCAGGATTTCATATGGGCTCATGGTGGCGTCGCCGACGATGATCAAGCGCCAGTCGTCATTGTATTTGCGCAGCACGTCCCAAGTGTCGTAGCGTTCGGTGGCGCGGCGCTGATTGTTCCGCCAGAGCGTTTCATACGGGCAGTTGTGGAAGTAATAGACTTCCAGATGACGGAACTCGCTGCGTGCCGCGGAAAACAGTTCTTCCACGCGCGCGATGTGGTCGTCCATGCTGCCGCCCACATCCAGCAGCATCAGCACCTTCACGGTATTGTGCCGTTCGGGCACCATCTGCAGGTCCAGAAAGCCGGCGTTGCGCGCCGTGCTGCTGATGGTGTGATCCAGGTCCAGTTCCAGCTCGGCGCCTTCCCGCGCAAAGCGGCGCAGGCGCCGCAGGGCCATCTTGAAGTTGCGGGTGCCCAGCTCCTGCTGGTCGTCGTAATCGCGGAATTCGCGCTTTTCCCATACCTTCACGGCTGTGCGGTTGCCGGCCGAAGGGCCGCCGACCCGTATGCCTTCCGGATGATAGCCGCCATGCCCGAAGGCCGACGAGCCGCCGGTGCCTATCCATTTATTGCCGCCGGCGTGCCGCCCTTTTTGTTCTTCCAGCCTTTGCTTGAAAAGCTCCATCAGCTTTTCCCAGCCGTGTTTCTGGATGGCGGCCTTTTCTTCGGGAGTGAGGTTCTTCTGGAATTGCTTGATCAGCCAGTCCAGGGGGATGTCCTTCTCTTCGGGATAAGCGGCCTGCAGGCGTCGATAGAATTCCCCGAAGGCCTGGTCGTAGCGGTCGAACAGTGTTTCGTCCTTGACCAGGGTCATGCGCGCAAGGTGATAGAAATCATCCAGCGTGGGCGGCATCAGCCGCGCCTGCAGCGCGCTGAGCAGGGTCAGGTATTCCTGCACCGAGACAGGCAGCTTGCGGGCCCGCAGATGGTAGAAGAAATCAATCAGCATGGCGACGGTTCAGCGGCGCTGCCCGGCGCGCGCCATGGCGGCCAGCCGCTGCAGCAGCGTGATGTCCTGCTCGTTTTTCAGCAGGGCGCCCGCCATCAGCGGCAAGTCGCCCGCCGTGCCGGCGATGTCCGCGGCCGCTACGGTTTCGTTCATCAATAGGCGCAGCCAGTCCAGGAATTCGGAGGTGGAGGGCTTCTTCTTCAGGCCCGGCGCATCGCGCAGGGCGAAAAAAGTATCCAGCGCGGCGCTCAATACATCCTGCTTGATGGCGGGGTAGTGGACGGCTACGATGTCCTGCATCGTGCTGCGGTCCGGGAAGTTGATGTAATGAAAGAAGCAGCGGCGCAGGAAAGCGTCCGGCAGGTCTTTTTCGTTGTTCGAAGTGATGATGATCAGCGGACGGTGCGCCGCGCGTATGGTTTGCCTGGTCTCGTAGACATGGAATTCCATGCGGTCCAGCTCGCGCAGCAAATCATTGGGGAATTCGATGTCGGCTTTGTCGATTTCGTCGATCAGCACGACGACCGGCGTGTCGGATTCAAAGGCCTGCCACAGCACGCCTTTGACAATATAATTGCCGATGTTGCGCACCTTTTCATCCCCTAGCTGGGAATCGCGCAGTCGGGAAACGGCATCATATTCGTACAGCCCCTGATGCGCCTTGGTGGTGGATTTGATATGCCATTGCAGCAGCGGCCGCCCCAATGCCGCCGCTACTTCTTCGGCCAGCATCGTTTTGCCGGTGCCCGGCTCGCCCTTGATCAACAGCGGGCGCTGCAAGGCCAGCGCGGCATTGACGGCCAGCTTCAGGTCGTCGGTGGCCACGTAACGCTCTGTGCCGGTGAAGCGTTCATGAGAAGAATCGGGTGCAGCAGAAGTCATTGTGTCGTTCCGTATTCGAGGGCGGGTTTGCAACGTTGCAACGGTATCGGTGTAAGGCTCGCTACAATTATCGTACAATCTGAACTTTTCGTTGATCTGTTGATGTAGATCAACCCTCATTCACCGCCAAACAAGAGCTATTATGAAGTTGCGAACCTCTTTGACGCGCACCTTGTCTGCGCTGGCCTTTATGGCTTCCTGTGGGATTGCGGGCCAAGCCCAGGCGGCAGATGCCGCGCCTGTGGGCGACGCCAAGGCCGCTCTGTCCAAAACCTCCATGTGCATTGGCTGCCACGGTATCCAGGGCTACAAGGCCAGCTTCCCCGAGGTTTACCACGTTCCCATGATCGCCGGCCAGAACGCCGAATACATCGTGACGGCGCTCAAGGACTATGCCAGCGGGGCGCGCAGCTTCCCCACCATGGAAGCCATCGCTCAAAGTTTGTCGCCGCAAGACATGGCTGATCTTGCCGCCTATTATTCCAGTCTTAAGTAATCCGGGGGCCTGAATGAAAAAACTGATACTCGCCTTGGCAGGCTCCGCCATGCTGGCAGGCGCTGCGGGCGCCGGCGCGGCCGATCTGGCTGCGGGCAAGGCCGCTTTTGAAAAATTCACCTGTGCTTCCTGCCATGGGGCCGATGCCAAAACATCCATCATGCCGTCCTACCCCGTTCTGGCCGGCCAGCACCAAGACTACCTGATGCACGCGCTGCGCGCCTACAAGCGCGGCGCCGCCGGCGCGCCCGCCACCGCGAATACGCGCAAGAACGCCGTCATGGGCGCCATGGTCGCCCAGCTGTCGAACGCCGATATCGAAAACATCGCCGCATGGCTGGCCAGCCTGCCGTCGCCGCTGGCGGTGCGCAAGTAAATACACGCTGTTGCTGAAAAGGGCGCTTCCTTTCGCGGGAAGCGCCTTTTTTTCATGGGGGGGCGCAGGCCGATGGCAGGGGCTGTCGTGCCAGCCGGGCATCGAGATGCGGCGCCGAGCGGCATCGGGAGATGCAGCGTCAATCGGCCATCGCTTTAGCGGCCGCGGGTGGCATGGCGCCTGATCAATTCCAGATACCTGTCACTGTCCAGCGGCTTGCCCAGGCGTTGGGCTTCCCAGACGACTTCGCCCAGCGCCTCCATGACGATATGCGCCGCATCATGGGCGTCGTGCGTCGCCAGCAAGCCCTGGAAGGCCGCCTTGATGCCGGGCGGCTGGTCGATGGAAAGCTGTTCGTTGATGGCCAGGTGCATGGATAAATGCAGGAAGGGGTTGGTCCTGCCTTGCTCCACTGAAAAATCCGCCGTTGCGTTGTCGGGCGATTCCAGATCGGCCTGGTATTCCGGGTGCAGCTCGATCAAGTCGACCGCCATGCTTTCCAGGGGGGTGAGCACGCCGCCGGATTTGCGTTTGCTCCAGGCTTCGGTAAAGAACTGCCGGACCTGTTCCCGTGAAGGATTGAACATAAAATGGCTCGTTATAAGGCTTACTGCCGCTAAAAAGCCATTTTACCCTTGCCGGGCGTGTTTTCCGGCGCTGCGGAGGGGCGCAGCGATATCCGGTTCATGGTTTTTAGGCTAAACTACTCTTATATAAGACCTGGCGTATCGCCCGGGCGCTTTTTTTCGTTCTACCGATATCTGCTCTTGGGCAGAGCATAACTGGAGCATTCATGTCTTACCAGCATATCAAAGTTCCCGCAGCGGGCCAAAAGATCACCGTCAATGCCGACTTTTCGCTCAACGTTCCCGATGAGCCCATCATTCCTTACATCGAAGGCGACGGCACGGGCGTCGATATCACGCCCGTCATGCTGAAGGTCGTGGATGCCGCAGTCCAGAAAGCCTACGGCGGCAAGCGCAAGATTCACTGGATGGAAGTCTACGCGGGCGAAAAGTCCACGAAAGTGTACGGCCCGGACGTATGGCTGCCCGACGAAACGCTGGACGCGGTCAAGGACTATGTGGTGTCCATCAAGGGCCCGCTGACCACCCCCGTCGGCGGCGGCATCCGTTCCCTGAACGTGGCGCTGCGCCAGCAACTGGACTTGTATGTCTGCCTGCGCCCCATCCAGTACTTCAAGGGTGTTCCTTCCCCCGTCAGGGAGCCGGAAAAGACCAATATGATCATCTTCCGCGAGAACTCGGAAGACATCTACGCCGGCATCGAATTCGAAGCCGAAAGCGCCAACGCCAAGAAGCTCATCGATTTCCTGCAGAAAGAACTGGGCGTCAAGAAGATCCGCTTCCCCGAAACCTCGGGCATCGGCGTCAAGCCCGTGTCGCGCGAAGGCACGCAGCGCCTGGTGCGCAAGGCCATCCAGTACGCGATCGACAACGACAAGTCCTCGGTCACGCTGGTGCACAAGGGCAACATCATGAAGTTCACCGAAGGCGCCTTCCGCGATTGGGGCTACGAACTCGCCCAGAAGGAATTCGGCGCCCAACCGATCGATGGCGGCCCATGGTGCAAACTCAAGAATCCCAAGACCGGCCGTGAAATCACCATCAAGGATTCCATCGCCGACGCCTTCCTGCAGCAGATTCTGCTGCGTCCGGCGGAATACGATGTCATCGCCACGCTGAACCTGAACGGCGACTACATCTCCGACGCCCTGGCGGCCCAAGTCGGCGGCATCGGTATCGCCCCGGGCGCCAACATGTCGGACTCCGTCGCCATGTTCGAAGCCACGCACGGCACCGCGCCGAAGTACGCCGGCAAGGACTATGTGAACCCGGGCTCCGAAATCCTGTCCGCCGAAATGATGCTGCGCCACATGGGCTGGACCGAAGCCGCCGACCTGATCATCGCCAGCATGGAAAAATCCATCCTGTCCAAGAAGGTCACCTACGACTTCGCCCGCCTGCTGGAAGGCGCCACGCAAGTCTCCTGCTCGGGCTTTGGTCAGGTGATGATCGACAATATGTAATACCGCCTGCTGTTGTACACGCGGTAGTTTGCGAAACCCGCCGGCTGGAAAGGCCTGCGGGTTTTTTTAATCGGTTCAGAGGCGAATCTATTCGCTTAATGCTTCAGCCATTTCGTGCTCATGCGATCCGATTCCGCGCCTTTGCTTATAGGCGGCCGGCGCTGTGTCCGCGGCGGGACTTCAGGCGCGGGAGGAAGAAGTGTCGCGCTGGATGGCTTGCGCGGCGAGGAAGACGGCGGTGCCGACGGCGAGCGGCGGCCAGGATGCGGTGACCAGGCTGGCGATTCCCAGCGCGATGGCGATGAGGGAAGCGATGAAAAGGACGTTGTTGCGCGGTCCGAGTATCGCGCCCAGGGATGTGCCGATCAGTATGGCGGCAAGGATCTGGATGATGTAGTGCATGGGGCCCCCTTTTTGTTTTGATTGAAGGCGCGGGCGGCACGAACATAGCAGCCCGCGTCGTCGTCCATACAGGACGGCCAGAGTGTAGCATCGTTCAATGCAAGGGGCTAAGTTGCGCGGTCCCACGCTGGGCGATGGATCGTGCGTCTGCGGAAATGGCGGGCTCGGCCCGGCGCGGCATGTGCGACTCAAAACGGCGTGTAAAGTCAGGACGAGGTGCTTTTGCGCCGCTGGGCGAGCAGTTGGCGTACTTCTTCATCGCTGGTTTGGCCGAAATGGTCATACCATAAACCCACCGCGCGAAACATGGACGGCGTCGCCAGGCACAGCAGCTCGTCCACCTCGGTGCGCAGGCGGTTGCAGGCTTCTTCCGAGCCGACCGGCACGGCCGCCACGATGGCGGCGGGCGCCTGTTGCCGGACGGCGGCCACCGCCGCGCTCATGGTCGCGCCCGTGGCCAGGCCGTCGTCCACCAGAATGACGACCTGGTCCTTCATATCGGGCAGCGGCTTGCCTTCGCGGTAGCGCTGTTCCCTTCGGTTCAGCTCTTCGTGCTCCGCCGCGGCGATGGCTTCGAGCGTGGAGGCGCTGACCTGCAAGGCGTCGATGGCCTCCCTGTCCAGTATGGTCACGCCCCCGCCCGCTATCGCGCCGATGGCGTATTCCTTGTGGCCCGGCGCCCCCAGCTTGCGCACGATCAGCACATCCAGCGGCGACTGCAGGGCGCAGGCGACCTCATAGGCGACGGGCACGCCGCCTCGGGGCAGGCCCAGTACCAGGACGTCGCCGCGCCCGCCATAGCGGTCGGCCAGCCGGGATGCAAGCTGACGCCCGGCGTCGGCTCTGTCCCGGTAAAGGGCATGATGTGACATAAGCGCCTCCGCGCAAGAATTTTGCCTGTTTTCAAGCCGGCGAGCGGCAAATAATATGCCGTCCGCGCTACGGATTCGGCGGGGCCAGGCTGCATGGCCCCGCACGCTCTTCAGGATATCGCCGTCTCGGGTTTCGTGCTTACGCACCCGGCGGGGTCCCGGTGGCGCCCTTGCCGCCGCGGGTCCCGGCTTCGCACATAGGCCTGTGAAGAACCTGGGGCACTGAAACACTTTCGCGCCCGCAGAACCCGGAATACTGAAGACCACAAATCGGACGCAGTCCCCGCCTGGCTTCAAATAAGCGCGAAAATCACCCGGATTTAGACAAATTTGGTATTAACATAGTGCATTCCCTAAGTGTTAGACACAAAAATATCATGCACAATGCGCTCCATGCAGGTGAGGAGACAAAGCCCTGCATGGGCAAGCCGATTTATCGGTACAAAAACAGCAGGTCCCATAACAAGTATAAATAAGCAAAGGCCGGCAGCTACAGGGTTGCCGGCCTTTGTCATGGGCGCTCGCCGCCTGGCGTGCCCGGCGCCCGGGGCTGCTCGACGGCTCCACAGGCTTATGCGTTCCGCTCGATGCCCCGCTGCCTAATGCCCCACGGACCTGGAAAACACGTTCAACACGATCACGCCCGCCACGATCAGTCCTATGCCGATCAAGGCCGCGGTATCCAGTGTCTGGCGGAATGCGAAATAGCCTATGAGCGAAATGGCCACGATGCCGACGCCCGACCATATGGCGTAGGCCACACCCACCGGAATTACGCGCAAAGTAAGGGCCAGGCAGTAGAAGGCGATGCCGTATCCCGCCACCGTTACCAGCGCCGGGTACAGGCGCGTAAAGCCTTCGGAGGCTTTCAGGGCGGTGGTGGCCACGACTTCGGCGACGATGGCGATTGCAAGATAGACCCAGCTCACGGCTTCCCTTGGGCGACTGTTTGCGCGCTCATGCGCATGCCTTTTTGGCGTCGGCAGGCCCGAGGCGCAATAATACCTGGACGGCGCCGGCGCCGCCGTCCTGCTCGGCGCATTCCACATATGCCAGCACGGCGTCCATTTGGGCCAGCCAGCGCCTGGCCGCCTGCTTGAGCACCGCCTCGCCGTCTTTCGAGCCATAGCCCTTGCCGTGCACCACGCGCACACACTTTATCTGATGTTCCAGGCAAGACTGCAGAAAGCGTTCCAGGCGTTCGCGCGCCACGTCGAGCGTGTCGCCGTGCAGATCCAGGCTGGCGCCCACGGGCCACTTGCCTCGCCGCAGGCCTTTGAGCAAATCGGGGCCGTAGCCCGGCCGCAGGTATTCCGCGCCCTCGGAAACCCCGGAGGCGGGCGCATAGGCGTCGGACACGGCCGCCGGCAATACCGCCGCCTTCCCTATGGCCCGTTCGCGGCGCTGCCGCAATACATCGGCGGGCTCGCGCAGCACGGGCGCCAGAACCGCCCGGCGCGTATCCTTGATGGGCGCCACGGATTTCACGGCTTGCCGGAACAAGGCGCGGTCTTCGCGGCTGAGGCCGGCGTCGTCGCCCAGCGGGCCGGGCGCGGGCTGGGCATTGCCGGCGCGCGCCGCCGACGCCGGGCCGCGTTGCGGATTGCCCCCGGTATGCGCCGCACCACCGGGAAGCCTGCCCGGGGCGGTCCCGCCCGGGGCCGTCCCGCCCGGAGCGGCCGGGACGGGGGCCGCCGATTCGGCCGCCTTGCGCAGCCGCTTCAGTTCGGCCAGCCCTTTGGCCGACAGGCCGCCGCGCCCCGCTTTATTAGCCCGCATTCTCCAGCCAGCGCTGTGCGTCCAGCGCGGCCATGCAGCCCGTGCCGGCGCTGGTGATGGCTTGGCGATAAACGTGGTCCTGGACGTCGCCCGCCGCAAAGACGCCCGGCACCGAAGTCATGGTGGCCAGGCCCTTCAGGCCGCTGCGGGTGATGATATAGCCGTTTTCCATATCCAGCTGGCCTTCGAAGATGCCGGTGTTCGGCTTGTGGCCTATGGCGATGAATGCGCCGGTTACCGCGAGGTCTTCGGTGGCCTTGGTCTGGTTGTTGCGCAGCCGGACGCCGGTAACGCCCGATTGGTCGCCCAGGACTTCCTCCAGCTCGTAGAACAGCTTGAGCTTCATATTGCCGTTTTCGACCTTGTCCATCAGTTTGTCGGTCAGGATGGGCTCGGCGCGGAATTTATCGCGCCGGTGCACCAGCGTGACCGTGCGGCATATATTCGACAGGTAAAGGGCTTCCTCTACGGCGGTATTGCCGCCGCCCACCACGATGACATCCTGGTTCTTGTAGAAGAAGCCGTCGCAGGTGGCGCAGCCGGACACGCCGCGACCCATGAATTCCTGCTCGGAGGGCAGGCCCAGGTACTGGGCGGAAGCGCCGGTGGCGATGATCAGCGCATCGCAAGTATAAACGGCGCCGGTATCCCCGGTAAGCGTGAACGGTCTTTTGGAAAGGTCGACACTGGCGATGTGATCAAACACCAGCTCTGTATTGAAACGCTCTGCATGGGCCTGAAAACGCTGCATCAGGTCGGGCCCCTGCACGCCTTGCGCGTCGGCGGGCCAATTGTCCACGTCGGTGGTCGTCATCAGCTGGCCGCCTTGTTCCAGGCCCGTGATCAGCACGGGGTCCAGATTGGCGCGCGCTGCATAAACGGCTGCGGTATAGCCTGCCGGACCGGAGCCCAGAATCAGTACTTTGGCGTGTTTTGGCGTCGTCATTACAGAAAATCCGAAAAAGTTGAACAGCCAATTATAATGAGTCCATGGCTAGACTACCTGCAACATCCCCACGCTCCTCGCGCAATGTGCGCAACGGGCCTTCCCCTTTGCAGTCCCGGCTCTCAGGCTTGCTTCGTGAAGCGCGCTGGATCGTGTTCGCCGCACTGGCGGCCTGGCTCGGTCTGGTGCTGGCAACCTGGCACCCCTCCGATCCCGCCTGGTCCCATTCCGTGCACTCCGCCACCACGCTGAATCGCGGTGGCACCCTGGGCGCCCATATTTCCGACTTCCTGCTGTTTTTATTCGGCTATTCGGCCTGGCTATGGGTGGTGCTGCTCGCCCAGCGCGTCGTCACCGGCTTTTATCGCCTTACTTCATTGCTGCTGCCCAATAAAGACGAACCCTTGCCGCGCGTGCGCTGGGAAGTGGGCATAGGCTTCTTCCTGCTCTTCGTCGGCGTCATGGGCACGGAAGCCTTGCAACTCAAACAGTTCGGCGCCGAACTGCCCGCTGGAGCGGGGGGGCAGCTGGGCAAGCTGCTGGCCGGCGCCATGTCCTCTTTGCTGGGTGTGACGGGCTGCACTTTGCTGTTGCTGGTCCTGGTCGCGGTCGGGGCCAGCCTGTTCTTCGGCTTTTCGTGGCTGCACCTTTCTGAAAGAGTGGGCGCGACCATAGAAAAGGCCATACGCCGGCTGCTGGAACTGAAGGCCGCCCGCGAAGACCGCCGTGTCGGCGTGGCCAAGCAGGCGGAACGCGAAGAAATCGTGGTCGCCAAGCAAGAGCAACTGGTGCACGAGCAGCCGGTCCGCATCGAACCCGCCATCACCTCGGTGCCCAAATCGGTTCGGGTCGAAAAGGAAAAGCAGAAAACGCTGTTCACGGCGCCGCCGGCGCCGGGCGGATCCGGCGACCTGCCCGCCATCGATCTGCTGGACATGCCGATGGACAACCCGGAAACGGTTTCTCCCGAAACCATCGAATACACCTCCCGCCTGATCGAGAAAAAGCTGTCCGATTTCGGCGTCAAGGCGACGGTGGTGGCGGCCCAGGCGGGGCCGGTCATCACGCGCTACGAAATCGAGCCCGCCACGGGCGTCAAGGGCAGCCAGATCGTCAACCTGGGCAAAGACTTGGCGCGCGCTCTCAGCCTGGTCAGCATACGGGTGGTGGAAACCATTCCGGGCAAGAACCTGATGGGGCTGGAGCTTCCCAATCCCAAGCGGCAGATGGTCAAGCTGTCCGAAATCATCGGTTCGCAGACTTATCACGCCAGCGGCTCTTTGCTGACCATGGCGCTGGGCAAGGATATCGCCGGCAACCCCGTCGTGGCCGATCTAGCCAAGATGCCGCACCTGCTGGTGGCGGGCACCACCGGTTCGGGCAAGTCGGTGGGCATCAATGCGATGATCCTGTCCCTGCTGTACAAGGCGGACGCCACGCAGGTGCGCCTGATCCTGATAGACCCGAAGATGCTCGAAATGAGCGTTTACGAAGGCATACCGCATCTGCTCGCGCCCGTCGTCACCGACATGCGCCATGCCGCCAACGCGCTCAACTGGTGCGTGGGCGAAATGGAAAAGCGCTATCGCCTGATGAGCAAAATGGGGGTGCGCAACCTGGCGGGCTACAACGCCAAGATTCGCGATGCCATCAAGCGCGAGGAACCCATACCCAATCCGTTTTCCTTGACGCCCGATGCGCCCGAGCCGCTGACGACCCTGCCCATGATCGTGGTGGTCATCGACGAGCTGGCGGACCTGATGATGGTGGTGGGCAAGAAAATAGAGGAACTCATCGCCCGCCTGGCCCAGAAGGCGCGCGCCGCCGGCATACACCTGATCCTGGCGACCCAGCGCCCCAGCGTGGATGTCATTACGGGCCTCATCAAGGCCAATATCCCCACCCGCATCGCTTTCCAGGTGTCGTCCAAGATCGATTCGCGCACCATCCTGGACCAGATGGGGGCCGAAACCTTGCTGGGGCAGGGCGATATGCTGTTTCTGCCGCCCGGTTCGGGCCTGCCCGCGCGGGTGCACGGGGCTTTCGTGCACGACGACGAAGTGCATCGCGTGGTAGAGGCCCTGAAAGAACAGGGCGAACCCAATTATGTCGAAGGCCTGCTGGAAGGCGCCCTGGAAGGGGAAACCGGCGATGGCGTGGGCAGCGTGACGGGTTTCGCCGATGCCGAATCCGATCCGTTGTACGACCAGGCGGTGGCTGTCGTCCTGAAGAATCGGCGGGCGTCGATTTCTTCCGTCCAGCGCCACTTGCGCATAGGCTATAACCGCGCGGCGCGGCTGCTGGAACAGATGGAACAGGCCGGTCTGGTGTCCGCGATGCAGTCCAACGGCAATCGCGATATTCTTGTTCCAGCGGGGAATGCGTCCAATGAAGATTAAGCGTTTTTTGGCCGCGGCCCTGTTGGCCTTCGGTCCCATGGCGGCCTGGTCGGCCGATGCGCCCCAGCAACTACGGCAATTTATCGCCACGGTGCCGTCGGCCTCGGGCCAGTTCACCCAGCAGCAGCTTGGCCAGCAGGGCAAGGCCGCGCAGTCGGGCGATTTTTCGTTCCGCCGGCCAGGGCAGTTCAGGTGGGCGGTCAAAAAGCCTTATGAGCAGCTCATCGTATCGGACGGCAAACAGGTCTATCAGTATGACCCCGACCTTGCCCAGGTAACGGTGCGCAATGTGGACCAGTCCATAGGCGCCTCGCCGGCCGCGATTTTATTCGGCTCCGGATCGCTGGATGAAGCCTTTGCGATTTCGGCGCTGCCGGGCAAGGACGGGCTGGATTGGCTGCGCGCCAAGCCGCGCGGCGCCGATGCCGGCTTTACCCACGTCGATATCGGCTTTCGCGACAACATGCCGCGGCGCCTGGAACTGCTGGATTCTTTCGGGCAGGTCACGCGCATAGAGCTCAGCGGCATGGTGGCCAATCCGCAATTGGCCGGGGACGCGTTCAAGTTCATCCCGCCCGCGGGCGTCGACGTCGTCAACATGCGGTAGGCCTTCATGGCGACTTCCCAGGATCTCTTCACCAGCGGGCCGGCCGCCATGGCGCACGCGCCGCTGGCCGAACGCATGCGGCCGCGCACGCTGGACGAGGTGGTCGGCCAGGCCCACTTGCTGGGACCGGGCAAGCCGCTGCGCGTGGCGTTTCAATCGGGCCGCCCCCATTCCATGATCTTTTGGGGGCCGCCGGGCGTGGGCAAGACGACGCTCGCGCGCTTGATGGCGGACGGGTTCGACGCCCAGTTCCTGGCGATTTCGGCCGTGCTGGGCGGGGTGAAAGATATCCGCGAGGCCGTCGTAGCCGCCCAGGTCGCGCAGGGGCAGGGCCGGCGCACCATATTATTCGTCGACGAAGTGCATCGCTTCAACAAGGCGCAGCAGGACGCCTTCCTGCCTTATGTCGAAAGCGGCCTTTTCACCTTCATCGGCGCCACCACGGAAAATCCTTCTTTCGAAGTCAATTCCGCGCTGCTTTCCCGCGCCCGCGTGTATGTGCTCCAATCCCTGGCGCTGGACGAGCTGCAGGAATTGATAGACCGCGCCATCGCCATCTTGAATGAAGATGCGCGCGCGCCGGGCGGCATTGAACAGGCGGGCGCGGCGGCGCCGGCGCTGCAGTTCGACGCCGCCGCGCGCGAACAGCTTGCGCATTGGGCCGACGGCGACGCACGCAGGCTGATCAATGCCATGGAAGTGGTGGCCGAATCCGCGCGCGGCGCCGGAAAGACCGTGGTGGACAGCGCATGGCTGGAAACTTCGCTGTCGCAGAATCTGCGCCGCTTCGACAAAGGCGGCGACGCCTTCTACGATCAGATCAGCGCCCTGCATAAAGCCGTGCGGGGCTCGGACCCGGATGCATCCCTTTACTGGTTCGCCCGCATGCTGGACGGCGGAGCCGACCCGCGCTACTTGGCGCGGCGCATCGTACGCATGGCCATCGAGGATATTGGTCTTGCCGACCCCCGAGCCACGGAACTGGCGCTGAACGGCGCGGACATCTACGAACGCCTGGGCTCGCCCGAGGGCGAACTGGCGCTGGCGCAGGCGGTCGTCTACATGGCCTGCGCCGCCAAGTCCAACGCCGTGTACAACGCCTACAAGGCGGCCCGGCGCTACGCCGAAGAGAACGGCAGCGCCCCCGTGCCCATGCATTTGCGCAATGCGCCGACCAAGCTGATGAAAGAGCTGGGCCACGGCCGCGCCTATCGCTATGCGCATGACGAGCCCCACGGCTATGCCGCGGGCGAACATTATTTTCCCGACGGCTTGCAAGCCAGCTTCTACAAACCGACCGACCGCGGCCTTGAAGGTAAAATCTCCGAGAAGCTCGCTTTCCTGCGCCAGCTCGACAAGCAGAGCCGCTCGGATTGACGGCTTGCGCGCATCGCCCCTTTCACAATTTTTCTTTGGTTTGACATGCTAGACCCCAATCAGTTGCGTAAAGAATTGCCTGCCGTCGTAGAGGCCTTGCGCTTGCGCGGCATAGAGTTCGACACCGTTCGTTTCAGCCAGCTCGAAGCCCGCCGCAAAACGGTGCAAGTGGAAACCGAGGCGCTGCAGGCGCGCCGCAATGCCGTATCCAAACTGATAGGCCAGCTGAAATCCAAGGGCGAGGACGCGAGCCGCGAAATGGCGGAATCGCAGCAGATACCCGCGCGCCTGAAAGAGCTGGAGCATGAACTCGCAGCCATACAGGCCGAGCTGAATGACTGGCTGATGACCATTCCCAATCTGCCCCATGCCAGCGTGCCGCCCGGCCGGGACAGCGACGACAACATCGAGGTTCGCCGCTGGATGCCTCCCGGCATGCAGACGGGCGCCGACGGCACGCCCCTGCCTTTCGCCTTCGAGCCCAAAGACCACGTGGCCGTGGGCGAGCCCCTGGGCCTGGATTTCGACAGCGCCCGCAAGCTCTCGGGCGCCCGCTTCATGATGCTGCGCGGGCAGGTGGCCAGGCTGCACCGCGCGCTTGCGCAGTTCATGCTGGACCTGCACACCACGGAGCACGGCTACCAGGAATGCTATACGCCTTATATCGTCAACAGCTCCACGCTGTTCGGCACGGGGCAGTTGCCCAAGTTCAAGGACGATATGTTCTGGGTCACCAAGGGCGGGCAGGGCGAAGAGCCCGAATTGGACGAGCACGGCCAGGCGCAGCACCAGGAAGACCTGTATCTGATCTCGACTTCGGAAATCACCCTGGCCGGCTCGGTGCGCGACAGCATCATCGCCCAGCAGGATCTGCCTGTGAAGCTGACCGCTCATACGCCCTGCTTCCGGTCGGAGGCGGGCAGCGGGGGGCGGGATACGCGCGGCATGATACGCCAGCACCAGTTCGACAAGGTGGAAATGGTCCAGATCGTGCACCCCGACCAGTCCTACCAGGCTCTGGAGGAAATGCTCGGCCATGCGGAAACGGTATTGCAGAAGCTGGGCATCGCCTACCGGGTGGTACTGTTGTGCGGCGGGGATATGGGCTTCGGCGCCGCCAAGACCTACGATATCGAGGTATGGCTGCCGGCCCAGAATACTTGGCGGGAAATCTCATCGGTGTCCAATTGCGAAGCGTTCCAGGCGCGGCGCATGCAGGCGCGCTACCGCCCCGAAAAAGGCAAGCCGGAATACCTGCACACTTTGAACGGTTCCGGCCTGGCCGTGGGCCGGACCCTGGTCGCCGTGCTGGAAAACTATCAGCAAGAGGATGGCGGCGTTCAGGTGCCCGAGGTCTTGCGCCCTTATATGGGCGGTCTGGAGCGCCTGGCCCCGTAGCGGTCCGGCGGGTGGATGCCGCTGCGGGTTTCGAGGCAATCGATACGCTGCGGGTCGGGTTGTGAAATATAAATCGTCGAGGAGGGTAGGCGGATGGACTTGGGGTTGAACGGCAAATGCGTGTTGATAACGGGCGGCAGCAAAGGCATAGGCCTGGCTTGCGCCCACGCCTTTTTGAAAGAAGGCGCCAAGGTGGCGATAGCCTCGAGGGATGCGGGCAACCTGGCGGCGGCGCAAGCCGAGCTGCGCAAGGCCGGGCACGACGTCCACATTGAAGCGGCCGACCTGAAGGACGCCGCCGCGGCGCAAAAGCTGGTGGAATCCGTGGAAAACGCTCTGGGCCCCGTGGATGTCCTGGTCAATTCGGCCGGGGCGGCCAAGCGCTATCCGCCCGCCGAACTGCGGCCGGAGTCATGGCGCGAAGCCATGGATGCCAAGTTTTTCACTTACATCAATGCCATGGACGCCGTGTTGCGCGGCATGGTGGCGCGCGGCGCGGGGACCATCGTCAATATCGTCGGAGTCGGGGGGCGGGTCGCCAGCCCCACTCATTTGCCCGGCGGTTCCGCCAATGCGGCGCTGATGCTCGCTTCGGCGGGGCTGGCCCATGCCTGGGGCGGCAAAGGCATACGCGTCAACGCCATCAATCCAGGCGCGACCTTGACTGGCCGGGTGCAAGGGTCGGTGGACGCCGAGGCCGCTCGTACGGGGAAGCCGCCGGCGCAAGTGCTGAAGGAAATGCAGGAACGCATTCCGCTGGGCCGCCTTGCGGATCCGGCGGAGGTGGCGGATGTCGCCGTATTCCTGGCGTCGGAAAGAGCCAGCTATGTAACCGGCGCCTTGATCACCATGGACGGTGGCGTGCATCCGCTGGGGGCTTGATCGCGCGTCAAAGCGCAAGGCTACCCTCCGGCCGGCAGGCCGGAGCCTTACCGCCTAGTTGTGCCAGCCGTCGCGGAAGTGGCCGCGGTAGTCGCGCCGCTGATAGTGTTTATAGCGTTTGTCGTAGCGTGGGCCGCGGAATTCTCCATAGTAGCGCGAGCGGTATACGGGGACAGGCCGGTAGACCCTTTCCGGAAGGACGATGACGCGCGGCCGTTCCACATATCTGACAGGCGGATAGTAATAGTAGTAGTCGGGCTCGGCATAAATGATGTCGGGTCCGCCTATGGAAATATCCACGCTTACCCGCGCCAAGGCGGCGCCGGATGCAGCCATTGCCAACAGGGCTGCGCCCGCCAATAAAAGCTTTTTCATGCGAGCACCTTTTTTCCTAGTACGCTTGGCCTATTTTGACGCGTTTTCGGTTCGAATGCTCGGCTGAAACACCTAAAAAGCATCAAAACACTACAGCCATTCAGCGGGTGCCCGTAAAAATTACAAATTCTTAACTCCAGCGGCTTTTTTGCGACTGACCGCCGCCGTTACTTGGCGTGCCTCGGCAAGAAGGTCACCCCGTGATGACGGCGCTTGCGCCGCGGCTTGAGGCCGCGTGCGGCATAGGCGGGGCGGCTGACGGGCAGGTGTACGCGCGCCTGTACGGCGGACACCGCGGGGCGTTGCGGCATGATGGCGGCGGCTATGTCGACGGGTTCTTGCTGAGGGCGCTCTTTATGCAGCACATGCACATTGGACATGGCATCCGTTTCCGGAGCGCCGTCGATTTTGTCTTCAGGAGAAGCCAGCGTCAGCAACGCGAAGATGACGGCGATCCAGACCAGCAGCGACAGGCCGGTGGCGAGCAGGCCATCGAGGCTGGCATAGCCGGCAGCGGGAGAAGCCTGAATGCCGAGCGCGCTGGACACATACGGAATATGGCCCAGGCCTTCCACCAGTAAATTGCCCGGTAGGCGATAGACGAACTTGACCGCTTCCCACAGTTCCCACAAGCTATACGAACCATCGTGGTTGAGGTCGAGCACGAGGTGCACAGACTGGATGTTCATGGCAGGCTCCTTGGTTAGGCCGGCCAGTGATGCAAAGCATGCCACGGCCGAAAATGAAGGGCGACTGGCCCATATACCAACGCATGACACTCAATGACACTATATATGCGCGCCGCTCCCATGGCAATGGCGGCCCGGCTGTCCGGCGCGCCATCGTCCGCCGTTCGTCCGCCTCCCATGCGTCGTTCATTCGCCATGCATATGTCGCTGGGAGGACCGTCCCGGACGGCCGAAAAGGCGCGATATGCGGCCCGCTGCCACGGATAAGGAGGAAAAGAAAGACCGGCTTGACGATGTTTGACGAGATTTGTCAATCCTTGACCAAATGCCCGATGTATCCGCCGTGGTCTTAGTGCAAAATGAAACCGGTATCCCCAGGAGAAGGTACCGGATATTGATCGTAAAAAAAGGAAGAACGCGCTATGGCCTACGAGGTTATCATTAATGGCGATGGCATATACGCCACGAGGGGGGGCAGGCTGGTGTTTATTTCGGAACGCGAGGAAGAGCCCGAAACCGGTCGCATACTGTACAGGGGCTATATGAATGTCCTGCAGGACAAGACGGTGGTGTGCCAATGGCACACCTGGACGAGCGACGGCCGCTGCTGTTTCATGGGGCCGGAAAACGACATCGTCGGCAAGGTGTGATCCGGTCCCTGGCCATGGCTCTCCTATTCTGCTGAACGCAATCCAGACTTTGGAGCATAGGCATGAAACTGAAGAAAGTATGGACAATGCTTGTTCTGCCATTTGCAATGGCCGTGGCGACGGGCCTGGCGCATGCGGCATATCCGGAACATGTCATCAAAATCGTCGCTCCTTATTCCGCGGGCGGCAGCAGCGACCTCATCGCCCGCATCATCGGCGATCAACTGGGCGCGGAACTGGGCCAGCCGGTCGTGGTGGAAAACAAGCCGGGCGCCGGCAGCATGCTGGGCACGGCCTATGTCGCCCAGTCGAAACCCGACGGCTACACTTTGTTGCTGGCGGACGTGCCTTTCACCATCGTCCCGGCCTTGTATGCCGGCCGCCTGGAATACGATCCCAAAAAAGACTTTGTTCCCCTGGCTCTGATCGGGCAGTCGCCCATGTATTTGTTCGTCAAAAAGGATTTCCAGGCGGACACGGTGAAGAAGCTCGTCGACATGGCCAAGGCGTCGCCCGGCCGGATAACTTTTGGATCGGGAGGAAACGGTTCGCTTACCCACATGATGGGCGAATTGTTCATGCAAAAGACGGATACCAAGCTGGTGCATGTGCCATACAAAGGCGCCGCGGCGTCGATCAGCGGCCT
>Ga0180220_1000653_pt1 | contig 33924 bp, 28 predicted proteins | sample eDN5th37CBELigBY_FD_151335 | JGI IMG/M metagenome (GOLD analysis project Ga0180220, IMG submission 151335) | Enriched backyard soil microbial communities from Emeryville, California, USA - eDNA 5th pass 37_C BE-Lig BY (version 2) (version 2) | ecosystem: Environmental > Terrestrial > Soil >... | reverse complement strand
CACCTGCGCGGGACGGCGAGTCCAACGCGCTCAGGAGAGAGAAATGCCACGTCGGACGGGCGGCACGACCGGCATAGGGGACCGCCCTAGGTGGGGGAAGGCGCTCTTGATTGGGCAGATGCCCACCGTCGCGGTGCTGCGGTGGCGGCGGGTGGGCCCGAAGGGGCGGCTTGCTCGGCTGGCGCGATTTGCGTGCGGGGGGTGGCAAGCTCGTGGTGCGGCCGCGCCGGCTGGCCCGATGCGCATGCGGCGGGTGGGGGCGGAGGGGCGGCGCGGGTTGGCGCAGCGCGGCGAGAGAGGGGGCGCGCTGCGGGCGCCACGGCGGGGAGCCGCGGCGCTTGACGGTCCAGGCCCCGGAGCGTTAGCTACCGGCCCGAACCCAACCCAAGGGGAAGCTTCGTGGCAGACGTTTACGATGTGGCGGTCCTGGGCAGCGGTCCGGGTGGTTATGCGGCGGCGATCCATGCGGGGCAGGCCGGGCTGAAGACGGTCCTCGTCGAGAAGCAGAAGAGGCTCGGCGGCACCTGCACCTTGGTTGGCTGCATCCCGACGAAGGCGATGCTCCACTCGGCGGATGTCATCGAGGAGATCCGGACGGCGGCGGAGCACGGCATCAAGCTCTCCGGCGACCCCAGCGTGCACATGGCCGGCGTGCTCGCCCGCAAGAACAAGATCGTCGAGCAGAGCTCGAACGGCGTCAGCTTCCTCATGAAGAAGAACAAGGTCACGGTGGTGACCGGGTTCGGGAAGCTCGCCGGCAAGGGCAAGCTCGAGGTCACCGGCGACGTCGGCACGAAGCAGACGATCCAGTACAAGAAGCTCGTCATCGCCACCGGCTCGGTCGTCCGAGAGTTCCCGGGGTTGGAGTCGGACGGGAAGGTCGTGCTGAACAGCGACCAGATCCTCGACCTGGATCGGGTGCCGAAGAGCCTGATCGTCGTCGGTGCCGGCGCGGTGGGCATGGAGTTCGCTTCGGTCTTCGCGGCCTTCGGCAGCAAGATCACGATCGTCGAGCTGATGCCGCACCTCCTCCCCGTGGAGGACGAGGAGGTCAGCAAGGAGATCGAGCGCGCCTACAGGAAGCGCAAGATCGAGTTCCGCCTCGAGACGAAGGTGGAGAAGCTCGAGCGCCTCTCCAAGGGCGTGAAGGCCACCCTCGCCAGCAAGGACGGCAAGACCGAGGTGATCGAGGCCGAGATGCTGCTCTCCGCCATCGGCCGCAAGCCGGTGACCGAGGGGATCGGCCTGGAGACCGTGGGCATCAAGACGGAGCGGGGCTTCATCCCCGTCGACGACATGATGCGCACCTCGGCCGACGGCGTCTATGCGATCGGCGACGTGGTGCCGACCCAAATGCTGGCGCACCTCGCCACGCACGAGGCGCTGCTCGCGGTGGACCACATCGCCGGCAGGAACCCCCAGCCGATCCGCTACGACCGGTGCCCGGGCGCGACCTACTGCTCGCCCGAGGTCGCTTCGGTCGGCCTCACCGAGAAGGCCGCCCGCGAGAAGGGCTACGACGTGAAGGTCGGGAAGTTCCCCTTCACGGCGATCGGCAAGGCCCGCATCCTGGGCCAGACCTCGGGCTTGGTGAAGATCGTCTCCGAGACGAAGTACGACGAGGTGCTGGGGGTGCACATCGTCGGGCCGCACGCCACGGACCTCATCGCGGAGGCCTGCGCGGCGCTGCGCCTCGAGAGCACGACCGAGGATCTGGCGCGGACGATCCACCCGCACCCGACGCTCTCGGAAATCATGGGCGAGGCCGCGCACGTGACGCTCGGCCATCCGCTGCACATCTAGTCCGCGTCGCCGCACGCCGACGGGTCCGCAGGCGCTTCATGGGGAACGCGCGATGGGAGCGCCGCGCCCCCAGGCGCGAGCCCGAGGGGACTCGGCGGCGCTCGTCAGGGCGAGGCGGGATCCACGGCAATCGGCCGGCTTCGGCAGGGGTGGCGGGGCGGCGGCCAAAGGCTGGCAGGCAGGTGCTCTCGCCAAGAGCCGCGTGACGGGTTAGTAGAGGCTTGCGGCGCGCTGACGTCCCGACGAGCCGCGGCAGAGGGCCGAAGTCGAGGCCGACCGCCGGTCCGGTCGGCCTCATGGATGCCCGAGGAAGCGGCCTCCGAGGGCCGCGATGCGAGGGTTTCGTGAGCGAGAAGTTGATCGGGCTCGGTACGCCTTCGGCGAAGGCGACGCAGAAGCCGAGAGAGAAGAAGCCCGAGTGGCTGAAGGTCCGCCTCCCCAGCGGCGCCACCTACGAGAAGGTGAAGGCCACACTCCACGAGCTGAAGCTCCACACCGTCTGCGAGGAGTCGCGCTGCCCCAACGTCGCCGAGTGCTGGGGCGGCGGCACCGCCACCGTGATGGTGATGGGCGACACCTGCACCCGCGGCTGCCGCTTCTGCAACATCGCCAGCGCCAGGCGTCCCGCGCCGCTGGATCCGGACGAGCCGCGCAACCTCGCCGGCGCGGTGGCGAAGCTGGGCCTCAAGTACCTCGTGGTCACCTCGGTGGACCGCGACGACCTGCCGGACCAGGGCTCGTCGCACTTCGCCGCCTGCATCACCGAGCTGCTCACCCACTCGCCGGACACGATCCTCGAGGTGCTGATCCCGGACTTCACCGGGCGCACGGACTTCCTCGACAAGATCGGCCTCGCGAACCCCGCCGTGATCGCCCACAACGTCGAGACGGTGGAGCGCCTCACCCCCACGGTGCGCGACCATCGCGCGGGCTACCGGCAGTCGCTCGGCGTGCTGGAGTACGTGAAGAAGACGTACCCCCACATCCACACCAAGTCGTCGCTGATGCTCGGCCTCGGGGAGACCCAGGACGAGCTGGTCCAGTCGTTCCGCGACCTGCGGGACGTGGGCGTCTCGGTGCTGACCCTCGGCCAGTACCTGCGGCCGTCGCCCTGGCACCTGGAGGTGAAGGAGTTCGTGCCGCCGGAGCGGTTCGCCGAGCTGAAGAAGATCGCGGAGGGGATGGGATTCCTCTACGTCGCGTCGGGCCCGCTGGTGCGCTCGTCGTACAAGGCGGCGGAGTTCTTCGTGCAGGGCCTGATCGAGCGCGAGCGGGCCGAGAAGGCCAAGGTCACGAGCTTCGGCATCCCGGTCGCGAATTCTTGAACCTGCAGCTCCGTGCGCGGCCGCTCGGGCGGTCGCCCACCGCCGCCTCCGCCTCCGGCCCACGACAGCGTCGCCTCGGACGCCCGCGCGTCAGCGGCGGCAAGGCCCTCATCGCGGCGATTCTCGTCGACGCCTGCGCGCATCGGCCCAACGAGGAACCTGCCGAAGCAGTCCTCCTCCACGACGCCTCTGCGCATCCGCGCCACGAGGCTTCGGCGGCGGCCCCCGGCGCCGGCCGCAGCGCACCTTCGCGCGTGAGAAGGCGTGTGGCGGGTCTCGCGCGCCGCGGCGCCGGCCGAGCGGTGGGCCGGATCGATCGCCTTCGCCGCGTGCGAGGGCGTGCGGCTCTCTCGCGCACCGCAGCGCCGGCCGCGGTGGCCCGGATCGATCGCCCGGGCCGTGGGCCAGGCGCGCGATCGCGGGCCGGAGCGATGATCACGGTTGACAGGCCACCGCGCTTGTCTTGGGATCCCCCGCCATGCCCGTCTTGAATCTCCTTCAGGCAGTCAACGATGCCCTGCGCATCGAGATGCGGCGCGACGATCGCGTGGTGGTCCTCGGCGAGGACGTCGGCAAGTTCGGCGGCGTGTTCCGCGCCACCGCCGGCCTCTACGAGGAGTTCGGCGAGAACCGGGTGATCGACACGCCGCTCGCGGAGGGCGGGATCGTCGGCGCCGCGATCGGCATGGCGCTGTACGGCATGCGGCCGGTGCCGGAGATCCAGTTCGCCGACTTCATCTACCCGGCGTACGACCAGATCGTGAGCGAGCTGGCGAAGTTCCGCTACCGCTCCGGTGGGCAGTATCCCTGCCCGATGGTGATCCGCACGCCCTACGGCGGCGGCATCAAGGGCGGCCTCTACCACTCCCAGTCGCCCGAGTCGGTCTTCATCCACCACGCCGGTTTGAAGGTGGTGGTGCCCTCGAACCCCTATGACGCCAAGGGGCTGCTCCTGTCGGCGATGCGCCAGGAGGATCCGGTGCTCTTCATGGAGCCCAAGCGGATCTACCGCGCGGCGAAGGGCGATGTGCCCGAGGAGGACTACACCATCCCCCTCGAGAAGGCGGCGCTCCTCCGCGAGGGCGACGACGTCACCGTGATCGCCTGGGGCGCGATGCTGCACGAGGCGATGACCGCGGTGGACGAGGCCGCCAAGGCGGGCATCGGCTGCGACCTCATCGACCTGCGCACGCTCTGGCCGCTGGACATCGACGCGGTGGTCGCCTCGGCGCAGAAGACGGGGCGCGTGGTGGTGGTCCACGAGGCAGCCCGGACCTGCGGTCTGGGCGCCGAGATCAGCGCGCTGATCCAGGAGCGCGCGTTCGTTCACCTGGAGGCCCCGGTCAAGCGAGTCACCGGCTGGGACACTCCGTTTCCCTATACGCTCGACGACGCGTATCTTCCCCGCGCTCCGCGGATCCTCCAGGGGATCCGGGACACCGCGGCGTTCGTCGCATAGCCAGGCGGCGCGGGCAGCGCCACAAGAGGAACCAAGAGATGGCAAGGTTCGAGTTCCGCCTCCCCGACATCGGGGAGGGCGTGGTCGAGGGCGAGATCGTCAAGTGGCTCGTCGCGGTGGGCGACGTCATCGCCGAGGACCAGGCCCTGGTCGAAGTGATGACCGACAAGGCCACGGTGACGATCCCGTCCCCGAAGGCCGGCAAGGTGATCCACCGGGAGGGCGAGGAGGGCGACATCGCCAAGGTGAACGCGATCCTCGTGGTCCTCGAGACGGACGCGGATGCCGGCGAGGGCAAGCCCGCCGAGGCCCCCGCACCGGCGGCGGCACCGGCCGCACCCGCCGCGCCGGTCGCAGCGGCTGCCGCCCCCGCCGCGGCGGCGCCGTCGAGCGCCTCCGGCCGCCGGGTCCTGGCCACCCCGGTCACCCGCCGCATGGCGCGGGAGCACGGCGTCGACCTCGCCGCGATCGTGGGGACCGGCCCCCAGGGGCGCGTCACGAAGAACGACCTCCTCGGCTTCGTGAACGGCGCCAACGTGGTGGCCCAGGCGCCCTCGCTGCGGGCGCCCGCCGCTCCGGCGGCTCCGATCGAGGCCGGTGCCGCGGACCAGCGCATCCCGGTGCGGGGCCTGCGCCGCAAGATCGCGGAGAACCTGGTACGCTCGAAGCAGTCGGCGCCGCACTACCACTTCGTGGAGGAGGTGGACGCCACGGCGCTGGTGGCGCTGCGCGAGCGCCTCAACGCCAAGCTCGCCAAGAGCGGCGAGAAGCTCAGCTTCCTCCCGTTCCTGGTGAAGGCGGTGATCAGCGGCCTCAAGAAGAACCCCCGCTGCAACGCGGTGATGGACGAGGCGGCGAACGAGCTGGTGCTCCGAGGGGAGTACAACATCGGGATCGCCGTGGCGACGGACGAGGGCCTCGTGGTCCCCGTGATCCGCAATGCCGACCGGCTTTCGTTGCTGGAGATCGCCAAGGAGATCGTGCGGCTCTCCGACGCCGCCAGGTCGCGCCGGCTCTCCCAGGCGGACGTGGGCGGCGGCACCTTCACGATCACCTCCCTCGGGCAGACGGGAGGCCTCTTCGCCACCCCGATCATCAACCACCCCGAGGTGGCGATCATGGGGGTGCACCGCATCCGCAAGCGGCCGGTGGTGAACGACGACGGGGACATCGAGGTCCGCGACATGATGTACCTGTCGTGGGGCTTCGATCACCGCAACGTCGACGGCGCCGAGGGCGCGAAGTTCGCGTACGACGTGATCGATCGCGTGGTCGATCCGGACGCGCTGATGCTCGAGATGGTCTGAAGAGGCACCGGAGAGGCGCGATGGCGAAGAAGGCGACGAAGACCCGCGCGGTGAAGGAGGCCACCCCCACTCGGAAGACCGCGCGGCCCGCCTCCGCGGCGAAGGTCGCGGCGCGTCCGACGGGCGCTCCCGCGAAGGGTGCCTCGGGGACCACCCGCAGGCCCGCGGCGCGGTCCTCGTCGGCGGCGCCGCGACGGGCGCAGGCCGGCGCCAAGGCGTCGCCGGCGACCCGAGAGGCCGCACCCGCGAAGTCGGGCGCGCGTCCCGCGGCTGCCCGCAAGGCCAAGGGGAAGGCTGCAACCTTCGCGGCACCTGTCGACGCGCCCGCGCCCTCTGGCCGGCACGAGCTGTCGAAGGACGATGCCCTCCGCCTCTACCGCGCCATGCTGCGCATCCGCACGGTGGATGAGCGAATGATGACGCTGCAGCGGCAGGGGCGCATCGGGTTCTACGGGGCATGCACGGGCCAGGAGGCCGCCTACCTCGGAGCGGCGATCGGCCTCGAGCCGACGGACTGGATCTTCCCCGCGCTGCGGGAGTCGTCGGCGATGCTGATGCGGGGCTTCCCGCTGGTGCCGTACCTCGCCCAGGTCTTCGGCAACGCGCTCGACGAGACCAAGGGCCGGCAGATGCCGTCGCACCCCGCCTCCCGCAGCGTGAACCAGGTCTCCTGGGGGAGCTGCATCGGAACCCAGCTCCCCCAGGCGGTGGGCGCCGCGTGGGCGGCGAAGCTGCGGGGCGATCGCACCGTGGTCCTCGCGTGCATGGGGGACGGCGCCACCTCGTCCGCGGACTTCCACACCGCGATGAACTTCGCCGGGGTCTTCCGGGTGCCGGTGGTCTTCCTCTGCCAGAACAACCACTGGGCGATCTCGGTGAGCTCGAAGGGCCAGACCGCGTCGGAAACCTACGCGGTGAAGGCGGTGGCCTACGGCTTCCCCGGCGTGAAGGTGGACGGCAACGACGCCCGCGCCGTGTACGCCGCGGCGGCGGAGGCGATCGAGCGGGCGCGGTCCGGCGGCGGCCCCACGCTGATCGAGTGCGAGACCTACCGCATGGGCGCGCACTCCTCCTCGGACGATCCCACGCGGTACCGCGATCAGGTGGAGGTGGACGCCTGGGCCAAGCGGGACCCCATCGACCGCCTCTATCGCGAGCTCTGCGCCGACGGCTGGTGGAGCGCCGAGCAGGACGAAGCGCTCCGCGCCGAGCTGCTGGCGGAGGTGAACGCGGCGATCGCGGAGGCGGAGGCCGGCCCCGATCCCGAGGTGGAGACGCTCTTCGACGACGTCTACGCCGAGCTCCCCTGGAACCTGCGGGAGCAGCGGGCCGAATGCCTCGATTCCCTCGCCAGGGAGAAGGCCGGCGCTTAGAAATCGGCATGGAACGAAAGATCGTCGTCCGGCGCCTGGGCCGCGTGGAGTACGCGGACGGCCTCGCCCTCATGGAGTCGCTCGCAGAGGCGCGCGGCGCCGGACGCATCCACGACATGCTCCTCCTGCTGGAGCACCCCCCCGTCCTCACCAAGGGTAGGGCCGCCAAGTCGGAGAACGTCCTCCTCTCCGAGGAGGAGCTGGCGGCGCGAGGCGTCGAGCTCTTCGAGACCAACCGCGGCGGCGACGTCACCTACCACGGGCCCGGGCAGATCGTGGGTTACCCGATCTTCGACCTCAAGCCCGACCGGCAGGACGTGCGCCGCTACGTGCGCGACGTGGAGGAGTCCATCATCCGCACCCTGGCCGAGTACGGGATCGAGGCGGGCAGGGCGCCCAAATGGACGGGTGTGTGGGTTGGCGCCGAGGACGATCCGGCGGCGGTGAAGGTCTGCGCCATCGGGGTCCACATCAAGCGCTGGGTCACCACCCACGGCTTCGCCCTCAACGTGATGCCGGACCTGTCGCACTTCGGGATGATCGTGCCCTGCGGGATCTCGGAGCGCGGCGTGGCGAGCATGTCCTCGCTCCTGGGGAAGCTGGTGGACCCGACCACCGTCGAGGAGGTGGTGGCCCGCAAGTTCGGCGAGGTCTTCGGGTGGCCAGTGGAGGAGCGAGGCGTCGACCTCCGGACGATCTCGGTGGCGGTGCTCCGACCCGGCCCCGACGGTCCCGAGGCCCTCGTCCTGCGGCGCACGGCGGATCGCGGAGGCTTCCGGCAGATCGTGACGGGCCGCATCGAGGCGGGCGAGACGCCGAGCGAGGCGGCGGCCCGGGAGCTCCGGGAGGAGACGGGGCTCGACCTGCCGGTCGTGGACCTCTCCTACGTGCACGCCTTCGGCATGGGCGACGAACCCCGGTTCGTGCGGGAGCACGCGTTCGCGGCGCACGCCCCGGTGAGGTGCGGATCGCGCCCTCCGAGCACGAGGAGGCGGCCTGGCTCCCGCTCGAGGAGGCCATCGCCGCCATGCCCTTTCGGGGCCTGCGCCGTGCGCTGGAGCTGGCGGCCCAGCCCCGTGGCGTCCGGCCCGGCGCTGCTCCGCCTGGTTTGACACACCAGGGACGGACCGTTATCTCTCGATGAGGGATCGAGTGGGGTCGTACCGCTTGGAAGTTCACGAATCGACCAGGGAAGCGTCCACCGACGAGCACGGCGCCACGCTGAGCACCGGCGATCTCGCGCGCCGGACGGGCACCACCCTGCGTACGGTTCGGTTCTACGAGGAGGCAGGACTCCTCGAGCCCACCCACGTGGCGAAGGGCGGGCGCCGTCTCTACACCGAGGCGGATCTCGAGCGGCTCACCCTCATCACGGACCTGCGGGAGCTCGCCCTCTCCCTCGAGGAGATCAAGGAGCTGCTCCGGATCCGCGAGGGATGCGCCAGCGCACCCGAGCTGGCGGAGAAGTTCGGCGTGGCCCTCCACCGGCAACTCGCGCGCACCCAGCAGCGGCTGAGCGCCCTCCTGAGACTGCAGGGCGAGTTCTCCGCCGCGCTGGCCGCCCTCAAGCCTTGCCGATCGTGCAACGCCCCGCTCGCGCAGCACGCCTGCGGCACCTGCGGCGTGGTCGCGCAGTCGGGTACGCCGCGGATCATGAAGGTGGTCGTGGGCGCAGCCGATTCGATTCCCCGCGGCGCGACATCCGGTCGCTGCGCCCACGAATAGCGCCCGCTGCCCCCTCCAATCCTCGATGCCGGCCGCCCGGGCCGATCCGCGATGCCGTGACGCGCTGCCCCCGCCGGGCCTCGGCGCCGTAGCACCCGCTGCCTCCGGCGCGCCCCGACGGCAGGACGCCCGCTGCCTCTGCCGCTCCAAGGCCAATGGGCGTAGCGCCCCGAGCGCTCGCCGCTCCCTCGCCATCCAGGCCCGCCGAGCAAGCCCACACCTCCGGGAAGTCCCCATGCGCGGGCCCATTCGGTGACTGCCCGTCAGCGCGCCGATGCGCAGGCTTTGGCGTAGGGTCGGCTCGCGCGTGGGCGTCGGCGACGGGGCTTCTAGGGGGAGCCGCGCGAGCCGGCCCTTTTCGGAGGACACATGCAGGTCGCGCAGGGCGGGCTGGCGTACACCCTCATCCACCCCGACGAGCTCCGCAGGCGGATCGCCCACGGGGAGAGCTTCTCCGTGGTGGACGCGCGCAGCCAGCGCGCCTGGAGGGCGAGCGGCGAGACGATGATGGGCGCCATCCGCCTCCGCCGCGACGAGATCCTCGCGCGGCGGAACGAGATCCCCAAGGGGCGCGGGCTGATCCTCCTGGCGGACCTCCCGCAGCAGGAGGAGCTGGCGTTCGAGCTGCTCCGGGACGGCTTCACCGACGTCTACCTGATCGAGGGCGGCTTCGACGCCTACGTGAAGGCCGGCGGCCCCACCGAGCCCATCCGCTGATCGCTCAGACGAAGCGGCAGCGCACCCGCTCGCCCGCCTCGAACCCTCCGCGCCCCGCAGGCAGGATCGCGAGCGCCCGCTGGCCGACCAGGGATCGTGTCAGCCCGCTCGACTGGTGGGGAGACGCCACGAACGCGTCGTCCACCGCGTTGCCCCGCACGAAGAGGGTGAGGCCCGGAGGCTTTCGCTGCGCGGCATTGAGAGGGAGCGAGACCTCCTGTCGGCCGTGCCCGGAGAGCCCCGCCAGCCGGCGCAGGGCCGGGCGGACGAAGATCTCGAAGGTGACGCCGGCGGAGGCGGGGTTGCCGGGGAGCAGGAAGACGGGGGTCCCGCCCGGGAGGCGGTAGAAGCCGAAGGGCTTCCCCGGCTTGATCGCGATCCGCCAGAAGATCGCCTCGGCCCCCAGGGCGAGGAGCGCGCCCTTCACCAGATCCCGCTCGCCCACCGACGCGCCGCCGCAGGTGACGATCGCGTCGCATCCGTCTGCCCGGCGCAGCAGCGCCTCCGCCTCGCCGGGGAGGTCCCGCGCGGTGCCCAGGCGCAAGGGATCGGCGCCCGCCTCCCGCGCCGCAGCCGAGAGCGCCACGCCGTTGCTCTCGTAGACCGCGCCTTCCCGAAACGCCTCGCCCGGCCCGACGAGCTCGTCGCCGGAGGAGAGGATCCCCACCGACGGCCTCCGGTGCACGCGCACCCGCGTCAAGCCCAGGGCCGCCAGCCTGCCCAGCTCGGCGGGCCGGAGCTCGGCACCCGCGGCGAGGGCGACCTCGCCCCGGCGCCCGTCCTCGCCGGCGGGGCGGACGAACGCCCCCTGTTCCGCCGCGATCCCGAGCTGGACCCGATCGCCCTCGGGGGAGGCGTCCTCCTGCCGGACGACGCAGTCGGCGCCGGGGGGGAGGGGAGCGCCCGTGAAGATCCGGACCGCCTCCCCGGGGCGCAGCGCCTCGCCGGGCGTCGATCCGGCCGCGCGCTGGCCCACCACCCGCAGCGCGGTGCCGGGGGAGGGGGCGTCCGCCGCCCGCAGGGCCCAGCCATCCATCGCGCTGTTGTCGAAGGTGGGGAGGTCGCGGGGGAGGCGGACGTCCTGCGCCAGGGCGCGGCCGTGCGCTTCCTCGAGGTCGACCTCCTCGGCCGGCAGCGGCCCGAGCGCGCCGGTGATCGTGGCGACCGCCTCCTCCCATCCGAGCAACTCGTCCACGTCGCCGCCTTTCGCTTCCCGTGCGCGAGGATTCATGCGCATGTAACGGCCGATGCCCAACGACGAAAAGATTCTAACCGCCCTAAGGCGCGCCGGCGGTGGCCCCCTCTCCGCTCGGCGGATCGCGGAGGAGGCGGGGTTCCATCCCGGCGAGTACAAGGCGATGCAGCAGCGCTTGCGCGAGCTCACCCGAGCGGGGAAGCTGGAGCGGGAGGGGCGCCGCTTCCGCCTGGCGAAGGCGGTGCAGCCCACGGTGGTGGTCGAGCGGCCGAAGGGGCGCCGGACGCGCGCTGCCGCTCCCTCGGCGCCCGCCGCGAAGGAGAAGGGACGGCGCCCATCCGCCCTGGAAGCCGAGGCCCCGCCGGGCCGCGGGCGGCCTGCTGGGGGCGAGCGGCGCGCTTCACGGCAGCGCGCGCCGGAGGAGGTCCCGCCGAAGAAGAAGGGGCGTGCCGCGGCGCGCACGCCGGCCACCCTCGAGGAGGAGGTCTCGCTGCGGCCGACGCGAGGCGGCGCGTTCGCCGCGAAGGCGGGCCGGACGCGGCGCCTCGAGCCGGTGGCTCCCAAGGGGAGGCGACCCGGGGCCGCGCCCGTGGGCGGCCGCGACGATCGGGGGCGCCGCGCCGCCCGCAAGGGTCCGGCCGCCGGCCCCCGCCTCCGGTTCGACGAGACGATCGGCACGCTGACCTTGCGGCCGGAGGGCTACGGCTTCGTCGAGCGCAAGCAGGGGCTCCCTGGAGAAGACGTCTTCCTCCCGCCCCACGAGCTCGTCGGCGCGATGGACGGCGACCTGGTCCGGGTCCGGATCGTCCGGGGCAAGTTCGGCCGCGACGCCGGCGTCCTCGAGGAGATCCTCTCGCATCGCCGCCGCCACTTCCTCGGCACCTACGAGGCGAGGGGCCGGACCGCCTTCGCGGCGCCCGTGGATCCCACCCTGCCGCGCGCGGTGGAGGTGAAGCCGGCCAAGGGCGTGAAGGTCGGCCAGGTGGTGAAGGTCGCCATCACCGACTACGCCGAGGGGGGCGAAGGCCTGCGGGGCGAGGTCGTCCGGGTGGTGGGGGAGCCCGGCGATCCGATCATCGAGGTCCTCGAGGTGGCGTACGCCCACGGCTTCGCCGAGGAGTTCCCCGCCGACGTCCTGGCGGAGGCGGACGCGATCCCCGATCGCGTCACCGAGGCGGAGGTGGCGGGGCGGCGGGATCTGCGCTCGCTGCGCCTCGTGACCATCGACGGCGAGGACGCGCGAGACTTCGACGACGCCGTCTGCGTGGAGCGGCTGCCGAGCGGTGGGTTCCGGCTGGTGGTGGCGATCGCCGACGTGGCCCACTACGTGCGGCCCGGCACCCGGCTCGACGAGGAGGCCCTCGCCCGCGGCACGTCGGTCTACTTCCCGAACCACGTGCTGCCGATGCTGCCGGAGCGGCTCTCCAACGGGATCTGCTCCCTCAACCCGGGGGAGGATCGCCTCTGCACGGTCTGCGATCTCGCCCTCGACGCGGAGGGGCGTCCGGTGGAGGCCCAGATCTACGAAGGTGTGATGCGGTCGCACGCCCGGTGTACCTACGAGCAGGTGGCGGAGGTCCTCGCGGGGAGGACGCCCCCCGAGCTGAAGGCGCTGGAGGAGGATCTGCTCCTCGCCGGGGAGCTGGCCCGAGAGCTGCGGCGGCAGCGCACCCTCCGGGGCGCGCTGGACTTCGACCTCCCCGAGGCCAAGGCGGTGCTCGACGAGCACATGCTCCCCACCGCGATCGTGCGCCGGGAGCGCAACGACGCCCACCGGCTGATCGAGGAGTTCATGCTCGCCGCCAACGAGGCGGTGGCCCGGCACTTCTCCGACCGCGATCTCCCCACCGTCTACCGGGTCCACGACGAGCCGGATCCGGAGAAGCTGGAGCGGTTCGCGAGCCTCGCCCGATCCGTCGGGTTCGCGTTCGAGGTGGAGGAGGGGATGCCGCCCAAGCGCCTGGCGGCGGTGCTTCGCCAGATCGAGGGGACGCCGCAGGAGCGGGCCCTCAACTCGCTGATGCTGCGCTCGATGATGCAGGCGACCTACCAGCCGGAGAACATCGGGCACTACGGCCTGGCGGCGGATCACTACCTGCACTTCACCTCGCCGATCCGGAGGTACCCCGACCTCGTCGTGCACCGCCTGCTCAAGGAGCACTGGAGGCGCGCCGGCAGGAGTCCCAGGGGCCGCGATCGAGATCGACTCGAGGAGCACCTCGGGGTCCTGGCGGCGCACGCGTCGGAGCGAGAGCGGGCCGCGACGGAGGCGGAGCGCGAGATCGACCAGTACTTCAAGTGCCTCTTCGTGCAGGACGAGGTGGGCGAGGCCTTCGACGCCACGGTGATCGCGCTCACGGAGTTCGGCTTCTTCGCCGAGCTCGACGAGATCCCGGTGGAGGGCCTGGTGCGCGCCGAGGGGCTGGGCACTCGCTGGGAGCTCGACGAGGAGCGACATCGGCTCGTCTTCCCGCAGACCGGCCGCTCCTTCGCCATCGGCGATCCGGTCCGGGTCGAGATCGCCTCGGTGGACCTCGCCAAGCGGCAGGTGAGCCTCGCCATGCTGACCGGGACCGAGTCGGCCGGCGATTCCCCGGGGCGGGCGGCCCTCAAGGCCGCGATCGATCGGCTCCGCGCGAAGGAGCGCGGCCGCCGCGGCAAGGCCGGGCGCACCGGCACCGCCGACGAGGGGCGCGCCTCGGCCCAGCGGCAGAAGGGAAAGGGGAACGGCGGCCCGCGCAAGCAGCGGCCCGGGAAGGCGGAGCGCGCCCGGAGGAGGTGAGGGCGGCGTCGATCAGCGCTCGGTGTCGGGCGCGATCGGCTCCTCGATCTCCTGGGGCTCCCAGAGCTCCCGGGACGCCTCCTCCGGGATCCCCCGCTCCATCGCCGGCGGGCTGCTCTTGCGGCGGGTCAGCTCGCTCCACCCCGGCTCCGATCCCGCCGTGGATCCGGTGACGGAGGAGATCTTCCGCTCCTGCTGCGATCGCTGCTTCCCCATTTCGTCGCCTCGCCCGATCAAGATGGGGCGGATCCATCGAATCGTCAGCTTCGAAGCTCCACGATCGTGACCGCGTCGCCGCCCTCGTGCCGCTCGCCCGGGCGGGAGGTCGCCACGTAGGGGGACGCCTCGAGCGCCTCGCGCACCGCCCGCTTCAGCGCCCCGGTGCCGTGCCCGTGGAGGATCGACACCACCGACGGCCCCTCGGAGTAGGCGCGATCGAGGGTGAGCTCGATCTCGCGGATGGCCTCGTCGGCCCGCAGGCCGCGCACGTCGCAGCGCGCCTCGGGGGCCGCGATCGCGCCGGCCACCACGGTCTCCACCCCGCGCCTGCGGCCGCGCGCCGGCGCCTTCGGCGGCTTGCCCGCGACGGGGACCAGGTCGTCCAGGGGCACCCGCGTCTTCATGGCGCCCACCGCCACCAGGGCCTCCCGGGCGCCGAGCTCGACGACCTCGGCGTCCCGGCCCAGGCTCGCCACCCGCACCCGCATCCCCGGGCGGATCGCGGTGGCCGGCAGCGTGGCTCGCTCCTCGGCGGCGGTCGCCTGGGCCTTCGCCCGCCGCGCCGCCCACTCCTGCGCCGCCGCCTTCTCCTGGAGCGCCTTCTGCGCCTGGACGGCGGCGGAGACCGTCGGCTTCGCGGTGAGCCGGGCGAGGAGCTCGCCCACCTCGCGCCGCGCCTCCTCGAGCTCCGCGCGCAGCTCCTCGCGCACCTTCGCCTCCGCCTCGCGCCTGGCGGTCTCGGCGGAGGCGCGGGCCTCCTCCAGCTCCGCGCGCAGGCGCATCCCCTCCCGTCGCTCCTCCTCGAGCCGCAGCCGCTCCTCCTCCAGCTCTCGCCGCTCGGCGTCGAGCGCGCCGAGGGCCCGGGTGAGGGTGCTGCCGCCGTGGAGCGCGCCGCGCGCTCGCTCGAGGACCTCGTGGGGCAGGCCGACTCTGGCCGCGATCTCGATGGCGCTCGACAGCCCGACCTCTCCGAGCTCGAGCCGGAAGGTGGGCGCGAGGGTGCGCGGATCGAGGCCCACCCGGGCGTTGCCGAAGCGAGGATCGCCGAGGCCCAGCGCCTTGAGCTCCTCCAGATGCGTGGTCACCAGGACCTGCGCGCCCCGGTCCACCAGGACCCCGAGGATGGCGGACGCCAGCGCCGCGCCCTCCCGGGGATCGGTGTCCGCCGCGATCTCGTCGACGAGGGCGAGGCTGCCGTGCCCGGCGCGGGCGAGGATCTCGCGGAGGGTGGTGAGGTGCGCGGAGAAGGTGGACAGGTCGCGGGCGAGGTCCTGATCGTCCCCGATGGCGCTCCAGACGGAGTCGAAGAGGGGCATGCGGGAGCCGGCCTGCGCGGGGATGGGCAGGCCCGCCCGCGCCAGCAGCGCGCAGAGGCCCACCGTGGTGATGGTGACCGTCTTCCCGCCCGCGTTCGGGCCCGACACCACCAGCGCCCGCTGGCCCGGCCCCAGCGCGATGTCGTTGGCCACGACGCGCTTGCCCTGCAGCACGAGGAGCGGGTGCCGCGCCTGCACGAGCGAGAGGGGGGCGCGGGCGTCCTCGAGGGCGGGAGCCGCGGCGTCCAGGTCGTCGGCGAGGCGTCCGCAGGCCTCGATCCGATCGAGCGCACCCAGGATCTCCACCGCCTCGACCAGCTCGTCCGATCGGCCTGCGAGATCGCCGCTGAGCCCCTGGAGGATGCGTCGCTCCTCCTCCGCCGCCATCGACTGCGCGATGGAGAGATCGTTGCCGAGGCCCACGATCGCCTGGGGCTCGACGAAGAGGGTCTGGCCCGAGTTGGAGGCGTTGTGGACGATGCCCGGCACCTTGGAGCGGAAGGACGCGTTCACCGGGACGACGTAGCGATCGTTGCGGATCGAGAGGTACTCGTCCCGCAGCGTCGAGGCGAAGGCGGGATCCCCCATCAGCGCCTCGAGCCGCCCCCTGATCTGGTCGTGCAGCCCGCGGACGCGGTCGCGCAGGGATCCCAGCATGGTGCTGGCGACGTCCTTCAGCCGCCCCGACGGCTCGAACGCCGACTCGATGCGCGCGGCGAGGACCGACGCCTCCGGGAGCCGGCCCGCCATGCCGGCGAGGAGCGGGGCCTCCAGCCGCCGCTCGTGGAGGAACGCGCGCACCCGGCTCGCCGCGCGGATCAGCCTCGCGCAGGAGACGAGCTGGGCCGGCTCGAGGATGGCCCCCTTCGCGGCGAAGGCGAGGAGCTCCCGGACGTCTTCGGCCCCGCCCAGGGGAAGGGAGAGCTCCTTGCGCAGGAGTTCGCGGATCTCCGCGATCCGGGCGAGCGACGCCTCGATCTCGGTGCGTCCGGCGAGGAACGGGAGCTCGAGGGCGAGCGACCGCCCGCGCGCGGTCTGGGTGCGGGCGGCCAGCGCTTCGACGATGCTGGGCCACCCGAGGTCGCGCAGGGTGCGAGGAGCTGCCTGGAACGAGGTCATGTAGGTGCTTCTCCCGGATTTCCACACGCTTGGACCGTGAGGAGGTGGACGATCTCTTGGTCCGGCGGTCGGGGCCCCCTATCATGCCCGGTATCATGATCAAACACTCCATTGTCCCTGTCCTCCTCCTCGTTCTCGTGACTCCGGCGGCCGCCGCTGCGGCCGCGCCTGCGACGGCCGCCCGCGAGGGTGTCCCTTCACTCCTCGACTGGGGCCGGTACCTTCGCAGCGAAGACGAACCCGACGTCGCCGAGGTGGGCTTCGACGCCGCCATCGAGCGGTCGCCGACCTGGCCGCTCCCGTACCTGGAGCGCGCCGAGCTGGCGATCGCCCGACGGGAGGGCGTGGCCGAGGCCCGCGCCGACCTCGAGCGGCTGGCGGCGGCGAACGCCCGCAACCCGCGCCTCCACCGCCTCATCGGCGAGCTCGCCGAGCTCTCGGGCGACGACGACGCGGCGGCGCGCTCGCTCTCGAGGTCGCTCGATCTCCTCCCGGAACGGCCCCAGGTCCGCGCGCGGTACGCGGCGGTGCTGGCCCGGCTCTCGCGGCACGACCAGGCCGCGGCCGAGTACGCCAGGGTGGTGGAGGAGCTCCCCGACGATCACGGCCTGCGGAGCCGCTACGCCGACGCCCTCGAGGGCGCGGGCCGATACAAGGAGGCGCGCAAGCAGCTCGACCTCCTGGTGAAGCGCCAGCCCGGCAAGGAGGCGCCCCTGCGGCAGCTCGCGCGGTTCCTCGAGCGCCGCGGCGATCGCAGGGGGGCGGCGGCCATGAACGCGAAGGCCGACGCGGCCGCCGGCAAGCAGCGCAACCTCCGCCCGCTGCCGCCTTCGAGGAGCTGACGCGAGGGCGCCGCGGCGCCCGCCGTCCCTCTCGACCCCACGGGCCCGAACCGGCGTGACCGGCGCGGGCCCGGTCCGATCCGCCCGCGGGTCCGTCGACCTTCCGGCCGGGGGCGCGACTTCCCCGGCGACCGTCGCCGCCGCGGAACGGCCTCCGCGCGCGTTCGCAGGCGGTCCGGCGTCTTCCCCGGCTACCGCGGCACGACCATCGACCAGGTGGCGCCCGACGGCTCCCGGGGGACGAAGCCGACCCGACCGCCGTGGGCCTCCACCACGTCCTTGCAGAGGCCCAAGGCCACGCCGGCGCGCAGCCTGCGGGCGTTCAGGGCCTGCCGCTCCCAGTCGAAGGCCTGGGCGCATTGATCCAGGTCCGGCCGCGGCCCGGCGTCCTCCACGGCCACGTAGAGCTCCGACGCGCGCACCTCGCCGGTGAGCCGGATCTCCTTCCCGGGAGGCGTCCGCCGGGCGGCCGCCTCGATGAGCGCCCGCACCGCGCGGCGCATCTTCTCCGCGTCCACCCGCATCGTCGGCAGCCCGTCGGGCACGCCCCACGAGAGCCCGACCTCCCGCTCCAACACCGCGGGCCTCGCCTCTTCGAACGAGAGGCGGAGGAGCTCCTCCATCGGCCGCTCGGTCTCGTCGAGGGTGAGCTGCCCGGCGCGCGAGCGGAGCAGGTCGATGAGATCGTCCACCTGGCGCAGGCCCCGATCCGCGTTCTTGGCGATCACCTGGGCGGCCCGCTTCACCCGCGGATCGAGGGGCGCGCCCCGGCCGGCGAGGATCATCCCCGCGTAGGAGCGGATGTTCGCCAGCGGGGATCGGAGGTCGTGGCTCGCGATCCCGAGGAGCTCGCCCAGCTCCTGATCGCTCCCCGCCGCCCCGAGGAGGCGATCGAGGGTCTCCGATTCCACGATGCCGGCGTGCTCGTCCATCGCCCGGTCGTCCCCTTTCTCCCGTCCTCGTCCGCCTTCGGCTTCAACCTGGGGGGTGGCGATGCGGGAGGAAACCCCCGGACGGGCTGGCGAGCCCTGGCCGCATGGTTCTGGAGGGGGCGGGCGTGCCCCTGCGAGGCGGGTGGGGCATGATGGCGCGACGAGAGAAAGGAGCCACCGATGGCCGACGCTTCGCCGAAGCAGATCCTGGAAGAGACGATCCCCTCCCGCCTGGCGTCCCGCGAGGGCCTCGCGGAGGAGATTGGCGCCGCGGTCGTCTTTCGGATCACCGGCTCCCAGGGCGGCGAGTGGACGCTGGACTGTTCGTCCGGGAAAGGGGAGGTGCGCCCCGGGGCGGACCCGGCGGCCCGCATGACGATCACCGCGAGCGACGCGGACTTCGTGCAGGTGGCGACCGGGAAGCTCGATCCCACCATGGCGGCCATGTCCGGCAAGCTGAAGCTCGACCCGATGGACATGGGGCTGGGGCTCAAGCTGGTGAAGCTCCTCTCCTGATCCCAAGCCCGGAGGCGCGGTGCGGGGCGCGCGAACCACGCGTGACGGCCCGCGAGGCGTGAGGTAGGGTTCCCGACCGCAACGAGAAACGGGAGCCCTGCCATGCATCGCGTCTGTGTCTTCGCCTGTGCCGTCCTCCTCGCGGCCGCCTGCGGTTCGGACGATTCACCCGGCGGCGGCGGACCCGCGAGCCCCAGGTGCGAGATCGATCTCTCGCCCTTCACCGCGGCGGACGGCGCCGGCGCCAACCCCTCGGTGCGCGCGATCGCCGCGGCGGCGGACCTCGTCGGCGGGCCCGCCGCCAGGGGGCAGGTGGGCGACTGGATCCTCACCAACGATCGCATCCGCGTGGTGGTCCAGGGCGCCCGGGACGACGTCGGCGCCAGCCCCTTCGGCGGGACGATCATCGATGCGGACGTGATCCGGCCCGCCGGCGCGGGCAGGGACGTGCTCGGCGGGGTCGGCCCGCTCCACGGCTTCGGCAGGACGGGTCGCCCGGCGAGCGCGGCCGACTTCGAGGTGGTGGCGTCGGGCGAGGCGGGCGCCGCGGTCCTCGCCGTGTCGGCGAAGGACGTCCCGGCGCGGAGCGTCCCGATCGCCCGCGGACTCGACGAGACCCTGCCCTCGCCCCTGGCGGTCGATCCCGAGGTCGAACTGGGGGTGAACATCACCAACTACTACATCCTCACCGCCGGCGCGCAGCGCGTTCGCATGGTCACCGCGTTCTGTAACCCGTCGGACGTCCCGCGGGTGCTCGCGGTGGGCGACGTGGTGTCTCCCGGCGCCGCCGACGAGCGCTTCGAGCCGACCGATCGCGGCTGGTCTCGGGCGGACGGCGTCTCCGACGCGCCGTGGATCGCCTACCAGGGCGGCGACAGCGCCTTCGCCCTGGTTCCTGGCAACGGTGCCGGGCCCAACGTGGTGTGGAGCGAGGGCGGGATCGACGTCACGATCCAGGGAGCGGACAGCCTTCTGCCGTACACCAGGCCCTTCGACGCCTCGTTGCCTCCGGGGGGCGCGGTGGTCGTCCCCGGGGGCGCGAGCGCGTGGTACGAGCGCTCGCTGGTCATCGGCAGCTCGGTGGGCGACGTGTCCCAGGCGATCTTCGCGGCGCGCGGAGAGGAGCTGGGCCGGGTCTCCGGGACGGTGACCGGGGGCTTCGACGGCGGTGCCGGGGCGCGGATCCTCGTCACCCGGGAGGGCGAGGTGGTGACGGTGCTCACCGCCGACGCGGGGAGGGCCTTCGACGCGCTCCTCCCTGCCGGCACCTACGCGCTCTCGGCCAGTCTGCCCGGGATGATCGGCCCCGAGGTGGAGGTGGAGGTCGTCGCGGGTGACACCGCCACCCCGATGCTGGATCTCCCGGTGGCGGGCCGGCTCGAGGTCCGCATCGACGAATTCGACCCGCGCCTCAGCGACGCGGTGCCCGCGCCGGGCCGCGCGGTGATCCGCTGCTTCGCGGAGACCTGCGATCTCCGCCCCGATCCGGCCAGGGAGCGGCTCTTCCGCGAGGTCGAGGCGCTGCCGGCGGCCGCCAGCGACGTGGTCTGGGTGGGCAACTCCACCGGCAGGGGCTCGCTCTTCGTGGACCTCCTCCCGGGCGAGTACGAGGTCATCTTCTCCAACGGGCCGGAGTACGAGGTGTCCCCGCTGTCCTTCGCGAACAACGGTCGCGGCAACCCGCGCACGATCGTCGGCGGCGAGGAGGCGAAGGTCGTGGCCCGCCTCGCCCGCGTGGTGGACACGACGGGCTGGATCGCCGCAGATCTGCGGGTGCGCACCCAGGACGCGCGGGTGAGCGGCCGGGATCGGATCGCGAGCCTTTTGGCGCAGGGCGTGGAGGTCGCGATCTCTGCCGACCCCGACGTGGTGACCGACCTGAAGGAAGCCGCCAACCAGGCGGAGGCCGGGGCGCGGATCGCCATCCTCGGCGGGGCGGGGATCGCGCCCCCCTCTTTCACGGGGATCCACGCGTTCCCGCTGGCCTTCGACCCGGCCCTGCCCGGCAACGGCGCGATCCCCTGGGCCGCCGCCGACCACTTGGTGCTCGCGCCCGACGCGATCTTCGCCCAGGCGGCCGGGCGCGGCGCGCTCGTCCAGGTGAGCGGCGCCCGCGGGCCTCGGGGCCTGTTCACCGCGCTGAAGCTGGACACCAGGACGCTCACCACCCACGCCACCCCCGAGAGCCTGCGGATCGCGCCTTCGGAGGACGGGCTCTTCTCCGCGAGGTTCGACGCGCTCGAGGTCCTCGACGGCGGCGACCTCTCCAACTTCAACGCCCTGCTGAACGACTGGATCACCTTCCTCGGCCGCGGCCTCGCCGTCACCGGCACGGCCTCCTCGGGATCCACGGGCCGGCTGAGCCCCACCGCGGGCGCGCCGCGGACCTGGGTGCGGATGCAGGAGGACAAGCCCCAGCTCTTCGACGCCGGCGCCTTCACCGAGGCGCTCCGCTCGCAGCGCGCGACCGCCGGCTACGGTCCCTTCCTCCACGTGACGGCGAGGGCCGGCGACGCGACGGCGGAGGTCGGTGAGGTCCTCGAGTCCGCGGGCGGCGAGGTGGAGATCGAGGTGGTGGCGCAGTCGCCCACGTGGATGAAGTACAACCGCCTCGAGGTCTACACCTACGGGCCCGAGTCGGCGGCCGCGGACGGGGTGCCCAACGACGTCCTGCCCGAGGTGGCTTTGCAGCCCGACGACCTGCCGGCGAGGCGCGTGCTCTCCATGAACGGCACCGTCTACAACGTGGAGGTGAGCTTCCTCGACGAAGAGGGCCAGGTCGTCACCCGGGTGCGGAACGAGGTCGCGCAGACCTTCCGCTTCAAGCCCGAGCACGACACCTTCTACATCGTGGTGGCCCGCACGGCGACCACGCGCAGGGACGGCCTCGAGTCGGGCGAGCCGGCGCCCGGCCCCATGGCGCCGGTGGTCTTCGCCGATCCGGGGCAGGAGGCCTACCCCACCACCTTCGCCAACCCGATCTTCGTGGACGTCGACGGCGGCGGGTGGAGCCCTCCCGGCCTCGACTGAGGTCGATCGCCGAAGGACCGAGCAGACGAAGAGGCGATCCCCCTCCCAGACGCGATCGCATGCCGCCCCGGCGAGGGAGGAGGCTCCCGAGGGGCGGACAGGCGGCCGAGGGAATCCCGGTTGCCGCCCGGCCCCGCCCCATGCAAGAGAGGTTGCGTGGTTCCCAAGACCTTGACCAAAGAGCGGCTGGTGATCCTGGCGGCGGCGATCGCCCTGGGGATCTTCCTGGTCTTCACCGAGCTGGTGCCCTCCGCCAAGCGGCGGGCGCCGACCAGCTTCGCCCCGGGCAGGACCGTGCCCGTCCGGATCACGCTGGTGACGGCGGACTACCACGACCTGGCGTGCGCGGCGGACGCGGTGGTGGGCGGCGCCCGCTGTGCGTTCGCCAAGGACGGCAAGCCGTCTCCGGCGGCGACCGCGGGCAAGGATCTCCTCGCCCCCTACATGACGGTGGACAACACCCTCCTGCTCATCCCCGACCTCTGGTCGGAGCCCGCCCTGGCGCAGCGCCTGGCGGAGGAGAGCCCCGAGGGGAAGCCGCGAAGCTCCCTGAAGCGGTTCACCGCCGCGTGCCAGCTCGCAGTCGACGAGAAGGTGAAGGGGTTCTTCGTGCGCTGGTCGCCGACCAGCGACTGGTCGCCCCGCGACGAGGCCTGGTCCGGCCGGATCTCCGGCTGCCGGATCGAATAGCGACGACCTACACCCAGAGCGCGCGGGGCACGCTGAGCCAGCCCGCGGCGCCGATCCCGGGGGCGAGGGGGCGGAGCATCGGCACGTCCCGGGCCGATCGGATCCTTCCCAGGCCGCGGGGAAGAGGGAACGACGCGCTCTCCCACACGTGGACGGACGCGAGGCCCGCCCTGGCGGCGACGCCGCCTGCCGCCCGGAGCAGCGCGCCGCCGGCGTCTGCGTCGGGCGCGTGGCCCAGGAGCACGCAGAGCCGCTCGTTCCTGTAGTCCGCCGCCCAGATCACCGACGCGTCGCCCGCCCTCGCGCCCGCCGCCCGGGGCCGTTCGCGGCCCAGGAGCGCCGCGTAGGCGCGTTCACGCTCCAGGTGCCAGTCGATCTGACCCTCGGTAGGCCACACCAGGAAGGGATCGGCGGGCCTGGGGATCGCGGCGAGGGCCTCGCGGATCCCGCGCTCCGAGAGCAGGCGCAGGCCCGGGATGGGGCCGACGTCCGCGGCGGGGATCGATCGCTCCAGCCACGGCACCTCGGTGAAGCCCGCGAGTCGGTAGAGGGTCGGGCCCACCTCCGAGAAGAGGATCGCGGCCAGGGCCCGCTCGTCGTCCGCGGCGAGCCTCTCGGCGACCAGGTCGATCATCCGCCGCGCGTGCCCCCTGCCGCGCAGGGCCGGCTCGGTGAAGACGCTGGCGATCCCGTAGGCCGATCCCGCGGCGCCGTCCGCCGTCGAGGCGGCCATGCGGAAGGTCTCGCAGGAGGCGAGGGGGCGGTCCTCCCCATCCACGAGCAGCCACGTGGTCATCGCCTCGAGGGCCCATCGGTGGCCCCGCAGCAGCTCCTCCCGCCGCGCGAACTGTGCGGGGTCGAGGCGCTGCCCCCAGGCGGCGTGGGTGAGCGCGTCCCTCTCGCGCTTGCGGGCCTCCGTCGCCACCACGAGCGTGCGTTCCATTCCCCACAATCTATCGGATTCGGGGCCCGCCCGCCGCGCGGGGGGATAGACTGGCCCACTCCACCCCCGATGGAACGATGCCCCGAGAGCGCCGTCGCCACCTCAACATGATCCGCGACTTCGAGGTCGCCGATCTCATCACGCTCGCCAACGGCTTCTCCGGCATGTCGGCGGTGCTCCTCGCCATGCGCTACGTGGCCGGCGGCGAGCGGGCCGCGCTGTGGGTGGCGTTCGGCCTCCTGCCCCTGGCGTTCGTCTTCGACTCGCTCGATGGCTGGGTCGCCCGGCGGCTCGGGCGATCGTCGATCCTGGGCCAGGAGCTCGACTCCCTGGCGGATTTGGTCTCCTTCGGCGTCGCGCCGGCGACGCTGGCCTTCGCCCTCGGGATGGACGGCGGCTGGGACGGGGCGGTCCTCGTCTACTTCGTGGGCTGCGGGATCGGGAGGCTCGCCCGGTTCAACACCACCGCTGCGGCGCTGGCCGGACCCCAGGGGAAGGTCTCGCACTTCGAGGGGACGCCCATCCCGTCCAGCCTCGTCCTGGTGGTGCTCCTGGCCTTCCTCTTCTCGACGGGGCGGGTCGGCGATTCGCTCCCGCTCGGCTCGCACCTGGTCGGCCCCTGGCACCTCCACCCCCTGGTGCTGCTCTGGGCGCTGAGCGGCAGCGCCATGATCAGCAAGACCCTGCGGATCCCGAAGCCCTGATCCGGGGCACGGCGCCGAACCCCTCGAATGGAGGAGGTTTCCACGACGGGTGCGCGCGTAAATCACCTTCGAACCCGGAGGCAACGGCTCGTGCTTGCAAGGGATTCACGAGGTGCGTTACGTTTTCGGGGCTCGAGACTCGAACCCTGGCAACACGACGCTGGAATCATCCGTTTCGGAGGCATTTCATGCACTCGCTCGACGACGCAGGCCCTCGCAACCACCGGATCCGCGCCCTCCTCTTCGCGGCGGGGATCGCTGCCGCCGCCGCCTTCGCCTGTGGGGATCCCGCCGAACCCGGCACCTCCGGCACGGGAGGGAGCGGCCCCTGCACCCCCGCCTGCGAGGGGTTGGAGTGCGGCCCCGACGGCTGCGGCGGCGTCTGCGGCACGTGCGCGGCGGGCGAGGCCTGCGACGCGGGGCAGTGCGTCGCCTGCCAGCCCGAGTGCTCGGGGAAGGAGTGCGGCGACGACGGCTGCGGGGGGACGTGCGGCGAGTGTCCGGGCGGCACCACCTGCGTGGACGGCGCCTGCGCGTGCGAGCCCCAGTGCGAGGGCAGGACGTGCGGCGACGACGCCTGCGGCGGCTCGTGCGGCGAGTGCGCCGACGGGGAGGTCTGCAGCGACGAAGGCACCTGCGGCCCCGCCTGCGAGCCCCAGTGCGACGGCAAGACCTGCGGCGACGATGGCTGCGGCGGCCTCTGCGGCGAGTGCGCGGCGGGCGAGGTGTGCCGGGAGGGCAACTGCGGACCGGCCTGCCTGCCCCAGTGCGATGGCAAGGTCTGCGGCGACGACGGCTGCGGCGGCTCGTGCGGCGAGTGCGCGGACGCCGAGCTCTGCGTCGCCGGCCAGTGCGTCTGCCAGCCGGATTGCGCCGGCAAGGCATGTGGCGACGACGGCTGCGGCGGCACCTGCGGGACCTGCTCCGGGCAGGAGGTCTGCCAGGACGGGACCTGCGAGTGCGTCCCCGCGTGCACCGACAGGGCCTGCGGCGACGACGGCTGTGGCGGCACCTGCGGGACCTGCCCCGACGGCGAGCAGTGCAACGATCTCTCCGGCACCTGCGTGGTCACGTGCACGCCGAGCTGCGACGACAAGGTCTGCGGGAGCGACGGCTGCGGCGGGACCTGCGGCGACTGCGGAGACGGGACCGCCTGCCAGGACGGCGAGTGCGTATGCGTCCCAGCCTGCCAGGGCAAGCAGTGTGGCGACGACGGCTGCGGCGGGAGCTGCGGCACCTGCACCGGCGGCCTCACCTGCGACTCGTCGGGTAGCTGCGTCTGCGTGCCCCAGTGCGCCGGCAGGGAATGCGGCGACGACGGCTGCGGCGGCGTCTGCGGGACCTGCGGCGCGAACGAGACCTGCGACGCCGGCGGCAGTTGCGTGGCGGCGGCGCCGACGCTGAGCGGCGACGTGTGGCCGATCATCGACGCGAACTGCGTCTCCTGCCACGGGCCGGGAGAGGGCGGGCTCACCATGGGCTTCTCCGCGTCGTCCTTCCGTTCCGCCACGGTGGGCGTACCTTCGGCGGGCTGCGCCGGGGAGACCCGGATCGTCGCCGGGAACTCGGCCGCGAGCTACCTGGTCAAGAAGCTGAAGGGGACGGCGGCGTGCGGCGAGCAGATGCCATACGGCAGCCCGCCCCTGCCCGCGGCGGACATCCAGAAGATCGAGGCCTGGATCGACGCGGGCGCGCAATCGAACTAGGGTCGGGGATCGAGAGGTCTCCCATGTGGTTTGCGACGACGATGGTGGCGGTCGCGCTCGCGGCCGCCGCCGGTGCGGCTCCGGCGGCCCCGGCCCCCGCCCCGAAGGTGGCGGCGGGAGAGGCCCCTGCGACCGCCGGGGCCCCCGCACCCGGGCCGGCGGGCGCCGACGCCGAGGCGCCCCCGGCCGTGAGCGGAGGCGCCGAGGCGGCGAAGGTGGAGTGGAGCGGTCGGGGCCGGGTGGAGTACCAGGTCTCCCACAAGCTCCACGAGGTCCACGGCGTCACCGAGGAGGCCACGGCCCGCGCGACCGCGACCGGCGACGTCCTCTCGGTGGTGGCGCGGGCGCGGGTCGACTCGTTCGACTCGAAGAACCGGAACCGCGATCGCCACGCCCGCGAGGCGATCGAGGCGGAGCGCTTCCCCATCGTCGAGGTCCGCGGCGAGGCCCGGGGATTCTCGCCTCCGGTGGGATCCGAGCGCAGGATCACGCTCTCAGCCGAGGTGGACTTCCACGGCGTCGTGGTGCGGAAGGAGATCCCCCTGGTGCTGAAGCCGCGGGGGCCGGACGGCTTCGAGGCCACCTTCGAGTTCCCGGTGAGCCTCGAGGCGCATCGGGTCGAGCGGCCGAGCCTCTTCCGGGTGAAGGTGGCGGACGAGATGCGGATCCGCGGCACGATCGCCCTCGAGCGGATCGCCGCCGTCGCGCCCTCCGCCTCGCAGGATCCCTGACGGCTCGCGCGGGCGGGGCCCGCGGCGGAGGGGAGGGCGGCCGCATCGGGCGGGTGGACGAGAGGCGCCGCAGCGCGGTAGAGGCTGGGCATGGCGAAGAGGCCTTACAACCCGCGCGATCGGTTCTACAAGCAGGCCAAGCAGGAGGGCCTGCGCGCCCGCTCCGCCTACAAGCTGCAGGAGATCGACCAGCGCTTCCGCCTCTTCCGCAAGGGGATGTCGATCCTGGATCTGGGGGCGGCGCCCGGCGGCTGGCTGCAGATCCTGGCGCAGGCGGTGGGGCCGCAGGGCCGGGTGGTCGGAATCGACCTGCAGCCGATCCAGGGCATGGGGCCGACGGTGCGCACGGCGGTGCTGGACATCTACGCGCCCGACCTGGTCGAGCGCCTCGCCGAGCTCCACGAGGGTCCGTTCGACGCGATCACCTCCGACATGGCGCCGAAGACCACGGGGATCAAGACGACCGACGAGGCCCGATCGATCGCCCTCGCCGAGCAGGCGCTCGCGCTCTGCGAGAGGCTGCTGCGGCCAGGGGGATCGTTCGTCGCCAAGGTCTTCGAGGGCGCCGGCTTCGACGAGTACCTGCGGCAGGTGAAGGCGGCCTTCGGGAAGGTGAAGCTGGTGCGGCCGGAGGCGACGCGGGGGCGCTCGGTGGAGATCTACGTGGTGGGAACGTCGTTCCGCGCTCCCGAGGGCCGGGATCGCGCGGATTGAACATTCGGGTGGCCCCTGCGTCCCAAGGGTATCGGGCGACGGATGCCCGGTCTCGGAGTCGCAAATGCGAGCGCACGAATCGAAGATCCTCCTCCTCCTCGCGCTGCTGGCGGCGATCGGGGCGCCGGTCGTCGCGGCCGCCGCGCCGGAAGACGGCGACGACGCCGAGGAGTACGAGACCGACGATCTGCCTCCCTGGGCGGAGCTCGACGCGGCGGGCGAGCCCTCGTCGCAGGCCCAGGTGCAGATGCTGCGCGACTACGGCACCGACATCCCCGACCCCGAGGACGTGATGGCGGGGCGTCGGCCGCGCCCCCCGTCCGGCGACGTGGAGTCCCTCCCCGCCGAGCCGCGGGTCCGGGTCGAGTTCGAGGACTTCCGCTCCGAGCTCTCGCCCCACGGTCGCTGGGTGGACACCCCCGAGTACGGGACGGTCTTCATCCCCCACCGGCAGACCCAGGTGCCGGGCTGGCGCCCGTATCTCTACGGCCAGTGGGCGTGGACGGCGTACGGCTGGACCTGGGTGTCCGACGAGCCGTTCGGCTGGGCCACCTATCATTACGGCCGCTGGGCCTGGCGGCCGGCGCTGGGCTGGGTGTGGGTGCCCGGCTACACCTGGGGTCCCGCCTGGGTGGTGTGGCGCTACGGCGCGGGCGCGATCGGCTGGGCGCCGCTGTACCCCGGCTACGTGACCTGGTCCGTCTCCTACCCCTACTATGCGGATCACTGGATCTTCGTGGGGCACACCTACTTCTACACGCACCCGATCCACCGGCACTGGCATCGGGGGCGCAGCGCCTACTGGTACGGCCGCACGGACTGGAGCCGGAACTGGCGGGGTCATCGAGGGCACGTCTACGTCGGCCCGAGGCGCCGGTACGTGGAGCGCGTGGGCCGCGCTCGGGTGGTGGAGTCGCGGGTGATCGCGGTGAGCACGCCCCGGCGCGGCGAGACCTTCACCAGGCGCGGCCCCGGCACCGCAGGCGAGGTCCGCATCTACCGGCCGACCAACCGCGGCGCCCGGGCCCGCGAGGTGGACGCCGGCAGGAGGCCGAGCCGGATCGAGCCGCGCTCGGTCGCCGGCAACCGCCTCGCGCCGGCGGAGCGGGGCGGCCCTCGTGCGGGTGGGGGGAGCCGCGCCGCGCCCGGCCCGAGGGGCGATGGCGCCACCCCTGCCGGGCGCCGCGCGGGCGACCGCCTCCCGACGCCACCGCGCGCCGGTGGAGGCCGCCCCGCCGCGGCGCAGAAGCCCGAGCCTCGGCCTGGCGGGGGCAGCGCGCCGGCACCCGGCAGGGGGCTGCAGGCACCTGCCCGGCAGGCCGCACCCCAGCGTCTGGCGCCGGCACCCTCGCCGGGGCCGCGCCGGCCGGCGGCGTCCCCCGGGGCGATGCCGCGGAAGGACCTCCGCCCCAGCGGCGGTCCGTACGGCGGCCTGCGGCCCACGCCGTCCATGCCCGCTCCGAAGCGCGCGGCGCCCTCGGCGTCCGGGGCCAGCCTCGACCGCTCCTCCCCGCCGCCCAAGCCGAGCGTGAGCCGCGCTTCCACCTCGAGTGTGAACCGATCGTCGTCGTCGAATCGGCTCGCGCCGTCGGCGTCGAGCGTCCGCCGCCCGGCGGGGCCCTCCCGGGTCGCGCCGTCGTCGGGAGGCCGCTCCACCTCGCCGAGGCCGGCGGAATCACCGCGTGGCGGCGGCCGACCGCAGCGGTAGATCCGCCCCTCGCGTCGTAGCCGGCCGGGCGTAGGGTCGAACCCGCGGGGCCTCCGCGGCAGGGGGCCGACCCGGCGCGCACCCGCGGGCGCCTCGCCAGATTGAGGGGTGGGGGGAGGCATGGGCATCGGGTGGTCGCGACTCCTGGGGGTGGGGCTCGTCGCCTGGGCGTCCATGGCTGGTGGGGCAGGGGCTGCAGCGCAGGAGCCTCTCCCCCCGCACGCCGCCACGGAGCTCGAGGCGAGCCGGCGCGCCCGCGAAGCCGAGGCGCCGGGGACGATCGAGCTCGAGGACTTTCACCGCGAGCTCGCGCCGCACGGGCGCTGGGTGGAGACGCCCGAGTTCGGCTACGTCTTCGTCCCGGCGAGGCAGTTCGAGGTCGACGGCTGGCGTCCGTACCTGTACGGCGAGTGGGTATGGACGGAGCACGGCTGGACCTGGGCCTCCGAGGAGCCCTTCGGCTGGGCCACCTACCACTACGGGAGGTGGACCTTCGCGCCTTCCTTGGGGTGGTGCTGGATCCCCGGCTACGTGTGGGGCCCGGCCTGGGTGGCGTGGCGCTTCGGCGCCGGGGCGATCGGCTGGGCGCCGCTCTACCCGGGCTTCGTCTTCGGCGGGCCGGACTACCCGCTCTTCGCCGACGATTGGCTCTTCGTCTCGCCCGGGTTCTTCTTCGCCCGGCCGTGCTGGCGGCACCTCATCCGCCGGGATCACCGCTCGCTCCTTCGGGAGACGAGGGCGGCGGGCACCTTCCGCACCGCCGAGGGAGGGTGGGTCTTCGCGGGGCCCCCGCTGCGCGTCGTCGAGCGGCACGGACCCCGGACCATCCGGCCGCTGCCGGTGGTGGCGGCGGGAGCGCCCTCCGGCGCCGGGCTCGCCCGGGATCGCGCCGGAAGGCCGACGGAGCTGCGCACCTTCCGCCCCGGGCGGAGCCCCGCCCCGGACGGGAGCGCGCCGGTGGGATCGGGGCTCGTGCCCGTGGAGCGGACGCCGTCGGCGCAGGTCCGGCTCCCGGCCCCCGAGGCGCCGCTCCGGACGGAGCGGGCCGCACCGCCGTCGTCCCGGACGAGCAGGCCGATCCCTGCGCCGCGCGCGGCGCCCGCCCCCGAGGCGCCGCGCGAGGGAGAGCCGGTCGCGCCTGCCCCCGGCGCTCCGCCGGGCGGAACGCCGCCGCCGGGCGAGGCGCCGCCGGTGCCATCACCGCGCGAGGCACCGCCTGCTCCGCCGCCGCGTGAAGCACCGCCGGCGACCCCTCCTCGCGAAGCCCCTCCGGCGCCGCCGCCCCGCGAATCCCCGCCTGCGACGCCTCCTCGCGAAACGCCGCCCGCGACCCCACCGCGCGCAACCCCTCCGACGACACCGCCTCGCGAAGCCCCGCCTGCGACGCCACCGCGCGAGGCTCCACCTGCGACGCCACCGCGCGAAGCTCCACCCGCGACGCCGCCTCGAGAGGCACCGCCCGCGACGCCACCTCGCGAAGCCCCGCCTGCGACGCCACCGCGCGAGGCTCCACCTGCGACGCCACCGCGCGAAGCTCCACCCGCGACGCCGCCTCGAGAGGCACCGCCCGCGACGCCCCCGCGCGAAGTGCCGCCGAAATCACCGCCTCGCGAAGCGCCCTCGAATCCATCGCCGCCGACACCGCCCCGTACGCCGCGCCGATAGGCCCGACGTGCATCCGTTCGGCCACCGGGCGCCGGCCGGCTCGCCCCCTCGCCTTCGGCGCGCGCGCGATCGGTCAGGCGCCCGTCGCCCCGTGGCCGGCGGGGAGGTGGGGGATCTGCCCGGGCGCCTCGACGCAGAGGCCCACGTCCTTCAGCAGGCCGTCGGCGATCGAGTAGACCCAGCCGTGCACCGCCAGCGGCCGCCCCGCCTTCCACGCGTCGCGCACGATGGTGGTGCGGCAGACGTTGGCGACCTGGGCCGCCACGTTCAGCTCGCAGAGCCGGGCGGCGCGCTCCTCGGGGCTCGCGATCGCGTCGAGCTCCTCCCGGTTCCACATGTAGACGTCGCGGATGTGCCCCAGCCACATGTCGCTGACGCCCGCCGTCCCCGATCCCAGGGCCGCCTGCACCCCGCCGCATCCGTAGTGGCCGCAGACGATCACGTCCTGGATCCCCAGGACCTCGATCCCGTACTGGAGGACGCTGAGGCAGTTCACGTCGGTGTGCACCACCACGTTGCCCACGTTGCGGTGGACGAAGATGCTGCCGGGCAGCTTCCCGAGGAGCTGGTCGGGCGGGATGCGGCTGTCGGAGCAGCCGATCCAGAGGAGGCGGGGCTTCTGCTGCTCGCGGAGCCTGTCGAAGAACGAGGGATCCCGCTCGCGCATGCGAGCGGCCCACTCGCGGTTGGCTGCGAGGTACTCGGTCAGGGTGCTCATGGCGTCTCCCTCGCCTCGCCGGGCCCACGTCCGCGCGCGGCTCGCTGGGCGGGAACCCTACCACCCGAGGCGCCTCCCGATCGGGGAACCGCCCCCGCGCTCAGATCTCCGCCAGCGGCGCCTGGATCCGCTCCCGCTGCCGGTAGAGCCGGAGCGCGATGAGCGAGGCCCCCGCGAGGATGGCGGTGGCCACGTAGAAGGGCACGTCGATCCCGACCTCGAACGCCATGCCGCCGATGAGCGGGCCGAGGACCCGGGCGATGCTGCCCATGCTCTGGTTCACCCCCAGGATGCGCCCCTGGGCGTGGCTCGGCGCCTGCTTCGAGACCAGGCTCGACAGGGCGGGCGAGCTCAGCCCGTTGCCGAAGGCGAGCACCGCGCACGCGGCCACCACCCCCGTCGGCGTGGTCGCAAAGGGGAGGAGGAGCAGGCCCAGGGTGAGCCACGCCGTCCCGGTGAGGAGGAGCGCCGCCTCGCCGATCCGCTTGCGCAAGGGGTGGACGATCGCGCCCTGCACCAACGCGAGGACCACGCCGATGAAGGCGAAGAGGTAGCCGTTGACGCGCGCGTCCCAGTCGAAGCGCGCCTGGGTGAAGAGGGCGAAGGTCGTCTCGAGCTGCGAGAAGCCCACCGTCACCAGGAAGAAGAGCAAGAAGAGGAACGGCAGGAACGGGTGGGAGAGCGACGCCTTGAACGCCTCCAGCCTCGAACCCCTCCGGCGCTTCGCCGCCTCCCGCGCCTCGGGCGGGAGCGACTCCGGGAGGATGAAGAAGGCGAGGACGAGGTTGAGGAGGGAGAGCCCCGCCGCCGCCAGGGCCGGCGCCGCGTACGAGTAGCCGGCGAGGATGCCGCCCACCGCCGGGCCGAGGACGAAGCCGAGGCCGAAGGCGGCGCCCACCAGCCCCATGCCCCGGGTGCGCTGCTCGGGCGGGGTGACGTCGGCGATGTAGGCCTGGGCGGTGCCGAGGTTGGCGTTCGCCATCCCGGCGAAGGCCCGGGCCAGGAAGAAGACGACGAGGTTGGTGGAGAAGGCGAAGAGGAGCATCGCCAGGACGTTGCCGGCGATGGAGACGAGCAGGACGGGCCTGCGGCCCACCCGGTCGGAGAGCCGCCCCCACATGGGCGCGAAGAGGAACTGCATCCCCGAGTAGGCCGTCATCACCACGCCCACCTCGAAGCCGCTCGCCCCGAGATCCGTCGCGAAGAACGGGAGCAGCGGGATCACCAGCCCGAACCCGAGCAGGTCGAGGAAGATGGTGAGGAAGATGACGAGCAGAGGGGACCTACTCCGATGCATTCACGGCCTCGGCTGCCCGGTCGGGCGGCGGACGGAGGGGACGGCCATACCACAGCTTCGCGGCCTCGGTCGCCAACACCCGAGGACCCCTCGAACCTGCCGTACCCGCGCCTCGGGGGCCTCGCGGCGAGCGGAGAGGTTTGACAGACGAGCGCGAGAGCGTTAGCCGGGAGCCCGGGTCGGCTTGACCCGATGGCCCGGTCTTCGATAACTGTCCGCGGTGTTTCCGCGACCCTGGCGGCCGTCCGCTCCCTGCTCGAGGGAGCGACCGCTGGTCCCGAAGGCCCCGGGAGGTCCGAGCGTTGAGCAGCGTCGCCGCAGCAGAGGTCGACGGCGTCCATCGGACGCTGGTGCGCGACCTCTTCGCCCTCACCAAGCCTCGTATCACGGCGCTGGTCGTCTTCACCGCGGCGGGCGGCCTGTGGCTGGCACCGGAGGCCGACCGGCCGTCGATCTTCGTGATGGCGATCTCGGTGCTGGCGACGGCGATGGTGGTGAGCGCCGCCAACGCCCTGAACTGCTGGTACGAGCGCGACACCGACGCGCTGATGAACCGCACCCGCCGGCGCCCGCTCCCTGCCGGCAGGATCTCGTCGCCCGTGGCGCTGGCCTTCGGCCTCGCCCTCGCCGTCGTGTCGCTGGCGATGCTGACCTTCCTGGTGAACCCGCTCGCCGGCCTCCTCGCCTTCATCGCCTTCGTCAGCTACGTGTGGATCTACACCCCGATGAAGCGGATGAGCTCCGACGCGCTGCTGGTGGGCGCGGTCCCCGGCGCGCTCCCCCCGCTGATCGGCTGGGTCTCCGCCACCAACCGCATCGATCTGCCGGGGCTGGTGCTCTTCGCGATCCTCTTCGTGTGGCAGCTTCCCCACTTCCTCGCCATCGCGATCCTCTGCGAGGAGGACTACGCCCGTGGGGGCCACAAGGTCTTCCCCGTGGTCCGCGGCGAGCGGGCAGCCCGGTACTGGACCGTGATCTGGTCCGCGGCGCAACTGGTGGTGTCGCTCCTCCCCGTGTTCACGGGCCTGGCGGGCTGGGCCTACGGGGTGGTGGCCCTCCTGTCGGGCGCCGCCTTCCTGGCCTACGCGATCGACGGGCTGCGCCGCGGGGGAGGAAAGCCGTGGGCCCGGCGGTTGATGCTGGCGTCGGTGATATGGCTCGCGGTGATCTTCGCGGCCTTGATGCTGGGGGCACCTTGAACGGGAAGGCGATTCGCGGCGTCGCAGCGTGGGTGGGGGGCGCCGCCGTGATCGCGGCGGTGGTGGCGTGGTTCACCGCCGGCAGGCCGGAGCCGCTGCCCCACCTCTATCCGATGCCGTCGTTCGAGCTGACCACCGAGCAGGGGACGACGCTGCGCGCGGCGGACCTCGAAGGCAAGGTGGTGGTCG
>Ga0180220_1000652_pt1 | contig 33932 bp, 35 predicted proteins | sample eDN5th37CBELigBY_FD_151335 | JGI IMG/M metagenome (GOLD analysis project Ga0180220, IMG submission 151335) | Enriched backyard soil microbial communities from Emeryville, California, USA - eDNA 5th pass 37_C BE-Lig BY (version 2) (version 2) | ecosystem: Environmental > Terrestrial > Soil >... | reverse complement strand
CCTCGCCCCCGGCCGCTCCCGACACCCGCAGGCCCCGGTCACGCATCCGCGCCGGTGTCCCCACCGGCGCGGCCAGTACTATACCCCCACTTCCCACATCCCGGCAAGGGGATTTGTCAGACAATTTCCGAAGCAACAGAATGAGAATGGTATTCGGGATCGCTCATTTAAGGAAGGCGAACCCCGACTTATCGAATCGGGCAGCAGGAATGATGGCGGGAGATCTCGCGTGACGGGCGCTGGTTTGGCACAATAGGGCACATCGACCGTTCCGGGCGGCGCTGTAAATGCGCTCCCGCACAGGAAAGGAACTCCCTTGGCAGAGATCTCGGCAGTCACTTCGAACAAGGCACCCGCGGCTATCGGTCCCTACTCGCAGGCGATCACCGTCAACGGCATGGTCTACACCTCCGGCGTGATTCCCGTGAACCCGGAAACAAAGGAGATCGATGGGGACACCATCGAGACCCAGGCCGCACGTGTGCTGAGCAGCATGGCGGCCCTCCTCGAAGATGCCGGCTCCTCAATGGACCGCGTGATCAAAACCACGTGCTTCCTCCAGAACCTGGACGACTTCGCGACGTTCAACGCCATTTACGCCGAGCATTTCACGGGCGATGCCGCTCCCGCCCGCAGCACGGTTCAAGTTGCGAAGCTCCCGATGGGCGTCCTAGTCGAGGTCGAGGCCGTAGCCCTTCTCAAGTAGCCCCCGATGTCGCGATGGGGTTGGCGCGAGACACATGCGACGTGTATACTCGCCGCACCATCGCGACGATGGGCGTATAGCTCAGCTGGCCAGAGCGCACGGTTCACATCCGTGAGGTCACAGGTTCAAGTCCTGTTACGCCCACCATCATCCATTGAGAGCCCTGACCAACACATGGTCGGGGCTTTTTGGTATCCATCCCCGACCCCTCCACCATTGACAACGCGGCACAATCGCGCCACCCGTGCCGACAGTGCCGACGCGGAGAGGCAAGTTCCGGTGGGAGCGGGCATCCTGTGTAGAATGGGTTCAGACAATCGAGGGGAACTGGCAACGGGACACGATTTTCCCTGCGTCACACTTGACCCGGCAGAAACTGACGGCTCACAATACCAAAACGCACTGTGCCAGGACATAGGCCGGTGAATGCTGTCCGCGTGCACCTGGTGGGAAAGGTGGAGAGCGTATCGGTGACGGTCACCGACGTCGTAGATCCAAATAGGGAATCACTCTTGGAGGAGGGAATCGCATGAGGCGCGAGCAGACGCTGGCCGATCGCATCACTGGCTCAGCGTTGTGGCGGTCGGTGGTACGTCACGGCTACCCCGACACACAGCGCAACCAGGCGCTGATTATTGCCAGTAACGTTTTCCTGCATATCCACCCGGTCAAGATCAAGCGATACGCGACCAAGGTCACGTATACCTTCTGCCTGGGCGGATTGTCCTTCTTCATGTTCCTTGTGCTCGTGATGACGGGCGTTCTTTTGATGTTCTATTACGTTCCTTCAGCCGACCTGGCCTACCAGTCGATGAAGGACATCGAAGGCAGCGTCACCTTCGGCCAGCTCATGCGGAACATGCACCGCTGGTCAGCGCAAGGTATGGTGATCGCCGTCTTCCTTCACATGGGCCGCGTCTTCTACACAGGCTCGTACAAGCCGCCCCGAGAGTTCAACTGGGTCATCGGCGTGCTCCTGCTCGTCATCACCTTCCTCCTCTCGTTCACCGGATATCTCCTGCCGTGGGACCAGCTCGCTTACTGGGCCGTGACCGTGGGTGCGGAGATCGGCGGCGCTGCTCCAATCGTCGGTCCGCAGGTCAGCCGCGTGCTCCTCGGCGACTACCAGATCGGTCAGAGCACACTCATTCGGTTCTACACCCTGCACGTGATCTTCCTGCCACTCGTGGCTGCGTTCCTGATGGCCGTCCACTTCTGGCGCATCCGCAAGGATGGCGGCATCTCCGGACCGCTCTAGCATTCGTCCCGGGTTCGGACATCCGACTCTCCGCGATATGAAGGAATCATTCACATGGCAGATATCGCAAGCCAGCCGCCGGTGAACGCGCCGGCCGCGATCGACGAAAAGAAGCGACAAAAACTTCTCGAATTGGTGAGGGGACGCGCGCTCGCGCGTCCGACCGACCTCGCCGAAGACGAGGTGATGGTTTGGCCAGCGCTCGTGGTGGTCGAGGCCGTCTGCGCGGTCGTCTTCCTGGTCATCCTCACCGCGCTCTCGATCCTGGTGAACGCACCGCTCCTCGAGCGCGCCAATCCGAACCAGACGCCAAACCCGTCCAAGGCCCCGTGGTACTTCCTGAACCTTCAGGAAATGCTGCTGCACATGGATCCCGGTCTGGCCGGCGTTATCATCCCGACGATCACGCTGGTCGCCATCGCCGCGATCCCTTACTTCGACCGTAGCCCGCTCGGCGTCGGTATCCTGGGAACCTCCAGCAAGGGCCGGAAGATCATCGCCTTCACGGCGGTCTTCACCACGATCGTGCTGACGGGCATGGTCGTTCTCGATGAAATCACAGAGCGCGGCACCCAGTTCGGGCTCGGCAAGGCGCTTATCAATGCGGGCGCGCCGGAGTGGGTTGGCGGTATCGTCCTCTCCTCACTCTTCATCATCATTGCCATCGCCGTACTCGTGGGGTTGATCAAGACGATCTTCAAGCCGACCACCCGCGAACTGGTGATCGCGCTTTATACCGGATTCTTCGTCACGTATTTCGTACTGGCTATCTTCGGTACCTCGTTCCGGGGACAGGGTCAGAACCTGACGTGGCCGTGGGATCTCCCGCTGATTCATCATTAGGCCGCAGGGCCCGGATCCGTTGGCAGCCGTCATCAACCGCGGCTGCCATCGTTAAGGACAGAGCATTCGTATGAACCCACTTCTGAGAACCGCCGTCGGGCTCGGCACTGGCTGGGCCGCCAGTAAAGGCTTGGCCGCCATCGCCCGGCTTCAGGGAGGCCCGGACAGCACCCTCGCCCGGAAGATCCATTCCCGGCGCGCGTTCACGCGGAATGCAGCCCTTGGAGCGACCGGAATCGTCGTCGCCCAGCTCGGGGTTGCCTTCGGCGTCCTGATGTGGCCGAACAAGACCGGCGCCTTCGGCGGCGAGCTCGGCGTCTCCGCCGACAACATCCCGGCCCCTGGGGCATCGCCTTTCCGCGACCAGCAGGGCAAGTTCTATATCGTTCGCAACGAGGACGGTATCCAGGCGCTCTACTGGAAGTGCACCCATCTCGGTTGCACCGTTCCCTGGAACGAGGGTGAGCACCAGTTCCACTGCCCATGCCACGGCTCCGTCTTCAACATCGACGGCGCTCGCACGGCGGGCCCGGCCACCCGGCGTCTGGATCGCATGCCAGTGGTTGTCAACAGCGATGGCTCGATCACCATCAACACCAACCCGACCACGATCGAAGAAGCGCCCGGCCGGACCGAGTACCTGCCCACGGACGCCACACCGTATCCGTAAGCGCCGTCGGCACGAATCTGGTGACCCTCAACAGAGGCGTATGTCCTGGGGTGGACGAAGGAGTAACCAAGGGTGGGAGCAGTACGAAGGCTCGCAACCGTCGTCATCATCGGTCTCGTCGCCATTTCGACCACAATGGTCGTCTATTTGGCGGCAGAGCCCGATCGGCGCTCGGATGAAACCGAAACACAGGATGTCGTCGCCATCGAGCGCGGCACGGAGTTGTACATCACCTACTGTCTGCAATGCCACGGTCCGGCAGGATTAGGTGCGGTCGCCGCAGAGGAGCCCCGGCGAATCGGTGCGGTCCTGGATCAGGCGCCCGTGTACGGCAGCGTCGACGATATGAAGGAATTACTGGCTGAGGGCAAGCTACACGCGATCTTCCAGTCGGACGACCCCGTGCTGCAGAGTGCCGCTGAGGACTGGCTTCGGTTCCGTATCACCTACGGCGTTCCGGCGGAACCTTATCAAACGGCCAAGCTCATGCCCGCATTCGGGGCTGATTTCAACGTTGAGGAGATGAACGATATCATCTACCTCATCATGCACGGCGACTGGAACTACGTGTACAACACGGCGGTCCTCCAGACCGGACAGCAGGTTGCCACGCAGGAATGTGCGCAAAATCCGGACGGGCAGTATTGCAAGGACATCTCCAAGGCGCCGCCTGCCTATCCGACCGTTCCCGCGGCAGCGCCAGCGAACGACGAGGAAGCAACTCCGGCATCGGCCGACTCCGGCGACACTGCCGACGCGGACGATGCCGCAGCGTCGATCGCAGCGCAGGATATCTCCTTCTCGACCGATCAGTTGACGCTCAAACCCGGCGACACCGTCAGCTTCACGAACAACGGCATGCTGGAGCACGACTTCGTGGTCGACGAGCTCGGCATCGAGGAAGTTCTGGGTGCCGGAGAGTCGACGACCTTCACCATTCCGGAGGATGCGCAGCCGGGCGACTACAAGTTCTACTGCTCGATTCCCGGTCATGAAGCGTCCGGCATGTTCGGCACGCTGACCATCGAAGGCTAGTCACGAAAGGACGTCGCCACATGATCGTCTCCAATCTCGCCACGACCTTTGGGACACGGGCAGAAACCGTTGAGCTCGCCCTCGCATTCCTCATGATGATCGCCGGTATCGTCATCACCTTCCTGATCCAGCGTTGGGCCGACAAGACCGGTGGCGAGCATCCGTCAGCGGCCAATGTCGGTCAGGGTGGTCTCGCCCAAAAAGAACCGAACACGATGCGCGACTAGCGCACCCGCTGTCCGAAACGAGTACATTGAGCCTGACCGCGAACGCGGTCAGGCTCAATTGTTTACGGGGCCCGATATCCCAGCAAATGGGAACGCTGCGCGAGCGATACCATCGTCGCCCCGTGACCATGCAGATACGGTGTATTCATGTCTACACACTCATCGAAAACCTGGCTCTGGTGCGACACCTGTCGACGCAGTTTCCGCCATGACGAAACCGACGACGGCGCCTGCCCTGTCTGTGGCAACCCGACCCGCGAGGTCGGCAAGTTCTCGGCGATCCTTCGGGGCCTCATGGCCAACGAGCTCGCCGCCTCACCGATCATCTCCAAACACCGGCAGATGGTGAAGCTCATCTGGACCCGCAACGGAATGGGCGAGCAGTACTACCGCGTCATCGCACCAGACATGTCCTACAACCGCTTCGAGGCCCGGGTGACGGATATTCTCTGTCGCGGAGCCGAAGAGGGCTGGGTGAAGTTCATCATCCCCCCCGCACCTCGCGACGACGAGGCCGAGTACCGGCTCGAACTCGTGGACGAAGATCGTTTCATCACCGAGCTTCAGGTTCTTGCCGGGCCCGAAGCCGCAGAGGAGAACACCCGCTGATGTCGGAGAAAAACGAAACCATCGAAAATCGCAGGATAGGCGAATATCTCGACGCCCTCACCTCCTCGGCTCCCGCACCTGGCGGCGGGAGCGTGGCGGGGCTCACCGGCGCACTCGCGGCCGGTCTCGGCGAGATGGTCGTCAGCCTGACGCGCGATCCCGACCCCTCGGTTATTGAGGCCGGTGCACGGCTCGCCGACCTCCGCGCGTCTGCCCTTACGTCGGGCGCGGCCGATGAGCTGGCATACGGCGGATACGTTCGCGCTTCGAAGATGCCGAAATCGACCGATGAGGAGAAAGCCCGACGTCTCGCGACCATGCAGGAGGCGCTTCAGGAGGCCGCAGTCGTTCCACTTGAGCTTGCGCGGACATCGATGCTGATCCTCGAGCAGTTGGATCCGATCATCCGTCACGGCAACAAGTACGTGATCTCGGATGGTGCCGCCGCCATTTCGCTTTGTCTCTCATGCATCGATATCTGCATGATCAATGCAAATGCCAACCTGCCGAGAATCAAAAACGCTCAGGTGGCCGAGAGCCTTCGCAAGACCGCACATGACACCGAGCAACGCGCCCGTACCCTCGCCGACCAACTACGCGCACTCTACGCCGAACGCGCGTAGGAACCGGACGCCACTGCACAAAACCCGCGTAGGGGACGTCTTGACCGCACATCGGCACGGATCGTCGCCGTCAACATCTGTGCGGTCAATGGCGTCCCTCTCCCGATCCCATCATCCCGAGCGCCGCGAAAGCCTGCCCCGAGGAACCGCAGTGCCGCCACTGCGGGAATCCACCGGCTACGCCGTTCATCACACGCTGTCATCCCGAGCCGGAGCCGCAAGCGGTAAAGTGTCGAGGGATCTTTGATCCAAACGCCATTCGAGATATGAGAGAACCAAGATTCCTCGACGTCGCTCGGGATGACGGAAGAATGTGTAGCGGGATGCGCGGATACTCCCGCAACTGCGAAATCCGAGACGACGTGCACCGGTCATGCAGATCCCATGCACCTTCGCCCAGACTCGAACGATTCCCTGTCTATGCGTTTTTGTGGAAATTCTTAAGCGCCTGTCTGTCCCTCATGGACGATGATTGCCTGAGGCACGGAAAATTGTAGTGCGCAGGGGCTTTTGTTAATCCGCCTACAGCGCATTGCAGGAAGGTTACAAGGCTCACCCCACCTCCTGCGGCCAGCCCCCTCTACGAGCGATACCGAATCCGCGCGAATGGTCGGGGGTCTCCGTGATGTCGCGCCGCACGCATAGTGATGGGCATGTCTCGGGCACAGGACCCGAGACTACGATTATGTGCGCTGATCCGCGATCGATCATGAGAATTCCGTATGATATGCGTAGGCCATGTTACCCATTGTGCAATTCGCTTTAGAGTTCCGCCTGTCTCGGCCGATATTGCAATGCTTCCGCGACATGTTCCGCGCGAATGTGCTCCATCGCTGCCAGATCGGCGATCGTTCGCGCCAGCTTCAACACGCGATGGTATGCCCGTGCCGACAAACTCAACTGGCGGACGGCCATCCGCACCAGCTGTTCGCCTGCCTCATCGAGCCGCGCATACTTCTGGATCTCCTTCGGCCCCATGTCGGCATTCGTCAGCAACTCGGAGCCCGCATACCGCGTGGCCTGAATATCCCGCGCCGCCTCGACCCGGCTTCGCACCAAGCTCGAACGCTCCGCTGCACGCCGGTCGGAGAGTTGTTCGTAATCGATCCTCGGGACGTCGAGATGGATGTCGATCCGGTCCAGCAACGGTCCACTGATCCGCTTCTGGTATCGCGTCACCGCCGATGGCGAACATCGGCACTCCCGTTGCGGATCGCCGAAAAAGCCACATGGGCAAGGGTTCATCGCCGCGATCAAGGTCACGCTCGCCGGGAAGCTCAGCGTCCCGGACGCCCGCGCCAAGGTGATTCGCTTGTCCTCCAGCGGCTGACGCAGTACCTCGAGCGTCTGCGAACTGAATTCCGGCAATTCGTCCAGGAACAGCACTCCCCGATGCGCGAGGCTGATTTCCCCAGGTCGCGGCCATGTACCGCCACCGACCAGACCCGCGTGGCTCGTTGTGTGGTGAGGCGCCCGGAACGGCCGATCCTTCACCAGCGGCGTCTCGGGGGGCAACAAACCTCGCACGCTGTAGATACGTGTCACCTCCAGCGCCTCCGCCAGGTTCATGGGTGGAAGGATCGACGGCAACGACCGGGCCAGCAACGTTTTTCCTGAGCCCGGAGGACCCGACATCACGAGGTTGTGCGCCCCCGCCGCAGCCACCTCCAGACCGCGCTTCACATGTTCCTGCCCGCGAATATCCGCAAAATCCGTCACTGAGGCGTCGGTGGCACTAACGAAGCTAGCCGGATCGGCCTTCACCGGCGCGATCGGGACATCGCCCGAAAGGTGATTGACCAGGTCTCCGAGCGTCCGAACCGGATACACCTCGACCGCGTCGATCAACGCAGCTTCCCGCGCGTCGATCTCAGGCACGAATGCGCGCCGAAGCCCTCGCTCCGCCGCCATCGACATCATCGAGATGATTCCCGGCGTATGACGCACATGCCCGTCCAGCGAGAGCTCCCCCACAACGAGTGCATCATCCACCTCGGCCAGTACCTGCCCGGACGAGAGGAGGATGCCGAGCGCAATCGGCAGGTCGTACGTCGGTCCGGCTTTCTTGATATCCGCCGGGGCTAGATTGACGGTGATGCGCCCGAAGGGAACTCGCCCGCCGGAGTTCCGGATGGCCGAACGCACGCGCTCCCGGCTCTCCTGAACGGCAGCATCCGGCAAGCCGACGAGCATGATTCCCGGCTGCCCCCCGCCAACATCGACTTCGACCTCGACCAGCACGCCATCCAGCCCAACGACCGCGCAACTCATCACCTTCGCGAGCACGGAGTAATGTCCTTCCAAGAATACGCCGGTCACACGTTTGACCAGACGTCTCTGTCGCGCCTGCCGGATTCTCCGGCATCCGAACCGATTCTGCTGTGGAGCTTCTCGCGAAAATGTATCAGAATCTAGGGAGAATTACGCGATCGCGACCGATCTGCACACCCGGCACCTCAGGACAAAGACATTCATGCAAGACCCTCCCACAGACCCTCGTCCCATCACCCTCCCCGACAACGCGTTCCAACGCGCCATGGTCACGCTCGGACGCGGCCTGCTGCGTCATTGCCCCTACTGCGGGGGAGGGCGCATATTCCGCAACTGGTTCACGCTCAAGGAGCGTTGCCCCCATTGCCATACGCTCTTTGCCTATGAAGATGGATATTTTCTCGGATCGTATGTCTTCAACCTCGTGCTCACCTCGTTGATCGCTATCGCGGCGGCGCTCTATATGCTGATCGGCACCGACTTCTCCGTCCTCCGGATGCAGGTTGTTTCCGTCGTACTCGTCGTCATCCTTCCCCTGGTACTGTATCCCTACTGCCTCTCCTTCTGGATGACGCTGGATCTCCTCGTCCATCCACCTGGCGACTTTTCGGATCGCCCCCGCACCTGACATCCGCGCAGGTGGCACCTGCTTCGGTGCCGTGATACAAGTGCAAACGGACGCCGGCCCGGCACGCAGGCCGGCGTCTCCTATCGTCAGAATGGCTGCGTGCTCACAAGGACACCCGACGAATGACTTCCGCCCGTTCCATGATCAATGGAGAAAATCAGCTCAAGCTCGCAACTCAGCGCAAGGGACGGCTGACGGACCATTCGATCGGGTTATTGCGACAGATCGGCCTGTCTTTCGAGAGCTACGGCCAGCGGCTCTTCTCACGCGCGCGGAACTTTCCGCTCTCGATCCTCTACGCCCGCGACGACGATATCCCTGAATACGTCGCTCTCCAGACCGTCGATCTCGGCATCGTCGGCCGGAATCTCGTCCACGAGCAGAACGCCGATGTCGAGGAGATCTTCGCGCTCGGATTCGGCTACTGCCAGCTTGTGGTTGCGGTGCCGAATGAGTCCGAGATCGACGATCCGACCGACCTCATGAACGCCCGCATCGCGACATCGTTCCCGGAATCCACCCGCAAGTTCTTCGCGGAGCTGGGTGGCCAACCAGAAATCGTGACCATCAGCGGCTCCGTCGAGGTTGCGCCAGCGCTTGGCGTCGCCGATGCGATCGTCGAGCTCACCGCGACCGGCTCCTCGCTCCAGCTCAACGACCTTCGCGCCATCCACACCGTGATGGAGTCGGAGGCGGTCCTCATCGCAAACAAGCGGTCGCTGGACGATCCCGCGAAGCGCGAGCAGATCGATCGTCTGCTCCTGCGGATCAGCGCAGTGGACGCCGCGAGCAAGTTCAAATACATCATGATGAATGCGCCGGAACACGCGCTCGCGAATATCCGGGATATCCTGCCCGGAGTGAAGGCGCCGACCGTCGTCCCTCTTGCAGATCCCGGGTGGGTAGCGATCCACACCGCGATCCGCGAAGATGAGTTCTGGGAGAAGATCGAGCAGCTGCGCGCCGCCGGTGCCAGCGCGATCCTCGTCTCGTCGCTCGACAAGTTCCTGCTGTAAGGCGTTCACAGAGGAAGACGATCATGGCCAAACCGATCACCGATTTCGTCCGCTCGACTCTCACCCCGGTTGAGGGGTATACGCCCGGCGCATCTCGCCTCACCGACCGGCCCGTCGTCCGGCTGGATTGGAACGAGTCGCCGTTTCCGCTAACGCCCAAAGCGCAGGCAGCGCTCACCCGCTTCACGCTCGGTCATCGTTATCCCGATTATCAACAAATGCCGCTCCGTGAGGCGCTGGCCGACTATGTCGGCTTCGACCCGGAGCGGATCGTCCCCGGCGCGGGTCTGGACGATGTGTTCGCGACACTCGCCTCGATTTCCGTCGAACCCGGCGCCGAGGTCATCATTGCCGAACCCACATTCGGCGTCTACCGCAGCCTTTTCTCCATGCTGGGCGCCACCATCGTGAATGTGCCGCTAACCCAGGCGCCGGAGTTCCTGCTCGATACCGAAGCAATCCTGAACGCCGTTACCGGGAACACCCGGTTGATCATCCTCTGCAATCCAAATAACCCAACCGGAAATCTCATCACTCGGGAGCTGATCGAAACGATCGTGGATAACGTGCCGTGCCCGGTCGCGATCGACGAGGCCTACGCCGAATTCAGCGGCCAGGACCATCTGGATCTCGCCCGTACGCGGGACAATGTCATCGTCCTGCGCACCCTGAGCAAGTTCGCCGGTCTCGCCGGATTCCGCGTCGGATATGGCATCTTCCCGGAGCCTCTCCTGCCCTATCTACGCCGGGTAATGCCGGCATTCTGCAATATCTCCGGGCTGAGCTCCGATATTGCCATCGCATCCCTCCAGGATCTGGATATCCTCAAGCAGCAACGCGACCTCATCGTCGCCGAGCGGACCCGCGTCATCGCGGCCCTGGATGCCATTCCCCACGTCACTCCCTACCCGTCGGCAACGAACTTCGTCCTGTTCCGGCTTCCGGTACCGGACAGCTCGGTGGTCCTGGATGCCCTCGCCGCCCGCGATATCTTCGTTCGCCGCTATGGCGCCACAGGCTGGGACCTGCAAGACTGCCTCCGGGTCAGTATCGGATTGCCGGAGGAGAACGATGCCTTCCTCGCTGCGTTGACCGACATCCTGCGCTCGCTGCGCACATCAGGACAAACCGAATGACCACCGAATCCCTCCGGGCCGCATCCATCCAGCGATCGACTGGCGAAACGAGCATTGACCTGTACCTGAGCATCGACGGCACCGGTCAGGTGAGCGCGACTACGGGCGTCCCCTTCCTCGACCATATGATCGACGCGCTGGGAAGGCACGGCCGCCTCGACATTCAGCTCGATGCCTCGGGCGACGCCACGATGGATCCGCATCACACCGTCGAGGATGCCGGTATCGTGGTAGGTCAGGCGCTCAAGGCCGCGCTCGGCGATCGTCGCGGTATCGAACGGTACGGTTACGCCTATGCCCCGCTTGACGAAGCGCTGGCTCGCGTCGTCATCGACTGCTCCGGACGTCCGTTTCTCGAATTCAACGCGATCATGCCGGAGGCCGTGATCGGCAGCGACTTCGCGGCCAGTCTCGTCGAAGAGTTCTGGCGCTCCGTCGCCATGAACGCCGGTCTGACGATGCACATCGACCTGCTTCGCGCCCGGAACAGTCACCACGCAGCGGAGGCCATCTTCAAAGCCGCCGCCGTCGCGCTCCGAACCGCTGTCCGCCAGACTGGTCCGCTCGACGCAGTGCCATCGACGAAAGGTGTCCTCCAATGATCGCCATCGTCGACTACGGCGCCGGCAACCTGCGATCGATCGGACGGGCGCTCAGCGCGAGCGGTGCGGAGATCGAAGTCACGGCCGATCCGGACCGCATTCATGTGGCAGATCGCGTCGTGTTGCCCGGCGTCGGCAACGCCAGGGCGGCCATGACGCGCCTGACGGATTCGGGCATGGCCGACGCGATCCGGGAGACCGTCGATGCCGGCACCCCCCTGCTCGGGATTTGCCTGGGCATGCAGCTCCTTTTCGGTCCGCAGGAGGAAGGGCCAACAACGGGTCTGGGTCTTCTTGCGGGGGAAGTGCGCCACCTTCCTGACGAGCTCAAGGTGCCTCATATGGGCTGGAACACCGTCACCTTCGTCGGAGACTCACCCCTGCAGGACCATCCATCGGCGCCGTTCTATTTCGTTCATTCCTACGCCGCCACCCCCGAGAACCCGCATGATATCGCCGCGATCACTGACTATGGAGTGTCATTTCCCAGTATCGTCATCCATAATCATGTCTGGGGCATGCAGTTCCATCCGGAAAAGAGCGGTGACAGCGGGCTGAATCTGCTGAACGCATGGCTTACCTGGAATCCATGATTCCTCGCTGACAGGAAGACTGCCATGATCGTATACCCGGCGATCGATATTCGCGGTGGAAATGCCGTTCGTCTTGTCGAGGGCGATTACAACCAGGAAACGGTCTTCGATGCCGATCCGGCGGATGCCGCCCGCCGCTGGGTGGAGGGCGGTGCCGAGTGGATTCACCTCGTCGATCTCGACGGCGCGCGCGACGGCATTCGCACCAACATCGGCGCAATTCAACGTATCCGCGACGAGACCGCGGTCAAACTCGAGCTCGGTGGCGGTCTGCGTACGATGCAAGACATCGACGAAGTCGCCGATCTGGGTATCGACCGGATGATTATCGGCTCGGCAGCTATCGCCAACCCATCGCTCGTGACGGACGCGGTCTCGAAATACGGCGATCGTATCGCTGTCGGGCTCGACGCGAGGGATGGCAAGCTGGCAGCACACGGGTGGATCGACCAAACCGACGTGGATGCACTCGAAGCCGCCCGCCGTTTCGCCGAGTCGGGTGTGGCCCACATAATTTTCACCGACATCCACCGTGACGGAAAACTCATCGGTCCGAACATCGACGCGCTCCGCGTGATGGTCGAAACGGTGCCAACCGACATCATCGCCTCGGGCGGTGTGGGAACCCTGAACGACGTCCGCGAGATTCGCGACACAGGCGCCGCTGGCGTCATTATCGGAGCCGCGCTCTACCGCGGCACCGTCGAGCTTCCCGAAGTCATCCGCATCGCCACGGCGGAGGAGATTGTAGAGTGACTGCGCAAAACAACGGGCTAACCGCCCGGGTGATTCCCTGCCTCGATGTCAAGGATGGCCGTGTCGTGAAGGGAGTCGAGTTCGTCGAGCTCCGGGATGCGGGCGATCCGGTTGAGATGGCCGCGTTCTACAATGGCGAAGGGGCGGACGAGCTCGTCTTCCTCGATATCACCGCATCCTCAGACAATCGCAAGACGATCCTCGACGTCGTGCGCAAGACAGCCGATCAGGTCTTCATTCCCCTGACGGTCGGCGGCGGCGTCCGTTCCGTCGAGGACATGCGGGCGCTCCTCTCGGCAGGGGCCGACAAGGTCGGCATCAACACCGCGGCGATCTCGAACCCTGACCTCATCAACCAGGGTGCCGAGCAATTCGGAAGCCAATGCATCGTCGTCGCCATCGACGCCCGGCGTGTCAACGAAAACGATTGCTGGGAGGTCTACACTCACGGCGGACGCACCGCGACCGGGCGTGATGCGGTCGAGTGGGCTCGCGAAGTGGAGCGGCGTGGAGCCGGTGAGATCCTGCTCACCAGCATGGATCGCGACGGCACGAAAGAAGGCTACGACCTGGCCTTGCTCGAAGCCATCTCATCCTCCGTCAATATCCCGATCATCGCCTCAGGAGGCGCCGGAAAGCTGGCAGATTTCGCCGACGCGCTCCAGCCATCGCGCGCCGATGCGGTCCTCGCCGCCTCGCTGTTCCACTTCGGCACGTTGCGCATCAAGGATGTGAAGGAATACCTGCGCGATCAGGGCATCCCCACCCGTCTCGAGAGCCCATCATGACCGAGTCGACGCCCATCGAGTGGCCGGAGGATGGTCTGATTCCGGCCGTGATCCAGGATACCGCCAGCGGCGATGTGTTGATGGTCGGTTTCATGAACGAGACCGCGCTGTCCCGCACGCGGGAATCCGGTTTCGTCCATTTTTGGAGCCGCTCCCGCCAGAAGCTCTGGAAAAAGGGCGAGACGTCAGGCCACGTACAACGGGTCCGGGACATTTTCGTGAACTGCGAGCGGAACAGCCTTTTGATCGAGGTAGAGCAGACCGGCGCGGTCTGTCACGATGGCTACTCCACCTGTTACTATCGTCGTCTGGAGGCCGATAATTCGCTCCAGACGGTGCGAAGCCGCATATTCGACCCTGCGGACGTGTACGGGAACTCGGAGGGCGCGGAAACCCTCACGACGCGCTGGTGGAATGCCTACGGTTTCCTGCGGGACAACGATCTGGGCAATGTCTCTGGCACCTCACGCGCATTACGAGGTACGGACTCCGTGATCCCCCGGATTCAGGACGAGCTTAACGAGCTGGCCGGGGTCCTTGACGGAACGCATGTCCACCACACCCGGCATGACGACGCGATCCTCGAAGCTGGTCAGGTGTGTTACTGGGTCGCCGTCGAATCAATCCGTACCGGGTTGACATACGACCATGTCCGGCCCGATCGGGCCCTGTCCCAGGTCGTTCCCGGAGCCGATCGCCTCACCATGGCGACCTTGCTCCAGACAATGGCGCGTCGCCTCGCGGAAGAGCCGCTGTCCGCCTCGCTCACACACGAGATCGTGTCTCTCGTGGCATCGGCATGCGGAGCTCTCGGCCTCGATCCGCTGGAGCCGATCCGGCAGGACCTGGCCGCGCTGGAACGTCGCGACTATCTTGCGCCGTACTTCGCGCGATAGCTCAACCGCATCCACTCGGCCGCTCCAACCAGGCAACCTCCGGCAACGAATCCGGCGGCCGTGACCGCTCCGATCCCGAGCCACCGATCCCGTGTTTGGCGCGCGGGCTCGGTGATGTGGTCCATCGTTTCGACCTTGCCGGGATAGTCCGTCGAATCCGCGGGAATCAGGTACTGGTTGACAGCATCCGGCAGAATCGCCTCCATCGTCGTGGCCAGCGTCTTCACCACCTCCGGATCGTCTCCCGTCACCCACGTCTGGACGAAGCGGGCATGTCGATAGGTCGAGAACATCTCCCCAACCTCCTCCCGCGAATAACGTGAGGTGATGTCGTCCGGCAATTGCAGGTACAGCAAATCGCCGAGAACGTCGCTGTGGATCAGGTGCTCCATATCGTCGAGAATAATGAAGTCGGGGTAGTTGACCGAATTCGCTTTCGCCGGGTTCCCGTCAAAGGTGATCAACGTCGTCCATGTCGATTGCCACGGCGCCGTGGGGAAGAACACGAAAAAGCCGAGCAGGAACGCCACCAACGGTACCGCGATCAGCATCCACCACCAGCGAATCACAGCTCGCAGGTACATCCAGAGATCCATGAAGGTCAGTACGCTCCCCGACCGAGAAGGACTGCCGGAATCGTTCGCAGCAGTACCTTGATATCCAGCCACGGCGACCAGTTCTCCGCATAGTAGAGATCCAGCCGCACCATTTCATCGAAATTCAGGTCGCTCCGGCCATTGACCTGCCACAAGCCGGTAAGGCCCGGACGCACCAGCAAACGTTGCAGGTGCCACTCCTCATACTCGTCGACCTCACGTGGCAGCGGAGGTCGCGGTCCAACGACGCTCATATCGCCCTTCAGGACGTTGAGCATCTGCGGCAACTCATCGAGACTGTAGCGCCGCAGCACACGCCCGATGCGGGTGATTCGGGGATCGTCCGGATCCTTGAACAAGCGTCCCTGATTTACCGTCTGGGACGACGCAAGCTGTTCCCACATCTCGTCCGCATTCTCGACCATGCAGCGGAATTTCAACATCGTGAAGGGCTCGCCATACTGCCCGATCCGGATTTGCCGATAGAGAACCGGACCGCGAGAATCCCGCTTGATGAGGACCGCCACCACCAGCGAAGGAATCAACCCGACAAGGCAGACAGCCATCGCGATCGCGATATCGACCGCCCGCTTCATGATGGCGTTCCACCCGCGGATCGAGGCATCGCGCACGCCGATGGTCGGAATACCGTCGATTTGCGCCACATCCACCCGATCCAGCGAGATCTGCAAGAGATCGGGAACGATCCGGAACTGAACGGGCAATCCGCGACACTGATCGAGGATATGCCGCACATCCACCAGATCGGCGCGGTCTTCGACAATCATGATCTCGTCAACCTGATGACGTGCGACGAGAGCATGAACGTCGTCCACGCTTCCGAGGCGGGGGCACGTCAAAATGCCACGTTCGGTCGCGACGTGGATCTTGTCGCCACGCGCGGCATTGCCCGCATACCCAATGAGGCGGTATCCCAGCCCTGCGTCGCGGATGATCGACTGCATCAGCCGGCGGCCTGCGGCGCCTTCCCCAACGACGAGCACCCGATCGGCGCCGATACCATGCCTCCACAACCAGTCACGGATGGTCGATGCGACCAGACGGTGTCCGAGCATGAATGCGAGCCCAAGCACACCAACGTAGACAAAGATCAGGCGAGACCGCGTGAACTGAAAAAAGAACGCCAGCATGATGATGCCGGCCAGCACCATCGCCCAGCCGCCGATGATCCGCGGGACGAGATCCAGCAGCGACAGTTTCTGGCGCACCTGATACACGCCGCGGAGCGGGAACACGACCAGCAGAATGGCAGCAGCGACGGTCGCCGTAACGCTGAATGTCGACCATGAGGCCCATGTTTCATTACTGATCTCCCCGCCAAACTCCAGCCGGTATCGCAGGGCGTAGCCGAGGCGAAACGCCAGGAAGACCGCGCCGACATCGGCGAACAGCGCGATGGTCTGGAAGATCAGCGCGAGTCGGAGCGATGCGCGCTCCCGTACTGACGGTCGAGGCATCGGTCGTGCCGGATGTGACTGGGCCCTTTCCGTGTCGGAGTTCGAGATCATTGTGAGGTCCGGGGCATGATCAGACGTCAGCACAGACGAACATGAACGCCTGCCTGTGTGAGCGATACTACCTGCAAAATGCATTCATGACGAATGTGCAGCGAAGATTGGCGAGGAACGATGGATTCAGAACACACTGCCAGAACGGAACGCCTCTGGACTCCGTGGCGCATGCGATACATCGGCGGTCACACCCGCGAGGAAGGATGCATTTTTTGCAACCGCCTCGACGCCGATCGAGACATTGCCTCGCTCATCCTGCATCGGGGACCCAATACTTTCGTCATCATGAACCTGTATCCATACAACACCGGCCACGTCATGCTTGTACCCAACACCCATGTAGCGGACCCCGCCGATCTCTCGCCGGAGACGCTGCGGGAGATGGGAGAGACGCTTCCGTTCATCACCTCCGCGCTCAGGCGGGTTCTCGGATGCGATGGATTCAACGTCGGACTCAACATCGGTGAGATCGCCGGGGCTGGCGTTGCCGAGCATCTGCACCAGCACATCGTTCCGCGCTGGACGGGAGATGCGAACTTCATGCCGATCCTCGCGAGCACCATGGTGCTGCCGGAGCTGATACCGGTGACATATGCGAAGATCCGCGCCGAGCTCGAAAGGGAGAATCGACGCCTGACCGAGGCGAATTTGGTCGTCCTCGACGAGCGTGACCGGGCCCTTCTCCTCCATGGCCGCGTACCCGAGATCCCCCTCCACCCCGACGTTCCTGTGTGGAAAACGCTCGTTGCTGCGATCCCTTCTGAAGTACCCGTATTTGAACTCGCCGGATGGTCCGGTGCCAATTCGACTCGTGGGGTCATCAACATCCCCATCGGCCTGACGTTCCGAGCTGTCGCGGACGCAGCGCTCCCGGCAGGATGGGATTGGGTTGGAGCGGAAGACGAAAATCTCGCGGAGTCCACACGGTCGCTCATACAACGTGCAATCCTGCAATTGGCACCGGCAATCTGAGAACAGATCCTCAACGCCTATACTTGACCGAAAGAACGTACGTCGCGTTACTGTTTTAAGTTGAACGTCCGCGACGAGATCCACAGGAGCGCGTGTGTACCCCGGACTGGCCGAATGGCGCCCGAAACCGCTCAGCGGCCGGGATATCGCCCGCATTCATTCCATCGCAAGCATCGCAGGACAACGACTCGCCGATTCCCTGCTACAGCCGATGACGTTGCTCGCCGCCGTCGTCTGGCTGTTCAACGGCTCGTGGGTCGATATCGCCATTGTGACGGTCGTTGCCTCCGCCGCATCGGCGCTTGGCAGCACTGTCATGCCGTATGCGCTTCGATATGTGGAGGACATCCGCCTCGTCATCCTCGGGGCGAATGTCGTTCGCGCTGGCGCTGCAACCCTGATCGTGATTCTCGGCTGGCGAATCGTCACCTACAGCAGTTCCGACTTCGTCTCGCTCCTCATCATCGCCGTGCTCTTTCTCGAAATCGGCGCCGCGGTCAACATCACGACCAACGCACGCTCTCCGATCGCCAACCTCGACCAACCCACGTCCAGGAGAGCGCGTCAGATTGCAGGCGCAACGGCCGGGCTCATCGGCGGACTCGTCGCATGGAGAGCGCTCAGCACAGGAGACGAAGGGTTCCCTCAATCGATTGGCTGGCTGCTCGCTCTCGGTGGTATGGCGAGCATTGCCACCGTCTGGTTCCAGATCACCGCGCCTGTTCGTAGCAACAGTCTGCACCGCAAGCCGGATATCGTCCGGTTCGACCAGATCCGTGCGCTTCTGTCCACGGGAAACATGCGGAGATTCCTGATCTTCCGGCTGGCATTCGGTCTCGCGGATCTCGCCGATCCGTTCCTCATCGTCTACGGCATGATCGAGATGCGGCTCGGCCTCGCCTACATCGGCCTGATCGTGTTGGTGCTGGCTCTCTCCCAGATCACGGGTGGCATTGTCTGGACAACCATTCGACAGGCCCGGGGAAGCCGGAGATCGATGCAGTTGGCCGCCATGCTCCGCTTCGCCGGATTGATCCTCGCCGCCGGAGTACCCATGATCGCCCGGTCCGATGCCTGGCAGCGTCATCTGGAATCCGGAAACACAGGCTCGTGGCTCTTTGTGCTCGCATTCGCCTTCATCGGCCTGGGACAGAGCACCTACCTGCGAAACGAACAGGCATACGCCCGGCGCGTTGCAGTCGATGAGCGTCTCTTTCCGGCGGCCCTCATGCTCACCAACGGTTCGCTCCTGATCACCGCGATCGCCGCCCTGATTGGTGTCTGGATCATCTCGGCATTCTCACTGGAAACCGCGTTGGTGACGGCCTCGGTCGTCGCGTTCATCGCCCTGCTGATCAGCGGTGTGCTCGTCGGTCCGCGTACCTTGCGCCGCCGCACCTTGTCACCGACACTGCGAGGACCACGCAAACCGGTTCGCGTGCGCAAGCCAGGCCGCTCGCGGCCCCGCCGCCCACGCATGTATTGAGGAGTCCCATGGCCTACGAAGTTTTCGAGCTCGAACGATGGATGACGACGTGGGAGCTTGACGTCGATTGTGATATTGCCGAAAGCGGGATCCTCCCGCTGTCGCTCGATGACATCTACCATCTGATTCCGTCGCAGGCGGGCGTCCAGCTCGAACGGGACCTGCATGCGATGTCCCTCGGCTATAGCGAGGCCCGAGGTTCCATCGACCTTCGGACAGCGCTCGCGAATACCTATGAACGCGCCAGTGCGGACGATGTCCTGGTCACGACTGGTGCAATCGAGGCGAACTTCCTCCTGTTCAATACCCTGCTCTCCCCCGGCGATCATGTCGTCGCGGTCGCACCGGCATACCAGCAGTTGCACAGCGTCCCTCGCGCGCTGGGTGCGGAAGTCGACCTCTGGTCCGTCGTTCAGGATGATGGCTTTGCCTACGATCTGGATGCTCTCCGCTCTCTGGTCCGCGATGACACACGCCTGATCGTCATCAACTCTCCTCATAATCCGACCGGAGCGATGATGACGGCGGACCAGCTGGCCGAGGTCGTCGCCATTGCGGACAAGGTCGGTGCCTGGGTGCTTTCCGACGAGGCCTATCGCTGGCTGGAGCATCCGGGTGGCGAGCCGCTTCCACCCCCGCTCCACGACATGTACGATCGCGCGATCAGTGTCAGCACGCTGTCGAAGCCGTTCGGGCTACCAGGTCTGCGCATCGGCTGGTTTGTGGCAAATCCGGAACTGGCGCTCAAGGCATGGTCGATCCGCGACTACGTCTCCCTCAGCCCCGCCAAAATGAGTGACCGGATCGCCCAAACGGTGATCGAGCACCGCGACGCGATACTTCCCCGGAACGCGCAGATCATCGCCGATAACCTGGTCGAGGCGAAAAAATTCTTCGATGCCAACGCCGACATCGTTTCCTGGACGCCCCCACGAGCCGGCCTCTTGGCAATGATGAAGTACTCGCTTGACATCCCCTCGACGGAGCTTGCGGATCGTCTCGCCTCCGAAGCCCGGGTCATGCTCGCCCCCGGCTCCGCGTTCGGCATCGAGCATCATCTCCGGATTGGCGTCGGTCAGCGTCAGGATATCTTCGCCGAAGGCCTGCGCCGGACCGCGAATCTGCTGCGAAATCTCGACTAGATTGCCTGTAGGGACGTTGACAGACGTAGGGGGCGGACATATGAGTCCGCCCCCTACGTCTGATGCATCTGACCCGTGTCAACCGTCAAACAATATGCAATTCGCTGTAGTTGCAGCGACGCCATGGCATGGGATCGTCAGCTCGCGAGGGGCTCGGTCCCGTTAGTCCCGATCGAGGGGCTGCGTCTCGGTCTCGGTGGTCGATGTTGCCGTCGCGTCCAGGGGCCGGGTAGTCGTGGTCTCTTTCCCCTTCGACCCCTTCATGCCGGCTGCCAACGCATCGTCGCCGATAACCGGCAGCTTGCTGGCGAGCTGCAGCGCGCTTTTCCGGAATTCGGCCAGTTGGCTCTTCGACGGCTTGCTCCCAAAGCGATAGTAATAATCCGCCGCGCGACCGACCGCCATGGTCCCGGCAAAGGCGATAGCCACCTTCGGGATCGTTCCGGCCGCAAGCGGGATCATCGCGGTCGCCTCCCGGGCGATCGTCCGCCACAGGAATCCGGCGCCGACGACCGGTGTCAGCTCGCGAATGATCGCGAACTGGTTCCCGAGATCGTGATCGTGCGCCGCAGCGATCTTGTAGCACATCATGACCTGGTTCTTGGTAAGAACGATCAGGTCCGCGCCAACCGCCATCAGATTTCCCACGATCGGAATCACGGTCGAAACGTTCGACACCAGCGCGAATTGCGCGTTCGCCTTCGACGTCTCATCGATGATGGCTCGCACCGCATCCGGACGCCATTCCGGATAGAATCGGCCAAACGCCGGTGCCAGGGCGGGTAACGTGCTGGTGATCTCGGCGCGAAGTGCATCGACCGCATTCCGGGCCGATTGTCCCGGTCCGGCAAGGAAGAACACGACGGCATCCGCACCAGGCCCGATCGCCTTCCGTACCGTATCCAGCAATCCCTGCCCTTCTGGATCGTAGACGACGATGACGTCCCAGCGGGAAACGTCGACGGTGTCACCATCTCGCCACGTCCGCCGCTCGATACCATCCCGCGATCCGGCACCGAACAGCTGGCCGACCGCATCTTCCGAAAGGGCCTCGCTGGTCGCAACGATCAGCGTTCGTGGCGCCTGTTCGGCGCGATCGCGCACCTCGTCGAAGTCGATATCCTTGACCACGTTCATGAAACTGCGCACGGTTCCCACGGCGCCCATCGGATTTTTTCCCTTGAGAAGCTTCATCAAACGGTACCCTCACTGCTCTGGTTCCAGAACTCGACCATCATCGGCACGCGGCTTTCTCGCCACGCATGCCGGCCGATATCAATCCATGCGGACCAGAGTACAAGATCGTTGCCAGCCCTCAGGAATCGAAGGAGCGCATCGTCTCGACGAGCTCACGGACGGCTCCGGCCGACCGGTGGAGCGCCTCGCGTTCCGCGTCTGTCAGCGAGATATGCAGGATCGCCTCAAGCCCCGATCTGCCCAGTTTCACCGGCACCCCGACGAACACATCATCGATCCCGAACTCCCCCTGCAAGAGCACCGAACAGGGCATGATCCGCTTCTTGTCCAACAGGATCGAATCGACCATCGCGGCGGTGGCTGAAGCCGGCGCATAGTAGGCACTCCCCGTCTTCAGGAGGCCGACGATTTCTGCACCACCATTTGCCGTCCGCGTCTCAAGCTCCTCGATTTTCTCCGGCGACAGGAGCTCCGTGATCGGCACACCGGCGACGGTTGAGAATCGCGAAAGAGGGACCATCGTATCGCCATGACCGCCAAGCACGAACGCGGTCACATCCTCTACAGACACGTCGAGCTCGGCGGCGATGAACGACCGGAACCGGGCCGAATCCAGCACGCCCGCCTGACCGATCACCCGTTCCCGGGGGAAACCGGAAGCCGCCAGCGCGACGTGGCACATCGCGTCGAGCGGATTCGACACAACGATCAGGATCGCATCCGGCGCGACCGCAACCACCTGCTCCGTCACGGAGCGGATGATCGACTGGTTCGTCCGCAGCAAATCATCCCGGCTCATCCCCGGTTTGCGGGTGATCCCGGAGGTCAGCACCACGACATCGGAGCCCGCCGCCTGCTCGTATCCATTGGCGCCGACGACGATGGAGTCATACCCGAGCACCGGGCCGGCCTGAAGCAGATCCAGCGCCTTGCCCTGAGGCATACCCTCCACAATATCGACCAGTACGATATCCGCATAGTCCCGTTGAGCCAGGAGCTGGGCGACCGTGCCGCCAACCATCCCGGCGCCGACGACCGTCACCTTCGGCCGTCCCTTGGTGACCGGAAAAGATGTCGTCTCGTGCATCATGATCGAACCTCGTTTCGGAAAGACGAAATGACACAGTGACCGGGCCGACCCGCCACGCGCCATCCGGGCAACTTATCGCTTCATTCTGGCACATGTGCCGGGCGGTTCCAGAGAAAGAATCCGATGAATCATATTGACGGGATAAGATGCAGCGCCCTTCAAGACTGCCGTAAGTGGGGGACATATTTAGCATGGGCAACGATCGCAACTCATCTCACGATCCGGCAGCATGCTGACAAGCGTACATCGCCCCGACATATCCGCGCGCTCACGATTTCCGGGACGTTTCCGGAGGCATATTGACGAGCGTTGCGAGTGTGTGCCAGTGGCGACGATGTGGCACACGGATGCCCCGGCGGATGAAGGAGCAGTAGCCCTGCGAAAGTCCGGTTGCCTCTGCCATGGCTTTCAGAGGCGTCGCCTGCAGGCATGGCAGGATATCACGCGTGAACGCTTCCGGATCAGACACGGAATCCGTTCCGATCTCTTCCCATGCGGCATTCGCGTGATGGTGGGCGGCATTGCGGGAGCCGCGTTGTGTGGAGGCGTCTCCGCCATGCGCGGGATCGTCACCGGCTGCCCGACGTGCGGCTAGGGTGGCGATCCCGGAGGCGGCGAAACCGGGTAACTGTTCCTCCCGGATCGCGGGGAGGCAGGCATCGCAGTAGCGGCGGCGGGGATCGTCAAGGATCGTGCCGCACTCCTGACAGGCGATAACGCGGGGGAGGCCGGGGAGTGACAGTACAGATGATGTTGGTTCCGGCGGTGTGGTGCCGGGGTGTTCAAGCGCATGGGGAGACGCATGGGCGATATTGCGGCGGTGAACCGCTGCCCGTCCCGCCCGGCGGTTGGCTTGGGTGAGCGGTGTCGCCACGGGCGTGGCAGTCGCGCCCGGTGGAGTGCGGGACGCATCTGTGCGGGTGTGCATGAGCGTGTGGACAATTGCTTCCACGACCGGGGCAATGGTGACTGCCCATTGCGGGGCGGTGGCGGCGAGATGCGTCGTGACTGGTGGTAGCAACCGGCAGACGCCCTGCCGGGTCTCGAAGAAATCCTCCCGCCCAAACGCCCGCGAACGAAGATAGTCAAGCACGAACGCATCCACAGCCGGACGCGCCGCTTCCATCACATCACAGGCGAAGGAATCGCGGTTTCTCTGGTCCGCATGCACGAAACCTAACCCCGGATCGAGCCCGATCGTCAACAGGGCAATGCGGGTTTCAGCTTCCAGCATTGCGTAGCAATAATTGAGAATAGCGTTCACGGGATTCGCGGCGGTGCGTGGCGAATTGGTGAGCGGTGACGTACGTGTGCCGAATCGTTGCCAGTGGGCAGGAAGGCTCGCACGCATCTTCCGCGCATAGGTGATTGAAACGTCTGCCCACGCCTGCCAGTACGTTACAGCGGCTTCCGACTCGATTACGCGCATGGCAACATACGTCTTCGCAGTTGCCAAAGAATCGCACAAGTCCCGAATGACGTATGCGGCATCATCACCACCTGAAATTCGTTGTACGGTTATCGCCTGTCCGGAGAGCTTCCTGTAGAGCAGGTCACGGGCAATGGTGATCCCGGCTTCATTACTGATCGCGAGTGCCTGGGCACGTCGTAACCGGGCATCATCTGAACCGATCGGGGCGGACGTGGCAATGACGGTACCGTCGGCATCAACCTGCATGAATGCGCAACCGATATCGTGTAACCATCGAAGAGCATCGAAGCTAATCGTACCGGAATGTCCGATGATAACAAGGCGCTTCAAGTCGCGGGTCGTGCGGGGAAATCGGTTACGGTACTGATCCCGCCCGCGCCCGCTTTCGATATGAAGATGACCGCGTTCAACGGTGACGCGAATACCGTAGCCGGTCAAGGTGAGGACGCCCTGACGAACACGTACTGGCGTGATGGTAGACTCGTTTTGCATGCGGAGGCTCTTTCTCCAATTGCCAACGCTCCCGGATGGTTGCCGCCATCGCGGGAGCCTTTCAGTTTATACCCGCACTCCATTCCGTGCGAATTCAATAAAGAATTGCCGGGGAGCGCCTGTCGTAGCGAGTTTCATAAGCGTTTCGTACCCCTCCCGAATGACTGGAATGCGACGAATTGCCAACCATCCCAGTACAAGGCTTGGAATGAGTGACGGATTGACTGTTCGGGGATCGGGAAACGCCCACAAGCCGAAGGCGTTTTCTTTCCCCGTCGCCATTTCGAGAATCTCCCGAGTCGCAATGATGAACCCTATGAAAGCCTGCAACTCATCCCGCGCCTGATTCAATTCATCTGACTCGATTGCATGAGAGAGAGCATCGTGAAGTGAAGCTGGGGACATAGCAACCGCAAGTCCATGAAGCTGATTTCCTATCGGGCCGCGTAACCACGGAAGCGTATGACCGATCCGGTCACGCATTGCGCGGTCAAGCCCCATTCCCTGCAAGAAATCTGACCGCTCCTCATCATCTTCCCAAGACGTGAAGTCACTTGCGGCAAAACGCAACAGTACGGAAGTGACGCGGTCGAATCCTTGACGACCTACCCGCCTGCGGATTGTCCGCATGGGTTCCGGCAGGTGGTCCGGTGAGGTTGTGAACGTAATGCGCTCATCTGGTGTCGCAGATTTCCAATTCTCTGACCACTGCTTGAGCCGCTCCAGAGCGCTCTCCATGTACTTATTCACATGCGCTCCTTCGACTGGATACCCCTCCCACCATAACCGCAGGAATGCATGATCCGGCTTGAAGCGGCCTTTTTGACCTTTACGTATGGAGAGAACCCGTAATAACTGTTCGGATGTTCCTCCCGGATAAACCGTAGCGGAGCCCTTACCACGCCCAAGCGACCGTTGCTCTGGGCGTGGGAGCAGACCGGCATCGCGCCACTTTTTGAGCATGACCCTTGACACCGCGAAACCATGTTCAGAAGCGGTAGAGATGAGGAAGTCGGCTGTCTCACCGGGCGAAGTATCCATATACACAGTTTACAGCGGTACCCGAAACGATACAACCCCTACAGGAGAATTCAAATAGAGTGGGAGCATCGAATGGAACTGGTCATTCGATATTTCCGGCAGATTCGCCGGAGTTTGGAGGATCAATATGGAGCGGTACCTGACAGCACCAGACGCAGCGCCGATTCTCAATCTCTCGACGCAGGGCGTCTATCGACTCATCAAACGCGGTGAACTCCCGGTCGCAGCCGCGACGGAAGCCGGGATGTATCTCTTCCGCCGGGAAGATGTGGAGCGAGTCGCGGAAGCACGATCCAAACAGACGCGCAATCGCGGGATGCTCGCCATGCTTCCGGAAGCGAAGGTGACAGCATGAGAACAGACGTGCAAATGATCTCACTCTCTCAGATTACACCCGACCCGGATTTCCAGCCGCGTACCGGCGGTCTGGTGGAATCTCACATCCGCCTGCTTATGGAGAGCGACCCTACAAACTGGCCACCCGTGACCGTGGCACCGGACGGTGATGAACAGTACAGCCTGATTGACGGCTTCCACCGCTATGAGGCCGCGACACGTCTGCAACTGGATACGCTCGCCTGCATTGTTCAGGACGGGGCGGGGTATCCGGAGGCAGTTGCGGCAAACCTCACACATGGGCTTCCCCTCCCGATCGCAGACCGGAAGGAAGCCGCTCGCTGGTGGTCAAAGCAGGAACCGAATCTCTCGTACCGGGAAATCGGGCGCCGCGTCGGATTGAGCGACAAAACCGTTAAGCAAGCGATCGAAGTCAACGCATCAGAACCGAAGGTGCGGGCATCCACACCAGACCCACTGGAACGATGGTTCATGACGATCTCGGGGCTAGATCGCCTGCCAACTGTCCGGGACGTTGCTGCGGATATCGAAACCTACGAAGCGAGCGATCGTGTGGAAGTCGCATCCGATTATGCGGCGATCGGGAGGATTCTGATCGAGGCTTCCGCCCCGTATATCGGGCGGAGCGGGAAGTCATAAGTATGGAAAGACCCTGATCGAATCACCAGGCAGGAATGACGCGGGCGGATTTATTGACGGAGGACTATATGAGCGACGGAACGCCAGTACAAACCATCAACGCGCCGGAGAGCGCGAGCGGTCTCGCTATGATCGTGGGGGAGCTCCGATCGAATCTCCACTACCTCACGCGACAAGTCCACGAATACCAGCGTGCAACAGACGCGCGAATGCGCGAAGAGGCAGCCGCACGGAAGCAGGCCGATGACGTGCTGTTAAGGGGAATAGAAGCGCTCTCATCAACGGTATCGAAGATCATTGATGCGCTTGCCGACCTCAAGAGCCATGAGGGCAAATCGGAAGCGGCACCACTTCTCGACACAACGGCAAGCACCCATTCTCGCAATCGCCTCTTCTAGATATACAGTCGTTTCGCCGCATATTGTATAGGTCATTCCTCCCAATAAGAGAATAAGCATTATTGCCCCTACATCTCATGGAATGCGGCTCCTTCTTCATATTTCAATACGCAAACATCCCCGGCTAGTGCAACCACACCGCCGGGGAGAATAAGAAAGATAATTACGCATGTCTAAGCATATTATAACAGAACTCATCGCCGAACGCGCACGGTCTACGTCAGCAATTGACCCAGCCACTATTTCCGGTCGAGTCTATATCGCGAGCCCGCTCGCCACGTATAAGACGCCGCGTTATGACACGGCGGTTAGAAGCATTCAGCGCGCCATGCCGGATGCCAGACTCCTTCCCGCCCGCGACCAGTTCCGCTCCAATCACCATTGGCGACGCACATGGCGTTCTGTTCTCCGCCTAACCGACGGACTGGTTTTCTTCACTGACACTGACAACACGATCGGGGCGGGTGTCGCACGGGAACTCCGGGATGCATGGGATTCTGGCATTCCCGTCTTCTTCCTTCCTCACGCTGAAAAGAGTCTCCTGCTCCCCTGTCCTGAAGACGGCGGAGATACCGTCGAATTCTACCACTGCGATCATCCCACGATGAGTAAGCGGTACTCCGTCTACGAATATGGGGCCGGTCCCGGCTGGACTCTCCATACCTTTGGGGACCACCGGAAAATGTTTGAGCCCGATAGCGGTGATAAGGGGGGACTGTGAGCATGGCACGCCCACCGATCACGCGAAAGAATCCGTATACCCCGAAATCGGGAAAGGTCGCTGGAATCACCTTTACCAGTGAACGGCAATACCGCAACGCGCTCGCCCGCGAAAAAGGTTTCACATCATGGAGCGGCCAACAGCGGCAGGCGCGGAAAGTCCGCGATACCTCCGATGTAAACAAACTCCGTCCCTCCGAGCGGCAGGCGCGCGCGCGAGCCTTGGACGCCCTCTCTCGCATGCGAAATGACGGCCTCTCCCTCTCTGCCGCTGCGAAGGAGGCCGGAACCACGGTCAACGCGGTGAAACGGCACGCGGGTAGTGCCCTCACCAAAACATCCGGACGCTTTACCGCAAAACGAATGGATCGGCTCGCACGCGCAATGCGCTTCCCCACCGATGACGGGCTCATCACGTTGGAAATCCGCGACTCACGAACCGCAACCCGCATTTCAGCCTATTGGCACGCGGTGCGTGCCTACCTCCATACGGGTGATACATCCCGCTTGCGGGCATTCCGGGGAAAGAAGATCCACGTTCAGAAGCGAGCGTATTTCTTCGTCACCGATCCGACGACACTTGACCGGCTCTTCGATGCCGGAGAACTCGATATCGACGACCTGTACGATATGCGGGAGGCGGCATAATGCGACCGAACCCCATTGCAACCGCAACGCGTCATGCGCGTCGTACTCAACGGTACGGAGAGCATGCTGCGTGCGTCCGGTGCGGAATCTCCGCACTCGAAACGCTCGTACCACTGCCCCGGCGCTTCCTTGAACGACATCACGTCTGCGGGAAGGCGAATGATCCCGACCTGACCGTACCGGTCTGCCGCAATTGTCACGCGATCCTGACGGAAGGGCAGAACGCCGCTGGTGTCACGTTTACAACGCCTCCCACGGTTCTGCATCAAATTGCCGCCGCGCTTTGCTCTCTCTTCTCCATGCTGCACGACCTTAGTGAAGTGGGGATGACGTGGGCACACGCACTCACGAATCTCGCGGATGAACTGGATATCGCCTTCCCGGAATGGCGGAAACTCCAACATGCGCAGGCAATCGGAGGCACGGTATGACAACGACACACGACGCGCTCACCGTCGCATCGCGAGCGTGGATGGTTCCTCATGATGCACGAGAGAAGACGTCCACCCATCGCGGAAATCCGTCCGCACGACAAGGCTCCACGCGTTCCGGGGATCGCGCCTCACACTGGCGACGATCGGTCCTTATCTTCGACACGGAAACGACGATTGACACAACGCAGCAACTCACGTTCGGATGCTACCGGTTCGGGGAGTGGACGCGAGGCGGATCGTTGGCGATTCGAGAGGAGGGCTTCTTCCACGCGGACAATCTGGACGCGACTGATCCCGATGGATACAGCACGTTGAAGGCCTTTGTGGACTCCCACGGCACAGATGCGACGGGGAACACGCGGAATCCGGACCTCATACTTCGCACGCAACAGGACTTTCTCGATGATGTGCTCTGGCCTGCCTTCCAGCAAGACGCCCTGATCGTCGGCTTCAATCTCCCCTTCGATTTGTCCCGGATCGCATGCGATGTATCGCCCGCACGCGGGAAGCATCAGGGCGGGTTCTCCTTCACACTCTGGGATTACGAAGATGAGACGACCGGAAAGCGAACCGAAAACCAGTTTCGCCCACGCGTCCGGATCACGCATATTGACAGTAAACGCTCCCGCATGGATATCACGCAGCCGAACGGGCGCCCGAAACGTGCGAGCGGGAAACCGATCATCTATCGGCCCGGCTTTCTCGACCTGCGAACGCTCGCATTCGCGTTGACCGATCGCGGGTACTCGCTGCGGTCCGCTTGCGAAGCATTCCACGTCGCCTCGGGAAAAGCCGTCGCAGAGGAACACGGGCAAATCACGCCCGACTACATCGCGTACGCCCGGCAAGATGTGAAGGCGTCTGGCCTGCTTCTCGAAGCACTACGCAAGGAATACGACCGGCACCCGATCGACCTTGACCCGTGCTATGCCTACTCGCCCGCGAGTATCGCGAAAGCGTATTTCAAGACCATGGGCATCACACCGCGCCTCGACGCGCAACCGGACTTCCCGGCGGAGATTCTTGGCTATGCTATGAGCGCGTACTATGGCGGTCGAGCTGAATGCGGTATCCGCCGCACGCCGGTTCCGGTTGTCTATACCGATGTCTTGAGCATGTACCCAACGGTTAACGCGAATCTCAAGCTCTGGCGCTTCCATACCGCCGAAACCGTCGTAACGGAAGACTGCACAGCCGATGCGCGGCGGTTACTCGATTCCCTGACGATCGAATCCGCACTCGATCCCGCGACGTGGAAAGACTACACATTCTTCGCGGAGATTATTCCGGATGGTGACGTTCTTCCAGTTCGAGCGAAATACAGCGAACGAAGCGGCGTCTTCAATATCGGCGTAAATCCCTTCACCGATGCGAAGCCGCATTGGTACGCCGGTCCGGACCTGATCGCGTCAACACTCTTGACCGGGAAAGCACCGAACGTCACGCGGGCGTTTCGCATCGTCCCGATGGGGAGGCAAACATCTCTTCAACCCGTGAAGTTGCGGGGTAGCGTGGCGATCGACCCGACAGAGGGCGATTTCTTCCAGACCGTCATTGAAGAGCGAAAGGGCTTGAAACGCCGTACCGACCTGGACGAAACGGACCGGGCACGACTCGACAAGTTTCTGAAGGTGCTCGCGAACAGCGGATCGTACGGCATCTTCGTGGAGATGAATCCGCAAGACCTCCCAACTGGAGAATCGGTAGCGATCGCCGTGTATGGTGACGATGATGAGCCGTTCACCGCATCCACACCGCGACCGGAGGAACCGGGGACATACTGTTTCCCGCCGGTCGCATCGCTGATCACCGCTGGCGCTCGCCTCGTACTCGCAATCATTGAACGCCTCATCACGGACGAAGGCGGCTCGCATGCATTCTGTGATACGGACTCCATGGCGATCGTGGCGACAGAGGCGGGCGGTCTCATCCCGTGTGACGGCGGACAACATCACCTTCAAGACGGAAGCGCGGCAATTCGCGCCCTGTCGTGGGAACAGGTCGATGCGATTCTTTCCCGAATGGATGCCCTGAATCCGTATGACCGGGCGATCGTTCGAGACGCCATGCTGGAGTTGGAGGGCGTCAATTTCGATGATACCGGAAACCGTCGGGAACTCTGGTGCATGAGCATCGCCGCAAAACGGTATGCGCTCTTCACACGGGATAATGCGGGAGCGCCTACGATCCTGCCAGAGTCGAAGAGGCACGGACTCGGATACCTGATTGACCCACGCGACGATGTCGAACGCCAGCGAGAAGATTTGCGACCGTGGGAACTCGCACTCTGGGAAACGATCGTTCGCGGAAAACTCGGATTTCGGACCGAGCCGCTCCCGTGGCGCGATCGTCCCGCTGTCATGCGACACTCGATATCGACACCGAAACTACTGGCTGCCTTCGATACAGTCAACGACGGGAAGCCATACACTGACCAAATCAAACCATTCAACTTCATGCTGGCAGTGTCACTCGATAGCACCGGACGCCCCGCTGGAATCAACAAGGGGGATCGATTCTCACTCATCACACCATATGAGGCGAATCCCAAGCGCTGGATACTCCGCAACTGGCATGACATCTACACCGGCACGCCGTACCAGATAACGACACGAAGCGGCATGATTGACGAGCGGACCGCACAGGTAAAATCTCTCGGAAATGCAGCGGATACCTACCCATGGCATCCGGAACCGAAGCGCAACGGGTCCGATGGAACGCCGTGCGGGAAGCGAACGGAAGGCGTACTTTCCCGACGTCCCATCGTATCCGCTGGTCAGGTCTGTATCGGGAAGGAAGCCCACAAGGTCGAAGAGCGTGATATCGTTGCTGGCATTGATGAATTGATGAATATCTTTCACGATCCCCGCCGGGAACCGTGGGCGGCGTCTGTTCTTCCGAAATTGCGCGCGATAGCTACAACTCCGGAAGGGCGTAAAACACTGGGAGCGGCTTGTGGGCTAAGTTCTAGAACTCTTCGGAATATTCTTTCCGGGCGAAGCCGGTCTCGCGCATCGGTCCGCGCCGCTCTGACATCGCTCGCGATTGAATGGGAGGGCGCCTCTGAAAGACTGTGCGATGTGTGTAGAACGCCGCTTGAAGGGGTGCGGGCGAATGCGAGTCAGCATCTGAAGTGTCGTGAGCGACTGAAGAAGCGGGGTAAGCGTGGGGAGATGCGAAACCGTGTGTAGGAACGACAGGAGATCACGGAACATGCGAAGACTTATTGATCTTATACCTATCGTTTTACTCGGGATGATTGTAATGGCTCCTCATGCACTGGCGGCCGAGAATGAGGGATTTTCTCTCGGGGTAGTTACGACCTACTGTGAGCGGATCCCGACAACATTCCCCTTTCAGGGAGGCGACTGCAGATTTGCCAATGGAATCGAAATTGTCGCTTTTGGTCCTGACGGTCTGACAATTGACAGATGCACGACTGAAGAGTTGGGAGGTGTGATTTCGGGATGTGCTCTCGTCATTCCGCGTGGAGTCCCGATCATGGTATCTCAAGAAATGCGTACCGTTGAATCGGGATACGCACCCTCAATGAATCAGCAGGTATTCAATATCCCGACTGATGGCCCAGTAGAAGGTATGGGAGGTCCGGTCTTTACAAACCTACAAACATCGGAAAGGATGGACATTGATGTATTAGATACCCAAGATGTGGAGTTCGACAGTGAGGCATGGAACTGGATTGTTCCACGAGCCCCCGGCTACGGAAACACGGAAGAGGGTAATTTGTACTTTGGTGCGATAGTCAACAATCCGACCGAGACAACAGTACATGTCGGCGTCAGTTTCAATGCTTATGAGTCAGATGGAACCCCATTTCCCGGGTGCCATTCACCCGGCGGTGATGGTCCTGGAGTCTCCACCACTATCGCCGCTGGAGAATCCGCGCTAATCACGTGTACCAGGACCATCACCCCTATTAACAATACCGATCTTCAGGTTACAGCGAAATTATGGGATATTGAAGCGTTATCGCAAAGCGTTGACAGTGTGGAGATTGTGGATTCGAGGTCAATGACATCTCTTCTTCCCCCATGGAGACATTCTACGAGCCTTTCGCGTTGGTTCGATCCTTCGGTTTTGACAGCACGACAACACTTCGATTTCGATTCTATGACGAGCGTGATATCCAGTTAGGCACATGCCTGTCAGGTACCGTCACGATAGAACCTGAAGTGAATCAGCGTGTGACATGCTTGTTTCCGGTAACTATTGACGCCGGTAGCCCGAAGCCAGTACGGATTCGTGTTGAAACGGCAGCAGGCATAGACTAGACACCCTCAACCATCTAGAATTGGGCGTGGTTGTCCCATCGTATGGAGATAACATATGGGTGGAATCGGTTGTGGATTCAGTATCGCAGCAGCGATTTTCGCAGTCATAGGATTGATACCGGGACTGGGTTGGGTCAACTGGTTCACGACCCTTCCACTTTCCATTCTCGCCATTGCTCTCGGCATCATAGGATTACTCTCAAGTCGAAACCGGACACCGGCAGCTTCTGCGTTAGTGTTTGGGTTTGTTTTGTTTTTCTGGGCGATTTTCAGGCTGCTTATTGGCGGTGGAATTTTGTAATAAATGCGATGCTGGAAGCCGAAACCCGCATCGCCCTGCTGACGATCGGACTCGATCCGGGGTTAGGCTTCATTCACGCCGATCAGCGGAACCGCGATTCCTTCGCCTGCGATGTGATGGAGGCCGCCCGCCCCACCGTTGACGCGTTCGTGTTCGACTACCTGCACGCGCGGCCATTCGGGAAGGGTGATTTCTTCGAGACCCGGCAGGGTGTCTGCCGGTTGCTGCCTCCCGTCACCACGCACCTTGCCACCACTGCGCCACAGTGGGCAGCCGCCATTGCCCCGGTAGTGGAAGCGATCGTTCGCACGCTCATGCACACCCGCACGCCATCGGGCGTAACCACGACGCCAATAGCCACGCCGCTGACGCAGGCCAACCGTCGGGCAGGGCGGGCAGCGGTTCACCGCCGCAATATCGCCCATGCGTCTCCCCATGCGCTTGAACACCCCGGCACCACACCGCCGGAACCAACATCATCTGTACTGTCACTCCCCGGCCTCCCC
>Ga0180220_1000651_pt1 | contig 33943 bp, 37 predicted proteins | sample eDN5th37CBELigBY_FD_151335 | JGI IMG/M metagenome (GOLD analysis project Ga0180220, IMG submission 151335) | Enriched backyard soil microbial communities from Emeryville, California, USA - eDNA 5th pass 37_C BE-Lig BY (version 2) (version 2) | ecosystem: Environmental > Terrestrial > Soil >... | reverse complement strand
GCGTCGTGCCATGATCAATTCCGGCGGCGCCGTCCACGCCTTCCGGAGCCGCCGGCAAGATCAATGAGGGCGACAGATCACGAGCTACCAAAACACGACAAGTTCACGCGCTACGGACAGCAGCAGGCGACGGGGAGCGACGGGACCGCCGATGTCTAGGCGCGCCCACGGATCCGAGGCAAACGGGCCGCCGACCGAGAACAGGATGCGGTCCGCGCCGAGACGAAACCGACCCAGCCTCGCGTCGCCAGCAACGTGCGGGCTTGGCATCCTCGAAAAATTCGATATGTTATATCATAACTATCATTCGGTGAACGCCAATGACGCCCATTCCCGTGACACTGATCACCGGCTTCCTCGGCTCGGGGAAGACCTCGCTTCTCAACGCGCTGCTGCGCGATCCCGCGTTCGCCCAGACGGCGATTCTTATCAACGAGTTCGGCGACGTCCCGATCGATCACGACCTGGTCGCTACATTCAGCGATCAGTACCTCACGACGACGACAGGTTGCCTTTGCTGCACCGCATCGAGCGAGATCAAGGGATCGCTGTTCGATCTCTGGATGCGGCGCACGAGGCGCGAGATCGGACCGTTCCGCCGCGTGATCGTCGAGACGACCGGGCTTGCCGATCCGGCGCCGGTCATTAATGCGCTGCTTGCGCCGGGTTTCGGCTTCGTCGATCGAACGGTCGATGGGCAATTTGCGCTTTCGCGCGTCGTGACGCTTTTCGACATCATCAACGGCGACGCGACGCTCGATGCGCATTTCGAGGCCGTGAAGCAGGTGGCACTGGCCGACGCTCTCGTCATGACGAAGGCGGACCTTGCGGAAGACCCGGCAACAAAGCGAGACATCTCCGAGAGCCGGCAAAGACTCGCCGCCATCAATCCTGCGGCACGCATCCTTGATCGCCACACCGATTGGGCCGAGATCCGCGCCCTTCTACTGAAGCGCGAGACGTACGATCTGAGGACGAAGGGCGAAGACGCGAATGCCTGGCTCAGAGCGGAGGCGTCCGACGCCGCATCCGAGCACAGTCATCATCATGACGATCATGGCCATCACCATCACCCTGCCGACCACAACCGGCGCGGTGACGACATCCGCAGCCATGTTCTGATCCTGGACGAGCCGATCGCGCCGGTCGTGCTCTACTTCTTTCTGGATATCCTGAAGATGGCGGCGGGCGCCGATCTGCTGCGCCTCAAGGGCCTCGTCGCCCTGACGGATGATCCGGAAAGGCCCGCCGTCGTTCACGGCGTGCAGCATGTAATCCACCTCATCGACCGCCTCGAGCAGTGGCCGAGCGACGATCGGAGAACGCGGCTTGTCTTTATCGGCCGCAACCTCGACGTCGAGGCCATGCGCAGCCTCCTGACCGCGAAGCGCCCCACGTCACGCGCCTCGGACATACGGCTCGCCAAGGAACGCGGGATCTAGCGCGCAGATCTGGCGAAGGCACGCCGAGCGCTCTCCAGGCCGCGCCATCGCCAGATACCGGCTGGCGCGGTGAAATAGTATATCGCCTTCATAAATCTTATCCTCCTGGCTCACGAACGAGGATTCGGCCTCTGATGCGCAGGAGACAGATATGACGACGTGCTCGAACCCGCAGCATTCCGACCATGCGCACGTTCATGGACCTGGCTGCGGCCATACCGCCGTGCGCCACGGTGACCATGTCGACTACCTGCACGACGGGCACCTGCACCACATGCACGACGATCACGTGGACGAGCATGTCATCGAGGTTTCAACCACGAATCCCACGCGATGCACGCCGAACCACGCGTGCTCCGGTCACGAGAAAGGACACGTTCACGGTCCCGGTTGCGGCCACGAGGCAGTCCCGCATGGCGATCACACCTGCTACCTCGTGGATGGACATCTGCATTTTCCCCATGGCGATCACTGCGACGACCATGGCCCGCTCGAGCTTGCCTGATCGCTGAGGTGGGAAGAGGCAGCCGTTCATTGAACCGGAGCCTGCCCCAACACGTCTGAATTCATGGCTGCTGGGCTTCCATATCAAGCTTCGCCGCGATGCGCGGATGGGCCGCACGACGGACAGCGCCCGCGCAGCTCGATCGTGGCATGCTCGAGCGCGAACCCTGTCGCACGGGCCCAGTCCGACAAGCGTGCTGCAACGACCTCGTCTGCGAACTCCTCCACCGCCCCACAACCTTCGCAGATCGCAAAGACGGCTGCGTCGTGCCTGCCATCACGCACGCAGCAGACAAAGGCGTTGAGCGATTCCAATCGGTGAACGTACCCCTTCGCCATCAGGCGGTTGAGCGACCGATAGACCGTCGTGGGCGCGCTGATGCCCTGATCGCGAAGCCGCTCGATGAGGTCGTACGCGCTCATCGGCCGCCGCACCTCGCGCAGGGCTTGGGAGATCAACAGGTCATTGCCCCTGAGACCGCTGTCGGATTTCGGTTCCGCCAAAGCGCGCCTCCGTCCCGGTTGCCTTCATTGTTTGAGATGTTATAACATCACATATAAAGGACGCAACCGGTCGAACGAGGGATAGATATGGACGCCGAGTTGAACGCCCACCTGCGCTGCAGCGCTAGTGATCAGGATACGCGATTGCCTGTTACGGTGCTCTCCGGGTTTCTTGGGGCCGGAAAGACGACATTGCTGAACCATGTGCTCAACAATCGCCAGGGGCGCAAGGTAGCGGTGATCGTCAACGACATGAGCGAAGTGAACATCGATGCCGACCTCGTGCGAGACGGTGGCGCAAACCTCTCCCGTACGGACGAAGCCCTCGTCGAGATGTCCAACGGCTGCATCTGCTGCACGCTGCGCGACGACCTGCTGAAAGAGGTCGCCCGCCTTGCCAGAGAAAAACGCTTCGACTACCTGCTGATCGAGTCGACCGGCATATCGGAGCCGCTGCCAGTCGCATCGACCTTCGAATTCCGCGATGAAGACGGCCGCAGCCTCTCGGACGTGGCGCGGCTCGACACCATGGTGACGGTGGTCGATGCGGCGAGCCTGCTCAAGGACTATTCCTCGGAGGATTTCCTGGCCGATCGCGGCGAATCCCTCGGGGAGGACGACGATCGCCCGCTCGTCGGCCTTCTGGTCGAGCAGATCGAGTTTGCCGACGTCGTCGTCCTGAACAAGGTCGACATCGCAAGTCCCCTGCACCTGCAAGCGGCCCACACGATCGTTCGCGCACTCAATGCCGACGCCAGGATCATCGAGACGACGGAGGGACGCGTGCCCCTCGATGCCATTCTCGATACCGGCCTCTTCAGCTTCGAGGCCGCCCATCAGCACCCGACCTGGCTCAAGGAGCTGAACGGCTTCAAGGACCATGTGCCCGAGACCGAGGAGTACGGTATCACGAGCTTCGTCTATCGCGCACGAGCGCCGTTTCATCCGGCCAGACTGCATGCATTCTTCAGCAAGTCATGGCCCAATGTCGTCCGCGCGAAAGGCTTCTTCTGGATCGCCTCCAGGCCGCAATGGGTGGGCGAGCTGAGTCACGCGGGGACTCTCCTCCGCCATGGGCGCACCGGCTACTGGTGGGCCGCCGTACCAAAGGACCGGTGGCCGCAGGACGCGGACCTGATCGCGCGCATCAAGAAAGGCTGGCACAAGCAGTGGGGCGACCGCCGGCAGGAGCTGGTTTTCATCGGCACCAAGGACATGGACCAGGAAGCCATCACGGCGGAGCTCGACGCTTGTCTGATGCCGCTTCCCGCCAAAGGTCCGATCGACACGAGCTCTTGGTCAAGGCTTCCCGATCCGTTTCCCGACTGGGACCGCACGCTTCTCGATCGCGACCGAAGCAGTCCGTGAGAGCACGCTGCTCAGCCGGTGCGCGCCGTCCTGAAATTGCCCTTCAGAAGTCCGGCGAGGACATGGTCGAGAGAGATCCGGCCAGGTCCCAAGGCCATGACGCCGAGCGCCATGGCCGCCCATGTGAGATGCACGGGCCAGCCGTCGGGCACGGTGAGCTGCACGATGCCCGTCATGAGCAGCAGGGCCACCGCGGCAAAGCGCGTCGCGAAACCGAGCACGAGCAGGATCGGAAACACGATCTCGCTCGCACCGGAGAGAAAGGCCATCGCGACCGGAGCCGGGAAATCGTAGGGGCCGCCCGGGAGATGCAGTTTGAACTCCTCGCGAAAGAGATAAATCGCCGTTTCGCTGAGCTGCAGGAAGCCGGACCATTTCAGGATGCCCGATCTCCAGAACGGCACTGCAAGGGCGATGCGCAGCACAAGCGCGGTCAAGGACGGATGCGCGATCCTGCGGACGATCGAATCCGCTCGCTCGACTATCGTCGTCAAGTTGTGCAAGAGCCCGCCGGGTTGCCGGCGCTCGTCGGGCGTCATGTTTCGTCTCCGATGTCGATCGTCGCGAACACGCCGGCTTCGAGCATGCCCGCGACGTTCGCTGCAAGGTCGAAGGACGATGTCTCGGCGAATGCGGCCGCAGCCGCCCTCTCCAAAGTCTCGCCCTGGATCAGATGTGCCAGAAAGGTGGCACCGCCGGGCGGCAGATGCCTCACCATCACGTCCATCTCCGGTCGCGTGACGAGCGCGTCCTCGGCCGCGTCCGATTGCAGCGGCGTCACCGGACCTGCGGCGCGGTTCATCGCAAAGATCGCCACGGCCGGATACGGAGACCGCACGATACGCGTGGCCGGATGCAGCTCGAAAACCAGATCTCCCAGCCGATCCGCGGGAATGGCCCCGAGCGCATCCGGCGACAGCGGCGGCGCATCCGCTGCATGATAGGCATCGAGCCAGGCCCGCTCGATCCGCGCCGTGTCGGCAAGCCAAGGCATGTCCTGAGCCTGCTCGTAGCGCTCGATAAAGGCTGGAAACGCCCTGCCATACTCGAACAGAAGCGGCGATGTCGGCGGCGTGGCGCGGATGTGAAAGCGCGCCATCACCCTGAAAAACGCGACGCCGGTGATCCGCTGCACGGCCGGATAGATCGCGGCAAGCGCATCGGTCAGACTGACCATGACGTTGTTGCGATAGACGTTGTAGCGCTTGGTTGCAGCTCCGCCGCGGGGGCCAACCACGTCGGGCGGCGTCGCACGCGAGGGATCCAAGAGACCGCTGGCGAAGGCGGCCGCGAATGCCGGTTCCCGGCGCTGCGCGCAATGGTCAGGCCGCATGGTTGGAGCTCGCACCGTGGACCGCTGCCGATCGATCGAGGATGGCCTGGGCCGCGGCCGCTTCCGCCCTCAAAACAGGCCAGTCCGGAATCCGGCTGTCCCATTCGATCAGCGTCGGAATTGGGCCACAGCGTGAGATCACGATCTCGTAAAGTTTCCAGACTGCATCGGCCACCGGTCCGTCATGGCTGTCGATCAGGAGGCGCGCACCCTCGTCGTCACGCTGCTCGGCATGGCCCGCGAGATGGATCTCGCCGACTTTCGAGAGAGGGAAATCCGCCAGGTAGTCGATCGCCGCGAAGTCGTGGTTCGTTGCCGACACGAAAACGTTGTTGATGTCGAGCAGCAGCCCGCACCCGGTGTGGCGCGCGATGGCCCGGATGAAGTCCGTCTCGCTCATCGTCGATGAGGCGAAGGCGACATAGGTCGAAGGGTTCTCGAGCAGGATCGACCGCCCGATCGCGTCCTGAACCGCCTCGATGTGCTCGCACACCCTGGCTAGCGTTGCCTCCGTGTATGGCACCGGAAGCAGGTCGTTGAAATAGGTCGTCTCATGCGTCGACCAGGCCAGGTGCTCCGAGACCAGCGCCGGCTCGTAGCGCGCAACGAGCGCGCGGAAGCGATCGAGATGGTCCCGGTCCAACGGCTGGGGTCCGCCGATCGACATGCACACTCCGTGTAGCGAAACCGGGTGATCGCGGCGTATCTGTTCCAGTGCCCGATGCGGCGGGCCTCCGGCGCCCATGTAGTTTTCCGCGTGGACCTCGAAGAACATCGCCTGCCGCCTGTCGGCGAGGATTGCGTCCAAATGATCATGCTTGAAGCTGGCGCCGGCCAAACCCGCGACAGGCAAGCCCGGGAAGCGGAGGCGACCACGGGCGCCTGCGTCCCGTTCGTGCGAGATGGCGTTCATGGTTGCTTCCACCCCATAGGCATTCGCGGGAAGATTCACTGCGCGGCGAGCGAGCCCTTCTTGCCGCCCGGCACCACGATGCTCGTGCAGGTGCCCTTCTGGACGAACTTCCAGGCATTGCCCTGGAAGTCGACGGTCGACGTGCCCTGGCATGTGGTGCCGGGACCGGCCGCGCAGTCGTTCTGACCCTTCAACGCGACGCCGTAGCACTTCTCCTTGCCGGCGGCGACAGCCGCTTCGGCTTCCGCCTTGGTAAGGGGTGCGGCCTTCGCCACCGATGCGATCGCGGTCGCAACGGCAGTGGCGAGAATGGCCGAGCTCACGGCAGCTTTCACTGACATACGGTTCCTCCTCCGGATGGACTTGCAGTCGTGCCCGGAATGGACACGCCTCCAATACGGACGGACGGGTACCGTTGTTACAGCGCCGGCATCGCACGCAACGTCACGACGGGCCGTTGCCACCGTCTTGCGGCTGCACGATCACAAAAGAGTGTTCGCGACGCGCTGTCTGGAAAATTGCGCCGATTTTGTGTAGCAAGTGCTCCATAACAAGTCCGCCGCGATGGAGCTCGGATCGAATGCGATCACGTCGGCGATGCCCTGGTCTCGGGGGCTGTAACATTTTGCATGCTCTCTGCGTAAGGGAAGGCGGGTGACCATGTCCCGCCGGGAGTCCGAGTGGGCGGCATGGATGCGGGCAGCCCTGGACGGTGACGCGCGCGCTTACCGGCTGTTCCTCGAGTCGGTGACCCCATACGTGAGGGCCGTTGCGCGATCGCAGTGCCGGAGCCTGCGCGCCACCGAGAGCGAGGCCGAGGACGCCGTGCAGGAGGTGCTGCTCGCAATCCATCTCAAGCGCGGGACCTGGGACCCCTCGCGTCCGATCGGGCCCTGGATCGGCGCCATTGCCCGCAACAAGCTGATCGATGGCCTGCGCCGCCGGGGCCGGTACATCGATGTCCCGATCGACGACGTCGTCGACAGCCTGCCGGTGCAAGACCAAACCGATCGGATATCCATGCACGACGTCGAAACCCTGCTGGGACATCTGAAGGTTCGACAGCAGGACATCGTCCGCTCCATTTCGGTTCATGGCCATACCATTAGCGATACGGCAGACCGGCTGAAGATGACGGAAGGCGCCGTCCGCGTTTCACTGCATCGGGCACTGAAGGCGCTGGGCGCCCTCTACCGGAGCAGCGCCCGTGAAGACTGACGATCTCATCGACCTGCTTGTGACGGACCCGCCCCCGCGCTGGCGTCTGCGGTCAACGCTCGCGATTGCCGTTGCCGGAGCCGTCGTCGCGGCAGCAGCCGTGTTCTTTGCCGCGGTCGGCGTGCGACCGGATTTCGCCGAGGCCGTCGGCAGCGGCCGGTTCCTCTTCAAGTTCGTCGTGACCATCACCCTGGCGATTGCCGCAATCGCGGCGGCGTTGGAAGTCGCCCGACCGGATGGCCGCCTCGCACGTCGAGGTCTCGCGTTGGCCATCGCGCCGGCATTGGGGGCTTGCGCCGTGGCAGGCGAGCTCATGCTGCTGCCCGACAGCGAGTGGATGCGGCGCCTCGTTGGCAGCAACGCACGCGTCTGCCTGACGGTGATTCCCCTGCTCGCAGCCGGCCCTCTCGTCTGCCTTGTCGCCGCGCTGCGCTACGGCGCACCGGCAAATCCCGGGCAGGCGGGCGCAATCGCCGGCATCGCTGCGGGCGCCATCGCCGCGACGTTCTACGCCGCGAGTTGCACCGACGACAGTCCGCTGTTCGTGATGACCTGGTACCCGATCGCAATCCTGATCGTCAGCGCGGCGGGCTATCTCGTCGGCCGCGCGTTGCTCAGGTGGTGAGGCCGGGCCGGTGTGGGATCGCCTGTTCGGGCTGTTCGGGCTGGACCGCCGCGCCACTGGCGCCATCGTCGGCGCTGCCGCCTTCTCGTACGTTCGTCAGGGCTCGAGCGAGGCGAGTGCTGCCCCGGCCGCGGCTTCCAGAAGCGCACGCTGCGGCCGCGTGCGCGCCAGCACCCGGATCCCGAGCAGCACGCTGAGCAGCATCCTGGACAAGTCTTCTGCCGATCGCCGCGAGGCCACCGTTCCGTCCTTCTGGCCCGCCGCTATGCGGCGGCGAAAGAACGCCTCGATGTAGGCGAGCTCGTGCGCCACGACCTTGCGGAACTCGGGATCATGCGGCGCCACTTCGAGAGCCGAGTTCACCAGCATGCAGCCCCGCCGCTGCTTGTCGGTGACGGATCGCTCGATGATCTCGCCGAAGAACGCCCTGATGGCCGGCAGAGGCGCCTGCGTGACCTCGAGGCGGCCGACACGCTCGTGCACGCTCTGCTCGAGATAGTGGCCGAGCGCACGGCGGTAGAGCGAGCGCTTGTCGCCGAAGGCATTGTAGAGACTGGCGCTGGTGAGGCCCATCTGCCCGGCAAGATCACGCACGGAGGTTGCCTCATAGCCCTTGGCCCAGAAGCAGCACATGGCTGCCTCCAGAACCTTGGTCTCGTCGAACTCCCTTGGCCGCGCCACCGTCGCCTCGTCTCCAAAATCAGGTGCAACGGCGCGGGATCGCACCGCCATTGGGCAACCTTCTATAGCGGGCGCGGCTGAACAACAACGCGATCGATGGGCTCCCACACTACTGGCGGGAGCCTCGCAACAGATCCCGGGCCGAAGGCATCAGGAGTTCTCGGTGAGCCCGAGCCGGAGCCATTGGTCACGCGGGATCGTCAGACCGAGACCGATCCGCCGGCGCACCGGATCGGGATCGCGGCCCAACCGCTCGCGCACCGCCAGTAAGAGCCGCGCGGCGACCGTTTCTCCCCAGAACCAGTCCGCCAGCGGTCGGCCGCTGAACGGCTGCGGCTGGCCGCCCGCGGCCTCGAAGTAGAACGTCTTCAGGTCCTCGCTCGCGACCTTCAGCAGTTCCTCCGGGGCGAGACCGGCGATCTCGGGCCCTGACGATGGCTCCGACAGCCAGCCGAAGAGGACACGTGCGACATCCTCGATAGGAAGACCGCACACCCCGAACGTCGTGCGGCCACGCCGCTCGCTCGCCAGATCGTACCAGGGATGCAACTCGCGGATCTCCCTGAGCACGGCCTCTTCGAGTGTCTCTTCGCCCACCGGTGGCGCATCGAGCCGAAGCAGACACGCCATGCCCGTCATGTCGCTTTCGGATGCCGCTTGCGGAGTGTCCTCCGGATAGTCGGCGAGTACAGGCCCGCTCTGCACCGTGAGCAGGTCCAGCAGAGCGTGCAAGACGCGCGTCTGGAACGCCGGATCGCCGGGTACGCCGAGCGGCCGGCCCAGCTCGAAGGGGACCCAAAGAGCTCTGGGCGGGCGGATCTTTTCCGTATGCAGTCGTATGAGGCTGATGCTGGCTGTCGCCAAGCCCTCACTCTCGAGATAGTGACCGAGCGCGCCCACGGCGCGCGTGCAGGCGGATCAAACCGGCACGAGCAGGACCGTGTCGACGCGGTCCTGCTTGAGCAACCCGGCAAGCCGGCGCGCCGTGCGCTCCATCTTCGCCGGATGCGTCGCGCCCATGAATGAGTAGTGGATGGAGGCGACGGACCCCACTGCACCCTCGGCCGCCAGTTCGTTGAGGCGATCGATGGGAAGCACCACGTTGTGGTCCTGCTGGAAGCCGCTGCGGTCGAAATTGGGTGAGATGTGGCTCATCACCAGGTCGGCGGCCGCAGTGTCGCCCGGCAGCAGGCGATAGTCGCTCGAATCGATGGAGAACGGCCGGTCGCCGCGACGTTGCAAGCCTGCCGTCGAGATGATCGCGATGCGGGCGTCAGGCGCCGGCTTTGCCGCAACCCAGGGCGTGCTCGCGAACGTGGGCATCTCCATGGCTTCATAGGCGCTGCGGGAAAATTCATCCAAGTCGGTCAGTCGTGCCATGGTCCACCCGTTCTCGATTGTACCTGCATGTCCTCACGCTCGGGCGGCGTCACCGACCGGCGCCCAGCCTCGCTGCGAGCGCCGGAAAATCGTCGACGATGATGTCGTGCGCTGGATTGGGCTCCGGGTCCGGCGGCCCGGCAGATCCCCATTCGTCGGGGCGACGCACGAATGCCGTCTTGAAGCCGGCGGCCTTGGCTGCGTCGAGGTCGAAGTTGTGGCACGCCACCATGCAGCATTCGCCGGGATCGAGCTGTAGATACTGTGCGGCTGCCCGATAGGCTTCGGGCAAGATCTTGTACTTGCCGATCCCCTCGCACGAGAATATCGCATCCCACGAGAGACCGTTGACGCGCGCCGTATCGATGATCAGCCGGTAGCTCAGGATCGTGAAGGACACGACCATGAACTTCTCGCGCAGCCTGGGCAGTACCGGTGGAAAGTCGGGCCAGCACTTGAAGCTGTGCGGAGCCTCGTAGGCGATGGCGCTGCGGTCTACCTCGGTGAACACTCGGGTGAGAGCGTTCTCGGCCAGCAACGCCTCGAGCACCGAGCGGTGCGCACCGTCGATGGTGTAGGCCGGCGGCGCCGACTGCCCTTGGTTGAGCATCGCCTTCAGCGAGCGCCGTCGCAGCTCGTTGGCAAGTTGCGCCCAGTCCCGCACTACCCCGTGTCTCTTCCCGGAGGCGGAAAGAGCTGCCACAAAGCCGCTATGCCAGTCGAGAATTGTGCCGCCGGTATCGAAGGTCAGCGCGCGAATGCCGTCGGTGCTCATACTGCACTCCCCTACAGACTCCTGGCCGACCGCCGTCGACACATTGCGGGATCGCACGGCGGCGACGGCGCTTGGCTCCCGAAGTGCCAGCGCTCTATTATAGATCATTCGTTTTATAATGAAGTGGAATGCGCACCCTGGCAAGCGTCTCTCGCCGGATAGGAGATGCGGTAAGGGCCGGCGTGCTGATCGCAGTGCCCGTGATGCTCTCGGTCGTGAGGATCGTCAACGGCACGAAGGGCTGGTACGAGGCCGGCGTGGGCGTGAAGCGGGGCGCCTAAACCTTCACGGGTTGGTTCTCCGCGGCCTGAGCCGTGGCCGTTGCCGGCAGGGCCAGCGTGATCGCCCAGCAGGCGGCCAGCATCGCGGCAGACCCCACCAGGCAGCCGACGATGCCGCCGATCTGGTAGAGGGCGCCGGACAGCAGGATGCCGCCGAGGCGGCCCAGCGCATTGGCCGCATAATAGAAACCCACATCCTCAGCCGCCTTCTCGGAGCCCGCGTAGGCGAGGATCAGATAGGAATGAAGGGACGAGTTGACGGCAAAAGGGAGGCCGAACACCGCGAGGCCGATGACGAGCAGCACATCCGGCCGAGCGACGCTGCCGCTGGCGAGCATCAGGGCCAGCACCGCGGGAATGGCCGTCAGAAGCCCGGCCCACAGTCGTGCTGCCGGAATTTCGGCGCTCAGCCCATCGCCGCTCCGCGAGACGAGAGCGGGCGCCAGCCCTTGCATCACGCCGTACGCCATCGTCCACGCCGCGAGGAACGTGCCGACTTCAATGAAGCGCCAGCCGTTGACGTAGAGGAAAACGGGCAGGCCCACGACGAACCACACGTCCCGCGCGCCGAAAAGGAAGACGCGCGCCGCTGCCAGAAGATTGACCCCGCGCGATTTGGCGAACAGCTCCTTCATCGATTTCGAGGACTTCGCCTTGCCGAGCTGGCCCGGCAGCAGGACGATGCCGAGCACGAAGACGGAGCCGATCAGCGCGGCCATCAGATAGAGCGCCGCCTTGAAGCCGATCGTGTCCAGGAGCAGGCCGCCGACGAAGAAGCCCGCCCCCTTCATGGCGTTCTTGGAACCGGTGAACCAGGCGACCCACTTGAAGAGCTGGCCGGCCCCCTCCGCGGCGGTCGCCTTGATCGCCGATTTCGAGGCCGTCTTCGTGAAGTCCTTCGCGAGGCCCGAAATGCCCTGAGCCGCAACCACCCATATCACCGACGCAATGGCCGTCCACGCGGGATCGAGGGCGGAGAGCATCACCAGCCCCGCGACCTGCAGCACCTGTCCCACGGCGAGCATGACCGGGATACCGAACCGAACGGCAAGCCATCCGCCGGCGAGATTGGCGACGATGCCGGCGAACTCGTAAAGCAGGAACAGGAAGGAGAGCGTGAACGGCGAGTAGCCGAGCTTGAAGAAGTGCAGTAGCACCAGCATCCGCAGCGCGCCGTCGACCAGGGTGAAGCCCCAGTAGGACGCCGTGACCACGAGATAGTTGCGCATGGCGTGCTGCATCTCAATGCTCCGCCGAGATGACCATGTTAGCGAGGTCCACCATGCGGCAGACGTAGCCAATCTCGTTGTCGTACCAGGAATAGACCTTGAGCAGAGTACCGTCGGTGACCATCGTGTACTGGGCGTCGACGATCGAGCTGCGCGTGTCGTTGCAGTAGTCGGCCGAGACCAGCGGTCGCGTCTCATAGCCGAGTATGCCGGCGAGCGAGCCGCGCGCCGCCGTCTCGAACAGCTCGTTGACCTCGGCTTGCGTCGTTGGCCGACCCAGCTCGAAGACGCAATCCGTGAGACTGGCGTTGAGCACGGGCACGCGCACCGCATGACCGTTCAGCTTACCCTTCAGCTCAGGGTATATGAGTGCAATGGCGGTCGCGCTGCCCGTTGTGGTGGGCAGCATCGACAGCAGCGTCGAGCGGGCGCGCCGCAGATCCTTGTGCGGGAAATCGACCACCACGTTGGTGTTGGTCGGATCGTGGATCGTCGTGATCTGTCCGTGCCGGATGCCCAGGTTCTCGTGCACCACCTTCACGACTGGCGCGAGGCAGTTGGTCGTGCACGACGCCGCCGTCAGCAAGCGATGCCGCCGCGGATCGTAGAGATGGTCGTTGACGCCAACGACGATGTTGAGGGCGCGCTCGTCCTTGACCGGCACGGCAACGATCACGCGCTTTGCCCCACGATCGAAGTAGGCCTGCAATTCCTCGGACTTCAGGAACTTGCCCGTGCATTCGAGAACGATTTCACAGCCGAGATCGCCCCAGGCAACGTCACTGGGAGATGCCGCCTCCGTGAAGCCCATGCGCTTGCCGTCGACGCTGAGCGACGTCTTGCCGTCGGTCTCGAATGCCGCGTGCCATCGGCCGTGCACGCTGTCGAACTCAAGGAGGTGGGCCGTGGCCGCAGCGCCGCCCTTGACCTCGTTGAGATGCACGACGTCGAGGCGATTGGCTGATCTCGGGTCGCCGTGGGCACGCCGCACGCCGCCCATCGCCGCCCTGAGAGCAAGGCGGCCCATGCGCCCCATGCCGTTGATGCCGACTTTCATCCGATCCTCTTCGGCTATCGGGCCATCCGCGAGCTGTCACCCAGTTCGTCGAGACGCGCTTTCAGGGCCATTTTGTCGAGCGTGTCGAAGGGAAGGCTTGTGAAGGCTTCCAGCCGGCGACGGATCATGCCGTAAAGCTCGTTGAGCAGCGTCACTCGCTCGACGTCCGAGCCCATGAACTTCGCCGGATCGGGAAACGGCCAGGCGGCCGTCAGCGGGCGCGCACCGAGATCAGGGCAGGCTTCCCCTTCGGGCACGTCACAGAGCGTGATGACGAAGTCCATCCGGGGCGCGTTGGCGCCGGTGAACTCGGTCCACGACTTCGAGCGCAGCTTGCCGACGTCGTGCCCCATCACCCTGAGGCGATCGAGCACTTCCGGCATGGGCGCGGCCGCCGGCTCGGTTCCCGCCGAGTAGGCGTGAAACTTGCCGCCGCCGAACTTCTCGAGAATGGCTTCGGCCAGGATCGACCGGGCCGAATTGCGCGTACAGATGAAAAGCACATTGAATGCGGGTTGCATGCTTTTGCTCTCGTGGCTTTCGTCGTCGGGGAGCAATCTGGCGAGATCACCGCAGAGGTCTGGACGGCCGCCGCAGCAGGTCTCAGTCAGCACGCTGAGAAGAGCGCGCAAGCCGGCGAAGCGGACGGCGTAGATCACGTATCGGCCCTGGCGTGTCGATTGCACCAGCCCGGCCTGCTCGAGCGCGGAGAGATGGAATGACAGCGTCGACGGCGCCTGGCCGAGGCTGCGCGCCAGTTCGCCCGCCGCCATGCCGGACGCGCCGCGACTCGCCAGAAGCCGCATTACATCGATGCGCGTCCCCTGAGCGAGGGCTCCGAACTTCGTGGCTGCGTCCTTTGATTCCATAATTATCGAATAGTCGAATTTTATGACAAGCACAAGACAGGCCGCGCACTTCACCCGTGACCAGCGGCAAGACTCGCCACGGTCGCCGCTCGTCCTTGCCTCTGGCGCTGACGGCTCCGGAAGTGATACGGATGCGAAGCTTCCCGCACGACCATATCGGTGATCAGCATGTGGTCCGAAAGCGACGCGGTTCGGCGCCTCTCTCGCGAACTGTACGAGGCCTTTCCCGAGCCCAATGACCTGTTGACCGAGCCCTCCTGCGCGCCGGGCCGCGAAGAGTTCATGCGGTCGATGTCGGGCTTCACCCGCGACGACATCCCGGTGGAACTGCTCGAAGAGCTGGTCTGGTATCTGCCTACGACGATCGGCACGCCCCAGACGCTGAAGCACTTCCTGCCCAAGATATTCGAGGAATCCCTTCTCAAAGGACCCGTCGAGACGTGGTGGTTGATCACCAGCAAGCTCGAGACGGCTGATTTCGGTAGCTGGTCACAGGATCAACGGCGCCTGACGTTGGCCGCTATGAAGCTGCTGCTCGCCTACGAGGTCGCGGGAAGTGAAACGGCCTTTGATGCCACCGATCTTCTGAAGATGCCGATGGCCGACGTGGTTGGCCTGTTGGACCCCTACTACGGCGGCGCCGAGCCATGGTGGGGCGACACCTATATCTTTTCCAAGCAGGTAGAGTTCCTGGTCAGGCAGGATGCTTCCCTTGGCCACCCCGCTCCGCCCGCGTGAGCACGGCGCGAGCGGAAGACCAGGCCTGGATCGTCGCCATGAAGATGCAGGCGACAGGCACGGGTGCACCCTGGAGCCGCCAATTGCCTCACGATCTGCGGCCGCACTCCGTCAGCAAGGCCCGACCTTCCGGCGTCGCCACGACGATGAGATGGCCACCCGCCATCGTCTCGCGACGAACCAAGCCACGATCGAGGGCGTCTTCCCAGATCGTGAGGCGCGGGCATGATGTCCGCCACGCATCCATCACCTCGTCGTAGGCCCGCGGCTGCTTCGCGACCCATTCAACGAGATCAAGCACCAACGGCTCCACGATCGATGACATCTTGAGCTCCATCGTTGAGGCAAAGGGCATCCTGAGTTCACCGCACAACTCGCATATCCATTCTATCCCGATCGGCCCAGGATCGTCCCGATGGCCTCACATTTTCCGCGACCGGGCGAAGTCTGGAACCTGAAAGCGCTTGCGATAGGCGCCGGGTGTCAGGCCGGTGACGCGTTTGAAGAGCCGGCGGAAGAATGCGGGATCCTCGTAGCCGACCTTCCAGCTTATGTCGTCAGCCGAAGCGTCGGTTCGCTCGAGCCGACGCTTGGCGTCCTCGATCCTCAGCCGCTGGACGTAGTCGATTGGCGCAAAGCCCGTCGCCTGCGAGAATCGCCGCTTGAACGTGCGCTCGGCCAAGCCCGAGCGCCGCACCATCTCCTCAACCGGCGACGCCACCGAGAAATGCTTTGCCAGCCAGTCCTGAGCCTCACCGACGACCGCGTCGCCATGGTCCGTGCGGCCACTGAAAACGATATAGGGCGCAAGTCCATCGTGATGCCATTGCAGCGCGAAGTACCGGGCCACGGTTTGGGCTGCCGTCGATCCGACGTGACGCGCGATCAGGTAGAGCACGAGATCGTGCCAAGTCATCGAGGCACCTGAAGTGACGAGCTCCTCGCGCGCACCGGAGACCACGAGCACGCGTTGCGGGCTCAAAGGCACATGCGGAAACACCTTCGCGAAAGCTTCGGCATACCCCCAGTGGACGGTTGCCTCCTCGCCATCGAACAAGCCTGTCTCGGCGAGCAGGAACACGCCGGAGCAGGCCGAGCACAAGAGAGCACCTTGCGCGTGCACGCGCTTGGCCCAGGCGACGATCTCGGGATAGCGGCCGGTCGTCCAACCGTCAGGTCCGAGCAGGACGGACGGAACGATGACGATATCTGTCTCCGAGACCTCACCGACGGCGCGATGCGTTGCCACCGGCACGCCGCTTGCGAGCGTGACGTCGCCACCGTCACGACCAACGATTTCGACGCGGAACGGTGGTGTCTCGGGGATCGACTGGTCCACTCGGCCGAGCATGCGGAACGCGCCCAGCACGTCGTAGATGCCGGTGAGCGTTGAGATCACCGCGTCGGGAATGGCGACGAGGCTGACATGTAGCGCTGGCGTCTCGCCGCCCATCACGACACCTCATGGCATGAATGAACCGTTGCTGGCCAGTTTCGCACTCACAACCGCGCACGCCAACGGCTACTTGCTTCCCGTGCCCGGCAGTCACGACCGCACGAACGAGGAGAATGATCATGAGCCCAACGACATCAATACGATGGAAGCTTGCCCGGATTGCCAATCTGGTTTCTGCGGCCACCGACAATTGGATCGGTGATGCGGCAGGAAAGGCGATCGGATTGACCGTGTCTTTCATTGCGCGCCGTGCGGAACGGCGATTGCTGCGGGCCCTCGCAGAGCTTGACGATCGGCTGCTCGACGACATCGGCATCGATCGCGGCGCGTTGGGCCCGACTCGTCGCCAGGCCCGTGCAGCAAGGCAGAGTGCACTGCTCCGGGCCCCACACTGACCTTGGCGACGACAGACGGCATCGACAGCAAGGAGAGATGGTCATGACACTCAATCAGCAAAAGCTCGAGGAACTGCACGGACGCCTGTTCGGCGAACTTTCCGCCGGCTACGGCGGCGTGATGGTCGCCTTCGGAGACAAGCTCGGCCTATACAAGGCCATGGCGGCTGCGGGTGCGCTCAGCTCGCACGAGGTGGCCCGGCGCAGCGGCTGCGCCGAGCGCTACGTCCGCGAGTGGCTCAACTCGCAGGTCGCCGGCGGCTACGTCGACTATCACCCAGCCACCGCCACCTATGAGTTGAACGACGAGCAGGCGGCTATGCTCGCCGACGAGACGAGCCCCTATTTCCTGCCCTACGGCTGGGAAATCGTCGCATCGATGTGGGCGGACGAGCAGCGGTCGCTCGAGGCCATGAGGACCGGCAAGGGCGTGCCCTGGGGCGAGCACGACGGCCGCCTGTTTTGCGGGATCGCCGGGATCTTTCGCAACGGATACTCGGCTTTCCTCGTCGAGGAATGGTTGCCGGCACTCGAGGGCGTGACGGCGAAGCTTGCCCGTGGCGCCAAAGTTGCCGACGTGGGCTGCGGCCACGGCCATTCCACGGTGCTGATGGCCGAGGCCTACCCCAACAGCCGGTTCTGGGGCTTCGACGCCCACGAGGGCTCCATCGCCATAGCGCGCAAGGTGGCCCGGAAGGCCGGTGTCGACGATCGCGTGACCTTCGAGGTGGCGCGTGCCGACGACTTCGCACAGACAGGCTTCGACCTCCTGTGCTTCTTCGACAGCCTGCACGATATGGGCCGGCCGATCGACGCAGCCCGCCATGCCGCTTCCGCCTTGGCCGAGGACGGCACGCTGCTGATCGTGGAGCCGTTCGCGCGTGACCGGGTCGAGGACAACATCAATCCCGTCGGGCGGCTCATGTATGCGGGATCGACGACCATGTGTTGTGCACACGCGATTTCCGAGCAGGGCACCCATGTGCTGGGTGCCCAGGCAGGACCGCGTCAGTTGGAGAGCGTGCTGAGATCGGCCGGGCTCGACACCATCCGCACGGCAGCCGAGACGCCGTTCAACCTCGTCATCGAAGCAAGGCGGCATCCGACGACGGGTTGGGCTGTCGGCCTGTGAGCCGGCCATCGCGCACGCCTTGCAGGACCCCGCGACGCAACTTGCGCGTCCGATTGCACTTCGGCAGCAATGGAGGACGGACCATGTAGTCAAATACGAATATACAGAGAGCCCAAGCTCGCCGAGGCGGGGCAGCGATAGCTGCCTGCCGCCTGAAATCCCAGGCAATCAAACCACCAAGAAACGCTCGAGAGATTGAGATGAGAATGATCGTAGTTGTCACCATCGCGCTGAGCATGATGCAGACCCCTGCCCTGGCGCTCGACATCTGGTCGCCCCTTAACGAGACGGCACCTCGCTCGGTCTTTGACCAGCTCAATGAAGCCGCACCGCGATCCGTTTTCGACCAAATCCGGGAGACCGCTCCCCGTGCCCCGAGCCGGGACGGATCTGATGCAGAAACGCTGATTGGCGAGTGACAGCCGCTCGCAACCATGCGGTCCCGGAGGCCCAGCAGCCGGGACCGTCTGGCACACGACACGCCATGCCGACACTCCGTCAGACGAAGGTCCAGGCAAGGATCATGAGGACGAGCAAAGTCAGCGCCACGGCAGCCAGAACGCCTCTCACGAATGCGTGGTAGAAGCGTTCGTGCGGTGCAAATTCCTCCGGCGACATATCAAGCCTCCCTCGGGAGGCGGCCTGCCCGGCCAATCTATGCCGGATTTGTCCGACGACCGGAAGCAATCAGCCGCCCACACGCAAGAGTTTGACGGCGACCTCCAGGGAAGCATCAGGCAGTGCGCAATACACAAGACCGTTTCGTCTCGCCGATGCTTTCAGGCATCTCGCACGACCGTGCCGATCCCGACAGGGCAGCCGCTGGTTTACCATTTAGTTTCAGGCATTGGCTGTTCAAGAGAGACGCGACGATTGCGCATCTGCTGACGCGAGATGGCAGCGTCAGAGGCCGCGGGCATGGGCATAGGCCTGGCTGTACTTATTGCCAGGGCATTTTCCCAATGACGGCACCCAATTTGAATGTATTGATGGCAAGCGCAATTACGTAAGCGATGATGATATACCAAACTAGGTCAACGACGATCTTCCCAAGTGTTTCCAGCAGCGTCCAGATTGCGCTGAAGATGGCCACGATGGCGCCAAGCACCCTCGGAATTGCCAAATACGCCATATACAGCAGCAATGCGACGAGCAGGATGTAAAGGAGTGCCTTCCAGTCCGGCAGCGATTGGAAGGTGAGACTGAGCGCCCGCGATATTTGACCGAATGAGCTATTCCACGCGATCGAGATCAACCAAAAAAGCCAGTCGACTCCCTGAATGATAATCCTCTTCAGTGCGACCAAGAACTGATCCATCACGCCCCCCACCTGCCGCGCATTTCAAACAGCCCCATCGGATTGCAGCATACACTTTTTGGCGGGCGCGTGCGTTGCAGGGCTGCCACAGGATGGCGGAGGCGTGAACTCGCGAAGCCTGCAAGCAGCGATCGACGTCGAGAAATGAGCCGGATCGCCTCATAGAGAATGCTCCCGAGGTACCTGCGATCAAGGCTCCGATCGAGCGGCGGCGATCCTGGGCACCGCAACGGCTGCCGTATACGCCAGCCGTTGATGCGCTCTACCACCGATACCGCTGCCCCACCCCCAACCGGAAGAATAAATATTTGACCCGACACGATCCGACAGTTTGCCCGCCGGATAGGTGTTCAACGCGCTTGTCGATCAGGCAACGGCGAAGGCCGGCAGGCGGGCCCAGGCCGGCTGGCGAAGCGCCGCGCGGATCGCCGCGCCGTTTTCCGGCAGCAAAGCATTGACGACCGACGCCCAAGGCATGCCACGCTCCCTGAAGACCGCCGCGAGCGCTGCAAGCGTCTCGTCATCCCGCCAGACCCACAGGCGCTCGACGAGCGGGTCGAACGTCCGCGTGAACTCGGGTCCGGTCGACAGCGCCGGCGCATAAGCCTCGATCATCCGCACGAGATCATCGACGGTCGCCGCCTGGATCACCCGTTTCACCTGCTCTTCGGCGAGCGCCAGGGTTTGCGCCGCGGCGTTGCGGACACGCCAGACATCGCCGAGGTTGCTTTTGGTCATGGGCATATCTCTTCCTGACCGGCCTTTCAGCACTACTCAATGCGCGGTTGGCTGGAAATGCGCGACGAACACGTTGTAGCAGTCGTGCGTCGGAGCCCGCTTGATGTAGCGGGACTGGTGCTTGGCGTAGCCGCGTATGATGTCGTCGCGCCGCGGCGTCCTGTTGCTGCGGTATTCCTCGAGCGACGACGAGCAATTGCGCATGACGTGAGGATCGTTCTGCCAGTGGCAGCCGGCATAGGTGATCACGTCGAGAAGCTGGCGTCGCTCGCTGGTGCGCTCAAGGTAGCTGTCAACGAGCGCGCAGGCACGCGGCGCGTCCTGGGCGAGCACATGCTCCTCGATGACCGGCAGCATGCGATCGACCGCGATGCCGTCGGCCCAGGCCTTGTAGGCCTTGCGCGGCTCAAGCGTGAACTTCGCATCGCGCGGATAGATGGCGTTCGAGCGTATCGTGTCGTTCATGAAGCGCGCCGCCATGAACGGACCCTTCGCCTGGTGCGGATTGTCGAAATTCCGGATCCAGTGCTGCACCACGTTGGCGTAGTCGAGCGCGTGGGTTGGATGCGAGAAGAGACTTGGGTGCTCGAGCACGTCGATGAGATAACGCTGGAAGCATACGAAGACCGCATCCATCGCGTCCTGGATGCCGGCGCCGCGCTTGTAGAGGTCGAGCAGGGCCGAATTGACGTCGAACGGCCCGCCCCAGACGATCGCCTCGGTGAGGCGGTCGAGCTCGGCTTCGGTCAGCGGCTTGTCGCTGCGCTTCGGGAGCGTGGCGCTCTTCGGCACCTCCATGCGCAGCACGTTGGAGATCTCGGTCCACAGGCCATGCAGGCGCGGCGCGCATCCGAGATCGGGTACCACCGTGTAGATCACCTCGTGTGCGTTCTCCCAGCCGAGATAGTCGGCGAGGTGGACGAGAGCGCGGGCGCGGATCGCCTTATGGCCGATGTTCTGGTAGCCGCCTCGGTTGATGAGGGTGTCCTGGAGATCGATGATGCCCGAGAAAAGGATCGCGTCCTTGAGGCGCTCGCGGTTCGCCGGATCTTTTGCGAGGCCGAGGAACAGCCGATAGGCCTCGTCTCTCTCACCCTCGGAGATGGCCCAGCTCATGCGCTCGAGCCTTTCCTCGACCGACCCCGTCTCGATCGGGTCCTGGTCCTCGAAATAGATTTTCGGCGGCGTCCAGGCGGGACCGTCGAAGCGATCGCCCTCGTGATGCGGGTCGGGCACCTTGGCGTTGCATTTCTCGGCATCGCGTGCGTAGTGCCCCGGGAACTCGCAGATGATCTGCTCCCAGATGTTGAGCCCCTGCGGCACATACCACATGGCCTGCACCGAGGGCAGGATGCCACGCGTACCGCCGATCTCCTCCAGCAGCGAGACGGCGCCACGCCAGCCGAGGATCGTGTGATCGTAATTGACACCGCGCATCTCGCCGGTCGGCAGGCGCATCAAGTGCGAAGGCACCTGCACGAAGGGCGCCGCGGCGGCGATCGCCTCCTTGATTATTCCTTTGAGCGGCTTCTTCTCATCCGTAACCAGCCGGCAGAAGGTCTCTGTCGCCTCGCGATATCTGACCCCCTGGATCTCCTCCCGCATGCGGTCGATCGATGCGATGCCCCGATAGAGCGTCATAGAGATCCTCCGTCATTCATGAGCGGTAGAACGAGCAAATATGATCCATCAGAGCGCCAAGGCGCCGTGAATGCAAGAGGACATGCCGGGCCGGAAGATGTTGCTGGCCCGGATCATCGACCGGATCTGCGTCGATGAGGGCAAATCCGCATGCGCGGCCGCAAAGGATCTCTGGGGACAGTACGCTATCGCCGGAGCCAAGAAACCGCGCCCGGCGGGTGTTCACCTTCGGCGGCAACATGGAAGTATTCGACAGGCGCTCAGGCCCAAGCCCGTCGCAATGCCTGCGGCGGTTGACCGAGGCCTCGCAGGAAAGCGCGCCGCATGCGGCCGGGATCGCCGAAGCCGGTAGTCTCCGCGATGCGCTCGAGAGAGTCGTGGCCGGTCTCAACGGCCGTGCGGGCAGTTTCGAGACGCAGGCGTTCCACGGCCTTGGCCGGCGTCGTCCCGGTCTCGGCCGTAAAGGCACGGGCGAAGTTGCGCGGGCTCATCGCGGCGCGTTCAGCCAGAAGCTCCACTGTGAGCGGCTCGGCGAGGTGGGCGCGCATCCAGTCGATCAGTTCGACGAAGCGCCCGGGCCTTCCGCCCAGTTCGACCAGAGCCGAGAACTGTGACTGTCCGCCCGGCCTGCGCTGGTGGACAACGAGCTGCTGCGCGACGCGCCGCCCGACGTCCGGGCCGAGGTCGTCCTCGATCAGGGCGAGCGCCAAGTCGATGCCCGCCGAAATCCCTGCCGAGGTCCAGATGTCGCCGTCCTGGATGAAGATGCGCTCGGCGATGCCATGAAGCCGTCCGGATGGTACGAGCACGGCGCCGCTCATGCCGACGCCATATGCAGCCGGCCACCGGGCCGTCGGGATCGCGCAAGTCGTCGACTTTTCGGTCTGTCGGACTCCCAAGCATTGCTGCTCTGGACCAGTACCGAACCAATTGCGGTGCAATCAAGTTCAGTCTCATTGACACGCCGGCCGCTTGATCGGGGGCAATGGCAAGGCCATCCATAGTGAGGAACTTGAATGGGAAGTGAGGTTTCTCGCGGACTGGCAGAAAGGCAGATTTCCGGGACAATGATCAGACCAACGCATCTGTGCGGAGCTGGATCATGGTCATTCATGTCAGCCTCGTCGGCCGCAAGGACCTAAAGGGCGAGGTCTATCGCCAGCTTCGGGCCGCGATCCGCGCGGGACAGCTCCGCCCGGGTGAACATCTCACGCCAAGCCGGGAGCTGGCTCAGGCGCTGGCGGTTTCCCGCAGCACCGTCGTGGCCGCCTACGATCGCCTCGCCGCCGAAGGCTTCGTGACCTCCCGACCGGGTGCAGGAACTTTCGTGAGCGATGGAGTGGCGCATGTGAAGCGCGGGGCAAGGACGCGATCCGACAGCGTGCTCCGGCCACGCTCTGTCTGGAGTTCGGTCGAGCTTCCGACCGTGTTCGATCGCCCCGCCCGTTTCGACTTCCGGACCGGGATTCCGGACGCTTCGCTGTTTCCCCATCAGGCTTGGCGTCGGTTGGTGGCACGGGCGCTGCGGGCGGCGGAGAATGCCGAGCGAGGCTACCAGCACCCGGCCGGCCAATTGTCCCTGCGATCGGCCATCGCCCGCCATGTCGGCCTCTCGCGCGGCATCGAGGCTTCCACGGACGATATCGTCATCACCAGCGGCACGCAGCAGGCCCTGGATGTTCTGGCCCGCGTGCTGCTCTCGCCTAGAGATCGGATAGCCGTCGAAGATCCCGGTTATGAGCCGCCGCGGCACCTGTTCCACGCACTGGGCATCCGCGTGGTTGGCGTGCCTGTCGATCGCCATGGCCTGGTGGTCGATGCGCTGCCGAGCCGGGTCCGGGCGGTTTACGTCACACCCTCCCACCAGTATCCGCTCGGCGTGACGATGTCGCTCGCACGGCGAAGGGCGCTGCTGGACTGGGCCGAGCGTAACGATGCCGCCATCATCGAGGACGACTACGACAGCGAGTTCCGGTTTGGCGACCGTCCGCTCGATCCACTGCAGACGCTCGACACACGGGGGCGCGTGATCTACGTCGGCTCATTCTCGAAGACGCTGGCGCCCACCGTTCGGCTCGGCTTCGTGGTTGCCCCGCGCTCCCTGCGAGCGGCCCTCCAAAAGGCCGCGTTCGTCAGTCACTGGCACGTGCCGACGCTTACTCAGAACGCGCTCGCCCATCTCATCGATAGTGGCGAGTTTGCGCGTCATATCCGGCGGGCCAACCGCGTCTACCGAGAACGACACCAAACGCTCGTCAACACCGCGAGCCGTATCCTCGGCGATCATGTGGAGCTCGTTCCGTCGACTACGGGCCTTCATGTGGCGGCCCTGGCACGGACCGCGTCGGTCGAGCAGATCGACGCTGTGTTTTCCCGAGCTGATCGAGCAGATCTGATCTTCCACAGGCTGTCGGTGTTCGCGGTGAGTGGCAGGCCTCGCGTCGGGATCGTTCTCGGCTACGGCGCAATCCCGGCGGAGAAGATTCCGGAAGGATTGCGGCGGCTGTGCCGGTGTTTCGATCATTGAGGCGAGGCTGCGGCGTTGGAATCTGCGTGCCGAATTGGACTGGCAAACATTGCCGGAATTGGTCCTTCGCATGGCCCATTGCATTTCTAACTCAATGTCTTGAAGCCCGCCGCAGGTACGATGCTCGTCATCGGAGCGTGTTCCACTGAGGGCAGGCAATGGTGTTCGCGGCGCGCACCGGCCGCCTGCACGCTTCGCCACCAACACACCAATGGAGGCACAGCAATGCCATCTGCCAAGCCGCTGACGATTCCGCGAACCGAGGTGACACCAGATCACATCATGCAGATCGGCATGGGCTTCTGGGCCTCCAAGGCGCTGTTGAGCGCCGTCGAACTGGGCGTGTTCACGTACCTTGCCGGCGGTCTGAAGACCGGACTTGAAATCGAGCGCGCCCTGGGCCTCCATCCACGTGGAACGTACGACCTGCTGGACACGCTCGTCGCCCTCGGCCTGCTCGCACGAGATGGTGATGGCGTGGCCGGCCAATACCGCAACACGGCCGAGACGGCAGCGTTTCTTGATCGCAACAGCCCGCAGTATATCGGCGGGATCCTCGAAATGGCGAACGCGCGGCTCTACCGGTTCTGGGCCGACCTGACGCCGGCGCTCAAGACCGGCAAGCCGCAGAACGAGATCAAGCACACCGGCCGGCCGGTGTTCGACGAGCTCTATGCCGATCCGGCGCGGCTGGAGCAATTCATCGAGGCCATGGCCGGCATCTCGACAGCAAGGTTCGCAACTCTCGCCGAGAAGTTCGATTTTTCGCCCTACAGCACGCTGGCCGACATCGGCGGCGCGAGCGGGCAACTCTCCTGCCTTGTCGCAAGCCGGCACACGCATCTCACCTGCCGCTCATGTGATCTGCCCGTCGTGAAGCCGATTGCAGAGCGCAACATACGCAAGCGCGGACTGAGCGAACGCGTGCAGGCAGACGTCATCGACTTCTTCAGCGACGAATTCCCGAAGGCCGACATCATTACGATGGGGATGATCCTTCATGACTGGAATCTCGATCGCAAGAAGATGCTGATCGCGAAGGCGTATCGGGCCCTGCCCAAGGGCGGAGCGCTGATCGCGATCGAGAACATCATCGACGATGAGCGGCGGAAGAACGCATTTGGCCTGCTGATGTCCCTCAACATGCTAATCGAGTTCGGCGACGCCTTCGACTTCACCGGCGCCGATTTTGCCGGATGGTGTCACGAGGCCGGCTTCAGCCGTTGCGAGGTTCTGCCCCTGGTGGGGCCAGCAAGCGCTGCGATCGCCTACAAATAGTGCGCAGCTAAGCGGCGCTGCGGCTGGTCAGATTCCGTAGTCATGAGTGCCCTCTTTGGTCCGCCTGTGGCGAATTACGGGTCCCCGGAATGCAGCGTGCAGGGGCACAACGCATGAGCTACATCGCGTGCGGTTGGTACACGCCAACTATGAGAAATAGGTCGGGCTGCTGGCCGCCAGCCCGCTGAAAGTGGGCGCAGCCTACGATTTCATCCGGGTGAATAAGGAAGGAGACGGCTTGGAGCGCAACATGTTGCGCAAACCATCCATGATCTGGCAAGCCATGCGCCGCCGCAGGGGGAACACTACGTGCCCTGCCATCCCGAACTGGAAGCCGACCTGCGCGAGTTCACGGCCCGCTCGGCCAAAACCCGCCGACGATTGCGAACCGAACCCCGGCAGCTGGCTGTTCCGCCGCTGGGACAAGAAACGCAAAAGGCTCACCGGCCGCCCGCTCACCCGCCTGATCTGCTACCGCATCGTCAAGCGCCGGGCAAAGGCCATCGGACTCGACGACGTGACCAACCACACCTTCCGTGCCACCGGCACCACCACGTTCCTCGACGCCGGAGGCTCCCTCGATGACGTGAAACGGATTAACGACCGGCGATAATCCATGCTATATTTTGGGTAAGAGATGAGGTGTGGATTTCTCAAACGGTTCCGTTCCACATCTTGCGGAATAAATGAAGAAAATAACATTAAATGGCGGCTGGTGACACGACTGTTGGGACCGGGCCAAGAGCGAATGGCTGAGGATGTTGTGGAGCTTGAGATTGAGGTGCTGCCGGCTGCGGAGCGCGCTTTGATCATTCTCCCACCCTGCAACACTACTCGCCGCTTCGCGTGTTGATCTCGATGACCTCGAAATCGGCGCGCGCCCGCGCCGACGCACCCTCCGGCCGATCCGAGGTGTAATAGTTGCCGAGTACGAGCACATCCATTCCGGTGCGCAGGAAACAGGAAATCGCCTCTTCCGGCCGCGCTACGATCGGCTCCTGCTTGTTGAAGCTCGTGTTAAGCAAGATCGGGATGCCGGTGAGGGTCGCGAACCGGGCGATCAAGGCGTGATAGCGAGGGTTGGCACTTCTCGCGACAGTCTGAATGCGCGCTGTGTCATCCACGTGGACGGCAGCCGGGATTCGATCGGCAACGCCGGGTCGGACGCGTGGAGCAAATGTCATGAATGGATCGGGCTGTTCGATCTCGAAATACTCCGAGGCCCGCTCCAGCAGCACCGATGGCGCGAACGGCCGGAACGGCTCCCTGAATTTCACGCGAGTGTTGATGACGTCGCGCACGCCAGGCGAGACCGGCGACGCGAGAATCGAGCGGTTGCCGAGCGCCCTGGGTCCGATCTCATAGCGGCCCTGGAACCAGCCGACGATGTGCCCCTGCGCAAGGTCGTTCGCCACACGGTCGATCAGGGCGTCGTCGTCGAGGCGCTCATGCGCCATGCCAGCCGTCGCGAGCGCCGCCTCGATCTGCGCGTCGCTGTAGGCTGCGCCGTAATAGGCGTGATCCATTCGGATGCGCCGAGGCGCGCCGAGCGTCTGGTGGTGATGGTAGAGGGCACTGCCGAGCGGCGCTCCCGTATCCGAGGCGCAGGGTGGCACCCAGATACGCTCGAAACCCGATTCCCGAAGGAGGCGCGCGTTCGCAACGCAATTCAGCGCGACGCCGCCGACGAAGCAAAGGTTCGCCGAGGGATGCTTGCGCCGGGCCGCTTTCGCGACGTGAAGGATCACGTCCTCCGCCACGGCCTGCAGCGCATGCGCAAGGTCCCTGTGGTGGTCCGTCAGCTCTTCTCCACGCCGTCGCGGCAGACCGAAGGCATCCATGAATTTCGGCTTGAACGGCCGGATCATGCCGTAGCGATCGTAGCTGAAATAGCTCATGTCGAATGAGAAGCGGCCATCGGGCTCGAGCCGAACGATGTCGCGCAATCGGCCCACGAGGCGGTCGCTGCCCAGTGCGGCCAGCGCCATGACGGTCCCTTCCTCGAAGACCTCGAACCCGAGATGGCGCGTGATCAACGTGTAGACCATGCCGAGGCTGTCGAAAAACGCGCCTTGCCAATGCCGTTCGATCCGACCCTCTTTGCCGGTGTAGATGCTGGTGGCGCATTCGTCCCCGAAGCCATCCATGACGATGATTGTGGCGTCGTCGAACGGTGACACGAAGAACATGGCTGCGTGCGCATCATGGTGTGCAACATTGACAATCTCCGGCCTATGCTGGTTTGGAAAATAGCGGCGCAGACCAAAACGCACGCACTGGTTCATAATCACGACTGCACCGTCCTGCGTGGGATGAGCGCTGTCGCGGATGAGATTGAGGCTCGCTGGCAAACCGCCGAGGACAGCCTTCGCGAAAGTGCGGCGCAGTCGATGCTGGTCCCATGGCACTGTGATTACGTCGATGCCGGCTAGCCCGGCTCCCTGAGTGCCGAGCATGGCCGCGATCGAATGACGCGGAAACCAGATTGTGTGCTTCTCCCGGGAGTGCCGCTCCTCCTCAAGCACCGCGATGATTTCGCCGTCTTCCAGCAGAGCCGCACCGGTATCATGGGTAAGGGTCATCAGGCCGAGAATTCGCATGCGTCTCCCACCAGAAATTCAGCCTGATCCGATATCAGGAGGAACAGAGCAGGCCGCAACCGCGCATTGACCGGAGTCGATGGTGAAGGCGTCGGGTTGGAGTGTCTAATGGACGTCGCGCGATGGTGTTTCTCGGCCTCTTCGAAGCGAGCGGAGTAAAAGGCGCGATCAGCGCCGAAGTTCGTCGTTGGCCAGCCTATCGGACCACCGCAACACATGGCAACCAGGACTCCAGGCCGCAGAACTTATGGCGCCAGGCCCTGTCGCATCGCTCGGCGGTGCCGCTGATTTCGGGCGCTCGAGTAAAGTCCGACGTCCAATTCTGAATGTTTAGCCCAGGAGCAATGGATTTCCCGCACCAAAGGCATCGATAGCCGTGCCGGTGATAGCGCTCGCGGCATCCGTCGCGAGGAATAGCGCCACCTCGGCAATTTCCTCTGGCTGCATGGCCTGAGCCACAGGTGCCCGACCGCGACTTGCCATGAGCTCACGGTAGCCCTCGGTGTCGACAGAGCCCGGGCAAATGCAGTTCACCTGGATGCCGTCCCGAGCCAGTTCCGCGGCCAAGCTCTCGGTCAGGTTGATAAGCGCTGCCTTGCTTGCGCGGTACGCGCTGCGGCCACGTCCTCCTTTGCGCCCACCGATGGAGGCGATGTTGATGATGTGACCACGTCCCGCGGCTCGCATCGCTGGCACCGCGGCGCGAGCCAGCATCGCCGGTGCCACCAGATTGACTTCGATCACGTTTCGCCAGTCTTGCGGGTCAAAATCGGCGAGATCGCGAGCTGGGTGGATGGCCCCGGCATTGTTGACCAGCAGATCGAGGGTGCCGAAGCGCGCCAGCGTTGCGGCGACGATCGCCTCCGGTGTCTCCGGTACCGCCAAATCTCCCGGAACGGCATGGGCGGCATGGCCCAGCTCGGTCACCAAGGCATCCAGCGCGCCAGCATCCCGGCCAGTCACAACAACGCACGCGCCTTCGCGCACAAATGCGCAAGCTATCGCGCGGCCGATGCCACGACTGGCCCCGGTGACGAGGGCGATCCGGCCATTGAGTTTCATGACAATCTCCATTGCTCACGTGGTGCTGCTCGTCGGTTGAGCTGATCGACCGCGATGCCGCGCCTGGCCGACGTCAGCGCGACCCTCGGTTCGAACCGTTATCAACGCCGCAGATCACCGTGTATTATACCAGACACTGCCTGCTCTCCGAACTCGCGCTCTCCTGCAGTTGGCTATTGTCGTGGGTTAGCGTGGATGACGTCCGGCGCATCAAATGCAGGAGGTAGTCGGTTTGCGGTGGTATGGATGCCCATGTGACGGGCATGCGACTTGCGGAGCTGGCGGGATGTATTCACATTGGGGCATGTCCGATCGAACCTCCCCTCCCCCGTAGGAAATCAAACTATCGACCTGGGTGACGCGTGGCCCATGATGGTTCGCCGCGATGCGCTCGATCGGGATGATCCCGACCATCCCTGCAATTACATCAAGGCCGTCTACGATGTGCGCCCGGAGGAGTATGGTGTCCGACGGCCGGAGCCTGAACAAATGCCCTCTTTGTCGGATGGTGCTTCCGAAATGGACCGTTGATGTTACATCGGGGCGGTCAATGTGCGGCCGCGCTGCGCTGGTTTATGCCTCTCCAGCCATCACTTTCATTGATGGTTTTCTTTGAAAGCGCCACCATGACCAGCGCATGGCCCGCACCAACAATCCCCTGACGTTCTGGACACCCGGACGGGAACACGCTCTTCGGCGCATGGTCGCCGATGGGCGGTTGACGGCCCGCCTTCGTGCTGCCGCAGCGGAGCTCGGCTGCGCGCATGACCCTTTCGAGGCACCTCAAGAGGCTGGGAATCGAACCGCGCGGACGCGTGGTGTTGCGAGGAAAGCGAATAACCCGCGCCATAAATGGCCCCTTCTGGCCGATGGGCAGGATAATGCCTAACTTGAGTGTCAATCGGCACTGCCCGGCCTCGGTGGCGGTGGATAGCGGCATGCCCGCATGGAAGCGTGCTGCCCTCCTGGTGGCAAGCCAGCCTGCTGGCAGGATAGGCAGGTGAAACCGCGCTGTATGCGATGGGCGACAGGGGGTGTGTCGCAATCCACACGGAAAAGGTGCGGCGAGCCTGCAGCTGACGTGATGGGTCAGGAGGATACGCAATGAAGCCGGATGTCGAGGGGTGGAAGTTTCCTTCCACCCGAACACGAGATCACGACGCTAGACGTGATCTGGTCTTGACGATTTCTATTGCGGCCCGCGCCGCCTCGCGGCCCTTTTCAGCGAAATGGGCAAGGTAGATGCCCTTGTGATGGGCCGTCTCCTGATAGTGGTGAGGGGTCAGGGAAACCGATAGGACGGGGATACCGCTGTCGAGACCGGCGCGCATCAAGCCGTTGACCACTGTTTCCGCTACGAAGTCGTGTCGATAGATGCCACCATCGACCACGAAGGCCGCTGCAACGACGGCGGCATATTTTCCGGTTGTCGCAAGGTCCCGGGCCATGAGCGGTAGCTCGAAAGCGCCAGGCACATCGTAGACATCGACGCTTTCTGCTGGGACAAGCTCGGTAAACCCCTCCAAGGCCTTGTCGACAATGTCGGCATGCCAACCAGCTTTCACGAATGCAAAACGGGTGTGTGTCATCGTGATCTCCTTCTAGGTACGACACGTCACCCAAGGCGATCACGTGCGCGCCAACCGCCCGATGGCGGCTCGCTCGCTCGTTCTCTTCTATCCGGACTGTGACCGTCGGCCCAGGCTTCTCACCTGATCTGCTGACCCTTCCAGCGGAAGGCGCTCGCGGGCTCGCAGCGCAAAGCTGCATACCGCCGGTGGGGACTTTCACCCCGCCCTGAGAACGTGTGCAGCATGTAGGGCGCAATCTTGGGGGTCAAGAAAAGACGCCGATGCGCGAACTGCCCTTTCGGTAGTCTGGTTCGGGCAAACGAACGGATGAACCGAAGCGGGTGCTCAGGATTGGCGCAACTGCAATCTCTCGCGCGACGCATGCATACTGGCATTCGTGGCGATGATGGCCGCGTTGGCTCCGGTATTCGGGTGGTACGAGCGGCTGCTGATGGCAGTCGTGTGCATCGTCTTCTTCGTCTAGGGGGCGGTGTACAAGTAGCGGAACAGGGCCTCGTTCGGGAGGCCCTGGTCGTTCGGCCCGTGCGCCCCGGCGGCACCGATGCCTGAGCCGAAGCGGAGGCCTCCACGGGTGGCATGTCAAGGTAAGGGTCGGCATCGCAGAGGGGCGAGCGAGGCGCTCTGTCCATCCTGGTCGCCGCTTCCTATGCGTTTCCTAGAACTTTGCGGAGGCTCTGGAGTGACCAGCTAAGCACTTGATTTCATTGGCGCGGCCTACGGGAATCGAACCCGTCTTTGCAACGTGAAAGGCTGCCGTCCTAACCGATAGACGAAGGCCGCGCGCGGGGCGGACACTATTGAGACCGGCTTCGGGACGCAAGCGCCAAGATCAGTTTTGCGGGATGAAGCGCGCCGTGCGAAAGGCCGGTGGCTCTTGGAACGACCGGCGCAAGCCGGCCACGGTGATGCGAGGGTTCGAATTCGCCCCCGGATCACACTTGCAGGCGCGCGTCAATCCGCTTATCTGAGCGGCTCGCGGAAAGCTCTTGACTGAAGAGGCCGGGCGATGGTCGCCAGCCTCGCCGCGAGGACCTGAAAGGCAGAAGGATGGGCTACAAGGTCGCAGTCGTCGGTGCCACGGGCAACGTGGGCCGGGAGATGATGAATGTGCTCGCCGAGCGGAAGTTTCCCGCCGACGAGGTGCATGCCATCGCATCGCGCCGCTCCGTCGGCGTCGAGGTCTCCTACGGCGACGACACGCTCAAATGCCAGGACCTGGAGCAGTTCGACTTCTCCAAGATGGACTTCTGCCTGATGTCGGCCGGCTCCGGCGTCTCCAAGGAGTGGTCGCCTCGCATCGGCGCGCAAGGCTGCGTCGTGATCGACAACTCGTCGGCCTGGCGCTACGACATCGACGTGCCGCTGATCGTGCCCGAGGTCAACGCCGACGCCATCTCCGGCTACACGAGGAAGAACATCATCGCCAATCCGAACTGCTCGACTGCGCAGATGGTGGTGGCCTTGAAGCCGCTGCATGACGCCGCGCGGATCAAGCGCGTGGTGGTCTCGACCTACCAGTCTGTGTCGGGCGCGGGGAAGGAGGCCATGGACGAGCTCTGGCACCAGACCAAGGGCAAGTACGTGCCCGGCCTCGACGTCGAGCCGAGGAAGTTCACCAAGCAGATCGCCTTCAACTGCATTCCTCAGATCGACGTCTTCATGGACGACGGCTACACGAAAGAGGAATGGAAGATGCTGGCCGAGACGAAGAAGATCCTCGATCCGAGGATCAAGGTGACGGCCACGTGCGTCCGCGTGCCGGTGTTCGTCGGCCACTCCGAGGCCGTGAACATCGAGTTCGAGCAGCCGATCACGCCCGAGTACGCGCGCTCGATCCTGCGCGAGGCGCCCGGCATCATGGTCGTCGACAAGCGCGAGCCCGGCGGCTACGTGACGCCGGTCGAGGCAGCCGGCGAGTTCGCAACCTACGTCAGCCGCATCCGCGAGGACGCGACGGTCGAGAACGGCCTCGTCATGTGGATCGTCTCGGACAACCTGCTGAAGGGTGCGGCGCTCAACACGGTGCAGATCGCCGAGACGATGATCGAGCGCGGCATGCTGCAGAAAAAGGCTGCCTGAGGCCGCGAGCGACCGGGCAACGAGAGGCTGGGCTGCTCATGGCGCCCGGCCTTTTCCTTCCTTCCGGCTGGGCTCGCCGCTATTGGCCTGCTTGGAGCCCAACCCTCAGTCCGACGTGTCCGCCGGCTTGTCCGGTTCGCCGGGCTCGTCGGACAAGCTGTCGATAATGACGGCAAGATCGGCGAGAAACTGGGTCCGGTTCTCCTCCGGGAGCGCATCCAGAATGCGCTGCTCGACGCGCTTGACCAGGGGCTCGCACGCGTTCAGCACGCGCCATCCCTCGTCGGTCAGACGGACGGCATAGGCGCGCGCATCCTCCTTCGTCCGCCGACGCTGCAGCAGGCCTTTCTTCAGCATGCGTCGTACGATGTCGGCCAGCGTGGAGCGGTCGACGCCCGTGCGTTCCACGAGTTGCGTCTGGCTCAAACCTTCGTTCTGGGCAACCGTCAGAAGCACCGCGTATTGCCGCGGGGTCAGATCGGACTCCCCGATCTCCCCATGAAAGACATCGCCGGCGCATTGCCCGGCGCGGTGGAGCAGATGGATTGGCGAACGGTCAAGCCGTCCTGTCCCGGACTCGCGTGTCATCGTTGTCCAATTTTTTGTCCGATCGAGTGCCAGACGAAATTCAGGCAGGGCTTCACGTCGTTCTCTACGTGCCGAGCTTATCCGAACCGGACAAAGAGAGACCACGCTTGGCGAAAGGTAACTTTCATCCGCTCAATTTCAAGCGTATTTTACCGTTCGCGTCGACTTCGGTCGCGGGCATGGGCTCGCGTTACCACACCCTGCTACCTCATCACTTTGCCAATTTGTTGGATTCTTCAGGCCGTTGCAGCATATGGCGGCGGATCAGACCCCATTGAAATGCGAAGAAAAGCATGGTGAGCGGCAGGATCCCGAAGACCTTGAAACTGGCCCAGACCGCCTCGCTGAAGTTACGCCAGATGATCTCGTTGAGCAACGCCAGCCCAAAGAAGAAGACGGCCCACCGCACGGTCAGGATGCGCCACCCCTGGTCGGTGAGATGCAGAGCTTCGCCGAGGAGCGTCTTCAGGAGCGGCCTGTTGAGCGCCAGACCGCCGAGCAGCACGATGCCGAAGACCAGATTGATGATCGTGGGCTTCATCTTGATGAAGCGCGGGTCGTGCAGCCAGAGGGTCATGGCGCCGAACACCTCGACCAGCACCGTCGTCGCGATCAGCGTC
>Ga0180220_1000649_pt1 | contig 33998 bp, 27 predicted proteins | sample eDN5th37CBELigBY_FD_151335 | JGI IMG/M metagenome (GOLD analysis project Ga0180220, IMG submission 151335) | Enriched backyard soil microbial communities from Emeryville, California, USA - eDNA 5th pass 37_C BE-Lig BY (version 2) (version 2) | ecosystem: Environmental > Terrestrial > Soil >... | reverse complement strand
GCCATCGGAACGACTGAATTCATCAGCGTAGGCCTGCTGCCCTTGATTGCGGAGGATCTGCATATTTCGCTTACGCTGACCGGTTTGACCGTAACGTTGTATGCCCTCGGAGTCACATTCGGCGCGCCGGTGCTGACTTCGATGACGATAAAGATGTCTCGCAAAAAGCTTTTGATCGGCATCATGCTCGTGTTTATCGCGGGCAACGCCACGGCCGCACTGGCAAACGGAATTGTCATGCTGCTGGCGGGACGGATCATCTCCGCGCTTGCCCATGGCGTATTCATGTCCATCGGTACCCGGATCGCCGCCGACATCGTTCCGGAAAATCGCCGCGCCAGCGCGATTGCCATTCTTTTTTCCGGCTTGACGATCGCCACCGTCACCGGCGTGCCGCTCGGCACGTTTCTCGGACAGCAGTTGGGATGGCGGGCCGCGTTCATTTCCATCGCCGCGATCGGCTTGGTCGCTTTGCTCGCTAACCTTGCGCTGGTCCCTTCCCACCTTCGGAAGGGCGTCAAAACGCCGGTTCGCGAGCAGCTCAAGCTTATTGCCAACGGAAGATTGCTGCTGGCTTTTCTGATTACGGCGCTGGGATACGGGGGGACCTTTGCGGTCTTCACTTATTTATCCCCACTGCTTCACCAAATATCAGGGTTCGCCGAATCCACGACGGCGCTCATTCTGCTGATATACGGGATCGCCATCGCCATCGGCAACATGGTCGGCGGAAAAGCGGCCAACCGCAAGCCGTTGCCTGCGCTGCTTGTCATGTTTATCCTGCAGGCGGCCGTTCTGCTGCTGCTGACGTTTACGGCGCCGTTCAAAATCGCGGCTTTGATCACCGTCTTCCTGATGGGCTTGCTGGCTTTTATGAACGTGCCCGGTTTGCAGTCGTACGTCTTGACGCTGGCGGAGCGTTATGTCCCCAAAGCGGTAGATGTCGCCTCGGCGCTCAATATCGCCGCGTTTAACGCCGGAATCGCGCTTGGCGCTTATTTGGGCGGACGGGTAACGGATTCGCTCGGCCTTGTCCATACGGGCTGGGTCGGTGCCGTGATGGTTGCGGCCGCCGTTATTCTTACCGGATGGAGTTATATTTTGCAAAGAAAAGAAACAAGCGTTTCAACGCACAATAATGAAAGATCAATTCGAGGAGGAACACATGATGACATTGCATCTGCAAAGCACGACAAAGCTTGCTAACGGAGTAGATATGCCTTGGCTTGGCCTCGGCGTATTTAAAGTGGAGGAAGGCGCGGATCTGATCGCGGCGGTAAAAGCCGCCATCAAACACGGATACCGCAGCATCGACACGGCGGCCATTTACGGGAACGAAAGCGGCGTCGGCCAAGCCATCCGCGAAGCGTTGGCGGAAAACGGGATCGCCAGGGAAGAACTGTTCGTAACCTCCAAGGTATGGAATCAGAACCAAGGCTACGACGAAACGTTGGCTGCCTTTGACGCAAGCTTGTCCAAACTCGGTCTGGACGTGCTTGACCTGTACCTTATTCACTGGCCGGTTGCAGGCAAGTATAAAGACACGTGGAGAGCCCTGGAAAAGCTGTATAAGGACGGGCGCGTCCGGGCGATCGGCGTCAGCAACTTCCATGTTCACCATCTGCAGGATCTGCTGTCCACCGCAGAAATCAAGCCGATGGTCGACCAGGTGGAATTCCATCCTTACCTGGCCCAAAACGAGCTGTTGACCTTTACGAAAGAGCAGGGCATTCAGCTCGAAGCCTGGTCGCCGCTCATGCAGGGCGAACTGTTAAACCAGCCGGTGCTTCAAGAGATTGCCGCGAAGTATAACAAATCCGTCGCTCAAACGATATTGCGCTGGGACCTGCAAAAAGGCGTCGTAACGATTCCGAAATCGATCAAGGAACATCGCATCATCGAAAATGCTTCGATTTTCGACTTTGAGCTTTCGCCTGAGGATATGGAAAAAATCGACGCCCTGAACCAAAACCGCCGGGTCGGCCCGGACCCGGACAACTTCGATTTTTAAGCCCAAAAGGGATGATGGATCGGGTACTGTATAAAAAGAAAAAACGTGCTGCCGCGGTATGAAACCGCAGCGGCACGTTTTTTTGTTTACGGAAGACTCGCCGGCTCTTTATGAACTGATCCGGTTTTGCTGCTGATACTGCTCCAGCGACACGAGGACCTCGCGTGGTTTGCTTCCTTCATAAGGGCCGATAATGCCCCGGGCTTCCATGGAATCGATCAAGCGGGCCGCACGCGTATACCCGACCCTCATTCTGCGCTGCAGCAGCGATACCGAAGCCTGCTTGGCCTCGAGCACGATTTGCACCGCCTGATCGTACAGCTCGTCCAGCTCTTCGTCCGCTTCGGGCTGCGACTCATCGACTTCGGGGACGATCGATTCGTCATATTGGGCTTCGCCCTGCTCGCGCACGTAATTGACGATCGTTTCCACTTCCTGGTCGGTCATAAAAGCGCCTTGGACGCGAATCGGTTTCGAAGACCCCATCGGCATGAACAGCATATCGCCCCGGCCCAGCAGCTTTTCCGCCCCGGCCATGTCGAGGATCGTCCGCGAATCCACCTGGGAAGAAACGCCGAAGGCAATCCGCGAAGGAATGTTGGCCTTGATGACCCCCGTGATGACGTCCACCGAAGGCCGCTGGGTGGCGATGATCAGGTGGATGCCGGCGGCGCGCGCCATTTGCGCAAGCCTTGTGATCGCTTCTTCGACGTCATGCGCCGCCACCATCATAAGGTCCGCGAGCTCGTCCACGATGACCACGATGTAAGGAAGCACGGCTGGCAAATTGTCTTTCATCAGATTGTTGTAACCTTCGATGTTCCGGGTGCCGGATTTGGAAAACAGCTCGTACCGTTTCTCCATTTCGACGACGATTTTTTTCAGGGCGAGCGAAGCCCGCTTCGGATCCGTCACCACCGGAGCCATCAAATGCGGAATGCCGTTGTACACGTTCAGTTCAACCATCTTCGGATCGACCATCAGGAATTTGACCTCATCCGGTTTGGCTTTATACAAAATGCTCGTAATAATGCCGTTGATGCAGACGGATTTCCCCGAGCCGGTCGCGCCCGCGACCAGCAAATGGGGCATTTTCGCAAGATTGCCGACGATCGTCTGCCCGGAAATGTCCCTGCCGAACGCAATGGACAGCTTGGACTGGGCGTCCTGGAACACCGGCGTTTCCATGACTTCCCGCATCGTAACCAGAGACACCTCGTTATTCGGCACCTCGATGCCGATGGCCGATTTGCCCGGAATCGGCGCTTCCATCCGAATGTCCTTCGCCGCCAGCGCCAGCGCGATATCGTCGGTCAGGCTGACGATCCGGCTGACCTTGACGCCGATATCCGGCTGGATCTCGTAACGCGTCACCGCCGGGCCGCGCACGACTTCAAGCACCTTGGCCCGAACGCCGAAGCTCTCGAGCGTCGCCTCCAGCTTGCGGGCCGTTTGCATATAGTCGTTCTGGTCCCCGGCTTTGCCGCCGTTATGCGGTTTGGCCAACAAACGGAACGGCGGAAGCTTGTACGGTTTCGGCGGCGGGGCGGGCGGTTTCGTCTCAAGCGGTTCTGCCGCCTCTTCACCGGCCGGCCCTTGGCCATGTTCCTCTGCGGCTTCCCCGCCCGTTTCAGGGGAAGATGGGATCGGCTGCAGGCCTTCATGTCCGCTTTCGTCCGAAACGGCTTGTACGCCGCCGTCCGGCACGGGTTCATGTTCCTCCCAATCCTCTTCCTCCAAGCTCCCTTCGGATTTCACCTGCTCGAAGAAGTCGCGGATGATGGGCGATGACGTTTCCGCTTCTCCGCGATTCCACGGTTCGGGCTCCGCATCGATTCCGCCATACTCCGGCACATCATCGTAAATCGGCTTTGCCGCGCGGCTGGAATGCCTGCCTACAGGCTCCAATATGTCGCTTCCGTCCAGATCCTCGTCCGGTTCCGGAGCCGCCCCCTCTGCAGCAGGTTTGCCGATTTTGTTGCCAAAAAGCTGGAAAAACACCGGCGCGGACCTCTTCGGCTTCGGCTCGACGAAATCGTCGAGATCGTCCTCCTCATCCTCATCCGGCAGCGGGGCATGCCCCCGTTTTCGCGACGGTTTGGCGGAAGACGCGACGGCTTGCGGTTTTTGTGCCGCTATCCGTTTTTGCACGTTGCTTCCCGCTTGAACCATTCGTTTGCGCAAGATCCGCATCAGGTCGACGTACGACAGGTTCGTGATCAGCATGAAGCTGATAATGAACATGACGATGAGCATCAGCTTCGTTCCCGTATTGCCGAACAGCCAAAACAAAACGGCGTATTGGAGCGCACCGGCGTACCCTCCGCTAATATCCTTGTTCAGCATGGAACGTTCTTTGGAGCCTGCGGACGACAACAGCGAGCCGTCCAAATCATTATGTATTTGGGCAATGATATGTCCGGCGCTCAGGCCGGGAACATGGGACAGCTTCTTCTCGAGCGAGGCGACGCTGCTCATGAGCGTCAACGCCAGCACAAGCAAAACGATCCCGCTTTTGCGGGTGCTCCACCGGTTGGGCCATTTTCGCTGAATCATGACGCTGAGCCCCACATAAATGCCGATTAAAGGAATGACAAAATAAAACCGTCCAAGCACTAGGCCGAACATTTTAGATAAAGACCACCCTACCGCCGCTTCGCCGGACAGGGCAATGACGGATAGGGTGATCAATATGATGCCGTATATTTCGTATTTCAGAACATTGGTCAGCAAGGCCTTCTTCTTTTTTCTCCGTTTAGCCAAGAAATGTCACCCCCGGAACCCCATTATACCATATAATCCCGGTGGGCACCTATGTTCTGTTTTTCGCAAATTTCGCTTTATGTTGCCGGGACATAACGGATAATCTGTCCGGGGGAATATGACGGATTCAAATAGGAATCCAGCGGCCCGTCCAACAAACGGACGATTTGCACCTGGTTATGATCCAGGGGCTTCACTTCCATCAAAATCCCTTTAAACCGCACTTCCGTCGTCGTCGTTTCTTCCCCTTGCTTTTCCCAAACGGCTTCCAGCGGCATGACGGTATGGAGCGTCATTGCGTGATCCCCTCCGTTTCGCCGGCCCGCTTGCGTTCGTCGATCAACTGGTTCAGCTTCATGATCGCTTGCCCGATGCCGCCGACCTCGTCCATCAAACCGTATTTCACCGCATCGATCCCGCCGACCGGCGTCCCGACGTCCCGGTTCAGCTCCCCGGTGCGGAACATGAGCTCCTTGAATTGCGATTCCGTGATCCGCGAATGGGACGTAACGAACCGAACGACGCGCTCCTGCATTTTTTCCATGTATTCGAACGTTTGCGGGACGCCGATGACCAGTCCGTTCAAGCGGATCGGGTGAATCGTCATCGTCGCGCTTTCGGCGATGATCGAATACGTGGACGATACGGCGATCGGAACGCCGATGCTGTGTCCTCCGCCGACGACGACCGTCACCGTCGGTTTGGTCAGCGAGGCGATCATTTCGGCGATGGCCAGCCCGGCTTCGACGTCGCCGCCGACCGTATTCAAAATAATGAGGAGCCCGTCGATGTTTTTGTTTTGCTCGGCCGCGACGAGCGTAGGGATGATATGCTCGTATTTCGTCGTTTTATTTTGCGGCGGCAGAACCATATGTCCCTCGATCTGACCGATGATGGTCAAGCAAAATATGTTGGATTCGTTTGCGGTAGGCACATTCATCTGGCCAAGCTGCTGCACGGCCTCAATTGCTGCTTTCGTTGGGTTTTCCGGCTGCTGCTCCGGCGCGGCCGGTTCCTCCATACGGTAATGACCTGTTTCATTCGCCATGTTTTATTCCCCATCCTTTCACATCAAAGGTGCGTTCATTCTGTTTAGTATGGCGGGCCGAACCCGGGTATTATTCCTTTTTGCCCCTGAAAAATAAAACGGCACCCTGCTCCCGTTCCGCCAAACGTCAAAAAAAGCACCCGCCGGAACGGGTGCTTTCTCCCTGGAACCTTAATGAAGCTGCTGCTGTTCGGAAATTTCGCTGAGCGCTTCTCCCGCTTCATTGATATGAATGTTGATGGTAGCCAGATCGCCGATGGCGCAAATGCCGACGATTTCCCCGTTTTCGACGACCGGGATGCGGCGGATTTGGTGATCGGCCATCATGCGTGCGCATTCATGGGCGTCGGTATCGGGAGAACAGGTCACGACGTCTTTCGTCATGCACTCGTGGCAGTGTACGCTGTCCGGATCTTTGCCTGCGGCCACGCATTTCAGCACGATGTCGCGGTCGGTGATCATGCCTACGATTTTTTTGCCTTCGCATACCGGAAGCGATCCGCAATTGATATCGCGCATCATTTTTGCGGCGGCAGTTGCCGTATCATGCGGAGCGCATGTTTGAACATTCGTTGTCATACATTCGCGAACTAAAGTCATTGTTATTGATCCTCCTCATGGGAAATTCCCCCGTATTGTTCCCCATGTGGAATCCCGGTTATTCAAAAGACGAAGCAAAAAAGCGCAGCTTCCGGTTGATCGGAAAACTGCGCTTTGATTATCGGTGTTTTTCCTATGGCATGCAGGAGAAGCCTCGTCCATAACTTAGCCTGCATATGAGGAAAACAGATGAGTGAATGTGGCCAATATGGGGTCAAGTGACGAACACGGTAAAAGATAGTGCTGGTATATCAAGCATTTGCCACTTCATGTTTGCAACATTACACTTCCATAATGATCGGCAAGATCATAGGTCTGCGGCGGGTCTGTTCGTACAGGAACCGTCCCAGCGCATCCTTGACTCCCGTTTTGAGGGAAGCCCACTCGTTCACATTCTCGCTCATCAGCTTCTGCAGCGTGCTCGAGACGATCCGGTTCGCTTCGTCAAGCAAGCCTTCGGATTCGCGTACATACACGAAACCTCTGGAAATAATGTCCGGTCCGGACATGATCGTGCCGTCCTGTTTGCTGAGCGTAACCACAACGACCAGAATGCCGTCCTGGGAAAGCAGCTTGCGGTCCCGCAGGACGATGTTGCCTACGTCGCCGACGCCCAGTCCGTCGATGAGCACGTTGCCGGCCGTGACTTTACCGGCTTTGCGCGCCATGCCGTTCTGAATTTCCACCACTTCACCGATATCGGTGATAAAGATGTTGTCGGGATCGACTCCCACCGATTCCGCCAGGAGCGCATGCTTGCGCTGCATTCTGTACTCCCCGTGGATCGGAAGGAAAAATTTCGGTTTCATCAGGTTCAGCATCAGCTTCAGTTCTTCCTGGCTGCCGTGTCCGGAAACGTGAACGCCCGAGTTCGAGCCGCTGTAAATGACCTCGGCCCCTAAACGGAAGAGTTCGTCGATCGTCCGGCCGACGTATTTCTCGTTGCCGGGAACCGGCGTTGCAGCGATGATAACGGTATCACCCGGCAAAATATCGACCTTGCGATGGGTAGAACGGGCCATGCGGGTCAGCGCCGACATCGGTTCGCCTTGGCTGCCCGTGCACAATACGACGACGCGGTCGGCGGCCATCTTGTTCACTTCTTCCGGTTCGATCAGCATGCCGTCCGGCATGTGGAGATAGCCGAGCTCGGCGGCGATCGACACGACGTTGACCATGCTTCGTCCGATCACCGTAATTTTGCGGCCCGTCGATTCCGCGGCGTTGACGACCTGCTGGATCCGGTGAACGTTGGATGCAAACGTGGCGATCACGACGCGTTGGGACGCTTTCCGGAAAATGTCCTCCAGCACGAGGCCGACGTTTTTCTCCGATGGCGTAAAGCCCGGTTTTTCGGCATTGGTGCTGTCGGACAGCAGCGCGAGAACGCCTTCTTCGCCAATGGCAGCCATCCGCTGCAGGTTGGCATACTGGCCGTTTACCGGCGTATGGTCGAATTTAAAGTCGCCCGTATGAACGACATTGCCCTCCGGCGTCGCGATGCAAATGCCGACGGAATCCGGAATGCTGTGGTTCGTTCTGAAGAACGTCGCTTTCAGCGTTGAGCCGAGCTGCACCACCGAATCCTCATGGATCAGAATCCGTTTCGTTTCGCCGAGCAGATTGGCTTCCTTCAGCTTGTTCTCGACGAGTCCGAGCGTCAGCTTCGTTCCGTATACCGGAACATTCAAATGTTTGAGGACGTAAGGCAAACCGCCGATGTGATCCTCGTGTCCGTGAGTGAGCAAAATGCCTCTCACTTTGTCGCGGTTTTCCGTCAAGTAGCTGATATCGGGGATGACGATATCGATGCCAAGCATGTCCTCTTCGGGAAATTTCAAGCCTGCATCAACAACAACGATATCATTCGCGTATTGAATGACATACATGTTTTTCCCGATTTCACCGACGCCGCCCAATGCAAATATCGTCAATTTATCGTTATTATTTTTTTTAGACAAATGAATCTAAACCTCCTATGGTGTTGGACGTCGTACCATTTTATAGTATTTTAATTTCAAAAATATACCGCACCCAGTCACTTGACCTCATTATACATGATAAAAAACGCAAAACACAAGTCACCCTCCACGTAAGTGTTAACGTTCCCCAAAAATAAAGCCTCTATTTGCTACAAAAAACAGCGCCCGAACGGGCGCTGTCATCGTTTTTTTCGTAATGTTGACGTCGATAAAAATCAAGCCTGCAAAGAAGCTACAAGATCGCGGAGAAACGCGGCTTCGGATTCGCTGGGGTCGACGAGCGGCAAACGTACGCCGCCAACGGGACGGCCGAGCAGATTCAGGGCATATTTCAATGCAGAAGGATTCGGCACGGGATGCGGGCATTCGAAAAGCCCCTTGAAAACAGGGAACAACTTCTGATGCAGCTTCGCCGCTTCGGCTGCCTCTCCGTTCAAATACGCTTGAATCATGTCCTTCATGGACGCGCCGATCAAATGGCTGGCCACGCTCACAATCCCGTAAGCGCCAACCGCGATGGCCGGCAGCGTCACGGAATCGTCGCCCGAATAAACCTTGAAATGTTCGGGGGCGGCCGAGGCGATGAGCGTCACCTGCTCAAGAGAGGCGCATTCTTTCGTGCCGACGACGTTAGGAATCTGGGCGAGGCGGAGGGTCGTCTCGACCGAAAGGCTCGTTACGGTTCGTCCCGGCACATTGTAAAGAATGACCGGCAGGTTCGTGCCGCGAGCGATGGCCTCGAAATGGCGGTACAACCCTTCCTGGTTCGGCTTGTTGTAATAAGGCACGACCAGCAGCGCCGCGTCAACGCCCAATTTTTCGGCCTTCCGGGTGAGCTGGACGGAATGCTCCGTGTTGTTGCTGCCCGTCCCGGCGATGATTTTGCAACGCCCTTTGGCATGCTCCACCGCGAAAGCAAACAGCTCCAGCTTCTCTTCATCGCTTAACGTCGGGGACTCGCCCGTCGTGCCGCAGATGACGAGGGAATCCGATTTTTGCTCTTCGATCAAATATTCAATCATGTTTGACGTTTCCGACCAGTTGATGTTTCCCTGCTCGTCAAACGGCGTGATCATGGCCGTTATCAATCTTCCGAAATCCACTTGTATAACCTCCTCAAACGATGGAACGCGCTCTTGCAAGCCGTTTTTTATGAGATTTCCAATGAATATGCAGGCTAGGCGGCTCTGCGGTATGGAAGATCCGTTGATCAAAACGTTTCTCCCTTAACCGCTAAGCCGCTTCTTAAGTAAAAGTTATCTATGAAGTTCGAATTTGGTATGAAGAGCACGCAATGCCTGCACCATGTCTTCTTTTTTCACGAGCACCCAGATGGTCGTGTTCGAATCGGCCGATTGCAGGATTTGAATGTTCTGTTCGCTTAACGATTCGACGATTTTGGCCATGATTCCCGGAACCCCGTTGATTCCCCCGCCGATGACCGAAACTTTGGCACAGCCGGACAACGCCTTGGGCTCGAATCCAAGCTCCCGGAGAACCGTCAACGCCCGATCCGAATCGAAGTCAAACACCGTATAGACCGCCCCGGTTGGGGTAACATTAATAAAGTCCACGCTGATGGAATTTTCCGCCATCGCTTTAAATACCTGAAGCTGAAGATTATGTCCCCCGCCTTCGCAATCGACCGTAATTTGCGTCACGTTGCTTACATAGGCGATCCCGGTCACGTAACGGTCCATAAAGCCCAGCTGAACGTCCTTGAAGCCCTCCGGCTGGGTCACCAGCGTCCCTTCATCCTCGGAAAACGTAGACCGCACCCGAACGGGGATATGGGCCTGCATGGCGATTTCAACGGCCCGGGGGTGAATCACTTTGGCGCCGTACTGCGCCATGTTGCAAATTTCAGCGTAGCTTACGACGGGCAGCGGTTTGGCGTCTTCGACGATTCTCGGGTCCGCAGTCAAAATGCCGTTGACGTCCGTATAGATGTCAACGATTTCCGCATGAAGCGCAGCGCCGAGAGCCGTAGCCGAAGTATCGCTTCCGCCTCTCCCCAGGGTCGTAAAGTCGCCGGACTCCGCCTGTCCCTGAAAACCGGTCACGATAACCACCTGATGCGTCTCCAGTTCGGAAATCACCCGGTCCGGACGCACGTCCTTGATCCGGGCATTGCCGAATTGATCGTCCGTGACGAATCCGGCCTGCGCCCCCGTCAGCACGGTTGCGCGAATGCCTTCGGACTCCAACAGGCTGCAAAGCGTAGCCGCGGAGATGATTTCACCGCAGCACAGCAGTAAATCCCTTTCGCGCGCAGGCAGCGCATCGCCATTCTGGGCAACCCAGTCAAGGAGCGTGTCCGTAGCGTAAGGCTCACCTCGGCGTCCCATTGCGGACACAACGACAACGAGCTGGTATCCAGCATTCAGCTCGCGTTTGACGTGGCCAATGACAAGCTCTCTTGCCTGCGGCGTCGACAGCGACGTACCGCCAAATTTTTGTACTAAAATACTCATTTCCATTCCTCCATACGACTAAGAACGCGCGGAACGTTTGGCTGCAGTAATCTCGTCTTTCGGACAGCACGGTTTAGAGCCGCACCCTCACGGAATTATCGTTGCATCGATTGGAGGTTTTGTTGCCCGCGACAAGATCACGGCGCAAACGCCCTGCAAAAACGTCCGGCTTCCTGCGGCATGGGTCGCAGGCGGATAAGGGCAGGAAGCGGGGCGGCTGCGCGTGCCAAATTCCCGGCGCTTCCTCCAAAATTACGCGTCTTCAAGTTCATAGTCTCTCTCAAGTTCGACAATTACAGATTTTATATGACCGCAAACGACAGGAATGCGGGCACAAGCGGCCGTTGCATGGACGGATCCGCCTTGCTGATTCAGCGCCCGGATCGCCATGCGGCAGCCTTCGAATTAAAATGGTGAAGCCATACAGGATGTTCGGCCGTTTAGGCCGAGAACACCCGTTGAAGGATCATGGGCTGAAGCTGTTTTCCTTCCAGCGCTGCGTAGCAGGCTTCGGGAATCAAATCCATCTGGGCCACAAGCGAATTCGGCTTTTGAAAAGGATTATCCTGGCCAAACGGAACAAAATAGATGTTTTTCGTAATTAAAAGCTTGGCGATGTTGGACGCATTCAGTCCAAGCCCGTCATTGGTCGAAATCGCGAGCACAAGCGGTCGCTGGTTCCTCATCTGGGCCTTGGCGGCCATAAGCACCGGACTGTCCGTCATCGCGTTTGCCAGCTTGCTCGTCGTGTTTCCGGTGCAAGGGGCGATGACCAGCACATCCAGCAATTTGGACGGCCCCAGCGGCTCCGCTTCGACAATCGTAGTAATGATGTCATTGCCCGTAATGTCTTTTAATTGCTGAAGCCAATTTTGAGCCGTTCCGAAACGTGTATCCGTTACCTGCACCGAACCCGACGCGATCGGCACCACGTTCGCGCCGGCTTCCACGAACCGCTTCACCTGCGGCATGATTTCCTCAAGCGTGCAGTGTGATCCCGTAACTGCATAACCTACCGTTTTACCCTGCCAATTCATTGTCCATCCCCCCGAGTCTTGAACTCATCCGAAATCAACTGTACCAACGTGTTCGCGATAATCGAACCAGCCGTTTTGGGAGCTACGATTCCAGGGAGCCCGGGGGCAAGCAGCGCCTTGATCCCCCGCTTCTCCGCATACCGGAAATCGCATCCTCCGGGAGCGGAAGCAAGGTCAATAATGACGGCGCTTTGGGGCATTCTAGACAGGATTTGTGCTGTGACTATCATAGTCGGAATCGTATTAAAAATCAAGTCGATGTTGCGCACGTGATCCGCCAAATCCCTTGTCAGAAAAGGCTCCCAGCCCATCACCTCCGCCCGGGCGACGTCCTTTTCGCTGCGGACTCCCACTTTCACTTTCGCTCCCAGACCCTGCAGGCTTTTCGCCATCGTAAACCCGGTCCTGCCCAGTCCAAGCACCATGCAGTTCGATCCATGTATCGTAAAATCCGTATTCTGAATAGCCATCACCAGAGCGCCTTCGGATGTCGGAATGGAATTGCTGATCGCGACCTCATCCCGGTCCAGCAGCTCGATCAACTTGATCTCGTGATGAGCGCACAAGCTTCGCAGATAAGGTTTGGCCATGCCGGTGTATACTTTGCACCCTCTGCGGAGCGCGGCCATATGCTCATCCTGCAGCTTTAGCGACTCGTTCGAGAACTGCGTATGGATGATGCCGTTGTCATCACAGCCCACGACAGGAAGGACCAGCACATCCGCAGCAGCGAGCAGCTCAGCCGTCAGATGATCCCTGGTCACTCCCTGGAGTTTTTCCTTCAGATTGTCAAAACCGACGACGCTGACGGTGGCATCCATCTCCGAACATTTGCGGATCACCTCGATCTGCCGCGCATCCCCGCCAAGGAATACGATTTGGACTCCTGTCAGCATAAGGATGTCACTCCTTTCAAAAAACACTGTTATGGAACATCTTATGCCGCAGCCTATCATTCGGTGAGAACGCGGAGGAAATAACCCCGAAACCCGGGGCGGTTGCAGTGCTTTGGCCTTTTGGTCAGCGGTTTTCGGAGGGACCCGAAAACGGGATTGAACGCAAAAAAATCCGCCGTCACTTCGCTTTCGGCGAACATGCGGCGGATCTTGGTTTGTTATTTGCCCGTGTGGCCGAATCCTCCGGCACCGCGAACGGTCTCGGACAAACGTTCCACTTGTTCGAGACGGATCGGCGGAACCTCCTGGAATACCATTTGGGCAATCCGTTCGTTCCGGGCGATTTCAAAAGGCTCCTGTCCCAAGTTAATGAGCAGCACCTTCACTTCCCCGCGGTAATCCGCGTCGATCGTTCCCGGCGTATTGAGGCAAGTGATGCCGTGTTTCAAGGCGAGTCCGCTGCGCGGACGGATTTGGGCTTCCAGCCCTTCCGGCATCGCTAAGGCAAATCCTGTCGGAATCAGCTTGCGCTCCCCCGGATGGAGCACGACAGGTTCCTCGACGGCGGCATGCAGGTCGTAACCTGAAGCGCCCGAGGACATTTTTTCCGGAAGTTTCACGTCGTCATGTCCCGGAAGCTTATGAATTTGAACGTAATGCAACCAAATCATCCCTTCTTAATCCGGCGATAGCTTTGTCCGATGCTCCGACCATGGCCAGCGCAAAAGGCACGCCGAACATTCTGTCCAGCACGTCGTCGATATCCTTCATGCCGACATGCTCTATTTTATCAATCATTTCGTCCAGGGAATAGTGCTTGCCCAGCATCAATTCGTTTTTGCCGAGACGGTTCATCCGGCTGCCCGTTCCTTCCAGGCTCAAAATCAGGCTGCCCTTCAGCTGTTCCTTGCCTTTCCGGAGCTCGTCTTCCGTAATGCCGTTTTGCGCAACGTCCGCAAGCACCTCTTTGGTCAGATCAAGCACGTCCTTGGTCTGTTTCGGCGCGGTGCCCGCATATACCGTAAACAAGCCGCTGTCCTCATTGGAGCTGTGGTACGAATAAACGGAATAAGCCAGGCCCCGCTTTTCGCGGATTTCCTGGAACAGCCTCGAGCTCATGCCCCCGCCGATCGTATTGTTCAGCAAAATCATCGCGTACTGCAGCGGGTCATGGATCGAACATCCCGGCAGCGACAGGCAGATGTGGTTCTGCTCGGTTTTCTTTTTATGGAACAAAACATCGCTGTGGAACCCCGGTGACGCAATTTCCTTCACCCGGCGTTTGTTCCCGAAATGGCCAAAATGGCGCTCCAGCAGCTCCACGACGCCGTCATCGATGTTGCCGGCCACGCTGATGACCGTATTTTCGACCGTGTAATGCTCCTCCATGTACGCCCGCAGCTCCGCCGGTCCCATCGGGTCAAGCTGCTGCTTCGTGCCCAAAATCGGATAAGCCAGCGGATGTTCCCCGTAAACGGCTTTTGCCATCAAATCATGCACCAGATCGTCCGGCGTGTCTTCGTACATCGAAATTTCCTCAAGAATGACGTTTTTCTCCTTGGCCAGTTCGCCTTCATCCAAAACCGACCAGAAAAACATGTCCGAAAGGACGTCCACGGCGATCGGCAAATGCTCATCCAGCACTTTGGCGTAATAACATGTATACTCCTTCGACGTAAACGCGTTAACGTTGCCGCCGATGGCATCGAATTGCTCCGCTATGTCTTTGGCGTCGAAACGCTCCGTCCCTTTAAAGAGCATATGCTCGATAAAATGCGATACGCCGTTATTATCGGGTGTTTCATGACGCGAACCCGTTTTTACCCAGATCCCGAAAGAAACCGACCGACAGGTCGGGATTTTCTCCATGACTACTCTGAGGCCGTTGGTAAGCTTTATTTTTTTCACGCGGCTAGGCCCTCCTAAAATAATATCAATCACTGCCTTCAACGCATCCCCTATCCTACCAAAAAACAACGCCCCGCTCAACCGCTTTGCGGAACAATGCGTTCGGGCGAAAGCGTCTGGCTCACCGTTCCCGGGATCAGCCCCTTGGCTTTGATGCCCCGGATCATCCCCCGGAGCGCCTTGGACGACGAAGACGTCGGATGCATCAAAATAAGGGATCCTGCCTCCGCTTTCTTCGATATTTTGCTTACGACCGATTCCGGGGAAGGATTTCTCCAGTCGACCGTATCGAGCGTCCATAGGACGGTCTTCAGGCCGAGGCCTGCGGCGATACGCACCGTTTGCTGATTAAAATCCCCCGACGGCGGGGCAAACCATTTATTGTCGACGCCCAGGGTTTCCTTCAGGAGCTTTTGCGTTTTGCTGATCTCCATCGTGGCCCGGTATTCGCTCAGCTGGCTCATGTTCGGATGGGTGTACGCATGGTTTTCAAGCTCGTGTCCGCGTTTTTGGATTTCCTTGGCCAGCTCGGGATTTTTTTTCAGCCAGCTTCCATCAAAAAAGAAGGTAGCCTTTACCTTCTCCTCGTCTAAAATATCCAGCATCGGCACGATAAATTCATTCCCCCAAGCCACATTGATCATAAGCGCGACCATCGGCTTGTTCGGATTTCCCCGGTAAATCGGCTCCGCCCCCAAATCGTCCAGGCTGACCTTCGGAGGGATTTGGCGATACACGTATGTAAACGGCTTGGACGCCCCCGCCGCCTTTGCCTGCTTATAGGTTGCATCCACATCGATTTCTATTCCATTATAACCGGGAATCGCCTTCCATACACGGTCCACAACCGCGTCGACGGGCTGGATCCTCGTCTGCTCCCGCTTTTCCAGAAGCTCTTTGTAGAGCGGATCCTGCGCCTGATCTGCCGCCGGGGCCCCCGTCGCACGAACCTCCGCCGCCTGATGCCTGGCTTCCCTGATATATTCGCCGACGACGCCGGTCTGCGCGACCCCTACGACGACGGCAAAACAGGCCATCAATACCGCGCCCTTTCTTCCATTCATTCCCCCGCTCATCTCCCTTACCCGCTTTGTCCCATCATATGAGCAAGTCCAGCGGATTATGAATGGAGGAAAAGAAGACCCGGGCCCTTCCATCCCCGAAAAAAAAAAGAGCCAGAAGTGGTTACGTTCTGCCTCTTTCGCAAGACCTTCCAGGTCTCTTTTAGATTGTTAAGCTTTTTGCGGTTTGGATTCCGCAGTCAAAACTGCCTTGCGGGACAGGTTAATCCGGCCCTGCTGGTCGATCTCCGTCACTTTCACGGTAATCGAATCCCCGATCGCCACGACGTCTTCAACCTTCGCTACGCGTTCGGTGGACAATTGGGAAATGTGAACGAGACCTTCCTTGTTCGGCAAAATTTCCACGAATGCCCCGAATTTCTCGATCCGTTTGACGGTGCCGACGTAAATTTCGCCGACCTGTACCTCGCGGACGATGCCTTCGATGATGGAACGCGCTTTTTGGTTCATTTCTTCGTTCGACGAAGCGATGAATACGCGGCCATCCTGCTCGATATCGATTTTCACGCCGGTTTCTTCGATGATTTTGTTGATGATTTTGCCGCCTGCGCCGATGACGTCGCGGATTTTGTCCGGATTGATGTTCATGACGATAATTTTAGGCGCATATGGGGACAGCGTTTCCCTTGGCTTCTGGATCGCTTCCATCATTTTGCTAAGGATGAACATCCGGCCTTCTCTTGCCTGCTTCAAAGCGTCCTGCAAAATCTGGCGGTCGATGCCGTCGATTTTAATGTCCATTTGGATGGCTGTAACGCCTTCCGCGGTTCCGGCCACTTTGAAGTCCATATCGCCCAGATGGTCTTCCATGCCCTGGATATCGGTCAAAATGGAGACATGTTCCCCGTCTTTGATCAGACCCATGGCCACCCCGGCAACCGGCGCTTTAATCGGCACGCCCGCGTCCATCATGGCCAGCGTGCTTGCGCAAATGCTTGCCTGGGAAGTGGAGCCGTTGGATTCCAGCACCTCGGACACAAGACGGATCGTGTACGGAAACTCGGTTTCGGAAGGAATGACCTTCGACAGCGCTCTTTCGCCAAGCGCGCCATGGCCGATTTCACGGCGTCCCGGAGCGCGGAGCGGGCGGGCTTCGCCTACGCTGAACGGCGGGAAGTTGTAATGGTGCATAAAGCGTTTCGATTCCTGCAGGTCGATGCCGTCCAGGATTTGCACGTCGCCGAGCGCACCAAGCGTACATACGCTAAGCGCCTGCGTTTGACCCCGGGTAAACAGGCCCGTTCCGTGCGTGCGAGGCAAAATGCCCGTATCGCATTCAATCGGACGGATTTCATCCAGCTTGCGGCCGTCAGGACGAACCTTATCATGCGTGATCAGGCGTCTGACTTCTTCCTTGACGATATCGTGCAACACTTCTTTGACGTCGCTCAAAAGCTCAGGCGTCTCTATGTATTGCTGTTCAAAGTAAGCCACCGTTTCATCGTTAATGGCGTCAATCGCATCTTGGCGGGCATGCTTCTCGGCAATGCGAACGGCTTCGACCAAACGGGCTGCCGCATATTCGCGGACCTGCTTGTTGACTTCGGCGTCCACCGTGTGCAGCTTGACTTCCATCTTCGGCTTGCCGGCTTTGGCGACCAGTTCCTCGATGACCTCGACGATTTTTTTGATTTCCTCATGACCGAACATGATCGCTTCGAGCATGACTTCTTCAGGCACTTCGTTGGCTTCGGCTTCCACCATCATAATGGCGTCTTTGGTGCCCGACACGACCACGTAAATATCGCTGATTTCCTGCTGGGCGATCGTCGGGTTGATAATGAACTCCCCGTCCACGCGGCCAACGATAACTCCGCCGATCGGTCCGTTAAACGGAACGTCGGAAATGCTCAGCGCGGCCGAGGTACCGATCATCGCGGCGATTTCCGGAGAGCAGTCCTGATCGACGCTCATGACGAGATTAAGGACTTGTACATCATTACGGAATCCTTCAGGGAACAGCGGACGGATCGGACGGTCCGTAAGACGGCTGGCAAGAATCGCCTTTTCGCTCGGACGCCCTTCGCGTTTGATAAAACCTCCCGGAATTTTGCCGACGGCATACAATCTTTCCTCATAGTTTACGGTCAGCGGAAAAAAATCCAAATCTTTAGGTTCACTGGAAGCAGTCACAGTACAAAGCACGGCGGTTTCCCCATAACGGACCATCACTGCGGCATTGGCCTGTTTGGCGAGTCGACCGGTTTCCAAAACGAGGGGTCTTCCGCCCAACTGCATTTCGACACGACTTTCCATGAAATCCCTCCTTTTCAATACACATTATTCCCAGGTTTGGGTCAATTCATATAAGGCCTGCATAAAAAGCAACCCGGTTGCTCCGCTGTCACTCCGAAAAGGACAACGGTGAACAACCAGGCTGCTTTAAGTAGACCATACGGATATTAACGACGCAATCCGAGTTTTTCAATCAGCGCGCTGTAACGTTTAACATCTTTGTTTTTCAAGTATGCCAACAGCTTACGGCGTTGACCGACCATTTTCAGCAGTCCGCGGCGGGAATGATGATCTTTCTTGTGCGTGCGCAAGTGATCAGTCAGGTTCGTAATGTTCTCCGTAAGGATAGCAATTTGCACCTCTGGGGATCCTGTATCGGATTCATGAGTTTTGTGCTCTTCGATCAGTTGTTGTTTGCGTTCTTGAGTCAATGCCATCCTGTTCACCTCCTTAAGTAAATAATCGCCGTTAGCCTCGTTACCGTCGGTGAGATCGTGTAACCAAGCCAAGGTTATTGCCGCTGTTCCCAGCGACGTTTATCAGTATAACATACATGGGCGGCAAAAGTAAATGTTCTCCATGTCCGATTATTTGGACAGGCTCAAAATCTTTCCGGCCGTTTCGGCGTCGGACCGGATTTGAGCGATCAGCTCCTGGATGGAAGGGAATTTCCGTTCCGGCCGGATATAGGACACCAGATCTACGATCATCTGCTCGCCGTAGATGTCCCGGTCAAAATCCAGGAGATGAACCTCAAAGCTTGGCGCGGCAACGTTCTCTTGGAACGTCGGTTTGACTCCCAAATTCATCACGCCGGGGATCCACTCGCCTTCAATGAACGAACGGACCGCGTACACGCCTTTGGCCGGCACGACGTATTGGTCGAGCAGGCGCAAATTGGCCGTCGGAAATCCGATCGTCCGGCCCCGCTTGTCCCCGTCGATGACGACGCCCCGCAGCCGGTACGGCCTCCCGAGCAGCCGGTTCGCTTGTTCCAGATCTCCGCCGTGCAGCGCTTTACGGATCTCCGAGCTGCTCACCTTCCCGCCTCCTTGCTCGAAAGGCGGAATGATCTCGACGCTCATTTTTCCTTGCCCGAGCTCGCGCAGCATTTCCGCGTCCCCCGCGCCTTTGTGGCCGAACCGGAAATCGAAGCCGACGATCGCCGTCCGCACCCCGAGCGACAACAACATGCCCTCGGCGAATTCCTGCGGGCTCAGCTTGGAGAAGGCTTCGCTGAACTCCACGACGTACAAGACATCCACGCCCAGCCCTGCGAGCAGTTCCTGCTTTTCCGGCAGCGGCGTCAAACTGCCCTCGTAGTTGCCTTTTTTCATGACGTCCTTCGGATGGGGATGAAAAGTCATGACCGCGCTCGGAACGCCCTCCTGCCGTGCCAGCCGGACGGCGGAACCGATCACGCTTGCATGCCCCTGGTGCACGCCGTCGAACTGTCCGATCGCCACGATTTGCGGGCCCGCATGCTCCCGGAGGATGCCGGCGGACAAGGGATAGGTTAAATGTATAGTCTTCACAGCGTTCTCACCTGCAATTCGATTAGAAATATCCGTTACAGCCGCTTATGCCTCCGGCAAAAACACCTTTACCGGGGCAATGGCGCCTGATTCTTCCTGCTTTTCAAAGATCCCGAGAAAAACGCCTGCGCTGTCGTACAGACGAATGCAGCCGGAAGTCCGCACTTCCGGGGAAACGGCCCTGCCGGAGAGCCTCTGGCCCTGCAGCGCCGCGGCAGCCTTGTCGTCCGCTACGGTGTGCGCCGGCAAATGTCTGACGGCATGGTCGATCTGAATCAGATGTTCCTGCAGACTTCCCTCCTGCATCAGGCGCTCCACCTCTTCCAGCGTCAAGCATGCCGAGGCGGGAATTCCCGCGGACATCGTTCTCGTCAGCCGAACCATCGTCGCAGGCAAACCAAGCGCCTTGCCGATATCCACGCAAAGCGTACGGATATACGTTCCTTTGGAGCAAAGCGCCCTGAAGGAAATATCGAGATACGGCCCCTGCCATTCATGGCCTTTCATTTCAATTTCGTAAATGGTCACTTCCCGGCTTTTGCGCTCCACCGTTTTGCCTTCGCGCGCCAGTTCGTAAAGCCTTTTGCCGTCGACTTTAACGGCGGAATACATGGGCGGAACCTGGGAGATGGTGCCCCGAAACGACCGCAGCACGTTCTCCGCCTCCTCCGGCGTGACCGTGACCCGGTCGACCTTTTCCGTCACGTTGCCGGTCAGGTCTTCGGTGTCTGTGGCCAGTCCCAGCCTTAACGTCGCTTCGTATTCCTTCGGAAGCTCCTGCATGTATTCGACCACTCTTGTCGCCCTGCCGAGGCAGAGCGGGAGTACGCCCGTCACTTCCGGATCGAGCGTGCCGGTATGGCCGATCCGCTTCATCTTCAAAATGCGCCGCGTCTTCGCTACGACATCATGGGAAGTCATCCCTGCCGGCTTGTGAACGGCCAATATGCCTTCAAGATTCATAACAATGATTTCACCCGTTCTATTACCTGTTCAATGGAGCTCTCCAGGGAAGCTTCTAGCCTGCAGCCTGCGGCGCGAACATGGCCTCCGCCCCCGAAGCTTTGGGCCAGCGCGGCAACGTCGACTTTTCCTGCCGAACGAAGACTGACTTTCACGGCCTGGTCATGGATCACTTTAAATAAAATGCCGACTTCGACCCCTTGAATGTTCCGCGGATAGTTGACGATCCCTTCCAAATCTTCGTTTGCCGCTCCCGCTTCCTTCATATGTTCCGGAGTAACGTAAACCCAGCAAATTTTCCCGTCGGGCGTCATCTCCATCGTGCTGAGCGCCTTCACAAGCACTTTCATTTGCGGCAGCGTCATCGATTCCAACAAGGTTTCGCATAATTCGGGCCCGTTTACGCCGTAGCCGAGCAGTTCCGAAGCAATGCTCATCACCCGCGGCGACGTATTGGAGTAACGAAATCCGCCCGTATCCGTCAAAAGTCCGGTATAGATGGCGGATGCGATATCGGTCGTCCACTTGAATCCGAAAGCGTCGATGAGGTCATGCAATATCTCGGCAGTCGCGGCGGCATCCGGTTTCACGAGAGCCGCGCTCCCGTAACCGTTGTTGGTCGGATGGTGGTCAATATTCAGGATCAAAGCATCTTCTTCAAAATATCGGGCCGTCTGTCCCACCCTGGCAAAATCGGCGCAGTCCACGCAAACGACATGCTTGAAGGTACGGTCAAGCGGCTGCTCCTCCATGTTCACGATTTGGTCTGCCAGCAGCAAGAAACGCATCCGCTCCGGGATCGGGCCCTCATTGATCAGAGTGAATTTTTTGCCCAGACATGAGAGAAGCCAGCCCACGGCTACGGTGGAACTGACTGCATCTCCATCTGGCTGAATATGCGACACTACTAAATAATCATCATGCTCCAGCAGAAACCGCTTTGCCTGCTCAAGCGACTGTTCATAGGTCTGCATAGCCTTCTCCTTTAAACTGTATTAGTTCGAATCGTTTTTGCTGATTTCTCCGAGCAGCTTTTCGATGTGGCTGCCGTAAGCAATGGATTCATCGAACTTGAAAATAAGCTCGGGAATGTGACGAAGACGAATTCGCTTGCCAAGCTCGGAGCGGAGAAAACCGTTTGCTTTCTCCAGAGCCTTGAGCGAATTCTCTTTCTGTTCTTCGTCTCCCAGCACGCTGAGGTAAACCTTCGCTTGGGATAAATCATTCGTTACTTCGACGCCGGTCACGGTCAGGAAACCGATCCGCGGGTCTTTTAATTCACTTTGGATGAGCTGGCTCAGTTCTTTCTTGATCTGTTCCCCGACTCGCCCTACACGTATTTTAGCCATGCCTGTTCACCTCTTTACCTACTTGCGCTCGACGGCCTCCATGATGAATGCCTCGATCACGTCGCCTTCCTTAAGGTCATTATAACCCTCAAGGGTAATGCCGCATTCATAGCCTTGGGCAACTTCTTTGGCGTCATCCTTGAAGCGTTTGAGCGTATCGATTTTGCCTTCATGAACGACGATGCCTTCGCGGATCAGGCGCATTTCGGCGTTACGCGTGATTTTGCCCTGCGTGACCATGCAACCGGCAATGGTGCCGACTTTGCTGATCTTGAACAGATTCCGGACTTCGGCATGGCCGATGACCACTTCTTTATATTCCGGATCCAGCATGCCTTTCATGGCTTGCTCGATCTCTTCGATAACGTTGTAAATGACGCGGTGCAGGCGGACGTCGACTTTCTCCTGCTCCGCGGTCGCTGCAGCCAGCGAATCCGGACGCACGTTGAAGCCGATGACGATCGCATTGGATGCGGCGGCCAAAATAATGTCGGATTCGGTGATGGCACCGGCTCCGCTGTGAATGATTTTGACGCGAACGCCTTCCACTTCGATTTTAGCCAACGAGCCTTTCAAAGCTTCGACCGATCCCTGCACGTCGCCTTTGATGATGACGTTCAGGTCTTTGATTTCGCCGTCTTTGATGTGCTGGAACAGATCGTCCAGCGTAACGCGAACGTTGCTGCCCAGATCGGTTTGACGCTGGGTGATGGCGCGCTTTTCGGCGATGGAACGGGCTTTGCGCTCGTCCTCGAACACCATGAACGGATCTCCGGCCTGCGGCACTTCGGTCAAGCCCGTGATTTCCACCGGCGTGGACGGTCCCGCTTCCTTCAAACGGCGGCCTTTATCGTTGACCATGGCGCGCACGCGTCCGAAGCAGTTGCCCGCAACGAATGCGTCTCCGACTTTCAGCGTGCCGTGCTGAACGAGGATCCGCGCGACCGGTCCGCGGCCTTTATCGAGTTCGGCCTCAATGACCGCACCGCGGGCGCGTTTATCCGGATTGGCTTTGTACTCGTTCACCTCGGCGACGAGCAGGATCATTTCCAGCAGGTCTTCCAGACCCATTTTTTGCTTGGCCGAAACGTTCACGAAGATCGTATCCCCGCCCCATTCTTCCGGCACCAAGCCGTATTCGGTCAATTCCTGTTTTACTTTGTCCGGATTTGCGGACGGCTTGTCGATTTTATTCACGGCCACGATGATCGGCAGTTCTGCCGCTTTGGCGTGGTTGATGGCTTCCACGGTTTGCGGCATAACCCCGTCGTCCGCAGCGACTACGATGATCGTGATATCCGTGATCTGCGCGCCGCGGGCACGCATCGCCGTAAAGGCTTCGTGGCCCGGCGTATCTAGGAACGTGATTTTTTTGTTGTTGATTTCGACTTGGTAAGCGCCGATATGCTGCGTGATTCCGCCTGCTTCGCCGCCTGTGACGTTTGTCGAGCGAATCGCATCAAGCAGCGTCGTTTTGCCGTGGTCGACGTGACCCATGATGGTCACTACCGGCGGACGCGTTCTCAAATCAGCCGGATCATCGTTCTCCTCGAGCGTCTCGAAGCGGTCGTCTTCGACGACGATTTTCACCTCGACTTCGACGCCGAACTCGCCAGCAAGAAGCAGGATCGTATCGATGTCGAGCTCTTGGTTGATGGTCGCCATCACGCCCATGGAAATGAGCTTTTTGATGACTTCCGAAGCATCTTTATGGAGCAGCTTCGCCGTTTCGCCGACGGTCATGTTGCCGCGGACGATGATTTTCTTCGGCGTGTTGTCGATTTTTTCCCGCGGAGGCTGATTATGCTGTCTGCCGCGGTTGTTGTTTTTCCCGCCGCGATTATTGCGGTTAAACGAACCGGATCTTCCGTTGCCGTCCTCAAAGCGCTTGTTGCCGCCGCCTTTGCCGCGGTTTTGGTTCTGGTTCTGATTCTGGCTGCGGTTTGCGCCGCCGCGGTTGTCGTTGGATCTCGAAAAATTGTCCGAGGATCCGGAAGCTTGCGTTGGACGCGCGCCGGCCTGCTGCGGACGCGGATTGCCCGAACGCTGTCCGCCCGATTGTTGTCCGCCTTGGCCGCGGCCGCCTCCGCCTTGGGAAGAGCCATGAGGGCGTCCGCCCTGGGTTCCTTGGTTGCGGTTATTGCCCGAGCCCTGCCCGCGGTTTCCGTTTTGCTGCCCTTGCGGTCTTCCGCCGGAAGTTCCGCCCTGGGACGAACTGTGACTTCTGCGGGAATCCTGCCCGCCTTGGGTTCGCTGGGAACCGGTTTGAGTGGTTTGATTTGATTTATTATTCATACTTACCTGCTTTTCCTGTTGTTTTTGGGATTGGCCCTGGCCTTGCGGCCGGCCGCCCTGGTTTCGATCTGCCCGATTGTCATTTTTTATGGAAGAAGTATTGGCTGTCGTAAGAGTTTCCCCGCTTTCTCTTTTCGCAGCGGCATTCGATTTGATATCTCGAAAAAATTGTTCCACTTTTGCGACCGAATCATTCTCCATCACGCTCATATGGTTATTGACGGGAATGTTCAGCCGTTTCAAAATGGTAATAATTTCTTTGCTGCTCATATTTAATGATTTTGCATATTCGTATACACGCAGTTTGTCTTTACTGTCCTGTTTACTCAATATACTCCACCTCCGACATTATCTCCAGGCTTTTGGAGATCATTTCTGCGAATCCTTGATCCGTAATTGCGAGCACAACTCTTTCGGGTTTACCGATGCTTGCGCCCAAACTTTCGCGGTCAAATCCGATCACCAGAGGGATGTTGTACGTTCCGCACTTGTCGCGGAACTTTTTCTGTGTATTTGCTGATGCGTCTCCCGCAAGGATAACTAGCTTTGCTTCCGAAGACCGTATCGATTTCAACACGATCTCGTCGCCGGTCAGCACCTTTCCCGCACGCATGGCAAGACCGAGGCGGGAGAAAAATTTATTCATCGGCCGTGCTTTCCTTCACCGCCAGAAACTCGTCCTCCACCGAAATGAAATCCTCGGCAAGCTGCTCGTATATTTCCGGCTTGACGTGGTGCTTCAAGGCTCGGTCCAGCGACTTGTTTTTTTGTGCCAGCTTGAAACAGGAAACTTTACCGCATAGGTACGCTCCGCGTCCCGACTTCTTGCCAGTCAGGTCGATCAGCACCTCGTCATCGGGAGTTTTCACAATGCGGATCAGTTCTTTTTTCGGCATCATTTCCTGGCACGCCACGCATTTGCGCAGCGGCACTTTTCTTTGCTTGATCATGGCGCAGCCCCCCCCCCGTCATTGTAAGGTTCAGGATGTCGTGAATCCTGGTGTCAGTCAACGGAGACGGAATCCTGATGCATTTCGACCGAAGAAGTTTTCGGTCTGCCGAATTCCTGCTCCGCCTGACTTTCGCTCTTGATGTCGATTTTCCAACCGGTCAGCTTGGCGGCAAGCCGGGCGTTTTGGCCCTTGATGCCAATCGCCAGGGACAGCTGGTAGTCAGGCACGATGACGCGCGCCATTTTCTCTTCCTCGAATACGATCACCTCAAGAACCTTCGATGGGCTAAGGGCGTTAGCCACGTATTCCTCAACCTGTTCCGAGTAACGGACGATATCGATTTTTTCCCCGCGCAGCTCATTGACAATGGTCTGCACGCGCAAACCCTTCGGCCCTACGCAAGAACCGACAGGATCGACTTCCGGATTGCGGGAGTAAACCGCGATCTTGGAGCGGAAGCCCGCTTCCCGGGCAACGGAGCGAATTTCAACGACACCGTCGAAAATTTCGGGCACCTCAAGCTCGAATAATCGTTTCAGGAGGCCCGGATGCGTGCGGGACAACATGATTTGCGGCCCCTTCGTCGTGTTTTCCACTTTGGTGATGTACGCTTTGATCCGGTCGCCATGCTTGAATTTTTCGTTCGGCATCAATTCGCTGAGCGGCAGCACCGCTTCGATTTTGCCGAGATCAACGTAAAAATTGCGCAGATCCTGGCGCTGAACCGTTCCGGTCACGATATCCTCTTCTTTATCCACAAACGCGTTGTAAATCAAGCCGCGCTCCGCTTCCCGGATGCGTTGGGTGACGACCTGCTTCGCCGTTTGCGCGGCGATGCGGCCGAAATCGCGAGGCGTAACCTCGATCTCCGCGATATCGTCGATTTGGAAATGCGGGTTGATCTCCCTTGCGGCCGGCAGGGAAATTTCGGTGCGAGGATCCAGCACCTCTTCCGCTACCAGCTTGCGGGCGTACACCTTGATGACACCCGTATTGCGGTTCATGTCCACGCGCACGTTCTGCGCCGTGTTAAAGTTGCGTTTGTAGCTGGAGATCAGCGCGGCTTCAATCGCTTCGAACAGAATATCCTTGCTGATTCCCTTTTCTCTTTCCAGTTCATTCATCGCTTCAATAAAATCCATACTCATTGGAAATCAGTTCCCCCTTTCATTACATGCACCCAAGCGTAAACGGCTTCGTCGTCTTTGACAGGCGAAGCATGCGCTTTCGCGACAAAAATCCAAGAATTCGCCAAAGGCGCGAGTCTCATTGGTTCTTGGATTTAAAAAACAATGGCCAGTCTGGCACTGGCAACTTTTGCGTACGGAATGGTGTGCTGCTTCTTTCCTACAGAGATGACAAGCTCGTCATTCTCGAACGAAAGAAGCCGGCCTTCGAATTCCTTCTGGCCGTCAACCGCCTCGTACACGGTCACGAACACATCTTTGCCGACGGCTTTTGCCACGTCTTCGCTTTTCTTCAGCGGACGCTCGGCGCCAGGGGAGGATACCTCCAGAAAATACGCGGTGGGAATCGGATCGTTCTCATCCAGCTTCTGGCTCAGGTATTCGCTGATCATGCCGCAGTCATCGATGTCAATGCCGCCTTCCTTGTCGACATAGACGCGCAGAAAGTAATTGCTGCCTTCCTTCACGTATTCGACGTCGACAAGTTCAAAGTTATGCTCATCCAGATAGGGCTGGACCATTTCTTCTACAATTCCTTTGATCTTCGGTGTGCTCAAAGATTATTACCTCCAAGACTTTCAATATCCTATATACCAAAGAGTAAAGAGTGGGTCGCCCCACTCTTTAAACAACGGTTTTATCTCCATGATTGCCAAAAAAATTATAACATAGTCTGGCAACACTGACAAGTATCGCTCCTTGACTGCCGCCAGCCGCAGCAAGGGCTGCACGGCGCCGCCCCGTTGCAATGAGAGGATATAAACGGATATCGATTAGTCCATGCGCCTTAAAACAACGAGAGCTGGTTGCTTTCCGGAAGGCCGCGGAAGCAGCCCATTTGCGTCAGCAGCTCGATAATGGATTTACTTGCCTTCGACTTCTGCTGGAAGTCTTCGATCGACAGGAACTCCCCATGCTCGCGGGCGGCCGCGATGTTGCGCGCCGCGTTTTCGCCGATGCCCTGCATCGCCGAAAACGGAGGGATCAAGGACTCTCCGTCCACGATAAAACGAGTCGCTTCCGAACGGTACAGATCCAGGTTCTTGAAGGTAAAGCCCCGCGCGGTCATCTCAAGCGCCATTTCGAGCACCGGCAGCATGCTTTTCTCTTTGGTCGTTGCTTGAAAGCCTTTTTGCTCAATTTCTTCGATTTGACGGTAAATCGCATCGTAACCTTGGCAGCAAAGCTCGATGTCGAAATCCTCGGCACGAACCGAGAAATAGGTTGCGTAATACTGGATCGGATAATACAGCTTGAAGTACGCCGTCCGCACCGCTGAAATAACATATGCCGCGGCGTGCGCTTTCGGGAACATGTACTGGATTTTCAGGCATGAATCGATGTACCATTGCGGTACTTTGCACCGCTTCATTTCCTCGATCCATTCCGGCGTCAACCCCTTGCCTTTACGGACGCTTTCCGTGATTTTGAAGGCGAGGCTGGCATCCATGCCGGCTTTGTAGATCAAGTAAAGCATGATATCGTCACGGCAGCCGATCACCGTTTTGATGTTGCAAGTGCCGTTTTTGATCAGTTCCTGGGCATTTCCAAGCCAAACCCCCGTCCCGTGGGACAACCCCGAAATTTGCAGCAAATCGGCAAAAGAGGACGGCTTCGATTCGATCAGCATCTGGCGGACGAACTTCGTCCCCATTTCCGGCACGCCGTACGTGGCGACCGGCGTCCGGATCTGTTCCGGCGTGACGCCGAGCGCTTCGGTCGAGTTGAACATGCTCATGACTTTCGGGTCGTTCATCGGAATGGTGGTCGGATCGACCCCCGTCAAATCCTGAAGCATCCGCATCATGGTCGGATCATCGTGTCCCAGAATATCGAGTTTGAGCAAATTCGCGTCGAAGGCGTGATAATCGAAATGGGTCGTCTTCCATTCGGCGCTCGTATCGTCTGCCGGGTACTGGACCGGAGTGATGTCCTCCACTTCCATGTAATCCGGCACGACGACGATCCCGCCGGGGTGCTGGCCGGTGCTTCGCTTCACGCCGGTACAGCCCGCGGCCAAACGGCTCAGCTCGGCGCCGCGCCAGCTTTTATGATGGTCTTCCTCGTATTTTTTCGCGTAGCCGAAGGCTGTTTTTTCCGCGACGGTACCGATCGTTCCCGCCCGGAACACGCATTTTTCCCCGAAAATTTCTTTCGTGTAGTTATGCGCGTGCGGCTGATACTCGCCGGAGAAGTTCAAGTCGATATCGGGAACCTTGTCGCCTTTAAAGCCGAGGAAGGTCTCGAACGGAATGTCCTGCCCTTCTCCTTTCAGCATCTGTCCGCATTTCGGGCATTCCTTGTCGGGAAGGTCGAAGCCGCTCGGCACGCTGCCGTCCAGGAACCACTCGCTGTATTTGCAGGCTTCGTTCCGGCAAATATAGTGCGCCGGGAGCGGGTTAACCTCCGAAATTCCAAGGAACGTAGCGACGACGGAAGAACCGACGGAACCCCGGGAGCCGACCAGATAGCCGTCCCGATTCGATTTTTTAACGAGTCGTTCCGAAATAAGATAGTTGGCGGAGAAACCGTATTTGATGATCGGTTCAAGCTCTTTCTCCAGCCGGGCCACGACGACTTCCGGCAGGTCATCCCCGTAAATCGACCTTGCCGTTTCATAGCACGTATTCCGGATCTCCTCGTCCGCGCCTTCGATGATCGGCGTAAAGAGCTTGTCCGGGAACAACTCGAGCTCTTCGAATCGGTCCGCCAATTCGTTGGTGTTTTTCACGACGACCTCAAAAGCCTTATCTTTGCCCAAAAACTCGAATTCATCCAGCATCTCGTCGGTCGTGCGGAGATGCGCGTCCGGTTTGCGGATATCCTTCAGCGGGCTGAACCCGGTAATGCCATGGATCGTAATGTCGCGGAACAACTTGTCCCGTGGATCCAGGTAATGCACGTTGCCGGTGGCGATTACCGGTTTGTTCATCTTCTCGCCGATATCGCAGATCGTCTTCAGCGCCGCCTTCAGCTCGGCCGGACTTCCGACCAGCCCTTTATCGACCAGGTGCATATACATCGTCAGCGGCTGAATTTCCAGCACGTCGTAAAATTCGGCCACTTCCATCGCTTCTTCCACCGTCTTGTTCAGCACCGTTTCGAAAAACTCGCCTTTTTCGCAGCCGGAAATGACCAGCAGCCCTTCGCGCAGCTCGACAAGCTTGGATTTCGGTATGCACGGCACCCGCATGAAGTATTCGGTATGCGACATCGAAATGAGCTTGAACAGATTTTTTTTGCCCGTCATGTTCAGCGCATAAATGCCGCAATGGAACGGACGGGTATTGGACAAATCCTTGCCGACGTAATCGTTCAACCGGTCGAGCATCGTCAAACCCTTGATTTTTTCCGCATCGGCCAAAAGACCGTTTAAAATGCCGGCCAGCGCCACCGTATCGTCGATCGCCCGGTGGTGGCTTTCCAGCAGCACCTTGTATTTATCCGCCAGCGTGTTCAGCCGGTGGTTTTTCATACCCGGATGCAGCAAGCGGGCAAGCTCAAGCGTATCGAGCGCCGGATTATCCAGCTGCGGCATGCCGTATTCCTTCAGGGAAGCCTGAATGAAGCCCACGTCGAATCGCGCGTTGTGGGCAACGAGGACGCCGTCGCCGACGAATTCGACGAATTCCTTCAGAACGGGCTCCAGGTCAGGCGCGTCTTTGACCATTTCATCCGTTATGTTCGTGAGCTGCTGGATATGGTACGGAATTTTTTCATGCGGGTTGACGAACGTGGCGTACCTGCCGATTTCTTTACCCTCATGCATTTTGACCGCGGCAAGCTCGGTAATTTTGCTGTTCGTGATCGACAAGCCGGTGGTCTCGATATCGAATACGACGTACGTCGCGGATTTCAGATCGATCGGTTTCGGCTGCAAGACGACCGGTACCGAATCGTTAACCACATTAGCTTCGACGCCGTAGATCATCTTGATGCCGTTCTTTTTCGCCGCCTTCGCCGCGTCCGGATAGCTCTGAACGCCGCCATGGTCGGTAATCGCGATCGCTTTGTGCCCCCATTTGGCCGCGGTTTTGATATACTGGTCGACGGGCGTGACCGCATCCATCGTGCTCATGGTCGAATGCAGGTGAAATTCCACGCGTTTTTCGGGAGCCGCATCTTTCCGGGCAGGAGGAGCCTGAACCTCGACCAAATCGGATGGAATCATCACCAGCTCTGGAATTTGCATAAACCGGTCATACTCCACCCGTCCACGCGCTTTTACCCATTTGCCGTTGGCCAAAAGGCTCAAAACCTTCAAATCTTCCTTCGTTTTAGCAAACATTTTCATTTGCAGCGAATCGGTAAAGTCCGTCAGGTTGAACATGAACAGCGTGCTGCCGTTGCGCAGCTCTTTGCTGTCCAGCCCAAAGATCGTTCCCTGGACCGTAATCTTTTTCTCTTCGTCCTGAATGTCCTGAATCGGTACGGGCTGTTCCTTAATGTCATAACCGACCTGCAGCCGAACCTCTTCCCCGTCATCTTCGACCTCGCGTGCTTCGGCCTCCATGCTCGTGATCATCTTTTGGATGACTTCAAGCTCTTCGGCCCGCTTTTTCTGCTCGAATTCTTCGTAGGCCTCCCGGTTGATTTCCCCGACCTGAACCTTTACCCTGAGCGAGAGCGCAAAATATTGCTGATAAAAACGGATGATGGCCTGGTCGATCTGTTTTTTGCGCGCAAGTTCAAGCGAAGTGGAATCCGACATCGTCACGAGGAGCATATCCCCGTCCAACTCATGCCCGGCTCTCGCCATCCAACCGTTGACCGACGGAATTTCCCTGTGGACCCATTCCAAGAACAGATTCCAATACGTATCGACGATTTCCCCGGGACCTACGGCAGGACCGTATTTGAAGATAAACGTGATTTTGGCGATATGCTGCATTTTTTCCCTAAGCTTCAGGCAAAAGTTGCGGTATACCTCCGCAGGCACAAGCGTTTCCTTGACGATCGATATGATCCATTCCTTATTGCTTCGGCTCGTTTCGACCTGTTCGATATAACCGTCCAAAAAATAAGGGTCGACCAATCCGGGGGGGACTTCGCCCTGCTTCATCAGAAGCTCAAACCGTTTTCTTTTTTCGCCAGTCTTGTCCAATGCTCTCTTCCCCCTTGCTCCACTGCTAAAAATGAAAAGCTTCTGAATCCAGTCATATCAACCGGGTTCGCGAACACCGGACCTATTTCTGGGCAGAAGCTCCTCAACGTCTATTCCTGAAACAACAGCTCCGCCGCCGGCTTGGGCGGCAAAACAAACAACCCCGGCTTAATAAGCTCTGGCAAAAACGACCGTATGTTGGGCCGGTTGTCCGCATACGAGGCATGTATGCTTTTCTTCGGAAGGGTTAAACGGAATGTTCCGGCTTGTCGCCCCGGTTTCTTCCTTAACCTTGCTTTCGCATGCTTCCGATCCGCACCAGCCGGCCAGCGTAAACCCGCGTTTTTCTTCCATGCTCGCCTTCATTTCCTCCAACGTATTCACGGAATAGAAATGGTCGTTCATGAACTGCTTCGCGCGGTCGAACATTTCGCGCTGCACCTGATCCAGCATCGCTTGAACCTCTTCCACGAGGTTGGCCTGCTGAACCACTTTTTTCTCGCCGCTAATCCGCGATACGAGCACGCAAACGCCGTTTTCCATGTCGCGCGGACCGATTTCGAGGCGCACAGGCACCCCGCGCATTTCATACTCGTTGAATTTCCAGCCTGGACGAACGTCGTTCCGGTCATCGACGCGAACGCGAATGCCCGCTTTTTTCAGTTCGGCAAACAGCTCGTCCGTGCGTCCCACGACCGCGTCCCACGTTTTCGGCGGGCCGATCGGGATCATGATGACTTGGGTCGGGGCTACCTTCGGCGGCAGCGCCAGTCCCCGGTCATCCCCGTGCACCATGATCATCGAGCCGATCAGACGCGTGCTTGTCCCCCAGGAAGTGGTATGCACGTATTCCTGTTTGTTTTCACGGCTTAAATATTGAATATCGAAAGCGACCGCAAAATTCGTCCCGAGATAATGCGAAGTTCCCGCCTGCACGGCACGTCCGTCCTTCATCATCGCTTCGATGGAGAACGTGTCGACCGCGCCCGCAAACTTCTCGGACGGCGTTTTTTGGCCGGTAATGACCGGAATCGCCAGGAATTCTTCCACGAAGCTGCGGTAAACTTCAAGCATTTTCATCGTTTCTTCGCGCGCTTCCTCTTCCGTCTCGTGGGCGGTATGGCCCTCCTGCCACAAAAACTCGCTTGTACGCAGGAAAGGCAGCGTGCGTTTTTCCCATCTGACGACGTTCGCCCATTGGTTGATCAGCACGGGCAGGTCGCGGTAGGATTGGATCCATTTCGAATACATATGGCCGAACATCGTTTCGGAAGTCGGACGGATCGCCAAACGCTCCTCGAGCTTGTCGCCGCCCGCTTCGGTAACCCAAGGCAGCTCCGGATTAAAGCCCTCGACATGCTCTTTTTCCTTTTGGAAAAAGCTCTCCGGAATGAAAAGCGGGAAGTAGGCGTTGCGGTGTCCCGTTTCTTTGAAACGGCGATCCATTTCCTGTTGGATATGCTCCCAGATTTCGTAACCGTCCGGGCGGAACACGATACATCCGCGGACAGGCGAGTAATCCATGAGATCTGCTTTTTTAATAACGTCGATGTACCAACGGGAGAAGTCTTCCCCCTGCGGCGTAATCTCGGTCACAAATTGTTTATCGTTTGACATAAAAATGGATTTCCTCCCAATGTATCATCAATTATCCGTTAATTAAACGCAAGATGTCGTTATAAGTTACTGCAATCATAAGCAGGAACAGCATCGCAAAACCTACGAAATGCACCATGCCCTCCCGGCTTGGATCGATCGGTTTCCCGCGTACGGCTTCGACCCCGAGGAACACGAGACGGCTTCCGTCCATGGCCGGAATCGGCAGCAGGTTAAAAATCCCGAGATAAAGGCTCAAAATCGCAGCCCACTGCGTCAGCTGGACGATGCCCTGCTTGGCGATCTGGCCCGTGACTTCAAAAGTGCGCACCGGTCCGCCGATATCGTCCATATTAAACTGCTTGATCAGTTGGCCGAATCCTTGGAAAATGATTTTGGTCGTATTGACCATGTCTTTCCCGGCTCCGGTAAAGGTTTCGCCGAAACCGGCTTTGCGCGTTGGAAAAGCAGGCGAGATGCCGATTTTTCCGCCTTCCTGCCCTTCCATTTGGCGGGGCGTCAGCGTCACGTTGAATACCTCTTCGCCGCGGCGGATTGTCCACTTCATCGGCTTGCCTTCGGACTTGGCGGTCATATCGATCATTTTCTCATAATCCGCACCGATGCTGACGCCGTCGACGGTTTCGATGATGTCCCCTTTTTTCAAGTTCGCTTCATCCGCCGGCATGCCTTTCGTCACATTGCCGATCACGATATACGTCGGGTTTTCAATCGGTATTCCCGCCATTTGCAGATGAACGCCAAACAAAATAAACGCAAGGATAAAGTTCATCAACGGCCCTGCGAAAATCGACATCGCCCGTTGCCCGACCGTTTTGCTGGCAAACTGCCGGTCCCTTGGAGCAATTTGGGTTTCCTGGGACTTGGCGACAAGCATCGCCTGCGGATGGATCGGGAATTGCTGAGTTTCACCGTCCACATCCAGACGGATTTTAAGGCTGTCGGTCAAATCGATGAAT
>Ga0180220_1000648_pt1 | contig 34069 bp, 37 predicted proteins | sample eDN5th37CBELigBY_FD_151335 | JGI IMG/M metagenome (GOLD analysis project Ga0180220, IMG submission 151335) | Enriched backyard soil microbial communities from Emeryville, California, USA - eDNA 5th pass 37_C BE-Lig BY (version 2) (version 2) | ecosystem: Environmental > Terrestrial > Soil >... | reverse complement strand
GCGCCAGGGCTCCGGCGTCATCAGTTCGCTGCCCTGGTCCGACGGCCTGGCACGGATTCCCGCGGGCAGGCAGTTCGAGGCGGGCGACCTGGTGCCCTACTACAGCTGGTCGACCTGGCTGGTGTAATCGCAGTGCGCGGACACCGTGTTGCCGCGCAATACCGCCTGCCTGCGCGCGCACAGGCCCCGCTCCGCTTGCAGAGACATCAGTGAAAGCCTAGGGGATCTTCTTCCCGCCGACCATGCGCCACTCATCAGGCGTATTGATGTTGCGGAACAGATCCGGGCCCTCACCGAAATCTACCGGCACGGCGCCATGGCGCCGATGCCAGTCCAGCACCTTGCGCCCGCCGTCCAGCAAATAGGCTCGCAGGTCTTTTTCCAGCTCTCGTCGCACCAGCATGCACAACGGATGCGCCTTGGGCCCGGCACAGGCGTAGGCCAGCGGCGCGGCGCCGGCCACGGCCTCGCTGAGACGCGCGGGCAGCTCCGGAGGCAGATGCGGCACATCGACCGGCGACACGAGCAGCCACGGCCGCCGGGACCGCGCCATGACGCTGGCCACGCCGGCCAATGGCCCGGCATCGCCGCCGAATTCAGGATCGTCGGAAACGCACCGGCCGTAACGGCCGTAGGCATCGAGGCGGCGGTTGGCGCTGATATAGACGGTGTCCACCCAGGGCCTCATGTACTGCGCCACCCATTGCACCAGCGGCGCGCCGTCGAGCATCAACAGCCCCTTGTCGACCGCAGGCCCGCCTTCTGACCGCATGCGGCGCGACTGGCCGCCCGCAAGCACCAGGCCGTCGATTTCGTTGCGGTGAATCATGCGTCGACGACCGGGCCGAAGCTTGCACATGCCGTGTCTTGCCCGGTTTGATATCGGCGCCTCACGCCCCCTCGCGGTCGAACTTCGTGCGCAGGCTTTCGCCGGCCACCCCCCAGTATTGCGGATCGACGAGCTCGATCAGCACATTGACCGATTCGGGCGGCACCTGCAATTCTTCGATCAGCACGTCGGTCAGGCGGCTGATCAGGCGATCGCGCGCCTGCGCATCGGGATGCTTGGCGCAACTGAGTTTCAATATCGGCACGGCGGGGATTCCTATAAAAGACAAATACAAAGAGAGGGGGGGCGAACCTGGTCGAGCCGGACCGTCCGTCTTTCGCGCTCGAAGGAAAGAATCCCTTTCACAATGGGGTGGTATGTCGCAGTCGAAAGCGGTCCCTTGCGCAATGAAGCCCAGCTTCGCTTCGTCACATTGAGCCGATTCCATTTCCCATCGCAACGAACTGAAGCGCGCGGCGGCCCTTATCCGCCTATATAACTCATTTCGACCTTGTCGCGCCGTGCGGTCTCTTGACCGCGCAGTTCAGAGTAGTGGTCGTCGCGGCCGTGCCAGATGGCGGCCAGGCGGTCGCGGATCTGTTCGTCGCTGGCGCCGCCGCGCAGCAGCGAGCGCAGGTCGTGGCCCGAGTCGGCGAACAGGCACAGAAAGATGCGGCCTTCGGGCGACAGGCGGGCCCGGGTGCAATCGCCACAGAACGGCTGGGAAACACTGGTGATGACGCCGATTTCGCCGCCGCCATCGGCATAGCGCCAGCGCTCGGCCACCTCGCCCCGGTAATGGGCATCGACGGGCTCGAGCGGGAACTCGCTGCCGATGAGGTCGAGAATCTGCTTACCGGTCAGGACCTCATCGAGATTCCACCCGTTGGTCGAGCCGACGTCCATGTATTCGATGAAGCGCAGGACGTGCCCGGAATGGCGGAAATGCCTCGCCATGGGCAGAATCTGCCCGTCGTTCAGCCCCTTGCGCACCACCATGTTGACCTTGACGGGCGCCAGGCCCACGCGAGCGGCCTCTTCGACGCCCTCGAGCACCGTGGCGACACTGACGTTACTGTCGCTCATGCGTTCGAACATGGAGTCGTCCAGGGCGTCCAGGCTGACGGTAACGCGTTCCAGGCCGGCGTCTTTCAGCGCCCTGGCCTTCTTGGCCAGCAGCGTGCCATTGGTGGTAAGAGTCAGGTCGACCGGTTCGCCGTCGGGCGTGCGCAGGTCGGCCAGCAGGGCGATGAGGTTCTCGAGGTGCTTGCGCAGCAGCGGCTCGCCGCCGGTGAGGCGTATCTTGCGCACCCCCAGACCCACCGCGATGCCCGCCACCCGCGCAATTTCTTCGAAGCTGAGCAGGGAGGCGTGCGGCATGAACTCGTAGTCGCTGCCGAAGACCTCGCGCGGCATGCAGTAGGTACATCGGAAATTGCAGCGGTCGGTCACCGAAATGCGCAGGTCGTGCAAGGGCCGGCGCCGCAGGTCGAGCAGCGGCCCGCCGGCGAAGGGCGCGTCGGTGCCCGCCGCGTGCGGCGTGCCGGTAGATTGCTGGGTTAGGTAAATGACTTTGCTCACGGCTTCATGGTAATCGTTTTTGCTCAGGCACGGGCGGCGCTGCGACCGGCGGCGGCGCCGAAAGCCTGCTGCAGGCTCAGCACCTTGCCGATGTCGGCGGCATCATAGCCCACCAATTGAGACACATAGCCGCGGTAAGCCTCGCTGTCGAGCAGGTCCAGCAACCGGCGCATTAGGGGGCTTTCGAGGCTGTCGCGCTGCACGGCGAAGAAATAACGCTCTTTGGCCAGCGGGATGAAGTCTAGCCCGCATCGCCAGGCCGCGGTTTCGACGCCTATGCCCGCGTCGGCCATGCCGCTGGCGATATGGGCGGCGATGGCCATGTGGGTGAACTCGCTGCTGTCGTAGCCCTGGATGCGCCGGGTATCGATGCCCAGTCGCTCGAGCATGAGGCCCACCAGCAAGCGGGTGCTGGACCCGACCTGCCGGTTGACGAAGCGCACGCCGGGCTTGACGAGGTCTGCGATGCTATGGATCTGCTTGGGATTGCCGGGCTGCACGAACATGCCGGTGTCGCGCTGCGCCAGGTAGATGAGGCAGTGCCGCTCGCCGTCGAGCCATGGGCTGTAGTGCCCCAGGATGGCGTCTTCGAACTCGCCCGCCGGCACCTGGAACCCCGCCAGATCGCACTCGCCGCGATTGAGCGAGGCCAGCGCTTCGAATGCCGTGCGATAGCGGAGCTCTACCGGCGACATGTCCTGGTCGTTGGCCATCTGCATCAGTCCCTCGACCGCAAAGCCGTGGCTGGCGTGCAGCCGCAGGCGCGGCCGGCTTTCGGGGTACAGGCTTTCGAGCTCTTCCTGGAGTTCGGACGCCATGCTTTCGAGCATGGGCGTCAGGCGCGCGTCCATGCGGCGGTTGGCCCACAGCAGGTGGCGGGCGAAATCGGTCAGCTTGCTGCCCTGGCGGCGGCTGGTTTCGAGCAAGGCCATGCCGAATTCTTTTTCGGCATGGCGCAGCAGGCCCCAGGCGTGGCGGTAGGAAATGCCGCAGGAACGGCAGGCCCCCGCGATGTGGCCGACGGCATCGATGGCGGCCAGCAGGCGCAGTATTTCGCCCAGAGCGAATACCGCCCCGCTGGGCTTCTCGAGCACCCATTCGGAATTCAGGCGCGCCTGGAACTTATATGTCATTTTGTGCCTATTGAAAGCAGGCTACATACCTAGTAGATTAATATTTCCAGCATGCGGTTATTATGCACTCATACTCATAATAAAGCACCCGGCCCCACCCCAAGCGCCGCCCTTGCGCGCATACCGGCCCGTCGCATCGCGCATACGCCACGTATTACCAAGGAATCCTATGAACACGCCGCCCAAGGCCCCTCTTTCCGAAGATACGGTGCAGCAAGCCACCCAAGAGGCCCTGCACCGCCACGCCGGCCAGAAAGGCAATCTGCTGCCCATCCTGCACGACGTCCAGCACGCCCTGGGCCATATCCCCGAGGCAGCCGTGCCGCTCATCGCGCAGGCCCTGCAGCTGTCGCGCGCCGAAGTGCACGGCGTGATCAGCTTCTATCCCCATTTCCGGCAAACTCCCTCGGCGGACCTCGTGCTGGAAGTCTGCCGCGCCGAGTCCTGTCAGGCCATGGGCGGCGACCAGCTCGCCGCCCATGCCCAGCAAAAGCTCGGCTGTGGTTTTCACGCAACCAGTACCGACGGCAAAGTCACCCTCGAACCGGTCTACTGCCTGGGGCTGTGCGCCCAGTCTCCCGCCGTCATGATCAACGGCAGGCCCCACGCCCGCGTCACCCCCGCCAAGCTCGACCAATTGCTGGGCGCCCAAGGAGCCTGACCATGACCGATACCGTCAAAATCTTCATTCCCCGCGACTCGGCCGCGCTGGCGGTCGGCGCCAACGACGTCGTCCAGGCCATCGAACGCGAAGCCACCGCGCGCGGGCAATCCATCCAGATCGTGCGCAACGGTTCGCGCGGCCTGCTGTGGCTCGAACCCATGGTCGAAGTCCAGACCCCGCAGGGCCGTATGGCCTACGGGCCCGTCCAAGCCGAAGACGTGGCCGGCCTGTTCGATGCCGGCTGGCTGCAGGGCGCGTCGCATCCGCTGGCGCACGGCCTCACCGACGAAATTCCCTATCTCAAGAACCAGCAGCGCCTCACCTTTGCGCGCGTGGGCATCACCGACCCGCTCAGCCTCAGCGACTACCAGGCGCACGGCGGGCTGGCGGGGCTCAAGCGGGCCGCCACCATGGAACCCGCCGCCATCGTCGACGAAGTCATCGAGTCGGGCCTGCGGGGGCGCGGCGGCGCCGCCTTCCCCACCGGCATCAAGTGGAAGACGGTGCTGACCACGCCCGCTCAGCAAAAATACATCGCCTGTAACGCAGACGAAGGCGATTCGGGCACGTTCTCCGATCGCATGATCATGGAAGGCGACCCCTACACCCTGATCGAAGGCATGACCATCGCCGGGCTGGCGGTGGGCGCCACCTATGGCTACATCTACGTGCGCTCCGAATACCCCGACGCCGTCGCCACGCTCAACAGCGCCATCCAGAACGCGCGCGCCGCGGGCTGGCTGGGCCACGACATCGCCGGCACCGGCCGCGCCTTCGACCTCGAAGTGCGCGTGGGCGCCGGCGCCTACATCTGCGGCGAAGAAACCTCCATGCTCGAAAGCCTGGAAGGCAAGCGCGGGCAGGTGCGCAGCAAGCCGCCCCTGCCGGCCATCAAGGGCCTGTTCGGCCAGCCCACCGTCATCAACAACGTCATTTCGCTGGCCACGGTGCCCATCATCCTGGCCAAGGGCGCAGCCTACTACCGCGACTACGGCATGGGCCGCTCCAAGGGCACGCTGCCCTTCCAGCTGGCGGGCAATCTCAAGCACGGCGGCCTGGTCGAGCGCGCCTTCGGCCTGACCCTGCGCGAACTGCTGTACGACTATGGCGGCGGCAGCGCCTCCGGGCGGCCGCTGCGCGCGGTGCAGGTCGGCGGCCCCCTGGGCGCCTACCTGCCCGAATCCCAGTGGGACACCCCCATCGACTACGAAGCCTACGTCGGCATCTCGGCCATGGTCGGCCACGGCGGGCTGGTGGCCTTTGACGATACCGTAGACATGTCTAAAATGGCTCAATACGCCATGGAATTCTGTGCCGTCGAGTCCTGCGGCAAATGCACGCCCTGCCGCATCGGCGCTGTACGCGGCACCGAAGTCATCGAAAAAATCCGGGCGGGCAACGAACGCGAACAGCAAATACACCTGCTGCGCGACCTGTGCGACACCATGCTGGGCGGATCGCTGTGCGCCCTGGGCGGAATGACTCCCTATCCGGTTCTTTCCGCGCTCGATCATTTCCCCGAAGACTTCGGCCTGGCCAAGTCCTCACAACCGGCCGCCAGCGCCGTCTGACTCCGGAGCCCAACATGCTAGAAACCATCGTCCAACGCGAACGCGACTTCGGCACCCCCGCTTCGCTCGCCGCCGAAACCGTCACCCTCACCATCGACGGCGTCGAATGCGCCGTGCCCGCGGGCACCTCCGTCATGCGCGCCGCCGCAATCGCCGGCATCAACGTTCCCAAGCTGTGCGCCACCGACAGCCTCGAGGCCTTCGGCTCGTGCCGCCTGTGCCTGGTCGAAATCGAAGGCCGCCGCGGCTACCCGGCCTCGTGCACCACACCGGTCGAAGCCGGCATGGTCATTCGCACCGAAACGCCCAAGCTCCACGACTTGCGCCGCAACGTCATGGAACTCTACATTTCCGACCACCCGCTCGACTGCCTCACCTGTCCGGCCAATGGCGACTGCGAGCTGCAGGACATGGCCGGCGTGGTGGGCCTGCGCAACGTGCGCTACGGCTACGAAGGCGCCAACCACCTCGACGACGCCACTGATTCGTCCAATCCCTATTTCGACTACGACCCCTCCAAGTGCATCGTGTGCAGCCGCTGCGTGCGCGCCTGCAACGAGGTCCAGGGCACCTTCGCCCTCACCATCGACGGCAAGGGCTTCGCCTCGCGCGTCGCGGCCGGCCAGAGCGAGCCCTTCCTCGACAGCGACTGCGTTTCCTGCGGCGCCTGCGTGCAGGCCTGCCCCACGTCCACCCTGGTCGAGAAAACCGTGGTCATGATGGGCCAGCCCGAGCACTCGGTCATCACCACCTGCGCCTACTGCGGCGTGGGCTGCGCCTTCAAGGCCGAAATGAAGGGCGACCAGGTCGTGCGCATGGTGCCCTGGAAAGACGGCCAGGCCAACCGCGGCCACTCCTGCGTCAAGGGCCGTTTCGCGTGGGGCTACGCCACCCACCAGGACCGCATCACCAAGCCCATGATCCGGGCCAGCATCCACGAGCCCTGGCGCGAAGTCAGCTGGGACGAGGCCATCAATCACGCCGCGTCCGAGCTCAAGCGCATCCAGGCGAAGTACGGGCGCGATTCCATCGGCGGCCTGACCTCCTCGCGCTGCACCAACGAAGAAACCTACCTGGTGCAAAAACTGGTGCGCGCCGCCTTCGGCACCAACAACGTCGACACCTGCGCACGGGTCTGCCACTCGCCCACCGGCTACGGCCTCAAGACCACGCTGGGCGAGTCGGCCGGCACGCAAACCTTCGACTCCGTCATGTTCACCGACGTGGTCATCCTCATGGGCGCCAATCCCAGCGCCGCGCACCCCGTGTTCGCCTCGCGCCTCAAGCGGCGCCTGCGCGAAGGCGCCAAGCTCATCGTCATCGATCCGCGCAGCATCGAGCTGGTCGACTCGCCCCACATCAAGGCCGACTTCCACCTGCCGGTCCGTCCGGGCACCAACACGGCGCTGCTCACCTCCATGGCCCACGTCATCGCCACCGAGGGCCTGATCGACGAGGCCTTCGTGGCAGAGCGCTGCGAACTGTCGGCCTTCGAGCAATGGCGCAGCTTCGTCTCGCAGCCCGAGAACTCTCCCGAAGCCATGGCCGAGATCACCGGCGTGCCGGCCGCCGACGTGCGCGGCGCGGCCCGCCTGTTCGCCACCCAGGGCAACGGCTCCATCTATTACGGCCTGGGCGTCACCGAGCATAGCCAGGGCTCCACCACCGTCATGGCCATCGCCAACCTGGCCATGGCCACCGGCAACCTGGGCCGCGAAGGCGTGGGCGTCAACCCGCTGCGCGGCCAGAACAACGTGCAGGGCTCCTGCGACATGGGTTCCTTCCCGCACGAACTGCCCGGCTATCGCCACGTGTCCGACGACGCCGTGCGCGGCGAATTCGAACGCGACTGGGGCGTCACCCTGCAGCCTGAACCGGGCCTGCGCATCCCCAATATGTTCGACGCGGCGCTTAGCGGCTCGTTCAAAGGCCTGTACTGCCAGGGCGAAGACATCGCGCAATCCGACCCCAACACGCAACACGTGGCAGCGGCGCTGTCGGCCATGGAATGCGTCATCGTGCAGGACATCTTCCTGAACGAAACGGCCAAGTACGCGCACGTTTTCCTGCCCGGCTCCAGCTTCCTGGAAAAAGACGGCACCTTCACCAATGCCGAGCGCCGCATCTCGCGCGTGCGCAAGGTCATGGAGCCCCTGGGCGGCCTGGGCGACTGGGAAGCCACGTGCGCCCTCTCCAACGCCATGGGCTATCCCATGCACTACAGCCATCCCAGCGAGATCATGGACGAGATCGCGCGTCTTACGCCCACTTTCCAGGGCGTCTCGTTCGCCAAGATCGACGAACTGGGCGGCAGCGTGCAGTGGCCCTGCAACGAAGAGGCGCCCGCCGGCACCCCCACCATGCACGTCGAAGAATTCGTGCGCGGCAAGGGCCGCTTCGTCATCACCAAGTACGTGCCCAGCGACGAACGCAGCACGCGCAAGTTCCCCTTGCTGCTTACCACCGGCCGCATCCTGTCGCAGTACAACGTGGGTGCGCAGACCCGCCGCACGGCCAACAGCTTGTGGCACAAGGAAGACGTGCTCGAGATGCATCCCCAAGACGCCGAAGACCGCGGCATCTCGCAGGGCGACTGGGTGGCCGTGCAAAGCCGGGTGGGCGAAACCGTGCTGCGCGCCGACATCACCGAACGGGTGCAGCCAGGGGTCATCTACACCACGTTCCACTTCCCCGAGTCGGGCGCCAACGTGGTCACCACCGACAGCTCAGACTGGGCCACCAACTGCCCCGAGTACAAGGTGACGGCGGTGCAGGCGCGGCGCGTGTCCCAGCCCTCCACCTGGCAGGCCGGCTGGTCGCGCTTCAGCGACGTGCAGCAAAAGCTGCTGCACGAGCGGCAGCGCGAAGGCGAAGCCGCCGAACAGGTATAGGCGGTGCAATCGGCCGACCCCAAGCGCGACACGCCCCCGCCTGATGAACAGGCGGGGCATGCCGCCCATACCGTCCACCGGCAGGGGCCGGGCATGCCTTTCGTCGCCGAGCCGGACGAACTGGCCCGCGAAGTGCCCATTGCGCTGGAGTACAACGGCATTTCGCACGCCACGGTGCTGGCCACGCCCTGCGATCTCGAAGACTTCGCCTTCGGTTTTTCGTACACCGAAGGGGTGGTGCGATCCGCCCGCGACATCTACGACGTGGAACTCGCCACGCGCGACAAGGGCATCGTGGTTCAGCTGACGATCGCCAGCGCCTGCCTGAACCAGCTCAAGCTCAGGCGCCGCAGCCTGGCGGGCCGCACCGGCTGCGGCCTGTGCGGGCTGGAAAGCCTGGACGAGGTGCAGCGCACGCTGCCCGCGCTGCCGGCCCGGCCGGCTTTTGTCCATGCGCGGGCGGTATCGGCGGCGGTCGAGGCGCTGCGCGACCTTCAGCCGCTGCACCTGGAGACGGGGGCGACGCACGCGGCGGGCTGGGCCGATCTGCAGGGCCGCATACAGGCCGTGCGCGAGGATGTCGGCCGCCATAATGCGCTGGACAAGCTCATCGGCCATTTGCTGCGCGAAGGCCACGATACGTCGGCGGGCTTTGCCGTGATTTCCAGCCGCGCCAGCTTCGAGATGGTGCAAAAGGCGGCCTCGGCGGGTATTTCCGCGGTGGTCGCGGTGTCGGCCCCCACCACTTATGCGGTGCAGATGGCCACCGACCTTAATGTGCTGCTGGCCGGTTTTGCGCGCAAGAACGGCTTCACCGTTTATGCGCATCCCGAATTTCTTATTTCTTACGAATCACCATGAACAATATCGACCACCTGATCCAGATGGCCAATCGCATCGGCGATTTCTTCGAAGCCCTGCCCGATCGGCAAGAAGGCCTGGACAGCATTGCAGACCACATCAAGAAGTTCTGGGAGCCGCGCATGCGTACCGCGATGCTGGATTTCCTGGCAGAGCATCCCGAGGGCCGCACGGAAAGCGCCGAGCTGAGCGAGATCGTCAAAGAGGCGATTGTTAACAATCGCGAGAAGCTGACGCCTAGAGTGGTGAGTTAGCATTTCGCATGGCGCAAAAAACCCTTTAAGGGTTTTTTTGCCGGGGCGCCGAGCCATGGGGCGGTCCGGCTGCAAAACAGGCGGCAATCATGCCGCCTTTTTGTATAAAGTGCTAAACGCTATTCCACCGGATCCTTCACCCGGTAGACCAGCACCGCCGTACGCGCTAGGCCAAGCACCTTGACGGTTACGCTGCCCAGCAGCAAGCGCGACAGGCCCGTGCGGCCGTGGCTGCCGATGAAGATGAGGTCGCAGCCGTTGTCGGCGGCGGCTTGCACGATGCCGTCGGCTACGTTGAAGCTGGACACGGTTTGGGAAGTGGCCGTGACGCCCGCGGTGGACGCACGGTCGAGAACCGCCTTGAGATACTTTTGCGCCTGTTCGGCGGCCGTCTTCTCGTAGTCTTCGTCGGTGATGGCGTAGGCTGCCGCCATGCCATCGAAGCCGACCGTGGCGGCAAAGGGCTGCGTCACGTACAAGGCAACGACTTCGGCACCGATCTGACGCGCCAGGCAGACGCCCTTGTTGGCGGCCTGCGCCGCGAGAGGCGAACCATCGGTGGGGATGAGTATCTTTTTAAACATTGCGGTTCCCGTGGTTGAAAGATGCTTCTATCCTAGCCATAACCGCGTCAAAAACATACAGGTAATAACGCGGATGTTTGCGTCTGGTCAACTTCAAGCCAACCAGAGCCCAGAGCCCAGAGCCCAGGGCCTAGGGCCTGTTGACACTAGCCGCCCTTGGCCGCGCGGTAAAGCGTGGTGCAGCGGGTGCCGGTGCGGCAGTAGGCCAGCACCGGGGCCGGAAGTTCTTCGAGCAGCTGGCTGAAGCGTTCGACATCCTGCTGCGTCATGGCGCCGCTGACGACGGGCTGATATTCCACCTGCAGGCCGGCGGCGCGCGCAGCGGCCATCACGTCGGCCGAAGTGGGTTGATCGGCCCCGCCTTCGAAATCGGGCCGGTTGATGATGACGCTTTTATAGCCGGCTTGCGCGACCGCCTGCATGTCGTCGGGCCTGAGCTGGGGCGCCACCGCGAAATCGGCGCTGAGCGGGTTGAGAGGGACTGCCATTGCATTTCTCCATAGTTGTTCGGTGCCTTGCACCCATGGCTTCGGCGCTGGATGCGGCGTGAAATCAGGCGTCGTGCCCGAAGCGGGCACGACGCGCTTGTATTCTGTTTTCCTGCAGCCAATGTCCGGCCTCGTCTCCGGCCAGCACATTGAATTCTGCGAGGCGCTGGCGGCCCAGAGGGTCGGTGGCGTCGGCGTAGGCGGCCGGATGGCACATCAGCAGATCGCCGTCCCGCATGTGCCGCAGCCAGTTCGGCAACAAGCGGCGATAGGCCGCCTCTTTGCCTCGAAAATCATACACTCCCGCAAACCGGGCATTCAAGTGAAATCCGTATCGACGGGCACTGTGATTGAACGTCGCCGCACCCAGGGCCTGGATGATCATCGCCTTGGCCCGTTGGCCCGCGGGCAGCTGTGGAACCGCGCGCGTGCTGCGCAGCCATGGCCTCGACCGGCCTGTGAAACGCCGAGCCAGCACGTCGAGCAGGACATGGCGAATTTGCGGCAGCTGGTGGACATGCTGGTGGCCATCGACGAAGTCGGGAGCCCTGCCAAGCACGGATTCGAACGCTTCGAGCTGATAGAGAATCTGGTTGCGAACCACCTCGCCGTCGAGCCTGCGGCCATAGGCGCGGCGGATCAGCACCGGCAGAGGCAGGTACAATCCCGGCTGCCCCAGAGCTTCGGTGAAGTTCAGGTGCAGGCCCGCCTGTATGCCCGTCTCGGCCAGGGCCGGCGCATGCCGCGCGAAGGTGGGGCCCTGCGACAGGCAGCTCGCGGCGCTGAGACGGCCCTGGGTAGCCAGGCGTATGATGCCGGTGTCGATGGCCTCGCTCATGCCGAAATCATCGGCGCACAGAACCACCCGCTTGATCCCTTTGTCGACGCTCAAACCCTCTTTCGGAAACCGCTGCACATGATCAATCTGTTCAGGCAGATGGGCTGGTTCGTGGCCACGGGCTGCGCCGCCGCCCTGACCCACTGGCTGGTGGCGGTGCTGTGCGTGCGCGAATTCGGCCTCGATCCATTGCTGGCCAACCTGGCCGGTTGGCTGGTGGCCTTCTGCGTGTCTTTTCTGGGTCATTACAACTTTACCTTCAGGCATCAACGCGGGCCGTGGGCCAGCGCCGCGTGGCGCTTCTTCGTGGTGTCGGCCGTGGGTTTCTGCGTCAATGAACTCTCTTACGCCTATCTGCTTCGCGCCACGGCCGTCCGCTACGACCTGCTGCTGGCGATGATACTGATCGGCCTGGCGATGTTGACCTTCATTCTAGGGCGATTCTGGGCGTTCCGTCATAAAGCGGGACGCGCATGAACCGCTCTTGAACTGGATGTCGGTTTCGTGAGACGGAAAAGGAAAACGAAGCCGGCAAGCGTCGCGGAGGGCGGCGCCCGACGCCGCCCGCACCGGCCATGCCGGCGCCACTATTGATTGATGGCGCGGTTGACCGCCTGAGGCCGCCGGTCGGCGGCGAAGAATTCGGGCTGTGTCAGCGATATGCGCTGGCCGAGGCCCTGACCCTTGTGGGTGCGGACCAGGTACAGGGGACGGTTCTTGACCTCGCCGAATATGCGGGCGATGTATTCGCCCAGCACACCCATTGAAATGAGATTGATGCCGGCAAAGAACAGCACCACCGTGATCAGCGAGGCCCAGCCCTGAACCGGATCGCCGTGGATGAAGTACTTGACGACGATGAACAGCCCATAGGCGAAGGACAGCAGCGACAGGCAGATGCCCGCCATGCTGAGCAGGCGCAGCGGCCAGGTGGTGAACGAGGTAAGGCCGTCGAGCGCAAAATGGAAAAGCTTGAACGGCTTGAAGCTGGTGGTGCCGTACAGGCGCTGCGGCGGCGCATAGGCGTAGGGCTCGGTCTTGAAGCCGACCCAGGCGAAAAGCCCCTTCATGAAGCGGTTGCGCTCGGGAAGCAGCAGCAGGGCGTCGACCACCTTGCGGTCCATGAGGCGGAAATCGCTGGCGTTCTCGGGCACGGTCAGGCCGCCCGACGTACGCATGAGCCGGTAGAAAAACTTGGTGCCCAGCCGCTTGAAGATGGATTCGTCTTCGCGCGTGGCCCGCACTGCATAGACCATGTCGATGCCCTGCTGCCAGCGCTTGAGCATGGGGGCGATGAGGGCTGGGGGATGCTGCAGGTCGGCATCGAGCGTGACCACGACCTGGCCATGCGCGGCCTCGAGCCCCGCGCTGAGGGCGGCCTCTTTGCCGAAGTTGCGCGACAGCTGCAGATAGACCACTTGCGGATGCTGCCGCGCGAGTGTTTCCAGGAGCTCCTGCGTGCCGTCCGTGCTGCCGTCGTCGACGACGATGATTTCGAATGCGGTCGCCAGCGGCGACAGGGCCGAAACCAGGCTCGGAACCAGCACGCCGAGATTGGCCGCTTCGTTGAGGCAGGGCACGACACAACTGATGGAGGACGGATGTTCGGAAATCTTATCGGGCATGGAAGGGCTCGCGAGCGCAAGCACTGTAACGAAACTTGCAACTATAATTAACAACTTGAATTCAAGCGTGTTGCGTCCAATGTAGAGCACTCCAGGCAACCATGCAATGAAAACCGGTCGAATCTAGGGTAAGCCTGTATGCGTGACGCCACAAAAACGTAACAGCGGCGGGCAGTTACGGATTTTGGACGAAGAAACGATTCCCCTGCCATATGCCGATTGCGGCCGCGATGCCGCATTGACGTCAAGAGGCCTTTTGTTTAAGATTCATTGCAAATATATCTTTATGTTCGCGGCGCCGGTCCAGCTTCATCGTTGACCGCCCGCGTCTTCCTCTTGACGCTTTATCGGAGCCGCGCATGGCCACTCGAGACGAAATCTGCACCGAAGACGAGATCTCCACGCTCGTTTACAGCTTTTACGACCGCGTGCGCGCCGATGCAAAGCTTGGGCCTATCTTCGATGCTCACATCAGCGACTGGGACAACCACCTCAAGAAGATGGTCAGCTTCTGGTCCTCGCTGATGCGCGGCACGGGCACGTATAATGGCACGCCCATGCCCAAGCACATCGCCCTGCCCGACCTCAGCGCCGAGCTCTTCCAGCAGTGGCTGGCCCTGTTCCACGACACCACGCAAACCCTGCCCAACCGCGCTTTCGCCCAAAGGGCCGAAGACTTCGCCCATCGGATCGCGCGCAGCCTGTGGTATGGCTATCAATTGCACAACCAGCCCGACCAGCCCCTTACAGAAGTCTTTTCATGACCAAGGCCAGAGCCATCCCGGTTTCCTTGCACGAACCCGGCGAACCCCTTCCCCGGGGACCGCGGCTCGAGGCTTTTCTGGAACTGGGGTTTCGCCCCCTGTATATCGCGGGCTGCGCCTGGGCCCTGCTCTCCGTCGCGCTATGGATCTATGCGCCACAATGGCTTTCCGCGCCGCTGAGTGGCGTGGCCTGGCATGCGCATGAAATGCTGTGGGGCTTCGTCGCCACCATCGCGGTGGGCTTCCTGCTGACGGCCAGCGCCACCTGGACGGGCGTCAATCCCCTCAAGGGGCTGCCCCTGGCCGCCGCCTGTCTGCTATGGCTCGTGGCCCGCATCGGCTATCTGGCCGGCGGCAATATCGCCTTCCACATTGCGGCGGTGGCCGAAACCGCTTTTTTCCTGCTCAGCGCCGCGGCGCTGCTGCGAGTCATGCTCAAGGGCAAGAGCAAGCGCAACTATGGCATTCCCTTCCTGGTGCTGGGCCTGGGCATCGCCAACTGCCTGTACCTGCGCGCATCGCTGTCGGGTAACTACGTGGTGTTGATGCAGCACTTCGAAACCGGGCTGATCTGCATGGCCGTGATCGCCCTGCTGGTGGCGCGCCGCGTCATTCCCTTCTTCGCCATGCGCGCCATTCCCGGCCTGGCCATACCCATGCTGACGCGCAGCGGCCAGGCGCAGATGGTATTGGGCATTGTGGCGATCGTGCTGGGCCTCGCCGGCCAGAAAGCCCCCATGGCGCTGGCGCTTGCCGCCACCGGGGTCGTCGGCCTGTACCAGATCGCCAACTGGAAGCCGCAAGCCGTACTGCGCAAGCCCATACTCTGGATTCTGTACCTGGGCTATGCGGCCATGGGCCTGGGCCTGCTGCTCGCGGCGGCTCATGTGGCGGGCTTGGGCTCGGCGGCCTTTGCGCGCACAGCCGTCCATGTGCATGTCATCGGCATGGCGGGCTTTTCGGTGCTGATCATCGGCATGGTGACGCGCACCGCCCTGGGCCATCTGGGCCGCCCGCTGCAACTGGATCAAAGCATGGTGGCCAGCTACTGGCTGATGCTGCTCGCCGTGGTTCTGCGGCTGGCTGCCCTGGTTCCGTCCAGCGCCATGCAGCCGCTGCTGCATGCGTCGGCCACCGCATGGGTGGCGGCCTTCGTTCTGTATTTGTGGCGCTTCGCGCCCCTGCTTATAAGGCCCCGTCTATGAGGCTTACCCAGCACAGCGACTACGCCATGCGCCTGCTCATGTATGTGGGCGGGCACCCCGACAGGCTTTGCACCATATCGGAAGTGGCCCGGGCCTACGGCATTTCCGAACCCCATCTCATGAAGGTCACCCATCGCCTGAGCCAGCATGGCTGGCTCGAAACCGTAAGGGGCAAGAACGGCGGCATGCGCCTGGCCATGCCGCCGCAGGATATCCGCCTGGGCGCCGTGGTGCGCGACACCGAGGCCGACCTGGCGCTGGTCGAATGCCTGGGGCCCAACAACAGCTGCACGCTGGTCGGCGGCTGCGGCCTGACAGGCGTCGTGCATGGCGCGCTGCAGGCTTTTCTGCAGCACCTGGATCAGTACACTTTGGCCGATATCCTGCGCAAGGCGCCGACGGAAGACGCCCCGCCGGCTCAAGTCGTGAATTGGGTTAAATAAAGCCGGGGGCTTTTTTGCCGGGGGCGCCGAGCCTTGGGGCGGCCGTGCCGCCCCGTTGCTTCAGACGATCAGGTCGCAGCGCACCGTGATGGGATGCGCCCGCAGGTCGGCCATGACGGCGTCGTCGACCTTGCCTTCGACATCGGACACCACATAACCGATCTGCCCCAGCGTTTGCAGCTGCTGGCTGACGATGTTGAGCCCGTGCTCGGCCATCAGGCTGCTGAGCGTGCCCATGGCGCCGGGCAGATTGCGATGCACGTGAAGGATGCGGGCCGCGCCGGCGGGCTCGATGTAAGGCACTTCGGGGAAGTTGACCGCGCCCTTGGTGGTTCCGCTCTGGATGAAGCGCACCAGCTTCTCGGCGACCTCTTTGCCGATGTTCTCTTGGGACTCCTGCGTGCTGCCGCCGATATGGGGGGTGAGGATGACGTTGCGCATGCCGATGAGCGGACTGTCGAGGGGTTCGTCCACGCTCTTGGGTTCGGTGGGGAACACGTCGATGGCCGCGCCCGACAGATGCCCGGCCTGCAAGGCCTCGCGCAATGCGTCGATGTCGACCACGGTGCCGCGCGACGCATTGATGAGGATGGCGCCCTTGCGCATGGTGGCCAAGGCTTCGGCATCGATGATGTTGCGGGTGCCGCGGCCGCCCGGCACGTGCAGCGTGACCACGTCGGACTGGGCCAATAGCTGCTTGAGCGTGGTGCAGGCGCGCGCATTGCCCAGCGGAAGCTTGGCCTCGATGTCGTGGAACAGCACCCGCATGCCGACGGCCTCGGCCAGCGTGCCCACTTGCGAGCCGATATTGCCGTAGCCGACGATGCCCAGGGTCTTGCCGCGCGCCTCGTAGGCGCCTTCGGCGGTCTTGTCCCAGAAGCCATGGTGCACCCGGTCGTTTTTTTCGGGTATGCGGCGCAAGAGCAGTATCGACTGGCCCAGCACCATTTCGGCGACCGAGCGGGTATTGGAGAACGGCGCGTTGAACACCGGCATGCCGCGCAGCATGGCCGATTCGAGATCGACCTGGTTGGTGCCGATGCAGAAGCAGCCGATGGCGCGAAGCTGCGGCAGATCGGCCAGCAGCGCGCCGTCGAGATGAGTGCGGGAGCGGATGCCCACCAGGTGCGCGTCGCGCAATTCGTCGCGCAGCATGTCGGGCGGCAGGGCCGAAGCGTGAGTCGTGATGTCGTCAAAGCCCGCCGCTTCGAATACTTCGCGGGCGCTTGCATGGATATTCTCAAACAGAACGATACGAGTCATGTGTGCCTTTCCAGAGCTAACGGCCAAAAGCATATTGTGACGCATAGCGCCGCTTTCGTCGCCCACGGCCCTTCGACGATAAGGGGTAAAGCTTGTTATGATAAGGTCACGCACGATGGGCCATACCGCCCGTCTTCGGCACCGGCGCACGCAACGCGCCACACGCCCATCCATCTCTAGAACCGCCATGATCACGACCGACGAACTCACCTGGACGGACGCTTTCCTCGTCGGCTATCCGCCGATGGACGACACTCATCGCGAATTCGTCGATATCGTGGGCGCCATGCTGCAAGCTCCGGACGAAGCCTTGCTGGGCCGCCTGAAAGAACTCATCGTCCACAGCGAGCAGCACTTCTCGCAAGAAGAAGCCTGGATGCAGAAGACCAGCTTCCCCGCCACCGAATGCCACACCAACGAGCATAATGCCGTCCTGACCTCGATGCGCGAAGTGGCCGCCTACGTCGAAGGCGGCGGCGCCCCCGACGAAGCACGCCGCCTGGCCGTCGAACTGGCGCGCTGGTTTCCCGGCCATACGGACTATCTCGACGCATCGCTCGCGCAGTGGGTGTCCAAGAAGCAATTGGGCGGCGTGCCCATCGTCGTGCGCCGCGGCGTAGCCAACCACGACGACGCCTGACCGGCGTCAGGCCGACGCGGCCGGCTTTGGCCGCCGCCGCGCTGGCGGCGACCGCCGCAGCCGCGCAAAGCTTACACGGGCAGGTCGAACAACAACACCTCGGCCCGTTCCGCATCCGACAGAACCACCTGCGATCCGTCATCGATGGTGGCGGCATCGCCTGCCGAAAGCTTCACGCCATTCACGGATAGACCGCCGCGCGCTACGTGCACATACACGAGGCGCCCCGGCGCCGGCTCGTGCACCAGCGGCCTGTCGCCTTGCTCGAGCAGGGAGGCATAGACGCTGGCATCCTGGTGAATGCGCGCAGAGCCGTCCCGGCCGTCGGCCGAGGCGATCAGGCGCAGCCGCCCCCGCTTCGACTCGGAATCGAAATACTTCTGCTCGTAGCTGGGCTGGACGCCGGCGACATCGGGCATGATCCAGATCTGCAGGAAGTGCACCGGATCCGTTTCCGAATGGTTGAACTCGCTGTGCCTGACGCCGCTGCCCGCGCTCATGCGCTGCACGTCGCCATGGCGGATGACCGAGCCCGTGCCCATGCTGTCCTGGTGCGCCAACTCGCCATCCAGCACATAAGAGATGATTTCCATGTCGCGATGGCCATGGGCGCCGAATCCCTTGCCCGGCTGCACGCGATCTTCGTTGATGACGCGCAAAGGGCCCACGCCCATGTGGCGCGGGTCGTGATAATCGGCGAACGAGAACGTATGCCGGGAGCTGAGCCAGCCGTGCTCGGCAACGCCCCGCTCTTCGCTTCTTCTGATGGTAAGCATGGGGATACCTCCGTATGTGTTGATGCCTACCATTCTATTGGCCTTCAGGACGAACAAATAGCCCTGGGTTCGGTTATTATTATTTCAATTTTGGAACAATGGGCCGATGCCATGCCTTTGACAGCCAATGATCTGATTCTTTTCGCCCATGTCATCGAGGCCGGCAGTTTTTCGCAGGCTGCCGAGCGCACCGGCCTGCCGAAATCCACGTTGTCCCGCCGCATCACGCAGCTCGAGAATCAACTGGGCGAACGCCTGCTGACGCGCAGCACGCGCAAGCTCGCCATCACAGACTTCGGCGAACGCATCCTCGAACATGCTCGCCGCCTGCTCGACGAAACCGAAGCGGCCAAATCGCTGGCCCTGCATCGCCAGGTGATTCCTCAGGGAACGCTGCGCGCGTCCCTGCCGCCCGAGTTCAATGAACTGTCGGTGGTGCCGTTGATCTGCGAGTTCCGCCGCAGCTATCCGCAGGTCAGGCTGGAGCTCGACCTTTCATCGCGGCGTGTCGACCTGATTGCCGAGCGCTTCGACGTCGCGGTGCGCATCGCCGACCGCCTGCCCGACGACGGCACACTGATCGCTCGCCAAATCGCCGTGCTTCGCAATGCCCTGTACGCCAGCCCCGCTTATGTGTCCGCGCACGGCATGCCCCGCGAACCGGCCGACCTGGCAAAACACACGGGGTTGATGGTGATTCCCAGCAGCGGAGAAGCCCAGCCCTGGCGCCTTTCCCGAGGCGCCGAACAATGGCAGGGCGCCCCCGACTGCATACTGCCCTCGAACAGCATGGGCCTGCTGCAGGCGCTTGCCATTGAGGGGATGGGCATCGTGGGGCTGTCCGAAAGATTCGCGCGCGCCCACACCGAGTCGGGCGCCCTGCTGCCGGTGCTGCCGGAATGGTCGCTGCCCACCATGACAGTGTGGTGCGTCATGCCGGGCCGGCGGCTGCTGCCCGAGCGCACACGCGCCTTCATCGAACTCTTCAAGAAAGTGCTGGAAGAAAGGCCCTAGGCCTTTGCCGGCTTGTAGGCGATTGCCTTGATCTCGATCAGCAGGTGGGGATGCGGCAATTGGTGCACGGCCACCGTGGTGCGCGTCGGGCCGTCGACATCGAAGTACTGGCCATACACTTCGTTGTAGCCGCCGAAATCGTTCATGTTGACGAGATAGCTGCTGATCTCGACCACGTCGGCCAGCGATGCCCCTTCGCTGGCGAGGATGTCCTTGATGTTCTCGATGACGGCCCGCGTCTGCTCGCGGATGTCGAGCTGGGTGGTGCCCATGGCATCTGCCTGCGCGCCCACGATGCTGTTGTCGGGACGGCGCGAGCTGGTTCCGGACACGAACAGGAAATCTCCCGCGCGGCGGATGTGGGGGAACTTGCCCCGAGGGGTGGCCTTGCCCGCCACGAGTCCGGTGTTGGACGCTTGATTCAAGATGCTTCTCCTATCCAGTTGAGTTGTAGTCGCACGAGTATAGGAAGGCAGCCCCGGCAACGTCAACGCGGCGCCGGCACATCCGTTGCGGAAGCGCTTGCCGCTGCGCCGCTCTGGCATCAACCGCCCTCGGACCATGCCGCAAAAATTCGAGAAATCCCATACAATGGCACACGCATGAAAACAACAACCATTATCATTACTGTTTAAAACGCCTCTCTTGCGGGCCACTTCATCGTAGAAAAGTACCATGTCCGGTTTTCTGGCTTTCATGCTGACGCTCGCGGGCGCCGCATGCTTTTATCTGGGGTGCCGCCACCAGCGCTGGCGCCGCAACCCCCTGCCGCTCAAGGCGGCCGCGCCGGCCTCGGCGCTCTTGCTGCTTCTGGGCCTGGCGGCATGGATACACGCCACCCGGCTCGACACGGGCATATTCATCTTCCTGACGCTGCTGATGCTTCTCTGGTCCTGCTTTCCCTTCGTGGGTATCTACAAGAGAGGCCGGCAATGAGCCATACACGCAGCAAGGAAGCACCACGCCACGCAGGCCGCGCCAAACAACGCAACGACCTCGGCAAAGGCTGGCTGGGCAAGACCCTGGCGGGGAGCCTGTGCGGCTTGGCCCTTGCCTTGATCGCCAGCGGCTTTTTCATGCTGCCCGACACCAAGCACAACACCGTCTACGACAAGTACCAGATCGCCATGTGGATGGTGCCGCCGATCTGGCTGGCGGTGCTGTCATTCTCCTATCTGTTCCGCGACGCGCTGCGCGCCTGGCTCTGGCTGGGCGGTGCAAGCGTGCTGGGTTTCGCACTGTTCAAGGTATTGGCCCCATGAAGATCAGGAAAGACGTCCTCGACATCTACAAGGCGGTCCACACCTGGACGGGAATCATTGCCGGGCTCGCCCTGTTCGTCGCCTTCTACGCCGGCGCCTTGACCGTGTTCAAGCACGATCTGGCGGCCTGGGTGTCGGCCCCTGTGCAGGACGCCGGCCCCGTCGACGTGAACGATGCCGGCCGGCTCATGGAAGAAACACTGAGGGCGCGGCCCGACGCGGCGAAGGATCTGACACTGAACCTGCGCGCCACCGATGCCGAGCCCGCCCAGCTTTCATGGAAGACTCCCGATGGGTCGCGGCAGTATCTCGCGAACTTCGATGCCTCGGGCGAGCTGATGGTCCGCGAGCGCGAACCCACGGCGGTCGCCGACCTAGTCGACAATCTGCACCGCACGGCGGGCTTCGTGCCCGGCGACGTCGAGCTCGGCATTCTCGCCATCGGCTTCATCGCCATGATGTACGGCCTGGCGCTGGTGTCGGGCCTGATCATCCTGCTGCCCAGCCTGGTCAAGGACGTGTTCGCCCTGCGCCTGGGCAAGAACCTGAAGCTGATGTGGAAGGACGCCCACAACGCCGTCGGTTTCTTCAGCCTGCCTTTCCACCTCGTCATTGCATTGACCACGGTGGTGTTCGCATTTCATGACCAGATCTACGATACCCAGGACGTCTTCATCTATGAAGGCGCGATGATGGATCAATGGACTCTGCCCCCTCCGCGGGTGGCCGCGCCCGACACGGCGGCGGCATCCACCCCCGGCGGCGCCGCGCCGGGCGCACAATCCGCCGCGCTGGCTTCGCCGGCAAGAATGCTGGCCGACCTGCGCGAGCTGTCCCCGGGCTTCGAGCCGCATTACATGCATTACCGCAATCTGCAGGGCGAACGCCCCACTGTGTGGGTCCATGGGGTCGACCCCGATTACATGATGCGCTATGACGCCTTCGCCATCATGCAGCCCTACACGGGCGAGATCGTCAACGCCAGCTATCTGCCCGGCCATACCGATGGCTGGACCAGTTGGCTCACCGTCTTCTTTGCCCTGCACTTTGCCACCTTTGGCGGCGCGGCCGTGCAATGGATCTACTTTCTGCTCGCCATCAGCGGGGCCTTCCTGTTCTATTCGGGCAATCTGCTCTGGATAGAGTCGCGCCGGCGCCGCGCGCAGAATGCGGGCCTGCCGGAGCAGAAGACCTCGGTGCGGGTCATGTCGGCGCTGACCGTAGGCGTCTGCCTGGGCTGCATCGCGGGCGTCTCGACCAGCCTGGCGGCGGGCAAATGGCTGCACGGACACGTCGCCAGCCTGAACACCTGGCACGTCATCGTGTACTACGCCGTGTTCTTCCTGAGCATTGCCTGGGCCTTCGCGCGTGGCGCCTCGCGCGGCGCTGTCGAATTGCTATGGCTTGGCGCCGCGGCAACGGCCGCCATTCCCCTGACCAGCCTGCTCGGATGGCTCGCGCCCGCCTCGGGGCTGTGGGCCAATACATCGCCGGCGGCCACGGCGGTGGACATCGGCGCCCTCGCGGGCGCGGCATGCCTGGCATGCATGGCCCGCGCAACCCGCCGGCGCCAGAAGCACGGCCAGCCCGACAGCGTCTGGGCGCTGGCACGGGCGTGACGGGCCTTCGAAGCAGCGCGCCTTGACGTCCGGAGCCGGAGGGCCGCTCACCGCCCGATGCTCTTCCAGCGTCAATAGGCCCGGAGCCGATGAAACCTAGAATCGATCCGGCCTGGCGACATCTTGAGCGCAGCCTGGCAAGCCGCTCTCGTATGCGGACGGATTGAGCAGCGCGACTAGGCCGCAGCCCAGCGAGCCCTGCCAATGCAGGTAATCGTGCCCGGTATCGTGCTCCACCTGGGTCACCGCATACCCCTTGGCGCGCAGCACGTCGCCCAGGTGGCGGCTGGTTTCGAGTATGCCGTCGCGCCCGCCGCGGCTGGCCTCATAGCGGCCGGCATCCAGATAGAAGCGCAGCTTCCTGGCCGGCTCCTTGGCATACTGGCGCATCATCCAGCCGGGGACATCGCCGTCCGGCGACCACCAGTACGAGCCCGACAGGCTCAACACATTGCCGAAACGATGCGGGCTGCGCAGGCCCGCATAGGCGGATGCCAGCCCGCCGTAGCTGGAGCCCGCTATCACTGTGCGCGCAGGCGGCTGCGCAAGGCCCTGCCTCTCGACCCAGGGCATCAATTCTTCGTCCAGGAAACGGGCGAACGGCTCGTTCGGCGGCAGTTCGCGCCCCCGCGCCTCGGGGCCGGCATTGCCGATGAGCACCACGGCGGTGGACGGTATCAGGCCTTCCGCCATCAGGTTGTCGACGATCACCGGCGTCGGCACCTGCTCGACATAGGCGTGGGCGTCGAACAGCACCAGCAGCGCTTCGGGCGCCGCGGGCCGGTAGACCCATATGTCGCGCCGGTTGCCCAGCACGGCGCTGTCGAATTCATGCCGGGCGAGCGTACCCGACGCCCGTTCCGCCCTGCGCCCCACCCATGGCTGGGGCGGCGCATCGGGCAGCGTCAACACCGACGACCCCTGGTACACATCGATGCGCGTGTCCTCCGTATCGGGAAAGACATGGGGGTTCAAGGGATCGCGCTGCGCGGTCGCCAGGATGACGCGCCGCTGGTCCATGGGGCTGCCTTGCACGCGCGGCACATCAGGCGCAATGCGGTAGCTGAGACGCGCGGTGTCGGGCATGCGAAACGTGGCCCACCAGACATCGCTGTCGCCCAGTCGCCGCATGGGGTCGTGATTGCCCGAGGGACTGCCGAAGAGGCGCACATTGTCGCCCTCCCCCCGCCATAGGAAAGTAACGAGCGATTCGCCGTCCGGCAAGGGCTCCACCAGAGGGGTGCCGGCACGCGCCCTTTCCGTCCAGAATGCGTCGGTGCCTGCGCCGGCCGCCAGGGCCTGCTGCAGCGAGCGCAATCCGGGGCTTTCGAGTTTGGACGCTTCGCCGCCGGGCTCGGCCCGAGGCGCCAACGTTCTGACCAGATGCAGCTCGAACGTGCCGGGAGCGCCGCCCACTTGCCGCACCGCAAGACGCCGCGGCGCTTTCGATGCAACCCACATCCATTCCTGCGCGGCGGTGTCGGCGCGGCCCAGGCGGCGCACATGTGCGCCGCCTTCGTCCTGCAGGTCGAGCACGGCATTGCGGCCATGGAATTCGCCCTGGACGACGTAGCCCGCCGGCACGTCCAGGCTGAACACATGAGCGCCGGCCATGGGCACCCGGCCCTGCACACTGCGTCCGACCTCCAAGGCCGGCGGGGCACCGGCGCCGGCGGCCCAGACCCACAGACTCAGCGCCACGCCCAGGGCCAGTTTCGGGGCGCGGCGCCACGGCAGCATCGCCATCAGAACTGGAAGGTAGCCGCCAGGCGGATCGTGCGCGGCGAAGCCGGCATCAAGTAGCCGCTGGTGAACAGGCCGGACCAATACTGGCGGTCGGTGACGTTCTCGACATACAGATTGAAGGTGACCGGAGTGCCCGCGACCTTGGTGGCATAGCGCGCGTTCAGGTCGAAGCGGTGCCAGTCGGGCAGCTCCAGCGTATTGCCCGTATCGGCCCATTGCTTGCCGGTATAGACGACGCGTCCGCCCACGCTCAGGCCGGTGACCGGGGTTTCCCAATCGAGCCCGAGGTTGGCGGTCCATTTGGGCGCGGCAAAAGTCCGCAGGCCCGTGTCGCGCTGGCGCGCATCCAGGTAGGAAATGCCGCCCAGCACGCTCAGCGAAGGCGTAATCTTGCCGAACATGCTCCATTCCACGCCGCGCAGGCGCTGCTTGCCGCCCTCGACCATCATGCGTCCGCCGTCGACGTCTTCGTCTATCACCGTGGGCCGATCGATCTGGAAAGCGCTGACCGAGTGCGTAAAGCCGCCCAGGCGCTGCTTGACGCCCACCTCCGCCTGTTTGGTTTGCAAGGGCTTGAATGTCTGTCCGGCGTTCACATACTGTCCGTTGTCCGGCACGGTTTCGCCGGGCGAGAGGCCTTCCATATAGTTGGCGAACAGCGAGGTGTTTTCTCCCCAGGGCTTGACGACCACGCCCACCGAAGGCGACAGCCGCGACTCGTCGTAGTCGGCCAGCTTCTGCCTGACGCGCTGCAGGCGCGCGCCCAAGGTGAGCAGCACCCGGCCTTCGGCGATGTCCAGCGTGTCGGCCAGGGCGAACGATGTCATGACGTTGTCGACCGAATAGTCGGGCACGCCCGGATCGTCCGGGAACATCGGCGGGGCGACCGGGTTGTAGATGTTCTGCGGCCAGCCTTCGTTGGGGTTGTTGGCCGTGCCCTCTTTGTAGTTCAGCCACGACGCCGACGCCACTACATTGTGCACCACGCCGCCCGTGTTGAAGCGCCCTTTCAGGCCGGTTTCGGCCGTGCGGCCGCGCGTGACCGTATTGACGTTGTAGACATAGCCGGCCGCCGTTCCATCCGGGTCGGTGACGATGACGCGGGTGCCGAACATCAGTCCCTTGCCGGAACTGTTGGCCGCCCCCACCGCCGCATAGGCGCTGAGATTGTCATTGAGCTTCAGGTCGCCGCGCAGCGCAAAGCCGTTGTCTTCATACGTGCCGTGCGTGCCCTTGAACATATTGCTGTCGGCGTCCGGCACGTCGACCAGCTCGCCCAGGCCCACGACTGCGCGGCGCGTGGCGACGAGTCCGTACATGCCCTGGCTGCCGTTCTCGATCTTCTCGCGCGAGGTGTATGCGTCCAGCGCCAGGCCCCAATTGTCGCCCTGGTAATCCAGCGCCAGCGCGCCCAGGCGCCGCCCTTTCTTCTGATCGGCGACGCCGGTGTCGCCCGAGCCGTACGCGCCATTGAAGCGCAGGCCCAGCCGCTGGTCGTCTCCAAAGCGGCGCCCCACGTCGGCATGCCCCTGGAAATAGCTGTCCGAGGAATAAGATGTGGTGAAATTCGTAATGGGCTCTGCCGTGGCGCGCTTGGTCACCACATTGACGGTGCCGCCGAGATTGTCCACCGGCGCCATGCCGCTCAACAGGCCGCTGGGGCCGCGCAGCACTTCGACGCGCTCGAGAAATTCGGTGGGAATGTGCCCCTTGGGCGCAATGCCGTACAGACCGTTGAGCGCTACCGAAGGGCCGCTTACGTCCAGCCCGCGTATCGTGAAGTGCTCGAGCATGTGGCCGCTGTTGGTGGTGAATCGCACCGAGGGGTCGTTCTGCAATACATCGGCCAGCGTGCGGGCCTGCTTCTCCTGGATGACCTGCGAAGTGTACGAGTTGATCGTGACGGGGGCATCGAGCACGTCGACATTGCCCAGCATGCCTAGCCGGCCGCCCGTTGCAGCCTGGCCGCCGGGCGCCGCGGGCGGCAGGAAATCCTCACCATCGCCCTGGACGGTGATGGAAGGAAGCGTCTGCGTCGACTGTGCGTGGGCGCCGCCGAGGGCGCCCAGCACGGCCAGCACAATAGCAAAGCCGACCGAAGCGTTGAAGGCGCACGGGGGTTGTTTGAGCATGATTGAAATCCGGTTGAGTTTTTTGGAAAGCTTTTTTGAAGCGTATGAGCGAATGTGAGTCGTGTGGCTTGGACCGCCAGTTCTAATTTAGGAATCACAACGATAATTATTATCATTAATAGAAACCTCTGCAAGGCGGACGTAGCAGCCATACAACGATATTGCGTCGGTCATAGCCGGCATTGCATCCGAACGAGAAGCTTGGAGTTATCATTCCGAGGCGGGGACGACCCCGCCTTCAGAGCCATTCGGGACGGCCCGGCTTCCTCAAGGAGAACCGCATGGCTTGGATTTCACTTACCCTGGCCGGCTTGCTGGAGGTCGTCTGGGCCTTCTACATGAAGCAGTCGCACGGCTTCACCAGGCTGACTCCCTCCATCATCACGCTTGTCGCCATGTTCGCCAGCTTCGGACTACTGTCGTTTTCGATGCGCAGCCTGCCGCTCGGAACCGCCTACACCATCTGGACCGGCATCGGCGCCGTAGGCGCCTTCGTGGTGGGCCTGATGGTGCTGGGCGAACCCGCGAACCTGCTGCGTATCGTCGCGGCCGGCCTGATCGTGAGCGGCTTGATCCTCATGAAAATGGCATCGTAAAGCCGGGCCTGCGCAAACACACGCTTTCATAGGTTTTTAACGGAAAGGACACGTCCCGGGCGCACGTGTCCTTTTCCCTTTATGCTCCTATAAATTTCGTTTGTGATATATTTCTTTCGTTTGTGTTGATATGTGTCAAAGAACGTGTCTTCCTTAGCTCGCCGAATCCAGGGCCACTACTACGGGGTCGAAGCAGATCGATCCACCATTCTCCAGTTCAAGCAACTCGTCGGCGACTTCGATACGCTCGGCAATGTGGTTTATTGCCTTGCGTCCATGACGGTGCTTGTCGGAGCCGCCCTGCTGACCATTGCCGCAGGCCTTCACGAGGCCGCAACGATACTCCTAGTCATCGCATTGGGCATAAGCACCATCGCCCTGCGCATCAAGATATTCAATCGCTATGCTTTTTCGGTCCAGCGCATCAGCGTTTCACCGCAGGGCGACCTCGAATGGCCCGGCGGCTGGATGGCGCATGAAGCGATCGCGGGGGTCGAGGCGCACTGCACAGGCCCTCAGGCCCGCGGATACAGAGTCGTCTGCTTGGACCGCTCCGGCGAGAGCCGCGATCTGGGCACAGGCCTGACCCGGGCCGGAGCCGAAGCAATATGCCGCGACCTTCGCACAGCCCTGCAAAATTCGACACTCGACGCTCGTTCGAGGGCTCACGAACCTTCCCTCAAGACCGTCCTAGCCGGAAGCCACGCATGAGCGACAAGACTCCTCGCCGCGATACAGCGTACAGCGACGAAATAGATCTGTTCGAACTGGCCCAGGCGATATGGAAGGGCCGCTATGTGCTGCTGGCCTTCTGCCTGGCCGGGTTTATGCTTGCCGCGCTTTATGCGTTCACGGCTAAAGAGCAATGGACTTCGGTCGCCTACGTCAGCAAGCCGCGCCTGGAGCAGATCGGCGCTTATCTCGAGCAGCGCCGCGCCATGGCCCGCGTCGACGGCAACAAGCCCGTCGATACCGCGGCCCTTACCGACACTTTATTCAGCGGTTTCATTTCGCAGGCCGCCGCCATGAAGACCCGGCTGGAATACCTGGCCGGCACAGACTACTTCAAGCAGCAGCTCAAAGACAGCAAAGACCCCAGCGCCGAGCGCATGCTGCTTCTCGACCTTGCCGGGCTGCTGCAGATCAAGTCGTTCGACAAGAACCAGATCGCCCCCTACTATGAATTTTCGTTCAGCGCCGATACGCCCGAACAAGCCCAGGAAATGCTGACGGGCTACCTGTTGTGGGTCAACGATCTGTCTTTCCGGCTGGTCGACGAAGACTTCAACAACCATCTGGACGCGCAGATTCTTTCTCGCCAGACCGAGTTGGCCAACATCGACTTCCAGCTGCGGGCCGAGCGGCAGAATCGCATCGAGAACATCGAGAACGCACTGCACACGGCCAAGCTGGCCGATGTCACCGACTACATCGTGGCGCGGCAGACTGAAGGCGCCACGGTCATCGAACTGAGCGACAGCAAGCGGCTGTTCATGCTCGGGCAAAAATACCTGAACGCCGAACTCGACACCGCCCGCGAAGCGCCCATCATCTATCCTCCCCGATACTACGAGATGCAGCGCGAGCTGGCGCAACTCGAACCGCTTCGAAAATACGAGGTCAAGACGCTTTCGTATTCGTACCAACTCGCACCGACACTGCCCGTCAAGCGCGACAAGCCCAAGCGCGTACTGATCGTCGTCCTGGGCGCCATGGTGGGCGGCTTGTTGGGCTGCTTCTGGGTGTTGGCCGCAGCGGCCTTGCGCCGCAAGCAACACCCGCCCGTTCCGCTCGGCGCGCTGCAGGCGGGCTGAAGCACACCCCACTGGCCCACGCGAAGTAGAATAAGGGTTTTCCCTTATTCTGCTTTCCTGTGAGCATGCACTCCTCCACCCGCCCCGCCCGCAAGTCCTCGCCCGGCTGGGTGATCTTCGCCCTGGCCATCGGCGCCTTCGCCATCGGCACGACGGAATTCGCCACCATGAGCCTGCTGCCCTATTTCGCCCGGGATCTGGGCGTGGATGCGCCTACGGCCGGACACGCGATCAGCGCCTATGCCCTGGGCGTCGTGGTGGGCGCGCCCGCTCTCACGGTATTGGGCGCGCGCGTGGCAAGGCGCACGCTGCTAGTGTGGCTGATGGGCGCGTTCGCCGTATTCAACGCCCTCTGTGCCTGGGCGCCCAGTTTCGAATCGCTGCTGGTGCTGCGCTTTCTCAGCGGCCTGCCTCATGGCGCCTATTTCGGCGTCGCCGCCCTGATGGCGGTATCGCTCGTGCCGTTGAAGAAGCGCAACCAGGCTGTCGGACGCATGTTTCTGGGTCTGACCATTGCCACCATCGTTGGCGTCCCCATGGCCAACTGGCTCGGACAGGCGGCCGGATGGCGCTGGGGCTTCGTGCTGGTCGCGGCGGCGGGGCTGCTGACGGCCGTGATGGTGGCCCTGCTGGCGCCGCTCACCCCCGCAAGCTCGGGAGCCAGCCCACTGCGCGAACTGGATGCGCTCAAGCGCGGGCAGGTCTGGCTCACACTGGCCGTGGGCGCCGTGGGCTTTGGCGGCATGTTCGCCGTCTATACCTACCTGGCCGACATCCTGGTCGAGGTGACCGAGGTCTCGCCGGCGACCGTACCGCTCGTGCTGGGCCTTTTCGGCGTGGGCATGACGGTGGGCAGCCTGGTCGTGCCCCGTTTCGCCGACCGGGCCCAACTGCCCACCGCCATGGGCCTGCTGGTGTGGAGCGCCATCGCCACGGGCCTTTTCACCTTTACCGCCTACAACGTCTGGACGATTTCCCTCACCGTCTTTCTCATCGGCATCGGCGGCTCGCTGGGCACCGTGCTGCAGACCCGTCTCATGGACGTCGCCCGAAACGCCCAGGGCCTGGCCGCCGCGCTGAACCACTCCGCCTTCAACCTGGCGAACGCCCTGGGACCTTTCCTGGGCGGGCTGGCGATCTCCCACGGACTGGGCTGGACCTCGACCGGCTGGGTGGGTTCCCTGCTGGCGCTCGGAGGCCTGGCCTTGCTGATGGTGTCGGTACGCATCGAGCGGCAGGCCGCCGCTTCCACGCCGGCGTCCGGCCGGACCCGATGAGCGGATATGGCTGATACTGATGGGCGAGAGCCTGTTTCGGACGGACGTCACGACCCGGTTGAATCGAGGAGCGGGATACCTGATTCACCGAAATACGGGCCGCTATTGGTCAGCGGAGGCTTGGTCATCCGCTGCTCGTCATCTTCCCCGCGCCGGCCTTGTAGCTGCCGATGCGGACGAGCTTGCTATGAAATCATCCGGCACACATGCAGTCAAATGTATCGGCTTGAGGGAAAAGAATTGAGTTAGCATCGTCTTGCAGCACCCGCTATCGCGGGCTATGACCGCAGCCCTGTCTTTCCTCATACCCAAGCTCAATGCGAATCTTCTCGCCCCTTTACGCATACGCGATGAATTGGTCGCGGCATCCCAAAGCACCCTGGTATCTGGTAACGCTCAGTTTTTCCGAGTCGGTGTTCTTTCCCGTTCCGCCCGACGTCATGCTGGCCCCCATGTGCATGGCCGATCCCAAGCGTGCGTGGCGCCTGGCCCTGCTCACCACGCTCGCTTCCGTGATCGGCGGATTCTTTGGCTACCTGATCGGGTACTTCGCTATCGACGCGATCCTGCCCTGGCTGCGGACGACCAGCTATTTCCCCGCTTACGGGACAGCCGTCCAATGGTTCAAAGACTACGGTTTCTGGGCCATATTCGTTGCCGGCTTCTCGCCTATTCCCTACAAAGTGTTCACCATTGCCGGCGGCGCGATGGCGATGACACTGGGCCCCTTCATGCTGGCTTCGCTCATCGGAAGAGGGATGCGTTTTTTCTTGGTCGCCGGTCTGCTTGCCTGGGGCGGACCCCGCATGGAGGCCCTGCTTCATCGATATGTCGACCGGATAGGCTGGACCATGGTGGCGCTTGTGGCCGCCGTGGCTGCATGGTCGGCCCTGAACTGAAGCATGCGGCGCAGGCCTGTCCGCAATCAACATGAAACGGAGCGCTTATGAAACCACGGCTTAGCGTCATTACCCTCGGGGTCGACGACCTTGAACGTTCGCTCAAGTTCTACCGCGATGGGCTGCGCCTGCCCACGGAAGGAATAATCGGCGCACAGTTCGAGCATGGCGCCGTCGCGTTCTTTGATCTGCAGGCGGGCCTGAAATTGGCCCTCTGGCCGCGAGAAAGCCTTTCAAACGATTCAGGCATCCCGTTGGCAAGCCCCAGCGCCACCGAGTTCACGCTCGGGCATAATGTTTCCTCCAAAGCCGAAGTGGACGAGACGATGGCCCAGGCAGAAGCCGCCGGAGCGGTCATCGTCAAGCCGGCGCAAGACACTTTTGGGGCGGCTATGCCGGCTATTTCCAGGACCCCGACGGCCACCTATGGGAAGTCGTCTGGAATCCTGAGTTGCTGCCCTCGGATTGAAAGGACTGGCCTGGTCCAGTCATGACGACGTGACTATGACATAAGGACCGCCCTGGAACTGAATAAGCCTGGACTGCATCGTACGAAGAAAACGTACGGTGGATTTATCGTACTCTTTGATCAGCCTGTCGGCCTCTCTTACGAGGTCACCATACGCCTGCATGTTGTCGATGAAACTCGACATGCCCTCTTTCGACATCGCAAAATCATTGGCGGACCGGGTCACCGCCGCCATACGCAGACGGCATTCCGCCAATCGGGCCAGTTTTTCTATATCGAGGCTGTCGCTTGCACCATATGACGAGCAAGGGTCCAAAGAGCCCAAGTCGGCCGCAGCAGGATCAAGGTCTATTTCGTCGACATGGATCAACTCGTCGGCGAGGTCCTTGCCGAAGTAGCGGACCAGCTGAAAATGGTGCGCAATGAGCTGCTGGCGCCAGCGCCGATGAAAGCCCATGAACTCGCGCCATGGACCACTGTTTATTTCTTCCCATGTTTTCCCATGGGAATCGCGTGAAAGCTTGACCAGGGCATTGTAGCCATCGCTCAATAAATGACTTGTTTCCTGCGCCGTATTCTGCGCGCCGTCCAGCAGCCGGACTTTCTCGAATTGCCGGCTCTGTTCGTTCAACTGCCACGCAATGCCCACCAGGGAAATCAGCGCCGTGAGCCCTGCTGCGACCACAGAAGGCCACCATGATGTATATGCCTTGCACTCCCTTCCTTCGCTCCTCCTTTTCTGAAGCGGGGTACACCTGACCCTGTGACGCCTGAATCGCATGCAACATCTCCCATATGAACGGGCATACTTTTTAACATTCAAGACAGGCGGGCGGGAACGCTCCGGACGGACCTCATCGCAAGAAGGAACGCAACGGAGCCGCCCCCAGCGTATGAGCACCACTTAATCGATACAAATCTGCCTACAATTCAACTTTCCGGGCTCGGCGTACAAAAGGATAGCCATGCGACTCGCAAAACCCACGATCGGACTCGCCCTGGGCAGCGGATCGGCGCGAGGCTGGTCGCACATCGGCATCATCCGGGTGCTCGAAGAGGCCGGCATCGTGCCCGACATCGTTTGCGGCACGTCGATCGGCGCCTTGGTGGGGGCCGCCTATGCGGACGATCAGCTCGCCCGCCTCGAGCAGTGGGTCCGCGGCCTGACATGGCAGAACGTCATGGGGCTGCTGGACTTCACCATCAACGGCGGCCTCATCCACGGCGAAAAGCTCTTCACCTTTCTTCGCTCTCATGTGGGCGACAAGGACATCGCTGCCTTGCCCAAAGCCTTCGCTGCGGTGGCCACCGAGCTCGTCACCGGCCGCGAAGTCTGGCTGCGCGAAGGCTCGGTGATCGACGCCGTACGCGCCTCGGCAGCCCTGCCGGGCCTGTTCAAGCCATCGCAACTCAATGACCGCCTGCTGGTCGACGGCGCCCTGGTCAACCCCGTGCCGGTCTCTTTGTGCCGCGCCATGGGGGCCGACCTTGTCATTGCCGTGGATTTGAATTCGGACCTCATCGGACGCCACTTCGACCTGAGCGACGCACCCGAAGAACCTGAACCCGAGGCGCCGAGCACCTTTGCAACGGTGCTGGATAAACTGCCCTTGAAGCTGGGCCGCCTGAAAAGCGGCCCCTCCGCCTCGACCGCCATGCCGTCCATTTTCGACGTGCTGAGCATCAGCCTGAACATCATGCAGGTGCGCATCACCCGCAGCCGCCTGGCGGGCGAGCCGGCCGACGTCCTGATCCGCCCGCGCCTGGCCAACTTTGCCCTCATGGACTATCACCGCGCTGCCCATGCCATCGAAGAAGGCGAGCGCGCGGCGCACCATGCGCTGCATGAAATCAATGATCTTCTTGGCCGGCGCTGACGCCAACTGCTTGCCGAAGCCGCCTCTTGCCTCTCGGATGCGGACCTTGGCCGACTCCGCCGCGCGCCTGCTGTTTCGATCCCGTAACACTTGGCGGGCGAAGAATCGTCTAACATGAAAAACGCCTCTTGCAGGCGTTCAAGCAGTGTGCCCGTCCTCTGGCGCGCAGGCTCCGGAAACTGGCCGGGCAATCCCCCCAGAAAGGAGTCATCATGAGAACCAGCAAAACGCTTTTCCTGCTGCTCCTGGGCACCGCGCTGTCCGGTCCAGCCCTGGCCGACCCGCCCAAGACCCAGAACGGCCACTTCATCGATTCCAACGGCGCCACCCTCTATACCTACGACAAGGATACGGGCGGCAAAAGCGCCTGCACCGACAAATGCGCCCAGAACTGGCCGCCCGCCCTTGCCGGGCGGGACGACACAGCCAGCGGCGACTGGACCTTCGTGGAAAGCCATGACGGCAAGCGGCAATGGGCCTACAAGGGCAAGCCTTTGTACCTCTTCGCCAAAGACGCGAAACCCGGCGACACCACCGGAGATGGCGCCGGAGGCGTATGGCATCTTGCCAAGCCCTAAAAAAGCGTCAACTGAGGCTGCTCTTTTGGCGGCCGGGAAAAAAGGGTCGTGTCCAAAGGGTGTCGGGTCTGATTCAGCCCGGCTTTGAGACACGCCCTTTTAAACCTCTGCTCGAGCAGCTCGGCAAATACCCCGGTGCCCTTCATCCGGGTTCCGTAACCGGAATCGTATATCTTGCCGTTGCGCATCTGCCTGACCAGGTTCATGACGTGAGCTTCCTTCAGGGGATGGTGCGCCGCCAGCCATTCGCGAAACAGGTCCGCGATTTCCAAGGGCAGCCTCAGCAGGACATACGCCGCACTCTTCGCGCCTGCGTCTTTAGCGCTGAACAGAATTTTTTCCATGTCATGGTCGGTCAAGGCGGGAATGACGGGCG
>Ga0180220_1000646_pt1 | contig 34117 bp, 36 predicted proteins | sample eDN5th37CBELigBY_FD_151335 | JGI IMG/M metagenome (GOLD analysis project Ga0180220, IMG submission 151335) | Enriched backyard soil microbial communities from Emeryville, California, USA - eDNA 5th pass 37_C BE-Lig BY (version 2) (version 2) | ecosystem: Environmental > Terrestrial > Soil >... | reverse complement strand
ATCGCTTGCCGCCGGACGGGCGCCCATCAGGCGCGGACGGCGACGATCGCGTCGATCTCGACCGATGCGTCGAGCGGAAGCGAGGGCACGCCGACAGCGCTGCGGGCATGGCGGCCGGCCTCGCCGAAGATGCGCACCATCAGCTCGGAGGCGCCGTTGGCGACCTTGGGCTGATCGGTGAAATCGGGCGTGCTGGCAACGAAGGCACCGAGCTTGACGATGCGCTCCACCCGGTCGAGATCGCCCAGCGCCGCCTTCATCTGCGCCACCAGCATGAGTGCGCAGCGCTCGGCCGCCTGCGCGCCCCAATCCAGATCCCGCGTGTCGCCCAGCTTGCCGGTCATCAGGGTCCCCTCCGCCCTGAAGGGGAGTTGGCCGGAGATGTGCAGCAGGCCGCCGGCAAGAACGGTGGGCACATAGGCGGCGACGGGCGCGGCAGCGACGGGGAGGGCAATGCCCTGCGCGGCGAGATGGTCTTCGATGCGGCTCATGGGGAACGCCATGAGCATGGCGGGCGGCCCTGGGTCAAGGGCGGACTGGTGCGCTGCTCTCTGGCGCATTTACGCAACACCGCGCTCGCCGGGGCACGTTGTGCGCTTGAAAGCGCTGGCCCGGCCGGCGCGAAGGCCATAGGAACGGGGGAAAATCAGCCGGGAGGGAAACCCATCATGAACCATCGCGCACGCGGATTGCGTCTCGTCACGGCGGCCTGCGCCATTGCCGCCGCCACTTTCTGCCTGGCCGGCAGCCCCGCCGCCTTTGCCCAGGAACGCCCCGCCGATCTCACCGCGCTGCCGCCGGTGCCGACCGACTACACGCCCGGCAAGACGCCTTGGGGTGATTATGATTTCCGTGGCACCTGGCCGATCGAATATATCAACAACGCCCGCATTCTCTTCCAGCGGCCCAAATCCTACGGCAACCGCGTGTGGCTGAACGATGCGGAGTTCGCCAAGCGCGTGGAGGCGGCCGAGAAGTCGGATGGTGCGTTCAATCCGGAGGGCGGCCTCAATGCCGGCGGCACGCAGGGTCTGGCGGATTGGATCAAGTCGTCGTCCTTCGGCAAGCGCACCTCGATGCTGGTGAGCCCGGCCGACGGCCAGCTCCCGCCGCTCACGCCGCATGGCGAGGCGCTCTACAAGGCCGGCCGCTCCGGCTGGGTGCCGCAGCAGCATTTCGACTGGGTCGACGATTTCGACAGCTGGGACCGCTGCATCTCGCGTGGTTTCCCCGCTTCCATGTATCCGTTCCGCTATAATAACGGTATCCGCATCTACCAGTCGCCCGGCTATGTGGTGATCGCGCTGGAGATGCTGGGCACGCGCGTCATCCCCATTGGCGATACGCCGCAATGGCCGAGCAATGTCGAGGCGTGGATGGGGCAGAGCCGCGGCCATTGGGAGGGCAAGACGCTGGTCATCGAGACGACCAACATCAAGTCTGGCGACAGCGCCACGCATGACCCCTACAAGCGCTCCGCTTCGCCGGTGAACATGGCGACGCAGAATGTGCCGCCCTTCAACACCATCCCCATGAGCAAGCAGGCGAAGGTGGTGGAGCGCATCACCATGACCGGGCCCAACAGCATCGTTCACGAGCTGACCTACAGCGATCCGGAAGTGTACACTGCGCCCTGGACCACGCGCATCGAATGGGCGCGCGACGATGATTATCAGTTCTTCGAATATGCCTGCCACGAGGGCAATGTGCAGATCCGCAACTACATCACGGCCTCGCGCGCGCATCGCGAGCAGATCGCGGCGGGCACGGCCAAGGCGGACGAGCCGGATACGCGCGACCGCTTCGCCCAGCCGTTCGACCGCGACCCGGCCGCGCCAACCGAATAAGCCATGATCGACCCGGGAGCGCTCTATTGGCGCTCCCGGACGAGACCGGGGAAGGCCGGGTGATGGCGGTTGTGGCGTGAGACGTGCACCGGGTTAGGTGTGACCATGGCGATTGGGCATCGCTGTTGCGCGGTCCAGCCGGTCTCTCTGCCTTGAGACGGAACCTGTCCGTCGTTGTTTCGCTGGAGCGAGCGAAGCCGACGGCAGCGCTGGCTCCTTGCCATCCAGCCATCACTCCACCGGCGCACGGGACGATTCTGTCGCCCCTATGTGCTCCGAACCTACCTTGTACTCCTGCGCAGGCAGGCGCCTAGGGCGGCTAAGCAGTTCGGGGTTTCTGGGCTGCTGCCCGTGCAGGAGTACAAGGCGGCGCTCGGGACGCTGGCGTGCTATCGGGCAAACGCTCCCAGCCAACAGCGCTGATCCAAATTGGGGGTGGCGGACCACGATGCCTTCCACCGCTCCACTCTCGCCCGTCTCAGAAAGCGTTCCTCAATCCCGCGCCATTGCGGCGTCCACGTCGGCCAGTTCATCCAGCCGGCTTTCGATCCAGGCGAGGGCCCCGTCCCAGTCGTCGATGCGGGCATGCGCATCGGTCGCCACCGGCGCGTGGGGCGCGAGTTCGGGCTCGCCGATCAGTTGGAGGCGCCAGGCCTGTTGTGCGTGGTGCGCGACGGAGCTGTGATTATTCTCCAGATCGTCGATGAAAAGCGTAAGCGGCGGCTGGCGCTGCGCCATCAGCCGCGCGACCACGGGGCCTTTGCCGCCGCGATTGCCGATCACCGGCGCATCGAGCCCCACGGCGCGCAATTGCGCGGCGCGGGCGGCGGCTTGCTCCTCGCCGATATTGGTGACGATCACCAGATCGGCCCGCGCGGCGAGGCGGTGCATAGCCTCGACCGCGCCGGCAATGGGGGTCTGGCGATGCATTTCCGTCTCGAAGAAGCCGGAGAGCAGCTCCCAGATCAGCGCGCGCTCCACCGGATCGCCGCTGTCCTTGTGACGTAGCGCTTCCTCGAAGGGTGAGGCGAAATTGAAATCGATGCCGTGCGTCTCGTCCAGCCAGGCGCGGAAGGGCACCACCATATGGAGCAGCACTTCGTCGCAATCGGCGATGATGAGGGGGCGAGTTCGAGCGGAAAGCGAGATCATCACAGCGCCGCGCGCGTCGCGACGATGGCGGCCGGCTCCACATCAAGCGCCTGGGCGCAGGCGATCAGATCCGGCTCATGATCGAGGACGAAGTCGACCAGCGCGCGCAGCGTGGCGGGATCGCCCAGACTGGTGCGCAGCGTCTGCGGATCGAGCCCGGTCAGCGCCAGCATCCGCTCAGCTCGTCCCTGTTCCGAGACGGCCCATCCCACAATGCGCAAGGCAAGCGCAACCGTTTGCTCATCGGGACATATGGGATATGGTCCGTTCATGAGGGGCGGTTCCGCGGGCTTACGCCGATAAAGAGGTCGTCCGGCATGGTCGAGAGGGCACTCGTGAAAAAGCGAGTACTTGTTGTCGAGGATAATGAGCTTAATCTCAAGCTCTTCTGTGACCTTCTTGCGGCCCATGGCTTCGAGACTGACGCGGTGCGCGATGGGCGTGACGCCTATGGCCGTGCCCGTGCCTTCACGCCCGATCTTATCATTACGGACATCCAGCTTCCGCACGTCACCGGCCTTGAACTGATTGCCGAGATGCGCGGCGACGCTGCGCTGGCCAGCGTGCCGATCATGGCCGTGACCGCCTATGCGGGGCTTGGTGATGAGGAGCGCATTCGCGGCGCCGGCGCCAATGCCTATGTGTCCAAGCCGATCAGCGTTGCGCGCTTCATTGGCGTGGTGAACGATCTGCTGGAAGCCGGACCTGTCGGCGATTCGCCGCCCCGCGCCAGTTCGAGCGCCGTGGCGTAACGCCCTGCCTTCGGTAAAGTCTTCTTCTCACGCGGTCATGAGCTGTCGCCGGACCTCGGCGTCATCCGCGCAGCAGCCAGGATGGGATAGAGCCAGCCCAGAGAGGGCCTCTTCGCCGGGCCGGACGGTTGCATGAAAGGGATTCGCGAGCGCACCCCGCTTGCGCCGGAAGGTGATCCGGGTCGAAGCGTGCAATCCATCGCGGAAACCTGTTCTGCGGCATCGGGATGGCTCATCTGCTCCCCTCGCCGTGCGCGCCGAACGCAGTTCGGCCCGCTGCCGCCGCCGACAGCCACAAGGGCGAATCGGCGGAGAAAGCGGGCCGTCACGCAGGGAGAACCTGCGGCGCGACGGGCGGCATAGGCCGCCCCGCGGCTTACTTGATCTTGGCTTCCTTGAACTCGACGTGCTTGCGCGCGACGGGATCATATTTGCGGAAGCTCAGCTTCTCGGTCTGGTTGCGCGGATTCTTCTTGGTGACATAGAAGAAGCCGGTGTCAGCCGAGCTGACCAGTCGAATCTTCACGGTGGCTGGCTTCGCCATGGCCGATCCCTCAAAAATAAAGCGGCGCCCGTGCCTGCCGAAGCAAGGCGCCAAGCGCAGACAAACGGTCGAAAATGGACGGGGCGCGATACACTCCGGCCGGTTCGGCGCGGCCAATGCGGGAATCGGGCTGCTTTGTCAAGGTCAGCAGGGGCAAAAGAGCCGTGGAAAGCGCCTCGTAAACGTGCCGTTAACCGGCCTGCGGCAAGCTTCCCTTGCCGGCCGGATGCCCAATCTCGCGCACCGCGCCGGCGCGGGAGGAGAGCGCATGAAGCATGATCCGATGCTGACGGTCCGCGGCGATCTGCTGGGCCGGATCGAACGGCTCCAGCGTGATTGCGCCGTGCTGTCTCTGGCGCGCCTGTGTGAGCAACTCGACGATATCCGGAGCCTTGCCCGGCGTTATGATCTGCACGCGGTCGAGCGCCTTGCCAGCTTGCTCGGCTCGGTCGTGGCGTTCAATGGCCACCGGCAGGTGGCGCTCACTTATCTGGCGCTCATGCATGATGCGGCGGAAGGCGAGCGGCTGGACCCGGCCGACACGCATGTCTTCCTGGCGGCCGCGGCACTACGGGGTTGCCGGCTGGGCTGAGCGCCCGGCGCTTCCCGCTTGCCCGCCCCTCAATTGGTGGGGATTTCGATCAGCCTGTCCACATCAATCGATTCGTATGGGGTGTCGCCCCGTGCGAGGATGTCGGAACCATTCCGGCGTTCTGGCGATCCATGATCGTATTCGGACAGGAGAAAAAGATGACCGACACAGCGCTCAAGACCCCCACCGACCTCAAGGGTAACGCGACGAAAGCCGTCGCCGAGGCGCTCAATGGACTGCTGGCCGACAGCTTCGCGCTCTTCCTCAAGACCAAGAATTTCCACTGGCACGTCTCAGGCCCGCATTTCCGCGACTATCACCTGCTATTCGACGAGCAGGCGGCGGAGATTTTCGCGACCACCGACGCCATTGCCGAGCGGGTGCGCAAGATCGGCGAGACGACGATCCGCTCCGTCGGCGATGTCGCCCGGCGCCAACGCGTGACCGATAATGACAAGGATTTCGTGAAGCCGGCGGACATGCTTAACGAGTTGCGCGCTGACAATCTCGCGTTCGTCGAGGCCCTGCGCGCCGCCAAGGAACTGGCCGGCGAAGCTGGCGACAATGCGACCGACAGCCTGATCGACGACTGGACCGACGCGGCTGAAAAGCGCGCCTGGTTCCTCTTCGAGGCTGGCCGGAACGCCTGATCTGGCATGAAAGTGGGCCCGCGCGGCGCGGCGGCACTGTGCCGCGCCCTTCCTGCCGCAACGCCGGATTGGAGCCCCGCTCAGCCACGACGGTAGGAGGGAAGCTGCCCGATCCGTCATTCCCGCGAAAGTGGGAAGCTAGAACCCAGCCATGCCAGAGTGCCTGAGACGAACTGACGCTTTCCGCGTTCGCGGGGATTCCGAGTCAGCAATTCGAGCTTTCAACCGAGCGGGCAGCCACTCTCCGACCGGCGGCCGGGCTGACGGGCAAGGCGCCTCCCATCAAAGCCTGAAGGGGGCGGAGGCTAATATGGAGTAATCACCCAGCGGGTGCGCCGCGATGCGGGCGCTTGCCCGGCCTGTCTCCGCCAGATCCACGCTTCGCCTCCTGGTCGTTTGGGGTTTCATCGCCTATTCGGGGGCGCTGACCTCTTGAGAGGCCGCGCGGCGCGGTCTGCATGCGCCGCGATTCGTCGTCGGTCTCGCCCTCGTTGGCGCATCGGATGCGCGGCTGTCGGATCGCCGTTCGCGCCAGCGCTCGCGAGGCCATAGGCGCGGCGCGGAGATGCTGCGCGCAATGGTGACGAGCAGCGACCGAGAGCAAAGAGGCCGCGAGGATGCCGGCCGAGACGAGGCGCGTCATCACCGAGCGCGGGAGCGCGAGCGCCGTTCACTGGCGGTGCACAGCTACGAGCAGCGGTACGACGACACCGCGAACGGGCCGCGTGAGCAGGGCGTGCTCTCGCTCCACCTCACGCTATCCAGAACTAAGCTCTCGCCACTCGCATTGTGCCAAGCAGCCCGCACATCAAAAGGGCCCGGACATCGCTGCCCGGGCCCCTCTATGCATTCGACGACGTGACTGGCGTCAGTCGTGCTTGGGCTGGAGGTTCACGGCGGCATATTTGCCGCGGCGGTCCACTTCCAGCTCGAAGTCGAGGCGGTCGCCCTCGTTGATCGTGGGCAGGCCGGCGCGCTCGACGGCGCTGATGTGCACGAAGGCGTCGGGCTGGCCGTCGTCGCGCTGGATGAAGCCGAAGCCCTTCATGGCGTTGAAGAACTTGACCGTGCCGCTTGCCTTTTCGCCGGTGAGCTGGCGCATCGGGCCGCGCTCCCCGCCGGGACCGCCAGGACCGCGCGCGGGCACTGCGTCACGCTCGGGCACCGGCAAGGGTTCGCCATCAATCACCAGCTCGGTCGCGGAGACCTTGCCGCCGCGATCGACCAGCGTGAACTTGAGCGGCTGGCCTTCTGCCAGGCCCGTAAGACCGGCCTGCTCGACCGCGCTGATGTGCACGAACACATCCTCGCCGCCGTCATCGCGCACGATGAAGCCGAAGCCCTTCTGGCCGTTGAAGAATTTGACGACACCGGAGCCTTCGCCAATGACCTGGGCCGGCATGCCGCCGCGTCCGCCGCCGCCGCCACGGAAGCCGCCACCGCCGCCTCCGCCGAAGCCGCCGCGATCACCGCCGCCGAAGCCGCCACGGCCACCGCCGCCGCCGAAACCGCCCCTGTCCTGATATCCGCCGCCGAAACCGCCGCGGTCACCACCACGCGGCGCTCCGAAACCGCCGCCGAAATCGGGATAGCTTTCAAAACCTTCTTCGCCGAAGCCGTCCCGCTTATCCCTACCGCGCCCACGGCGCCCTCTGTCAAAACTCATGCCCTGTTAGTCACTTTCGCTCGCCCATCTACCATCCTCACCTATGCTGGACGAAATGCACAGGGACTCGGCCGCTCCGTACAAATCGGCCAAGATTCGCTATAACGCTATTTGTGGCGAAGAGCGAATGATTTTGGCATATCCGCAGGCGAAGTGCGTTTATTTGTTTTTTGGGGAACGAATTCTCCCGTTGCGCTCTATACCGCGCGCCTTCTCGCGGCCATGCGGACAGGTGGTTCCACCGGCGGTTCAGGGGAGGTTTCCCTACGCGCCGCATGCGGCTAAGGGAGCGGGCATGACAGTCTATTTCCATGAGGAAGATCTGCCCGTCGGCGTACTCGCCGAGGGCCCGATCGCCATTGATACCGAGACCATGGGCCTGATCACGCCGCGGGACCGGCTGTGCGTGGTGCAGCTTTCCGACGGGCAGGGCGATGAGCATCTGGTGCGCTTCTCACCCGGCAGCCGGTATGACGCGCCCAACCTGAAGGCGGTGCTGGCCGATCCTGCGCGGCTCAAGCTCTATCATTTCGCGCGCTTCGATATTGCCGCAATCCAGCATTATCTCGGCGTTCTGGCGGCCCCGGTCTATTGCACCAAGACCGCCTCGCGGCTGGTGCGCACCTATACGGATCGGCATGGCCTCAAGGAGCTGGTGCGCGAGTTGCTGGGTCAGGAGATCAGCAAGCAGCAGCAAAGCTCGGACTGGGGCGGGCCCGTGCTCTCCGAGGCGCAGCGGGACTATGCCGCTTCGGATGTGCGATATCTGCACCAGCTCAAGGCTGAGCTGGATCGGCGGCTGGCGCGTGAAGGGCGCACCGCGCTGGCGCAGGCCTGCTTCGACTTCCTCCCCCACCGCGCGCTGCTGGATCTGGCGGGCTGGCCGGAGGTCGACATCTTCGCGCATGTCTGAACGGCCGCCCGGTCCCGGGGGTGATCCCGGCTCCAGCGTCCTGGACGATACCCCCGTGGACGACATGGCAATGTCCGCCGAGGCGACTGTCCAGCGCACGATCGCCCGGCGCTGGGCGTTGCCGGGGAGCGGTCATGATCGCCTGCTCGTGCGGCTCAAGCGCATCCTTCCGGTGCTCACGGGCGTTCTGGCGGTGGGTCTTGCACTGGCGCCCCTCACGCACCGGAGCGAGGTGAGCTTCGTGCTCGACAAGAAGAAGGTGGCCATGGCGGGCGAGCGGCTCAAGGTGAGCGAGGCGCTGTATCGCGGCGAGGATTCGCGCGGGCGCGCGTTCTCGCTGCGCGCCGGCTCGGCCGTGCAGCAAAGCTCGCGCGATCCCGTGGTGCAGTTGCGTAACCTGGAGGCGCGGCTCCAGACGGACCAGGGCGGCGCGCTCGTCACTGCGCAGAAGGGCGCCTACGACATGGAGAAGGAGCAGGTGACGGTGGAGGGCCCGATTCGCTTCGAAAGCGCCAATGGCTACCGGCTGGTGACGCGCGACGTGGACATTCGGCTCGACAATCGCACGCTGTACAGCCGGGGCGCGGTGGAAGGGCGCATGCCCACCGGCACGTTCAGCGCCGACCATCTGAGCGCTGATCTGGACAAGCACACTGTCTCGCTCAGTGGCCGCGCCACCTTGCGCATCGAGCAATTTGGCCGCAAAGGGCGCTAGATGCCGCGTTTCTCGCCCTCCCTTTGCCTGTCCGCGCTTGCTCTGGCCGGCGCCTTGAGCGCTGCGCTCGCCTGGCCCGAGGCCGATGCGCGGGCGCAGATGCTGCGCGGGCACGACACCAGTGCGCCGGTCGATTTCTCCGCCGACCATATCGAGGTGCAGGACCGTGCCGACCGCGTGGTGGTGGTGGGCAATGTGCAGGTGCGTCAGGCCGGGCTCAACTTGAGCGCCGCGCGCCTTACCGTCGCCTATCACGACAATGGCGGTGTGGAGATCGACCGGCTGGACGCATCGGGCGGCGTGACGCTCACGCGCGGCAACGAGCGGGCGAGCGGCGATGTTGCCATCTACGATCTCAATCGCAAGCTCATTACCCTGATCGGCCATGTCCAGCTCAGCCAGGGCGCTAATCGCCTCAGCGGATCGCGGCTGGTGATCGATCTGGTCAGCGGCCGCGCCAGCGTGGACGGGAATGCCGCCGGCGCCGCGCCGGGCACGACGACGGACGGCAATGGCCGCGTCTCCGGAACGTTCAAGGTGCGTCAATCGGACGGCAACTGACGGGGCAGGCTGGGGCTGCCGCCCATCGGCCACGGCCTGACGCAAAACATGCAATATTCCTGCCAATTGGCGATTGCGATAGGCGCGGGAATTTGCGAGCAAGCCTTTTGCAGCATGGCCCCAGGCGAGATGAGGATCTGAACCGCATGAACGACGTCGCAGCCCCCTCGCGTGCCCAGGACGCGGCGCAGGCGCCAGGCGAGCATCGACTGCAGGTGATCTCCATCGCCAAGAGCTACGACAAGCGTGTGGTGCTGGCCGATGTGAGCCTGGAAGTCGGGCATGGCGAGGTGGTCGGCCTGCTCGGCCCCAATGGCGCGGGCAAGACGACCTGCTTTTATTCCATCATGGGCCTGGTGAAGCCGGATTCGGGCCGGGTGATGCTGGAAGGCGTGGATATCACGGGCCTGCCCATGTATCGCCGGGCTGTGCTGGGCCTGGGCTATCTGCCGCAGGAGACGAGTATTTTCCGCGGCATGACGGTGGAGGAAAACATCCTCTGCGTGCTGGAGCTGGCCGAGCCGGACAAGGCGATGCGCGCCGCCCGGCTGGAGACGCTGCTCGACGAGTTCGGCCTGACGCGGTTGCGCACCAGCTCTGCCATGGCGCTGTCGGGCGGCGAGCGGCGGCGCTGCGAGATCGCGCGAGCGCTGGCGGCCAATCCCTCCATCATCCTGCTCGACGAGCCCTTTGCCGGCATCGATCCGCTTTCCATCGCCGACATTCGCGACTTGGTGAAGGACCTGAAGACGCGCGGCATCGGCGTGCTCATCACCGATCATAATGTGCGTGAAACGCTGGAAATCGTGGACCGCGCCTGCATCATCTACGATGGCAAGGTGCTGTTCGCCGGCAGTCCCGAGGAGCTGGTCGCCAATGCCGATGTGCGGCGGCTCTATCTCGGAGAGAGCTTCTCGCTCTGAGCCGGACCATGGCGCTCGCTCCCCGCCTCGACCTGCGGCAGAGCCAGTCTCTGGTCATGACGCCCCAGCTCCAGCAGGCGATCAAGCTGCTGGCGCTCTCCAATCTGGAACTGGAAGCGTTCATCGGCGGTGAGCTGGAGCGCAATCCGCTACTGGAGGCGGGCGACGCGGTGGTCCAGCCGGCGCGCGAAAAGGTGGAGCCGACCGAGGGCGCTGAGCCGGTGTCCGGCCCCGATGCCGGCGCGGACACGCTGATCGGCAAAGGCGCGGGTGAGGCGGATGCGCCGCTCGACGTGGATTATGGCACCGAAACCTTCATCGACGATGGGCCGGGCGACGCGGTGCAGGCGCCGCTGACGGGCACCGGCGCCAGCGATCGAATGGGCGCCGGCGCGGCAGACACTGGGGAAGGACCTGATTTCGACAGTTTCGCCGCGCCGGACATCGGGCTCTGCGAGCATCTCATGCAACAGGCCGGAGCCGCGCTTTCCGGTATGCGCCTCGTCATCGCCGGGCAGATCATCGGCCAGATCGGCGAGGCCGGCTATCTGGAGGCCGATCTGCTGGAAATGGCTTACCGGCTCGGCGTGCCGCTTGCCGAGGTAGAAGCGGTGCTGGCGGTCGTGCAGGGGTTCGATCCGGCGGGCGTGGGCGCGCGCTCACTGGCGGAATGTATTGCGCTGCAGGCGAAGGAAGCGGATCGCTACGATCCCGCTATGGCCTGCCTTATCGACAATCTCGATCTGCTGGCGCGTGGCCAGATCGCTCAGCTCCGCCGCATCTGCGGCGTGGACGAGGAGGATATGGCGGATATGATCCGCGAGCTGCGCAGCTACGATCCCAAACCCGGGCTGCGCTATGGCAGCGAGGCACCCGCTGCCGTGGTGCCGGACGTGTTCGTGACACCCAGCGGCGCCGGCTGGGCCATCGAGATCAACGGCGCGACGCTACCCCGCCTACTCGTCAACCGCCGCTACCATGCCCAGCTTGCCGGGGGCGCGCGCGACAAGGCGGCGAAGGGCTGGCTCTCCGATTGTCTTGCCAGCGCGAACTGGTTGGTGCGCGCGCTCGACCAGCGCCAGCGCACCATCCTCAAGGTGACGGAAGAGATCGTAAGGCGGCAGGAGGGCTTCTTCCGCCATGGTGTCACGCATCTGCGCCCGCTGACCCTGAAAGCGGTGGCCGATGAAGTGGGCCTGCACGAATCGACAATCAGCCGCGTAACCAGCAACAAATATCTCGCCTGTCCTCGTGGCACTTTCGAGCTCAAATATTTCTTCACCTCCGCCATCCAGTCCGCCGACGGCGGCGAGGCGGCCTCGGCCGAAGCGGTGAAGAGCCATATCAAGGCGCTCATCGCCGAGGAGAAGCCCGAAGCGATCCTCAGCGACGACACCCTCGTCGACCTGCTGCGCGCGCGCGGTTTCGAGATCGCCCGGCGCACTGTCGCCAAATATCGCGAGGCGTTGGGGCTGGGGTCCTCCGTGCAGCGCCGCCGGCAGAAGGCAATGATGCGAGGCTGACGCCTGCGACCCGGTGAGCTGAGGGGGGTGTGCTCCTGCGCAGGCAGGAGCCTAGGGCGGCCCCGCTCCGGTGAAATGCAAAAGAAAAGCCGGCTCGGAACCTTGGTCCCGAGCCGGCCTCTCTCCTGTTACTGGAACAGGGACTAATCGATGGATCGCGCAATTCCGCTGCCGGAACGCATGCCCAGCATCAGGAAGAGCACGAACAGCGCCAGACCCACGAAGAACAGGATCTTGGCGAAACCGACGAATGCGCCGGCAATACCGCCAAAGCCCAAGATCGCGGCGATCAGGCCAATGACGAGGCAAGTAATGGCCAAGCGAATCATGACGGATCTCCTTGTCGAAATCTGCCGGGAAAACGCATTTTGTGGCGGTCCGGTTCCCGGAGCCAAATTCTGGTCAGGCAAAACGGCGCGGCCCCAAACGGCCGCGCCGTCGATTTTATCGAGCTTCGATTTAGGCGAAGCGCGTGCGCGTGCGCAGCCGACCGTGGCGCAGGTCGGCGCCTGCCAAGCCAAATCCCACGATCATCATTGCCCAGCTCGCCGGCTCCGGCACGGGTGGCGGGATGGGCGGCTGAAAGCCCGAGATCGCCACCACCTGATTGCCGCCACCAAAGGTGGAAAAGAGGAAATCGCCCGTAAAGGGATCGATCAGCGCGCCCTCGGCGCCCGAGAGGCCGCTCAGGAAGGTCCACCGGCTGTCAGCGATCGGATTGCCTTCACTATCCACCTGATAGGCGGCGATGCTGCCGAAGCCATATTCGGAGACGAGCAGCCTGTCGAAGTCGAACCCGGCATTGCTTCCCTTGATGTAGACCATGCCCTCGGGGCCGCCGCTCAGCGTGTAAGTGTCTCCCAGCGCGATGTCGAAGGTGCCGCCGCCGTCGGGCGTCAGCGTGGCTTCGGCGAAGCGGCCGGTGCTGTAGCTGACGCGCTTCATTGCGCCCGCGCCCGCGAAGCCTTCCGGTACGAAAGTGAGCGCGCCGACCGAACTGAGCGTGCTCGGCAGCGCACGATCTTGTCGGGCGACGTGCTACCGGGTTTGATTTGGAGGAGGGTGTTATTGGAATAGCCGGTGGCAAACAGCACGCCGTCCGGACCGAACGCCAGACCCCCGTCAATATTGGGCGCCGTCGCATAGAATGAGGCGCGGCCGCTGGATCCCACAATATGCCGTCGCCGTCGCGCGACACGCCGATCTGCGCATATAACCGCTAGAGGTGTTGGCGTTGCCGCCGATCAGCAGCGTGTCGCGGTTCAGGAAAGTCAAGCCGCCCAGCGAAGCTGTAACGCCGGTCGGCGTCCGATCGTGGAGCAGCTGTAATGGCCCGCGAAATCGCCGCCGAAGGCCACGCTGCCGGCGCACTCAGTGGCGGCTTGAGCGCTGCCCGAGAAGGCCAAAGCCGCGCCCGTGGCGGCAACGGCGAAGAGCAAGGATCGTCCAAATTCTGCATGATTGATGTTTTCCCACGAAATGTGGCGGACACGCGCCTCGGCGCGCCTCAGTCCACATGTGCGGTCATCCCGGCAAGGGACTTTTATCCATCAAGATAGGCGTTTGCTAGTCTGGCGATTGTCTCAACACGGGACGGCCGAAAAAGCCTGGCGATATGCTCCCTATGTGCCAGACGGACGCGATGGCAGGTTCACTCAAAGAGTCACGACCAGCCGGACGAGATCGCCTTCCTCCAATCCTTCCGCCTGCCGCACGGCCTTCTTGACCGGGAGGAACCAGCCGCCGGTTTCCTTGTCCGGAAAGACGGAATTGGGCCAGCTTGTTCCGCCGATGGTTGCCATCACCTTCGCTGAACCGAAATTGCCCTTGCGCCCGTCCATCCATTGCCCGGTCATCGCGGCGAGGCGAATGGCGTCCGCCGGCGGGCCGACGATGCGCACGAAGCCCGAAGCGCTGTTGCTCTCCGCGCTCCGCCAGATCAGCAGCGGTGTCTCGATCTCGATCTGCTCCACGATCCGTTCTCCCGACCGCGCCAGCGCAATGCGCCTCCACAGTGCTTGCGCATCTTGCGAAACACCTCAAGCCCCGCTAGGGCCCTGCACCTCATCCAGAGCATGCGGAGCGGTGGCCGAGTGGTCGAAGGCGCTCGCCTGGAAAGTGAGTATACGGCAAAACCGTATCGAGGGTTCGAATCCCTCCCGCTCCGCCAATTTCCGAATTTTAGACATGAATTACAAGGGGTTAGGCCAAGGCCTCCCGACCGGCCTACAACGTGGCCAACAACGAAATTCCGATGGCCGCGCGCCTGATTTCTTGCGGTTCGACGCGCTGGATGGTGCGACGAAACGATTCCCATTTGCGACGAGACGAACGACCGGGGTTCAACAACCCCCCGTTGTTGTTGAACGGGGTTCGCCCGCACCAAGCCTTCATCCAATAACGGCCAATGGAGGCTAACGTGGTGAAGTTGCTACGGTTGAAGTCTATGAGCGAGGCGACCGGCCTGTCGCGCGCTACCATCTATTCGCGCATTCAAGCGGGGCTGTTGCCCAAGCCGGTGAAGCACGGCGAGCGCATTTCCGTTTGGCCATCCGACGAACTGGATGCCGTAACGAAAGCCACGATTGCCGGTAAATCGGAAGTCGAAATCAAGGCGCTGGTCGCCGAACTTGAACAGCGTCGCGCGCAAGCTTGACCCAACCTGTGGGCACTTCATGTCATTTGAACGCATTCCGGCGGAATTGCGCGCGTTCCCACAATGGGTCGCGTGGCGCTACGTTGACCGTGGCGGGCCAAAGCCATCCAAGCTTCCGTTCTCACCCCGCACCGGGCAAGTCGCCAGCGTCACCGACGCAACGACATGGGCAACCTTCAACGAATCGGTCGCCGCACTCCAAAGCGGCAGCTTCGATGGAATTGGCTTCGTCTTCACCGACGCCGACCCGTTCACCGGGATAGACTTGGACGATTGCCACGGCGACGCCGAAGCAAAGGCTGTCCAAGACCGCATATTCGACGCATTCCCCAGCTACGCCGAACTTAGCCCTTCAGGCACCGGGCTTCATATCATCGTCAAAGGCCGGGTGCGTGGCAGTCGGCGCGGCTTTGTCGAAGTGTATTCCACCGAACGCTTCTTCACGATGACGGGCAACGTCTATCGCGACGCGCCGATAGTCGAAGGCGGCGCGGCATTGGACACGCTTATGGCGCAAATGGCGCGCGACAAGCCGTCCAGCTTCGACGCTTCGCCGTTGTATCATGCCGCCACCGAAACCGACGAAGCGGTGTTCAATCGCGCGACCGCCGCAACGAATGGCGACAAGTTCACGCGCCTTTGGAAAGGCAACGGGTCCGACCTTGTGGGCGACACGTCCGGTTCGGCGATTGACCAAGCATTGGTCAACATGCTGGCGTTCTGGACGAAAGACCCGGCGCAAATCGAACGCATGTGGTTGGCCAGCCCGCAAGGGCAGCGCGACAAGACGCAACAGCGCGCGGACTATCGCCGTAGCACCATCGAACGCGCCTTTGACCGCACCGTCGCCACGATGGACTTTTCGCACCTGTTCAAAGCGCCATCGCCTGACGAACTGCCCGTCGTCATGGCCAGTGCGTTGCACGGCAAGCCGATCACGCCACGCCAATGGCATGTCGCCGAAATCATCCCGGCGCGCACCGTGACGTTGTTCGGTGGCGACGGTGGCACCGGCAAAAGCCTTGCCGCGCTTCAGTTGGCAGTCGGCACCGTATTGGGCCGCGCATGGTTCGGCGTAGCCATCCAGCAACCCGGCGGCGCGCTGTTCCTCACGGCTGAAGACGACCTTGATGAAGTTCACCGCCGCTTGGCGGACATAGCCAACGCGGAGCATGTGCCGCTGTCCGCCTTCGACCGGCTGGCCGTGTCATCGCTGGCCGGGCTGGACGCGCTTATGGCAGCGCCGGGGCCGGGCGGGCGCGCGTTGGTGCCCACAGGGGTCTATGCCGCCGTGCGCGCCTATGTGGAGGCGCAGCGGCCCGCGCTGATCGTGCTGGACACCCTAGCCGACCTGTTCGGGGGCGACGAAGTGAACCGCGCCCAAGTTCGCCAGTTCGTCGCCATGCTTCGCGCCATCGCTATCGACTTCGGAACGACCGTCGTTTTGCTGGCGCATCCATCGGTGAACGGCATGTCGAACGGTTCGGGGCTATCGGGTTCGACAGCATGGAATAACAGCGTCCGGTCCCGGCTTTACATGAAGCGCGACGACCAATCCGACCTTCGCACGATTGAAGTGATGAAGGCCAACTACGGCGCGGTCGGGCAGCAAATCCGCGTCAAATGGGAACGCGGCGTGTTCGTGCTGTTGGGCAACGTGGCCAGCGCCAGCGAACACCGGCAAGCCGCCAACCATTCGATTGACGAACTGTTTCTGGAACTGTTGGCGGACTTCGAAGCGAAGGGCACCTTGCTATCGCCGCAACACCAATCGCCGACGCGCTACGCACCGCGTCTTATGGCGAAGCATCCGAAGGCGAACGGCACCACCGAAGGCGGGTTCAAGCTGGCGATGGTGCGCCTGTTGGCCGAAAGTCGGATTGAAGAAGCCGTCGAACGCATCCACCGCCGGGAAACGCTGATACTCCGGGCGGTGCGGCAATGAGGCGCGCAACACCCCGTGCAACTGCCGTGCAACTCCGCGCATCACCCCGCACGACTCCCCGTGCAACTCCCCGCACAACACGCGTGCAACTGGTGCGCGCAATATCCCCCATACCCCCTATGGGCTTTCGCCCGCCCATTGGGTCGGCGTGCAAGCCCAAGCCCACCTGTGGGCACGTCGGCGGAGTAACGTTCCGCCAACATCGCAACATTTGTCGCGGTTTTTGGCGGACTTTCGGTCGCGCTTTGAAGCTGGCCAACAACCTATCCAACATAACGTCGAATGGACCGACGCAATGAAACTGAACTTCGACCCCGCCACAAATCGTATTTTGGTCGAACTCTTGGCTGAAGCGGAACGGCGTATGATTGAACATGGCCGTTGCCGTGCCGACGACGCGAACCAATGGTTGACGTTGGCCTACATCAAGACATGCGCCGAATATCATCACGGGACGGCGGTGTATCTGCCGAACGAAGAACGCCTAGCCGCTGAAAGCTTCGTTGCCCGCTTGATAGGCAAGGGCATGAAGACGCGCTTCGACAAGCATGTGGGCAAATGCGCCATCCAACTCGCCAACCACACGTCGTTGTATTTCCCGGACTACCTAACGTTGCTTGAGATGCAATTCATGTCGTTCATGGCCAGCAAGCCAACGTTGAATGAAATACAAATGAGCGGATTGGTTCGCCAATCGGTCGGAACGCTGCATCGTGATATGGCATTGAACGTCGTTCGTCGTGAATGTCGTAGGCTAGGATTGGATCACGATAAGCTGTTTATCCCCGAAGACATTTACGAACAGCGCGTCGGACTACGTGAAGTTCGTCAATTATCTTGCTGAACATTTCATCTTTATTTGACGTAATAGCTACTTGATGCCTATTTCTGACTACAAGGCGGCAATTGGACCGGCCTTGGTGGCGGGATTATGTGGACTTCAGGCGCAGAAAACGACGGAAAGCCGGGGGCTTCGACGCCGACCCCTCCCCCTGTCGCCGTCAAGCGGTATCGGTGCAAGCTATCGAGCGTCGCCGACGTGAACCGGGAAATGCAGCGGGTCTATCGCGAATGCCGGTCGGGCTTGGTGGACGTAGGCGACGGTTCCAAGCTGGCGCACATTCTGTCGTTGATCGCGCGCATTCACGAAACGTCGGACTTGGAAGCCCGGCTTGCGGCGTTGGAGGCGGGCCGGTGACATGGCCAGTGCCATCGCCCGTCGCATCGCCCGGCTTGAACATGGCCGCGCCGTTCGCGTCCCGAACGTCATCGAAGTGGCCAGCGGCGAAACCGATGAACAGGCCATCGAACGCTTCGTCGCCCGACATGGCCGCGCCCCGGCGTCGTGCATCGTCGTGCCAGCCCGCGCCATCGAAGAAGAATTGCCCGAATGCGAAGCCGCATGGGCCGACCAACAGCGCCGCTTGATCGCAGCGGCGAAATCGCAACCAAAGAAGGAAGAAGCCAATGTCGAACGTAACGCCCGGATACGCACTATCAGGAATGCCGGAAGCGGCAACGGACTTCATTCAGGGCATCGAACGCCCGACGCAACTGAACGCTTGGACGGGCGACGCCGAACCGTTCAAAGGCGACCCGACGATTTACAACGCCATGATGGCGGGCCGCGAAGCGTTGGTGAACGGCGCATCCAAGATTAAGGCGTTGACGGCGGACCTTACCCGCAACGAACCGCAAAAGCACGAAGCGGGCGGCGAAGTGTCCGCGAAGACGGTGGCGAAGATCGAAGAAAGCCAACGTATCCTTCAGGCGCAAGCCAACGCTTATCATGCCGGTGCCGACGCCGCATTGAAGGAAGCCTTCGCCATCAAGGACGGCGACAAGTGGTTGTATGACCGTTGGCTGTCCTACGTCGAACGCGAAGCCAAAAATCAGGACGGCGGGTTCGCCAACATTCGCAAAGCGGCGCTGGCCAATCACGAACTGGCCACCGTGCTTATGAAGATGCCCGCCGAACTGCTGGGCTTGCCCGGCGACTTCCTCAACACCGTTCGCACGAAGGCGGTCGAGAAGTTCCATCCCGAAATCAGGGACGCATATCAGCGCGCCGAAGACCTTCGCGACATTGCCGGGCGCTACACGTCGCTTGCCGCGCGCGTGAAGCTGAACTTCCACAATCCGACCGTCGCGCGGAAGATGGCAACGCGGGTCAACGTGTGATGGAAGCTTTGTCGAATCTGTCGGCATGGTTGGACAAGTCGTCGGAGGCTTATCCGTCGCCATGTTCGGCAAAACCGCAACGGCGCACGTTCTTCGGCAAGCCCATTCCCAATCCGGTCGAATTGGTGACTGTCGGACGCTACGCCGAAATTGCACCCCATGACTTCAGCGAACCGCCCATCGCCGACTTCCACGAACACGCGCTGATATTCCACGTTTCGCTTGAACAGGCGGCGACGTTGAACCTTCCGCCAATCATGGACACGTCGCAACCTGTGGGCATGGGGCGGGGTTTCGACCGCCTGTCACACATGGTCGGCAAGATGGCCGATGCCAAGTTCGGGCTTGCCCGCCGCGACCCGGTGTGGCGGGGTCAGGACGGCTGGCAGGACCGCCAATGCGCCGTCTTCGGCCTGTCGGACCCCAACGCCCGCGTTGCCGCCCAAATCGCGGCACAGACGCCCCCCGGCGTCGATTTGGTGGGCGTCGTCGTGCTGGCGGTGCCGGTGTGGCGCTTCGCGGCCAAAGAGCGGGCGACGATTGCCCACATGCTTCCCTTCATCCCCTAGCGCGGCGGTCCCTTCCTTCACCGCCGACGCGGCCCCGGCGGGCATCTGGTGCCCGTGTCCGCCGGGGTTTCCATCGCAACGTTTACGCGTAGTCCTGAATGAACACGTCGAAGGACTCCGAGCCGCGCCAGATCGTTTCGCCGCCAAGCGACGTCCAATCGCCTCGTACGGTGTCGCCGACCTGAAGTTCGCCTTCATCGCCGAGCATTTCGACCGTCGCAACAATCGACCCGCTGCGAACTTTGATGAATGACCCGCCGCGCATAGTGGCGATGACTGTTCCTGTTTGCATAGCGTCCGCGTCTCCAAGCCTTAGAATGTTGGCCGTGCTGTTGGCCAAGACTCGCGCAATGAACAATGTTACGTGGTTTCAAGCCGATGGCGTATCCACGGGCGGAGGATATGTCTGCCGAACTGCATGGAACGCTTATTGTCAACTTGTTCGTAGCATCGGTTCGGATATACGTGGCGCTTGGAGGGCGAAGCATGTCTGCTGAATTTTGGGCAGTTGCCGGGATATTGGCCACATTTGTCGTCGGGCTTGTCGGCGTATTCTTTGCCAAGAAGGTGAAGAAATCCAAGCAGACGCAAAAGATTGGGCGAAACAGCGTCGGCATTCAAGCCGGACGGGATGCGAATATGGGCACAAGGAATGACTAGGCAGGATCAGAGCGTCGAAGAGGGCGGAGAAGCATACCAAGCCGGTCGCGACCTCACTGTCAATCATGGCATGAATGCGGACGAAATGGCCGCATTGATGGTAGCGATGGCCAAGCAGCTTAGTGCGTTCACCGACGAAGCAAATGCTAAGCTGAACCAACGCTTTGATGAATTTCGCGATGAAGTGTTGAAGCAATTTTCTAACGAAACAACTTCGCGCAAAGAAGCATTCAACGACCCCGATTTTCAATTTACCGTCAAATCAGCGCAAGAAGCCTATGCCCGAAAGGGGGATGGAGACTTGAAGGTCGAACTTGTGCGACTATTGGCGGAGCGATCCAAGCAACATTCGGGCTCCAGAGTTGCAAATATATTGAATGAAGCAATAAAAGTCGCAGGCAGCTTAACTAAGCAGGAAATGGCAGTTCTTGCTATTATATTTGTCATGATTCACGTGGGGACGCCCACTCAAAATTCAATTCAAACACGTGCATTTCATGAATCAATTCTAGCTCCGTTCCTAAGTGATATGCCAAACGACCGAAATTCTTTCGAATATCTTGAGTCATTACGATGTATTACGATCAACGCCATCGTAACAAGAACATCTGAAACGATTTTAAGCGAAAAATTCAAAAATCAGTTTCAAAACGGAGAAAGCGGAGCTGTCATTAAATCATTTATGGAGACATCGCCGGTTCTTAAAGCAGTGTATGGCGCTTGGGATGCCAACCAAGTGTTTCAGCAATCTTATTTGACATCGCTAGGTAAAGCGCTGGCCCATTCTACACTTGTGAGCAAGACAGGCTTAAACGCACCTGTCGAAATTTGGATTAGCTAATTGGCCCTCCGCCACGGGGTTCGATCAAGGTATCAAAGCCGTTTGCGGCCATGATCGCAGCGAACCATTCGTTCCCTTCGACTATGGCGCGCTTCGCCGCCTTGACGTGTTTACGTGCCGTGGACAGCCCGACGCCGTAGGCTTCGGCCACCCCGTCAGCCAACTTCGTTTCGCTCACTTCGTCGCCATAGGCCACGACCAAGCGCCGAACGTCCCGGCGGCTAACGAACTTTGACGGCGGGCCGGGGCGTTTCACTATGCCAAGTTCGGTCGCCAGCGCAGCGGCGCGCGCATGTTCGACGGGTTCGCCATTTGCACCCGGTTCGACGCTGGTCATGACGCGCACCGCTTTGACGAACCAAGCGCGCGTTTCGGCGGGCAGAATTTCACCGTCTTCGATGTAGTCGGCGACAAGCGATAGGAGCGCAGCGGCGGCTTCGGGTTCGAAGCCCGTCCGCTCGTGCAACCGAAGCGCGTTGGCGTTCCGGTTCGCGGTCACGCCGCCTGTCCAATCGAAACGACGTTATCCCCTGTGGGCAGCAACGCACAGAACTTCGCCCAATCGTTCATCAAAGCGATGCGCTTCGGCAGCAACGAACCGCGCTGATACGCCGCTTCGGCCTTGTCGGCGAGTTGGTGCGCCAATGCGTGTTCAACGACTTCGCGCGGATGCTTCGACACTTCACCCGCCCATTCGCGAAAGGTTGAACGGAAGCCGTGTTGGGTAAGGTCGGCACGGCCCATGCGTTCGAACAGCGCCCGGAAAACGGCGTCGGACATGGCACCGCCCCTTGGGGCCGGGAAGACATAGGCGGGGCCGTCATGCCCTTCTATCGGCGGCAACGCGCGTTGCGCCTTCAAGACGGCCAAGGCGGCATCGGACAGCGGGACGACGTGTTCCTTGCCCGCCTTCATCCGGTCGGCGGGGATCGTCCAAAGGCGACGTTCAAAGTCGATTTCGTCCCATGTCGCGTTGCGGATTTCGCCCGAACGGGACGCGCACAGGATGGCAAATTCCAACGCCCGCGCCGACGTGCCAGCCCGCTTCCGAAGTTCGACCATGAATGCGCCAAGGTCCGCGTAGGGAAGTGCGGCGTGATGTTTGACCTTCCGAACGTCACTACGAAGCGGAAGATGATGGTCTAAATGGTCCTTCCAACGGGCCGGGTTTTCGCCTTGGCGAAAGCCTCGAAACGTCGCCCAACCCAACACCTTTTCGATACGACCGCGAAGCCGCGACGCCGTTTCCGTCTTCGTTGCCCACAGGGGTTCGATGACTTCCAAGACTAGGTTCGTGTCGATGTTGGCGACTGGCTTCGACCCGAAGACCGGATACGCATAGGTTTCAAGGGTCGCCGACCATTGCTTGCTGTGCTTGTCGTTCTTCCATTCGCCCATGTGCGCGGTGATATACGCTTCGGCACATTCGCGGAACGTCTTCGCCTTCAGCCTTTCGGCCTTCGCGGCTTCAAGCTTCGCGCGGCGTTCGGCCAACGGGTCAACGCCCTGTGCGATCAGGTCGTGATATTGGTTCGCCAGTTTGCGCGCTGTTGCCAAAGTTACGCCGGGATACGACCCCAAGCCTACGTCGCACCTTTTACCGTTGATCGTGACGCGGAGTATCCAAGACTTCGCTTCGCCAACAATACGGAGATGTAATCCGTTCGCGCCTCCGACCATAAATCGCGTCTTAATTCCATCGGAAGTTACGATGGGTTTAAGATTAGCTACGGCGACTGCGCTTAGTTCTTTCGCCTTGCGAGGCATAACGCACCTTCCATGCCAACTAACAGGCCAACAACAGACCCTAGATGGCATCGGAAGTCAATGGACGTCCTTGGACGACCATCTACGTTAACTATGCGGATTTCCTGATGTTATTGGACGGTATTGGCTGTCGCTAGACCCTATTCTTGCGGACTCCCGCTCCGCCATTCATAAGTCATTGATATAGAATGATTTTTCTTCTTGCCGAAAGGCGCGCGGTTCCGCGCCATTTGGGGAGGCGGCCCGGTCTGCGGAGAGCGAATCTGGAGCAACATCTGGTCGCTTTGGCGGCCTTTTCTCCGTCGCCCCTTTTGGCAGTACGGAGTGGTAAGGGAGGTGGAGGCCTGCGAGCAGGTTATTGCTGCCGAACCAAAAATCCATGCGACCATAAAAAATCCCCGCCGGAAATCCGGCGGGGACTTCATTGATATGAGAACCCTCAATATCAGCGGACTTCTTTAAAGGAATCTCCCTGTTAAGGGATCAAAGGCCAGAGGCATCCTTCTCAGCGAAGTCAAACTGTTACCGTGGCTTCCCTACCGATTTGCCGGGTACTTCAATCGCGTATTGACGCGATCAGGTCAAGCCGCTTTTCTGGGTTCAAGGGGGATAAGGTAATGAATAGTTCTGCGTCCAACAGCCTGGTTTTTGGGATAGACCTTGGCATCGCGTCATGCGGCTGGGCGGTGCTTCGTCATCCTACCGATGCTGATCCAACCGGCGAAATCGCGGGCATGGGCAGTTGGATGTTCGACGTACCGGAAACCGATAAGGAGCGGACACCCACGAACCAGATCAGGCGCGGCAATCGCCTGCTGCGCCGTGTCGTGCGACGACGGGCACAGCGCATGGCCGCTATCCGGCGCTTGTTCCGCGAACATGGCCTGTTGCCGTCCGATGACCGTGACGCCCTGAAGCGCGCCGACACCGATCCATGGGAATTGAGAGCAAGAGGGCTGGACAAGCCGCTGAAGCCCGCCGAACTGGCCGTTGCGCTGGGTCACATCGCCAAGCGGCGCGGCTTCAAATCCGCCGCCAAGCGGAAAGAGGCGAATGCAGCCGGCGACGATCAGAAAATGCTCAAGGCGCTGGAAGCTACAAAAGAACGGCTCGGGCGCTATCGGACCGTCGGAGAATTGTTCGCGCGCGATCCTGATTTTCAGGTCCGCAAGCGTAACCGCGATGGAATCTTCGATCGGACGCAGAGCCGAGACGATATGCTCCATGAAGTGCGCAAACTGTTCGAAGCGCAGCGGCGGCTTGGTAATGATCTGGCCAGTGAGGAATTGGAAGCTGCTTTTATCAAGGAGGCGTTCTTCCAGCGGTCTCTTCAGGACAGCGAGCGGCTCGTCGGCATGTGCCTGTTCGAACCGGCCGAGAAGCGCGCCGCGAAACACGCGCCGTCTTTCGAAAAGTTCCGGCTGCTGACCCGCCTCATCAACCTGCGCATCACGACCGATGATGGTGAACGTCCGTTGAGAGAAGGCGAACTCAAAGCGGCCATCGCCGATCTGGGATCGACGGCCAGGCTCACGGCAAAGACGATCCGCAAACGTATAGGTCTGTCTGACGAGCACCGCTTTATGGCGATCAAGCCCGACGACGAGGGGCAGGACATCGCCGCTCGCACTGGCGAAGCCATGCACGGCACGAAGAAGCTGCGCGATGCTCTGGGCGAGGAAATATGGGTCGACCTTCTGGAGCAGCCCGAAGTGCTCGACCGCATTGCCCATGTGCTCAGCTTCTTCGAGACGGCCGAGACGATTGGTGCCGAATTGAAGAAGCTGGACCTGCCTGTGGGGGCAGTCGACCGGCTGCTGGAAGCCTTGCCGTCGTTCACGCGATTCAAGGGCGCCGGCCACATTTCCGCCAAAGCCGCCTGCGCGCTGATCCCGCATCTCGAAGCCGGTTTGCGCTACGATCAGGCGTGTGAGGCGGCAGGCTACGATCATGCCGCCTCGCGTTGGTCGAAGCGCGAGCAGGTGACGGACAAGAAATCCTTCAACCAGCTCGTAAAGGACATGGGCGCGGAGATCGCCAACCCCATCGCGCGCAAATCCCTGACGGAAGGGTTGAAGCAGCTATGGGCCATGCGCAATTGCTGGGGCTTGCCCGATGCCGTGCATATCGAAATGGCCCGCGATGTCGGCAACAGCCGGGAAGAGCGCAGCCGCATCAAGAAGCGCCTCGACGATACGACAGCGCAGCGCGAGCGGGAGCGCAAGGAAGCCGCCGAGCAGCTTGGCGTCGATCCCGGCGATATCGGCGGCGATACGCTGCTGCGCTATCGGCTCTGGAAAGAACAGAACTGCCGCTGCCCCTATACCGACACGGCCATTCCTCCGGCTGCAATAGCGGCGACCGACAACAGTTTTCAGGTCGATCACATTCTGCCGTGGTCGCGCTTTGGCGATGACAGCTTCAACAATAAGGTTCTGTGCATCGCAAAGGCCAATCAGGACAAATGCCGCGATACGCCCTTCGAGTGGATCATGCGCGCGAAGGGCGAGGAAGGATGGCGGGCTTTCGTCGAGAGGATCGAGACGAACAAGCAGTATCGGGGCTTCAAGAAGCGCAATTATCTGCTGAAGAACGCCGAGGAGGCTGAGGAACGCTTCCGTAGCCGCAATCTCAACGACACGCGCTATGCTTGCCGGCTGCTGGCCGAAGCCGTGAAGCTGTTTTACCCGGAGGGTGAGCGGCAGGATCGCGGCGGGACGCGCCGGGTGTTCACGCGCCCCGGGTCACTCACCGCGGCCCTGCGTCACGCATGGGGCGTGGAATCGCTTAAAAAGGTCGATGGCCAACGGGTTGAGGACGCGCGCCACCATGCGCTGGACGCGCTGGTTGTTGCCGCTGCTGGCGAATGGGAAATCCAGCGACTGACCAAAAGCTTTCAGGAATGGGAGCAACGCGGCCTCGCTCGCCCCATGCGTCGTGTCGACCCGCCCTGGGGGGACTTCCACAGCTTCCGTCGCGAAGTGCAGGACGCTTACGATGCGATTTTCGTCGCCCGCCCGGAACGCCGCCGCGCACGCGGAGAAGGCCATGCTGCGACCATCCGGCAGGTCAGGGAACAGGATGGCGCGCAAGTGGTCTACGAGCGCAAGGCTGTTGCTGATCTCAAGGAAAAGGACCTTGAGCGGATCAAGGATCCCGAACGCAACAAGGCGGTAATTGAGGCGATTCGACAATGGATTGCCGATGGTCGGCCTGCCGACAAGCTTCCTCGTTCGCCCGCAGGTGACGAAATCCGAAAGGTTCGGCTCAGCACCAAGGGAAAGCCATCCGTTACTGTTCGTGGCGGTACAGCCGATCGCGGCGACATTGTTCGGGTTGATGTCTTCAGTAAGCCCAACAAGCGCGGCAAGGACGAGTTCTACGTCGTGCCCGTGTATCCCCATCAGGTCATGGACAAGAAGCAGTGGCCCCATCCCCCGTCCAAGGCGGTAGTCGCCTACAAGGATGAGGAAGAATGGGTGCGGATTGACGAATCTTTCCGGTTTCACATAAGCATATATCCACGAAGCTTTCTGGAGGTCACAAAGCCTGACGGTGAGATACTTTCTGGATATTTTCAGGGAATGAACCGAGCGACCGGTGCTATCTCTCTATTCAATGATAGGAATGCAAGAGATCGCCGGGATAATGCTGGTAATTCTCTCGATGGGATTGGCGCCAAGAGACTGTTAACCATGAAGAAGTACAGTGTGGACCGCTTCGGTAATCGTTCCGAAGTGAAATCGGAGGTTCGCACATGGCATGGCGCGGTCTGCACATCTCCAACCCCGCCCGGCTGACGCATCGCAGGCGGCAGATCGTCGTCGCCCCCGATGATGGGGACGAAGAACTGACCTTTCCGGTCGAGGATGTTGCCTGGGTCATCCTCGACACGCCACAAGTATCGCTTTCCGGCGCTCTGCTCAGCGCATTAGCGGAGAACGGCGTCGCGATGATCGTGCCGGACGCCAAGCATCATCCCGCCGGCGTGCTGATCTCCTTCCATCAGCATCACGCCCAATCGGCGATCGCCCACGCCCAGATCGGAATGACCGCGCCGCTCCAGAAACGACTGTGGCAGCGGATCGTAAAAGCGAAGATCGAAAACCAGGCGGCAGTCCTCCGCGCTATCGGGAATGACCACGCGCAGGCTCTAACCGCGATGGCGTCTCGTGTCGGGTCGGGGGACCCCGGCAACCTGGAAGCGCAAGCGGCCCGTGCCTACTGGCCCCGGCTGTTCGAAAATTTTCGCCGTCATGACGAAACCCGCGAGAATGGCCTCCTCAACTATGGCTACGCCGTTGTTCGGGCTGCCCTCGCCCGCGCCTGCGCCGCTTCCGGGTTGCTTCCGGCGTTCGGCATCCATCACAAGTCCCGCACCAATCCGTTCAATCTCGTCGATGATCTGATCGAGCCGTTTCGGCCTTCCGTCGATCGTCTCGCGCAAAAGCGTGCGAATGAAACGGAAGGGACGGAATTGGATGTGGACGATCGCCGCCATATGGCGGGTATTCTCGGTGAGGCCGTTTCGATCGGGGATGAGCGACTTACCATCCTTGCGGCCACAGAAGCAGTGGTGACGAGCCTGGTGCGGGCTATCGAGGGCCGCGATGCCGGTCTGCTCAGCACGCCCGCCTTGCCGCTGGCACGGCGGACCTAGCCATGGAAGCAGAGGAGGTTCGCTTCATGTGGCTGATGGTGTTTTTCGACTTGCCGACGAAGACCAAGCCCCAGCGGCGCCGGGCCAATCAGTTTCGCCAATTCCTCAAGAAGGACGGCTTCATGATGCTGCAGCTTTCGGTTTACGCACGCGTTTGCCGAGGGCAAGATGCTGTGGATAAGCACGTCCGCAGAGTACGTTCGAGCCTGCCCAAGGAGGGAAGTGTCAGAACGCTTCAGGTGACGGACAAGCAGTACGGCAGGATGGAATTGATGCTGGGAAAAGCACCAAAAACCGAGTCGATCGGCACATCCCAGATGGTTCTGCTGTGATTTCGGCGGCGAAATTTCCGCGAAAATCACAACAGTTCCAACCCGTTACAATGCAGCCGTCCTACCATCGGCAAATCGGTAGGGAAACCACGGCAGAAGGCGAAGGGTATTGCTAACGCCGGTGGTCCTACCATCGGCAAATCGGTAGGGAAACCACGGCCCCCCGTTCGCGCAGGATCGCGACCAGCGCGTCCTACCATCGGCAAATCGGTAGGGAAACCACGGCGATCCAGATAGCACAGGCGCGGTTGTCGGGGTCCTACCATCGGCAAATCGGTAGGGAAACCACGGCCGCAGCCTCTCATCTGCCGCCGGCCTGAGTGTCCTACCATCGGCAAATCGGTAGGGAAACCACGGCGAAATAGCTGGCCTAAATCTGCCTCAGTATGTCCTACCATCGGCAAATCGGTAGGGAAACCACGGCGCATTGAAGGGGCGGCCAAGGACAGCAACAGTCCTACCATCGGCAAATCGGTAGGGAAACCACGGCCCGCGCCACGGGCGGTCGATCTCCACCCAGGTCCTACCATCGGCAAATCGGTAGGGAAACCACGGCCGGAATGGGTGACCTATGAATCGCCCACGGGTCCTACCATCGGCAAATCGGTAGGGAAACCACGGCTAAAGTCCGTACTTCGCGGAGAGCGAGGACGTCCTACCATCGGCAAATCGGTAGGGAAACCACGGCGGATGCGGTCAACGCTAGGGCGGCATGTATGTCCTACCATCGGCAAATCGGTAGGGAAACCACGGCCATCGGAGACACGCTGCGCGATGGCGAGGCGTCCTACCATCGGCAAATCGGTAGGGAAACCACGGCCCGCTCTTCGGCGCAATCTTCGACCAAATGGTCCTACCATCGGCAAATCGGTAGGGAAACCACGGCATGCTACGGAGCGCTTACTGAGCGCGACCGGTCCTACCATCGGCAAATCGGTAGGGAAACCACGGCTCAGCACGGTGCGCGAATGCCCTCTCGGGCGTCCTACCATCGGCAAATCGGTAGGGAAACCACGGCAGCACGCGCCAGCGCATGCGCAGCCGTGATGTCCTACCATCGGCAAATCGGTAGGGAAACCACGGCCCGATTGGAAAGCTGGCGTCGCCGGCCTGCGTCCTACCATCGGCAAATCGGTAGGGAAACCACGGCTCATCGAGCCACGGCGCGGTGATCTCATACGTCCTACCATCGGCAAATCGGTAGGGAAACCACGGCACAGACGCCTCGCCTGATCCAAGCAGCGCTCGTCCTACCATCGGCAAATCGGTAGGGAAACCACGGCCACTGAGCCTGCGGGCACTGGTTATTCTGGGTCCTACCATCGGCAAATCGGTAGGGAAACCACGGCAATGGGTGCCGCGCTACCCACAGCGCGAGGGTCCTACCATCGGCAAATCGGTAGGGAAACCACGGCAGAGTTGGTCGTGAACAGCCAAGAGCGGCAGTCCTACCATCGGCAAATCGGTAGGGAAACCACGGCTCCTCAAGCCGGCTGTCTATGCAAAGCCACGTCCTACCATCGGCAAATCGGTAGGGAAACCACGGCGGAAATTGCCGAAGCCCTGGGCGACGTTGCGTCCTACCATCGGCAAATCGGTAGGGAAACCACGGCAGCTGGCGAAAACAGGCGTCAAGGAAATTAGTCCTACCATCGGCAAATCGGTAGGGAAACCACGGCCCCGGTTGTCGTATTGCCCTAGTGGCTGAGGTCCTACCATCGGCAAATCGGTAGGGAAACCACGGCCTTCCGGCAAGCCCACGTTCGCCGAGCTGGTGTCCTACCATCGGCAAATCGGTAGGGAAACCACGGCGTTGGAACATCATTGGTGTGATCGAAACTCGTCCTACCATCGGCAAATCGGTAGGGAAACCACGGCTCATCACTGAGCGCGATGCTGTGTCTGGCTGTCCTACCATCGGCAAATCGGTAGGGAAACCACGGCCTGCCCAGGGTCTTGCGGCAGCGAAATGATGTCCTACCATCGGCAAATCGGTAGGGAAACCACGGCGAGAGCGGCCATATGACGGACTTTGTCAAGGTCCTACCATCGGCAAATCGGTAGGGAAACCACGGCTCTACAATGGTGCGCTTTGCTTTTTTTAATGTCCTACCATCGGCAAATCGGTAGGGAAACCACGGCCCGGTCAGTGGCCGATTGCGAACCAGAAATGTCCTACCATCGGCAAATCGGTAGGGAAACCACGGCTAAGGCGCAGTGGCCACGCGGTCCACGTCGTCCTACCATCGGCAAATCGGTAGGGAAACCACGGCGGGCCTGGGCGATGCTCATGGCCGGGTAGCGTCCTACCATCGGCAAATCGGTAGGGAAACCACGGCAAACAGGTTGCCCGCTTGCGGCGCGCGCGGGTCCTACCATCGGCAAATCGGTAGGGAAACCACGGCTTGCGCAGATAGCGCTCAGCGACTCCGAGTCCTACCATCGGCAAATCGGTAGGGAAACCACGGCTCCCCGGTGTACCCCAAGGGAAAGGGCGCCGTCCTACCATCGGCAAATCGGTAGGGAAACCACGGCTTGAGTGGCAGCGTCATAATCTTTCCTCCGGTCCTACCATCGGCAAATCGGTAGGGAAACCACGGCACCGATACGTCCGGCCTACAACGCCATTGCGTCCTACCATCGGCAAATCGGTAGGGAAACCACGGCGAGAACTCCCATGCGGGACATTCATTCCGAGTCCTACCATCGGCAAATCGGTAGGGAAACCACGGCATGAGGGAACTGGAAAAGGCGCTGATGCAGGTCCTACCATCGGCAAATCGGTAGGGAAACCACGGCTCCTGATGGCAGACGATAGCACTTATGGAGGTCCTACCATCGGCAAATCGGTAGGGAAACCACGGCGTGGCGCAGGCACTCAGCGTGCCGAGCATCGTCCTACCATCGGCAAATCGGTAGGGAAACCACGGCACCCCGGCCGCGCGCCGGGGCGAGGATGATGTCCTACCATCGGCAAATCGGTAGGGCACTTGTTGTTGCTGGCGGCAGGAATTCTCTCGGTACGGACTTATTGCCTAGCAGGAGGTCTGCGGCACAGACCGGACTGAACGATGTCGGGTCATTTTATCGCGTGATTTCCGAGGGTTACTTGACTCCAGTCTGGAGTTTCGAATCTCTTTCCCTCCGCCACCCACACATAAGTTATTGATACAAAAGGAAAGTATTCCAGAAAGTGGCGCGGTTCCGCGCCGTTTGCGGAGGTGGTCCGGTCTGCAGAGAGCGTATCTGGAGCAACATTGGATCGCTCTGGCGGCTTTTTCTCCGTCGCCCATTTCGGCAGTACGGAGTGGCCGCAGCGATGGGTGCATCATGCGCGCGATCGTAGGAGGGCCCCGATCCACCAGAGATGGCAATCTTGGAACCGATCTGTTGCAGACTACCGGATTCTCTCGGTACGGACTTATTGCCTAGCAGGAGGTCTGTGGTGCAGACCGGACTGAACGATGCAGGTCAATATTATCGCGTGATTTCCGGGGGTTACACGACCCCAGTCTGATGTTTCGAATCTCTTTCCCGCCGACACACATAAGTATTTGATATACAAGGATTTTCTTTCTTGCCGAAAGGCGCGCGGTTCCGCGCCGTTCGGGGAGGCAACCCGGTCTGCGGAGAGCGAATCTGGAGCAACATTTGGTCGCTCTGGCGGCTTTTTCTCCGTCGCCCATTTTCGCAGTACGGAGTGGGCAGCCATCGGTTGCCTTTGTTGGCTCTGAACGCAAAGCGGCGCCGAAGCGCCGCTGGGGTCGTGAAAGACTGAGATCCATCACATTCCGAACAGGGCGATCTGGTCGTCCCAGTCGATAGGCAGGTTAGCGGTGCGTAGAGATGTCGCGGTGACCGAGGCGGGCTGTGTACCGACGAGAATGGCTTCGACGATCGCGGGCGCAAGGAAGTTCAGCCGGACGAGGCGCGATACCCAGGAGTCGTTGACCTGCTCATCGCGGGCGATGGTAGCGATGTCGATCGTGCCGGTCTGAAGCTGTTGCCACCAGCTGCGCCCCTTGTGCAGCAAATCGATGAGGCCGGGATCGGGCCTGCCCTGTGAGACCGGCCGGCCATCGCGCTGGACTAGTCGGATGGCCCGGCCGGTGCGGGTCAGACAGACCGGCGAGGTAAGCGGGATCGAGGTCTGTGTATCTGCCGGGTGCCCGACAGCCAGAGCTGCACGTAGAGCCGTGACTGACAGTTCGACCGATATCTCGTGTGGCTGGACCGTGACCTTTGCTATAAGATCGCGGATCGCAGCGCGCTGCTTGCTACGGACGGAAGCGGCAAGTTGTTCGGCCTTGTTGAGGATCATGCGCAGGCGATTGCTTTCGAGCGGTATCCCCGCTCGTGCAAGCAGCGATAGCGGATCATCGAGCGCTTCCGTCAGAAGCCGGCTGACAGCTGCCTCGATCTCCAGCGCTGGTATTCGTAGGCCGTCGGTCGACCTTGCGTCTGGATCATGCTGGAGCGACCGGTTCACATAGTAACGATAGCGGACCTTCCCCTTGCAGGCATGGGCGGCGACCAGCGGTTCGCCGTGCTGGTCGAAGATGCGGCCAGCAAGCAGGCTGGGTGATTGTGCCCTGCTGCCTGACCTCTCGCCTTGCAGATTGGCGGCAAGCATCTGCTGGACGCTGTCCCATGTCGCACGATCGATGATCGGCTCATGCTTCCCCACATGGGCTTGCCCCTTGTGATGGATTTCACCGATGTAGATGGGATTGGAGAGCAGCTTGTAGATCTGCCCCCGGGTAAACGGACGGCCGCCTGTCATCCTCCCGGTCGTGGCGGTGCGCTCAGGCGCAATGATGCCTTCGCGGGACAACTCGCCGACAACCAATCGAACATTCCCGAGATCAAGGTAGTACGCGAAGATACGTCGGACGATCCCGGCATGCTCTTCGACGATCGCCAGGGTCCGGCCATTGGGCTGGTAGCCGAGCGGTGGGTTACCGCCCATCCACATGCCGCGAGCCTTGGACGCGGCGATCTTGTCGCGGATGCGCTCGGCGGTGACCTCGCGTTCGAACTGGGCGAAGGAGAGCAGCATGTTGAGCGTGAGCCGGCCCATGCTGTTGGTGGTGTTGAACGACTGGGTCACCGAGACGAAGGATACGTTCGCCTTGTCGAAGGCTTCGACGAGCTTCGCGAAGTCGAGCAGCGAGCGGCTCAGCCTGTCGACCTTGTAGACGACCACGATGTCGATCCTGCCGGCTTCGATGTCCTTCATCAGCCGCTGCAGCGCTGGCCGTTCCAGCGTTCCACCCGACAGGCCACCGTCATCATATTCGTCGGGGTGCAGCGTCCAGCCTTCGGACGCCTGGCTGAGAATATAGGCGGCGCAGGCCTCACGCTGGGCATGGAGCGAGTTGAAGTCCTGCTCGAGGCCTTCCTCGCTCGATTTACGCGTCGGACCTTCTTCATGCCGCTGCCTTTCGCTGTTTGAGGCCAAAGAAGGCAGGACCCGACCAGCGCGTACCGGTGATGGCGCGGGCTACCTCGCTGAGGCTTTTCCAGCGCTGCCCGTTCCATTGGATCGCGCCGGTATCATCGACAGTGACCACGTGCACCTTGCCCTGCCATTCGCGCACCAGCCGCAGGCCGGGCGCGAGCGGCATTGCACGCAAACGCGTATTATCCGATCCGTCCAGCTGCCGCCGGGCAGTGCGCGTCAGGCCGCCCTTTGCCTTGGCCTGCAACTCGTAGCCCAGCGCGAGGCGCAACATAGCTATACTGAGTCTGGGCACCGGGCGACCGGTGAGCTTTGCCCACCGGTCCTGAAGCTCGGGGCGAGGCATACTCGCGATTTCCCGTAGCGTATGATCGAGACCGGCCACGATCATGCCTCCGCCGCGATGCGGTAGCAGGTCGTATCCCCGCGCTTGCCCTTCGCGATGCCATGGCCTTTCTTCCTGAGGCTGGTCAGTGCGGCGCGGGTGGTATGGGGCAGCCAGCCAGTGGCCGCGATCATCTCGTCAAGTGTCGCGCCCTCTTCACGCCGCAGCAGAGATAGCACCGTGTCGATCTTGCTGGCCGGGCGGGATGAAGGCCCAGTCTCGGGACGAGACTTTTCTTCGGGCTCTTCGGGTGACCGATCCTCTTTCCCTTCGTCCTGACCTGCGCCAATGGCGGCCCGGCCAGCGGCGGTGAGCCGCACACCGATCAGCCGGTCACGATCTGTTGGCAGCGGTTCGCCAGCTTCCGACGTGTCGAGTTCCGCCGCCAGGCCGCGCCGGAGGAGAGATTTGATGGCCTTGTCGACCGCGGGCGTGCGTTCGCCGATGCTGTCCGGTGGCGGCAGCAAACTGCCGTCGTCGCGCTGTGAGGCGGTCGACAGAAGGATGAGCTGAAGGTCGTTGAGGCGTAGGGTTTTGGTCATGGATGGTGCTCCTGCTTCGGAGCGGCACCGCGCCGCTCCCACCACCCGAAGCCCCGCCGGTCGCGCCGGTCGGGGTAGCGGCCGCTGTGGCCGGCCGCGATTCAGTGACGACAGCAATGCTTCGTTCCACCGCGAAGTCGAATGGAATATGTGAATGCGCTGGAAAATGCTGCGCGACAATCAAGGTGAGAACAGCGCGACAATCTAGATGAGAATGGCGGCGGTGTGTCTGTCGGGACGAGGGGCGAAGCCCCGAGGAGCGACAGACACACCGCCGCAG
>Ga0180220_1000645_pt1 | contig 34260 bp, 26 predicted proteins | sample eDN5th37CBELigBY_FD_151335 | JGI IMG/M metagenome (GOLD analysis project Ga0180220, IMG submission 151335) | Enriched backyard soil microbial communities from Emeryville, California, USA - eDNA 5th pass 37_C BE-Lig BY (version 2) (version 2) | ecosystem: Environmental > Terrestrial > Soil >... | reverse complement strand
AACAAGGCATGTCCCCCGGCCAGCATCGCCATGATCACCTCCTCGACCACCTCCTCCTGGCCGATGATCCGCTTGCCGACCTCACTGCGCAGCCGCCCAGCAGAGGCCAGCAGCGACTCGGTGTCCGCATCCAGACCGGCGGCAACATACCGCGGCGTATCCACTCCAGTAGTCATCAGCTTCTCCAGTTCATGGGCGCTTCGGCCGATGTCTTTGCCACCACTTCCACGACCGCGCTCGCTGTCAGATCAGCAAACAGAGGACAACACTCACTCCAACGTTGCCGTGAACCGTCACGCCAACGTGCTCTCCAATGATAGTGCTGTAACGGGATTCCTAGCGCCGTGGCACCACCACGATCACGCTCCCTTTGATCGAGGGGCTCCAGCGCATGATCGCCTCTTCGTTGCGGACGAGCCTGAGCTCGGCGATGGTCACGGCCGGGATCTCGCGCAGCTTCTCGGCGCCACCGATCTCCCGGTCGTCCATGTAGACCGTGACCGGGCCACCGGTCACCGGGTCGTTACGCAGCCACGCCCGGCGCAGGCGCGAGACCAGCTCGTAGGCGTTGGGGAGCCCGGATGCGTCGATCTGGGCGGTGGTGAGCAAGTATCTATCGCCGTCCGTGGATGAGCCACCCGCACCGCCCGTGGTGGCACACGCACCCGCTAAAATGATGAACACCAGAACGGCGAGCATGTGTCGCTTCATCTATTCCTCACAGCTTGATATTTTGACGTTCTCGAACAGCCCAGCTTCAGGTTGTCAGTAAGCAAGCATAGCGAACCTGCGATGATAGAGCGCCTATCGGCCCTATGGCTCAGCAGCACCGTGGACGACCTCGCCCCGGAGACGGTCCCCATGGACGAGATCGCCACGGCTGCCGTCCTCACGAACGCTTGGAGTTTCCCATCCTGGACTCGCTCTACTTGTCCTTTTTCGTCTCGCCCGACTCGTCCTTCTTATCACTAGCGATCCGCGACTCCACACCGCGTTTTGGAACAAATGCGAGGTGGATGTAGCTGTTCTCCGGCAGGTACGCCTGTGCAGCCTGCTTGAGATCCGATGGCGCGAGTGTCAAGCGACCCTCACCTCCCTCAGGATATGGTGCGACAATCCGGTCGATCGGAAGGCCCAATCGCTCATGTAATTCCAGGCGGTTCAGCCAGAAATCATTCTGCTGGAGCGCAGTTTCGAGAAGCCGATGTTGGATGGCTGTCACCCGTTCCAGTTCCTCGACCGTGGCTCCCTCCTCTCGCAACGCATCGAAGATCCCCATCATAGCCTTGCCCATTTCGAAGGCAGATTCCGGTGCGGCTTGGTAGTTGATCATGACGCGGAAACGCTCGTCATAGAGTCGATAAGTGCGCCCCTGCACGCTCACACCGTACGTGCCGGCGATCTCCTCGCGCAATTTGTCGCGCAGCCGGCGCTGAAGCACCAGTGTGAGTGCCTCAAGGCGCTGACGCTCTCTTAGGTATGCCTCTGGCTCCGTTGGGAACTTTCCGTCGAACACTAGGAGCACGTCCGCGCGCGGGAATGGTAGTACCTCTCTAACCGTCCGCTGCGGTCTGGTGAAAGGGATTACATCCGGATCATCGGGCATCTCGCGCGCGGCGTCCGCGCCATTTGAGGGCAAGTTCGCCAGGTAGCGCTCGACCAGAGGCCGGACCTCCTCGGGCGAGGCCGCGCCGACGACAATGAAGGTGAAGTCACCCGCGTTGCCGAAGCGGTGCTTATGAACCGCCCGCATCTGCTCGGGCGTCGCGAGTTCGGCAACAAACGTCTGCACGGGGAGCAGTCGCCTGTTTCCGCGAGCGAAAGTCTGATTGAGCTGGTCGTGGATATTAACCGGACGGGGATGATACTTAGCCGTGTTTGCCCATGCAGTAAGAGACGCGCTGTCCAGCTTCGGTGCCACAAACTGCCGGTGCATGAGCTCGAAGAGCGACTCCAGTTCCCGTGGTGAACCGGCGATGTCAATCGTCTCCTCGGCGTAGCCGATCTCGACGTGAAGCCGCCGCACACCCAAAGTCTCGAGCTTCGTCGTACCGTCGCCGCCGTCCCGCTCGCCCATCCCCGCGGCCTCGGTCATCACCTTCGCGACCATGCGGCCGGGGCTCAGGAAAAGCGTGTCGGGCAGGAGCGAGAGCCCGCCCGGGCTCCACGCTCGGATCCTGAGATCATCCGGATCGTTCAGGCTTTCCTTGAATAAGACTCGTGCACCGTTCGAGAGCGTCCACTCGACCACGCCCGCAGCCTCGTGCACCTGCTCATCTACGATCTTACCCGGCTCGAGTGGCTCGGCCGTGGCGCTCGCCTCGGCATCTCCGCCTGCTGCCTTGATGCCGGCGTCCGCCACCACGGGCGCCGGCTTGGCCTCGAACTGCCGCGCCTGGACGGCGTCCCAGAGCGCGAGCACGCTCTCCCTTGTGGGCGGGCGGAAGCCGAGCGCGAACTTCGGCATCCGTACGATTGCCCTAAGCCCCTCACGCTCGCGCCAGAAGCGTGCAGCTTCGGCCAGCGTCTCGGGCGTGATCTCCGGCAGGATCTCCTGCGCCAGCTCGAACTGCTGCTGCGCACTGAGCAGCATTCCTTCACCTGTAAGCCGGTGCTGCGAGTACTCACGTGCATAGTTTGCCGAAGAACGCGCAACGGAACTGGCTGCCTGGTGCTCGAGCCGTCTGAGCAGCGCCGCCTTGCGCTGCTCCAGCACATCCTCCGGAACGCCGGTCCGTGCCACGTGCTCGAACTCCGTGAGTACCGTCTCGAGACCACGTTCCAAGCTGTCCGGCCAGGTGATGATCCGCGCAGCCACCTTGCGCATCGGCCGGGTCAGCTGCGGACGGCCCACCTCCGCGTGAATGAACGGCTTCCGCTCGTGTTCACGCATCTTGAGCAGCTCGCGCTGCACGTGCCCGAGTAGGAGATCCCACACAAGCTCGTGGCGAACCATGTCGCGCACGCCGTCCGGCCGCTCGGGCGCAGGCCAGAGCACCTCCACCTGCGGAGATACCTTGTCGCGCATGATGTCGACTACCGGCTCACCACCGCGCTTGACCTCGGCCGTCCAGCGCTCACGCGCATCCTTGCGGGCCGGGATCGCACCGAAGCGCTCCTTGATCTCCGCTTCCATGGCGTCGGCGTCGAAATCGCCGACGGCGATGACGGCCATGAGGTCCGGGCGGTACCAGTCGCGATAGAAACGCTCCAGCGGCTCCGCCGTCGCTTCCAGGATCGACTCAGGTGTGCCGATCGGCCACCGCGCCCGGTAGCGCGAGTCCTCGCCGTAAACCACGTCCCATACGTGTCCACGGATCCGCTCAATCGCCGTGTCCGCCAGCATGCGGCTCCGCCACTCGCCGAGCACCACCCCCCGCTCGGCCACCACCTCGTCGGGATCGATGGTGATGCGACCCGCAGCCCAGTCCTCGAGCACCAGCAGCCCACGCTCCAGGTACGACGGATCGTCCGTCGGAACGGTGAGCATGTAGACGGTCTCATCGAAGCTGGTGTAGGCATTCATGTCCGCGCCGAAGCGCATCCCCGCCCCTTCGATGAAGTCCATGAGCTCGTGGCCGGGGAAGTTCTTCGTCCCGTTGAACGCCATGTGCTCGAGGAAGTGCGCATACCCGAGCTGGTCCTTGTCCTCGAGCACGCTGCCGGCGTCCACGGCGAGCCAGAGCTGCGCACGCTCAGCCGGCGCGGCGTTCTCCCGTACGTAGTAGCGCATGCCGTTCGGGAGTACGCCCGTACGCAGCGCGGGATCACGTAGGCCCTCTGCCTCCGACGAGGCAACCTGCGAGGCGCCAGGCATAGGGACACTCGAGATACTCGCACACGAGGCCGCCACCCACAGTACCGATAGCAACGCCATGGCCAAGCCGGTACGCGCCCCCCGGAGACTGGACTCCATCACCCTGCGCATATGGATCCAGGCCGATCGCAACCGCAGGTGCGCCATCCACCCTTTTCCTGCACTGAATATCTTCATGTATTGGGCGCCTCCCGCTCGAGCAGCACTTCGATCAACTTGGCGAAATTCGCCTCGTTCATTGCATTCAGCTTGTTCTCATAGATGATCGTACCGTCCGAGTCCGTGAGCACGGCCGTAAACTGGTAAAGACCGTCGTAGACCTCCCATCCATCCTCCAGCACCCATCGACCATCGAACGAGTAGTTGACTTCATTCGCCGTCTCCCGGTAGATGGGCCGTAGGTCAGGATCCGGAAGGCGCCAGTACGAATATGTGGATGCTGCAATTGCAGCGCGCACGTTGTAATAGTCCAACGTCTGTCTGGTGAGATCAGCAACCCACTCGACAGCCTCCGCCTCCCCCTCCAGCACTTCGTGGGAGGATCTCGTTCTGGCCATGACCGTCGTCTGTAGCTCCGGGAATCGCTCCTGCAGTCGTCGAAGCGGAATCAGCGACCACAAGCAATTCATCCTGCCACAGTTGGTAAAGTCGCCGATCAGTATGAGCGAGATGCGCCCCGGTGTCGGCCGGGGACCACACGGCCCGTCACAGCCCAGCCAGACGTCCGCCTCGATCTCGGGGGCGCGGTGCCCGATTGGACCGATCCAATCGATCGTCTCCGGTGGCTGACCGAGCACTCGTGAGATGATCCGCTTCCTGTGGCGGATGAACGCGGTGGTACCTTCTCGGAGACTGTCCAGTGCCGTTTGGTCTACGCGAAGAAATTGAGCGAACGCACCCATCCGTTGCGCGACTTCGGCGCCCGATTCTGCGCTTTCCAGAAACAACGCCCCGCTTCTCCGTGCCAGTTCCTTGATCTCATGCTCGCTGAGCGAGTCGATCACGAGGAACGCCCGCGACGCTATTGCATAGCTACGCGCGCTGTCCAATGGGCTGTCAGAGAATGTCCCACCGACCGCGCCCATCAACTTCCTGTAGAACAGGGCGCGCTCCAGCCGACTCTCGATCCGAGAAGCGTACGTTTCCTCGAGCCAATCGATCAACTCGAGCGGTCGCGGGATCACCGCGTGATAGACACGCAGCACCGTATCGGTCGCTGCGAGTACGGCGCTGTCGCTTTCCAGGTCGAAGGCGGCGAGGCGCTGCCTCAAGAGTTCAATGGCGCGCTCGCCCTGCCCCGCCTCGAACAGCAACGGCAGGAGGAGCCGGTGGTCTTCGACTTCGACATGCTCCGGCGTTGCGCCCACAAGGCACTTACGCGCTGTCTCCCGCACCGACGGAGGCACCGGTGCCATCTCCTGCCGTGGAGGGCTGGGGATCGTGTCGTACCAGGTGCCGGTCGTGTGAAACTCACGAACTTTCTCCATGTACTTCGCGCGATCGACCGCGGCTCGACACCTCTCCAGATCCGAGTAGCTGGACAGCTCGACCGCCGTGTCCGGCCATTCGAATGACACCTGCGCTGAGGCTGTCTCTGCAGACAGAACCATCAGGCTCAGTGCCAACGGAAGTGACTTCGAGTATTTCCACATACGCATCCTCACTCCTTACACCGCGTCGATCAGGGACGTGAAGCTGAAGTCGCGCGCCTTGATCGGCGGCACGATGGCTGGCGTGAGCTCGCCGTCTTCCTCCTTCGTGGGCCGGAAGACCGGCACCGCCTCGCCGATCTGTTCGACGTTATTGAGCACGAACAACGGCGACTCGGTGAAGCGGAAGTTCTTGACCGCCTTCGTGATTTCGCCGTTCTCGATCAGCCACAGCCCATCCCGCGTGAGCCCGGTCGTGAGCAGGCTGTCTTCGTCCAACAGCTTCAGGTTCGAGAAGCGCGTGACCAGCAGCCCGCGCCGTGTGCTTCGAATCATCTCCTCCATCGACGTATCACCGCTACTGATCCGGTAGCCGACCGCCCCTCGCAGTGAATGCCGACGCCCGAGTTCAAGACCCGTGGAGAGTGGGTAACGGAGGTTCTTGAGTACGCCCCGTTCAATCCACGTCACCGGCCCTGGCTCGTCGAAACGCGGCATGATGATGCTCTGCCACGGGTCCATCGGGTCGTGGCTAATCGTGATTCGCTCGTCCACCACCTTCAGGCCGAGCTTCGAGCGCCACTTGCCGATCGCATCGTCCCAGGTGAACTTCCACGGTCCGGAGCCATCCTCCGCATCAAGTCGGTCGAACGACCTCACGAACGGCTCCATCAGGTCCGCGACGGCCTGTGGCTCAAGGATCACCGTGTAGCGGCCCGGCTCGAGAGCCACGGGATTCCTGGACGCCTTGCACTTCTGGACCGCTCGTTCGGCCAGTGCACCGGCTTCATCGTGAACCCGATCCCAATCGTAGGACGAGAGACCTGCCCAGCCGGAGCCGGTCCCCGATGCGTCGCGCACCGTCGTCGAGCATTGCGCCTGCGTCCACCGTACGTACGAAGATTGCGTGTACTCGCCATCGCCTGGCTGCGGGTCCGTCACCTCCGTGTTGAGCATCATTCGACTCGCCGCGCGCACCTCCAGGTAGCCGGCGGAGTACAGCCCGGCGGTCTCGGCGGGTGCGATCATCGATCGCGCGACTTCTCCGCGCTCAAGGGTGCTCGCCCCAACGGTGGCAGGGCTCCAGACGGGAGCACTATCCGGCATTGGGTACTTTTGTTGGGGGGGCTCAAATCCAAAGCCCCGCCCGGGGGAGTGATACAACTTCGACATCCGTTCGGCAGCGCGCACAGCCGCCTCGAGTGAATGATCGTCAAGCTGGTTGGTGGTAACATCTCCTCTGCCACCGCGCTCGAGCGTCCGAGTCACCGAGATCTCCACGTCCCGCCGATCGCTCGACAGGCTGACCCGGTTGCGTGCCCAGCGCAGTTCGCCCTGCCACCAACTCGTGATGCTGATTGCGGTCTCACCACCACCCCGCGCGAGCGCCTTCACGCGCTCGAAGATCTCGCGGCAGTCTGCCTCCGTAAGTATCCGTGTTTCGCTCATGCCTTCCTCTTGGGATCGATGACGGTGAACTCCTCGAAGACCGCCGGAGGGGCGCTCACGCTGTGGAACACAGACTGGGCGGGCTCGCCCTTGCTCGACCCCAGGCCGTAGCGCCGCACACTCTCCTCACCCCCCAGTGCGACCAGCCCCTTCCACAGCTCCGGTGCACGGAAGAGGAAGCCTGCGCCCTGGATCATCGCCACGCGCTTGCCATCCTTGATCTCGTAGACGCGACTGGACTGCCCTAACCCGTTCAGCCCCTGGAAGTCCATGTCCACGCCCATGTGCCGGATGGCGATGCCTTCCTCGAGCGACGCCACGGCACCATCGAAGTCCAGCGCCTCACTCCCGGGCTCGACCCGCAGGTTCGGCGTGTGCAGCATGGGCACATTGATCGCACTGGGCGCCGCGGCACAGCCGTGCGAGCGAATTTCCCGATTCGCCTTGGTGGAGGAGTCGACGAGCCAGGCCGCGCTCTCCCTCGTCGTCTGGAAGTCCTCAAGGGTGCCCTCACGCACCAGCGTGAACTCGTCCGGGCGCACGCCCTCGTCGTCCCACGCGACCGTCGCAGCACCGCCCCGCTCCGAGCGGTTGGCGGTGAGGGTGAGCAGAGGTGAGCCCACCTCGAAACGGCCCAGCATCTCCAGCGGAGCGTTCAGGTAGCTGGTGCCACTCGCGTTCGCCTCAAAGCCCAAGGCACGGTCGAGTTGCGTGGCGGTGCCGAGCGTCCGGTCCGCGAGGGTCGCAACCGTTTGGGCATCGCAGACAACCTCGTAGCGACCCACCTCTACCGGCTTGAGCGGCAAGCTTGCATCCTCTTTCAGTTCCTCCATGAGCTGCCGGATCTGCTCGCGGATCGCCTGGCCTGTGAAAAGCTCCCAACCCAGTCCTGCCGGGGTGAGCGTATCCAATGCTCCTCCGACTTTACGTGCGCCACCTTCGTAGCCGATCTTTAGCTCACCTAGGGATCGATAAACACGCTGGGTGTAGTAGGCCCCTTCGGAAGACGCAAACGCCTTTTCCTGAACCTGGAAGTGGGCGAGAGGTTGATAGTCTCCCGGCTTAAAACCGGAGAAACCCTTCACGAAATGCCGCAACCCCATAAGGAAATCGGTGACCTCGAAGGGCGATACTTCGAACGGGTCAATTTCAACCGGCATCGTCCAGTGCTCATCGTGCACGACAGGCACACTCGCGAGATCGATCTGCCGCCTCGGTCCCATGGCCATGACCTTGGCCTGGTTCACCGCCTCGCGTCCGAGTCTCGCCATCTCGTCCGGCTGCCAGATCGGGCTGGCCGCGAATCCCCAGTAGCCGTCCACGAGCGCGCGGACACCTACGGATAGCCTCTCCGAATCCCCGACACTGGTTGGAAAGGGACTAAACCCGCGTCCTCGCGTATGTGTGAGTCGCACATCAGCGTACATGGCACCGGCCGAGCGCGCCGCCTCAACGGCGCGGAGCGCCAGTTCCTTGATCCAAGGATCGGTGATCGGCAGCGGCATCTCGGGCGCAATGCCCAGCGCCTTTGCCTGCGCCCAGCGCGGCACTCCGCTCAGCAGCGTGGCGCCCACGCCCGCCTTGAGGCCGAGCTTGACCAGATCTCGACGGGATATCATCATCAATTCTTCTCCCTCAGGGTGTGCTTTCTGCTGCGACAATCACACGGCCGGTGTATCCGCCCGGCATGATGGTGTACTCGTAGACGCCGGCAACCGGGAAATGGCGGCCACGGGCGACCTGCGGAAAATTCACCGATTCGCCTCCAAATGCGTCAATATCTCCGCTGCACTTGGCATCACCGACGATCATGCAGATCACGGGCGGGGCTGCCGCTACGTTCGTCGGATCCTCGAAGGTCACGTCCACCGGTGTGCCGCTCGCATTCATCCAAAACACGTAGCCGCCCGGCTGAACGGTCACCTCGGACGGACTCAAGGCAGTTGAACCATCGCCCTGCACTGCGATTCCCACGGTGTGCGTGAGGGGCAAGGTGATCCTGAACACAGCAGTGTCCGCTACCGTGGTACCGTAAACAAAGGCGGTGGCAACAATGCGCGCCTCACCCAGTGCGCGAAGGGCCGATACTGCGCCCGTCCTCCGGTTGAGTTCCACGACCTTCGGATCGAGTGAGCGGTAGTCCACCTCCAGCCCGGAGACCTGCCCCCCGCTTGCATCGCTGGCCTCGAGGCGCAACGACGGCATGACGGGAATGCCCGCCATCGACAGCAGAACCGGCCCGATTCCAACATTCGGCGGCACGATCCACCACACAGCCGAATCCGGCACCGCAGGTAGAATCTTGAAGCTGGCCAACTGCGGCGGATCAGCATCCGTAGTCACCTTCACGTACGCCGTATCCACGTGGCGGATGTTGTCCCCCGTGACCAGTTCGGCGATGACCGCAACGCCGTTCGTGGCCGCACGTGCCTTGAGCAGCCCGTCCGCGCTCACCTGCACGCGGGTCGTGTCCATGGATCGGAAGGACGCCGCTGGCAGTCCGCTCATCGGCTGGCCACTGCCATCCAGCGGCGTTGCCACGAGCCGGAGTGTGTCGTAGGGTGCCTCCGTCGACAGGTTGATCGCTCGATGGTTCAGCGCGAGCGACATGAAGAGCTGCGCGGGGTCAGTGATCGGCTCGAATGTCGCCACTGACGGGACATCTTCGCATGCGGCAAGCAGGAGCGTGGCGGAGAGCGCACAAAGCGCCCCCCGTACACCCCGGACCCGGCGAGCCACACGACGCTCGGTCTTTCCAGGCATGGGCATGGTTCTCTCTCCCTCGAGTCTCTTGTTGAACGGACGCTACGCGCCGCGTGAGAGGCAGCCGTTGAAGTGGGGGTTCGAAACCCGCTCCGCGAGCGGAATCGGCACGTCCACGTCCGAGCCGTACGACAGCCCTGGGAGGGTGGGATGCGGATACGCCCCCACCGGATAGACCTCGCCTTGCGTCCGGCCGTAGTGGCGGATCAGACGCCGGAGGTCGCCCTGTCTCTGCCCGGTCAGGAAGAGCCAGAAGGCGCGCTCGCGGAAGAGGAGATCGACACGCGCGTCGAACGTGCCCGGATCCGTGAGGTCCGGCAGCGGACCGCCCACGGCGGGCACGATCGTGGTCCACATCGTCTGCCGCAGGTGGTTCAGCTTGTCGAGCCAGGTGGGGTCACCGGCATTCAGTGCCGCCTCGGCCTCGATCAGCCGCGCCTCGACCCCACTCGCCAGCACGATCGGGCTCCCACCGTCCCTCGCGTACTTGTCCGGGTGGTAGCGGGTGATGCCTTGGAATGTCCCCGCCGGGCTCGCCTGCGTCCGGGGATCTCCGCTCGTGCGGTAGTCCAGCCCGTTCAGGCCTTCCTGGCTGCCTACGCTGCGGTCCCAGAAACTGCCCGAGACCAAAAAGCTGTTGTACGCTGGGTTCAAATCCCCCGGCCCAGTCGCCTTGTAGCCCACCTCGTAGCGGAAGTCGTCCGGCACGTCCGCCACGGCAGCCGCGGCCGAATCGAACTGGCCGAGCGCGAGGAGCGCACGGGCCGTCCCGATGCGGGCCAGGAGCTCGAAACGCGTGCTGTCGCCGACGTGTGCGCGTGCCGTGTCGAACAGCGCAATCGCATGTTGGTAGACCTGCTCCGTCGTCGAGCCCGGCGCGTAGGTGAAGTCGCCGTCGTAGTCAACCGTGCTGAGCGGGATGCCTGAGCAGAACAGGTCGGCAAGGAAGATCTCGCTGTAGCCCGCAAGCGTGTTCACGTGCGCCGTGAGCACCTGGAGGCTGTCCGGTGCGTACTCCGCGAGCAGTCCCGCCGCCTGACTCGCCTGTCCGCGCACCTTCTGGAGAAACGAGTAAGTATTACGTGCGTCTGCAGGAATGGTATCCCCATCGGGGAGTTGGCGTTGATCGAGCAAGTTGCCGGAGGGATTCTGCAGCTCATCGCTCAGTACTCCACCCGCAGACACGACGGTACTGAACGCTTCTCGAAAAGTTACGAGAACACCGTGGTAAGCAGAGATGGCCCCCTGTGCAGACTCGACGACTTCCGGCTCACTTACGTCGTCCGGCAACGTCTCTGTACCAGTGAGGTCGTCCAGCGAGCAACCGGTCACGCCCAGCGCCAGTCCTGCAGCCACCCACAGGTACGGCACTCGTCGGATTCGCCGTCCCTCGTTCCTGCGTGTCGTATTCATCATCATTCGCTCCCCCATCATCAGTAGGTCGCGTTCACGCGGATCTGCCACGTGCGTGGCGTCGGGATCACGCCCGTGTCGACCACGTTGTTCCCCGTCGCCCTCCCGTTCACGTTCGGATCTAGCCCCGAATAGTTGGTCCACAGCCCCAGATTCGTGCCCTGGAGCGAAACCGTGAGTGCGTCCGCGCCAAACCACCGCGAGACGTTCGTCGGGACCATGTAGCTCACCGATACGCTGTTGAGGCGGAGGCTGTTGACCGTTTGGATCGTGGTGTAGCCGGTTACGTCGAAGGACGACAATTGCTCGACGAGAGAAGAGGACGGGTCGTTCCAACCGCGAGAGAATGCCCGAAGGCTCCTTCTGACGGCGTTCTCCTGGGTCATGCCATCCTCGTAGAGCAGGCCGGCCGAGACGGAGAGAACACCGCGGAAGAGCGAGACCGTGCTGTGCAGCGACGCCGTGTACTCGGGGAGAGTTGCACCCACATACACCGCGGTGTCCCCGTAGATGACCTCAGCGGGATCCAGCACGCCGTCGCCGTTGCTATCGGTGTAGCCGAGCACGGGCTTGATCCAGCGACCGAAAAGAGGATACCCTGCCGCGACCCGAATGCCGCCGTCGCTGTTGCCGCTAGTGTAGAACGGCTCCACACCGGGGCCGAGCTCGACAACCACGTTCCGGTTGCGGCTCACCTGGAATTGCGCCCGCCAGGTAACCAGATCGGTCCGGACCGGCTCGACACTCAACCCCAGCTCCAGGCCCGTGTTGCGGGTCACACCGATGTTCTGCAACCGGCTCACGTTGTCGCCATAGACGGACGGCGCAATGGGCACATCCAGAATCGCGTCCTCGGTCGTCTGCTGGTAGGCAGTGAAACTGACCGACACACGGTCGTCGAGGAGGTCCGCATCGAAACCACCCTCGAACTCCCGAGAGCGCTCAGGGTTGAGTTCCTTGTTACCAAGTTTCTTGAGGAGGATGGTTCTCGCCTCGCCTGTGCCAATCCACGCCTGTACCGGGGCGCTGTACAGTCGGAGCCGATCTGCTGCGCCTGGCTGCCGCCCCGCGTGTCCATACGCAACGCGCAGCCGCAACTGGTCGAAGATCGCGCGCAGCGCGTCGGGGAAGTACGGCTCGTCCGAGATCAGGTAGGAGTAGCTGAGCTTGGGAAAGCTCGGAAGCTTGAAGCCCTTCACGTCGGCGCCGTAGCGGCTGCCGCCATCGAAGCGCAGGCCAATGTTGAGCCACATCCGGCGATGCGCGATGCCCGGCTCGATATACCAACCGAACGTGGCATCATCCACCGCCTGTCCACTCACAGATTTCAACGAGTCCGCGCCACTCAAGGAGTTTCGCCCTTCCCCCAGCACGACTCCAGTTCTGATGTCGTCCGTCGCGGTACCCGTGTAACTCACCCCCGCGGCCATACGCAGACGGAAGCCGAGGCCAAGAGGCACCTCACTATTCGCGTTGACCCTTGCCGTGCCGACCACCGATGTACCCTGACCAACAGTCAAGTCACCCTGCGGCTGGCTGGCGGTCCCGAACGGGGCGAGGGTCTCATCAGCGCGCCACACCGTATTGATCCCCGCATCCGCCGTCACGGTGAGCCAACGCTTCGCACGCCATTTGAGATTCACCGCATTGGTGAACTGCGTTGCCTCTGCCGTGACCCGCCTGGCGTAGTTCTCGATAAGCCGTCCATCCCTCGGAAAGATTAGGGCGTGGCCGAAGCCGCCGACCGACTCGTAGTACGTCCCCGTGGTGGGATCCACGTAGGTGGCCATCAACCTGCCAAGCTCCCCCTCGATCGAGGAGCGCTGCTGCTCCGTGCGGGACAGGTTCGAGGTCAGAGACACGGTGGCCGATCCACCGAGATCCGTCTGAAGGCGGCTCGAGACACTCCACTGCTTGAAGGCCTGTGGTCGCCGCATCCATTCGGGCACCACCTGTCCGTACTGCGTTTGGAAGTACTCCGCTTCGTAATCCGGCAGCCGGGGGAGACCCACCTCGTCGCGATAGCTCGCGTTGACGCTGTACGTCACGCCGGCATTACCACCAGAGACGCCAATGCTCATCGCGGTGCGGTGCCCCTCGTCCAGCACGGTATGCGAGGGATCGTTCAAGAGCTGCTGTGTCACCAGGTCATCCGGCTGACAACTAATGCCCTGACCGTTCACAAACCCATTTACTGGACAGATAACGCGTTGGTTGTCTGAGGGCAGGCGTCCCCAACGCACGTATAGCTCTGGAAATTCTCCGGAGATACGGCTCCGTCCGTGCTCGACCGACGCGGTCCAGCGGGCCTGCCCGGCAACGCCCTTCTTGGTCGTGATCACGATGACGCCGTTCGCGGCGTCCTGGCCGTAGATCGTCGCCGCCGACGGGCCCTTGAGCACCTGGATCGTCTCGATCGTGTGCGGGTCGATATAGTCGAGCGGGGAGGGGGCAGCGTAGTCACGCGTTGCCAGGTTGGCACCACGCTCGCCCGAATCCGGCCCGGCGACCCGGATACCGTCCACGACCACGATCGGATCGTTGCTGCCACGCGGGCTGCTCACCCCCCGCAACCGGATCCGCGCCGGATCACCCGGTGCCCCCGACGTCCGCTGCACGATCAGCCCGGGTACGCGCCCCTCGAGCAGGTCGGTCACGCTCGTGATCGGCTCCCGCTTCACGATCGAGTCGGCATTGATCACCACGATATCGTTCCCGAGCTCGACGCGGCGCCGCTCCTCACCCGTCGCGGTGACCACCAACTCCGAAAGCTGCGTCGGCGCCGCCTCGAGGGTGAAGTTGACCACCACGGTCGCGCCGTCCCCCACCTCCACCTCCTGTGTGCCGCCGCGGTACCCGATCATGACCACGCTCACCGTGTGCTTCCCTGGTTTCACACCCGTGATCTGATAGCGGCCCTCGGGGTTGGTGATCGCGCGGCCCACCCCATCGACCAGGACCTGCGCCCCCACGACCGGGTTCTCGGTCCCTTTCTCCGTGACCCGACCGGTGATCACCCCGTTCTTCTGTGCGGCCCTGGCCGCACTGGCGGGTGGGCGCCGGACGAGGACTACCTGCTTCTCGCTCACCGCGTTGAAGTCCATATTCGTGCCCGCGAGCACACGACGCAGCGCCATGGTGGCCGGGAGCGAGTCGAGCTGTATCGTGATGCGGCGGCTGAGCGGCACGAGGTCACTGCCGTAGATCAAGCCGAGCGACGCCTGCGACGAGATCTCGGAGAGGACCTCGCCTAGCGTCATGTCGACAGCATTCAGGGTGACCGGCCGCTGCAAGGGGCTGATACTCTCGCCTTGGAACCCGAGCCGACTTGGCACGGTCACTTCTAACCGGGCCGCAGACTGCCCGTGAGCCACGGGTGGCATGACCAGCTGTAGAGCCGCGAGTAACACGAGCAGCAATCGCACGTACCAGAGGTTCATCGGTTCAAGCCTCCTTGGGGTGATGTAGCCGCCTAATGGGTGGGTTTGATCAGGAGATAGCCGTCGGCGGTCCTGCGATATTCGATACCGAGCGAGAGCGCGATGAAACGTACGATCTCCGAGCTCTGGACCGGCTCCAGGAACTCGGCGGTCAGGCGCATACTGGCGACATCTCGATCGGCCAGCTCGACCTTGATGCCGTGGCGGCGTGCGAGGATCTGCGCGACCTCGGCGAGGGGGGTCTGTTCGAAGTAGAGGTTCCCCTCGGTCCAGGAGAGGTGGCGTTTGGCATCCACGGCCCGGAGCTCGCCGAGGGTGCCGTCACCAGCCACGCGGACCGCCTGGCCGGCGGCGAGCCGTACAGCACGCGGCGCTTCGGCGGCCGGCTCTGCGCGATCGCCGACCGTACCCTCTGTAGACGACGTCGCCTCCTCCGCCGGGGTGACCTCGACCAGCCCCTCGGAGACGATCACTTCCACGTACTCATCAGAGGCGAAGGCCCGCACCCCGAAGCGGGTGCCAAGTACCCGGGTGGTGGCATTGCCGGCGTGCACGCGGAAGGGCCGTGCGCTATCCGAGACGACGTCGAAGACCGCCTCGCCTTCGAGCCGCACATTCCGCGTGCGACCGAAGCGCTCGGGGAAGTAGAGGCGGCTGTTCGGGCCGAGCACCACCTCGCTGCCATCGGCGAGGGTGAGACGGACCCGCTGGCCGACACCGGCGGCGAGCTCCTGCATCGGGCCGTCGGTCGGGGCGAAGAGGGTCTCACGTTGCTGCCAGAGGAGGGCGCCACCGGCGATGAGCGCGATGGTAGCCGCGATCCGAGTGAGGGTGCCGAGGCGCTGGGCCCAGCCCCGTTGTGGGCGAGCGGTGGCGGCAGGGCGAGCCCGGAAGGGCAGCACCTTGGACCCCGTGGATGGGGCCGGTGCGACCGGCGCCGCGGTCTCGGTCTGCGTGGGCGTCATCTCGGTCCGCGAGGCGCCGCCGGCAGCCGGATCGGCGATACCGAGTCGAGTGGTGAGGCGCTGGAAGGCGTCGTCTACATTCCAGAGATCGGGCGCGACGCTCGAGATGGTACGCAAGCGGCGCATCCGGTGGACCACCTCTGCGCGGCGGGGATCCTCCGCCAGCCACTGCTGGATGGCTTCGACCTCCTCGAGCGAGGCCTCCCCGGCGAGGTAGCGTAGGAGCCGGCGGCGACCCTCACGGTCGAGCTCCTCGAATGCGGTATATAAGTCCTGGTCTTCCATTGACTTCGGCCTGGCTGTATCCAACCTGATCGCAACTCGCCCTGATCGGCGTCCGGTAATAGCACGACGATCTCGGCGATCCACCCCCACACGAGGTGTTGGCGGTGTAGCGGGGCTGTGCTCGGATTCAGGTGAGGAGGGCGATGGCGAGGACGAGGAGGAGGTCGGCGAGGCGCTCGCGGAGCTTCTTGAGCGCGCGACTCATCTGGTTCTCGACGGTCTTGACCGAGATACCGAGGCGGTCGGCGATCTCGCGGTAGGTCAACCCCTCGTCGCGGCTGAGGCGGAAGATCTCGCGGGCGCTCGGCGGGAGGGTCGCGACGGCGTCGTCTATGGCCTTCTGGACCTCCTTGTGGAGGAGGTCTTCTACCGCGGTGGGGCCGGTGACTGCGGGTGTGATGGCGGCGGTACGAGTGGCGTAGCGCTGGCGGACGCGGCGGCTCTTGAGGTGGTCGAGGGCGCGGTTGCGGGTGGCGACGAAGAGGAGGACGCCGATGGTGTCGTCGTCCTCGCGCCAGCGCTCGGGGTCGGCCCAGACCGCGGCGAAGAGGTCCTGGACGATATCTTCTGCGATATCGTCGGAATCCACGTAGCTGCAGGCGAGTGTACAGAGATCGCTGTAATGAGCGTGGAAGAGTCGCTCCAGCCACTCGTACCGTGACTCGCCGGGTGCCGACTTCATGCTAGATCACTGGGCAGAAGGCATCTATATACGGAAAGTACGTCGAAAGTGTGGGCCTGGGACGAGTGCGATGCGATCCAAGCTATAATGGAAGGTTTGGGCGGGCCAGTTGGCAAGAGCCGGTGGGGGCGCCAGAGATAGCTACGACCTACGTCGGGTGATTGGCCGCGGTCGTTGGCGCATGATCGGGAATCCCGACCCCCGAACGCCGAGCAGCATCACCCTGACCCCCGATCCCTGACCCCCGAATCCCAAACCATTTCGTCCCATAAAATGGACACTCTCCTCCCCTGATCCAGTTTTTCCAACCCGATTCGAACTGGCACCAGAGTTGCCTATTTCGCCCAGCACCTCTAGCAGATCCATTGTAAGACGAGGGGTAGTACCATGGTGACGAAGCTGCTGGGACGGGGGCCGGTGCTGAGCGCGCTGGTGTTGGGGCTGACGTTGGCCGCGCCCGCCTGTGCCTCGCATGGGTATGGGTCAGAAGTCGTGACGGTGCCGCGTGGCAGGACGACCGTCATCCAAGGCGAGGTCCGGTCGATCGACCACCGTCGCAACTACATCACCATCCGGGAGAGTCACGGCCGTAGTCATCACATCAGCTACGACCACAAGACGCGGGTGATCGACGGCAAGCGCCGGTTCTCGGTCAACGCCCTCGACCGAGGCGACCGGGTCAAGGTCTGGATCGCCTATGACCGTCGCGGCACCCCATGGGTAGAGCGGATAGAGTTGCGCGACGACCGCTCGCACGGCCACCGCGCCTCCAAACCACGCGTCCTGATCCTCGAGGGCACGATCGCCAAGTTGGACAACCGCGGGCACACTTTCATCCTGGAATACGGCCGCAAGAGCCGTATCGTGGTCCGTATCCCCAGCCGGCTCCAGCGCGACGACGCCCGCCGCGTCGAACGCCTCCGCCGCGGCGAACGTGTAGTCATCTACGTCCGCGAGATCGATCGCGACGCCGTCGAACTGATCCGGTTCCGCTGACCTGGTGTCACGGCGCGAGGGATCGCGCGCATGGCAGTCGTCGTGAGTTCCCGGCGAACCGTCGTGCGCGCGACCGGGAGGGCACGACAACAGCGCGGCCGGTCACCCGATCGGCCGCGCTCTCATCGACCCCGACCTGTATCACCCCCTGCGGCGATCCGACCACCACCGGTCCACGCTCAGCGGACCGGAACCGTTGCCGAAGAGGAAGACGAATACCAGCGCGAAGAGGAGCGCCAGCTCGCCCCGATTCTGGATCGGGAAACCGCCCTGCGGCTGATGCGCGATGAAGTGCGCCGCGATCATCTGCAACGCCAATAGGAGCCCGACCGGACGCGTCAGGAGACCGATCACGATCAATAACCCGCCGTAGAACTCCAGCACCCCCGCCACCCACATCTGCGAGAAGAGCTCCGCCGTCGCACCCGGCTGACCGCCGAAACCACCCAGCCAACCGAAGAGCTTCTGCGCGCCATGCTGCATGAACATGAGACCCGCGCCAATGCGCAACGCCGCATGCGACGCCGGGCCGAACACCTGCTGAATTCGCTCCGCCAATCTACTACCTCTCACGCTCTCGACCTCCGCAACAGTAGATCCAGTACTCATGATACGACACCGATCACGCTGCCCCTCACGAGGCATAGTCGTTTTGCTTCCGGGGATTCGCCCGACATACCCGGGGTGGGGGAGACTGGTTCCGGCGGGAGTACTCGCGGCTCAATCTGCCACGCGGCCGGCGGCAGACGGTCCTCCACCCACTGAAGATAATCCTCCGCCCACCGGGGGTTTGCGCTTCTCGCTCAGATTGGCGACCTTTCGACCGGATCGTTCCCCCGGTCAATTCGATTAGTAAGGTAACACCATGGAGGCAAACCGATGAAAGTGCATCCCCCTACTTTCACGCGTAGTGGGCGCTTCTCGCTGGCGCTGGCGTTCGCGGCACTAGCGCTGATCGCCGGCCCGGCGACGGAGGCGGCCCACGCGCAGTCGCCGGCGGCGCTCCGTACCGCCGCCGAGGAGTCCGGGTTCGCGCGGCACACTCGCCACGACGAGCTCCTCGATTACCTCCGCGCATTGCGCGCGGCATCTCCGGAGATGCGGCTCGGCTTCTACGGCACGACCTTCCAGGGACGCGAGCTCCCGTACGCCGTCTTCAGCCGGCCGGCGGTGACGCAGCCATTCGAGGCCTGGTCCACCGGGAAGCCGGTGCTGGTACTCGCCGCGAATGTGCACGGGAACGAACGGACCCTGCGTGAGTCGCTCCTCATCCTGCTCCGCGAGCTGGCGACGCCGGGGACCGAGGTCAACCGGTGGCTCGACGACCTCGTCGTCGTCGTCGTCCCGACGATCAACCCCGACGGCTTCGAGGCCTCTGAGCGCGGAATCCGCGGGAACTCGTGGGGGATCGACATGAACCGCGACTACATCAAGCTGGAGCTGCAGTCGGTCACCAACTACATCCGCAACGTGCTCCACCGCTGGCGCCCGCACCTCTTCGTGGATGGCCACAACGGCGGCCGGTACCCGTACAACCTCACCTATCAGTGCACCAGCATCGCCGCCGCGGACCCCTCCCTCACGGCGATATGCGACCAGGAGATCTTCCCGCTGATCGACAAGCGGCTCGGCGCGGCGGGGTATCAGACCTGGTACTATCAGCGCGGGACCCGCACGAAGTGGATCGTCGGCGGGTGGCAGGCACGGATCGGACGTAACTACGGGGGGCTGACCAACAGCGTCGCCATCCTCTTCGAGTCCCCCGGCAGCCAGGAGCTCGAGGTGGGGGTCAAGGCGGGTGTCCTCGGCTACAAGGCGGTCCTGGAGTACGCCCGCGAGAAGGCCCAGCACCTGATGACAACGGTGAACCAGGCGCGCCTCGCGAGCGCCGCCTACGGCGACGGCGCCTGGAACGAGGTCGTCGTCCGCCAGACCTACGGGCCGGAACCGTACACCGTGACGTACAAGATCTCCGAGGGCTCGGGCAAGAATCGGCGCGTGATCGAGGTCAAGAGCGACAGCCTCATGAAGCGCCCGGTACCGACCGTCGTGCGCCCGCGCCCCTACGCGTACATCCTCCCGCGCGACGCGGTCGCCGCGGTCGACCTACTCAGGCGCCACGGGATCACCGTCGAGGTCCTCGAGGACAGCGTCGCCGTCGAGGTCGATGCCTACACCCTCGCCGGCGTCTCGTACGAACCCGCGTACAACCACCAGGCCGCGACGGTCGTCGAGGTAGGCGACGTCGTGACGACCACGATGACCCTGCCCCAGGGCACCTTCATCGTACCCACCGACCAGGTGCTCGGACGGCTCGCCGCCCATATGCTCGAGCCGGAGACCGAAGACAACGTGATCTACTGGAACACGATGGACGCCTGGCTGCCCAAGGCCGCCCTCGCGCCGCAACGCACCGCGCGCGCCAAGGACGACGCCGCCTCGACACCCACCGGCGAGACCGCACCACAACCCGACAACGGGCCCCAGGACTCGCCTCCCTTGATCCCGATCTACAAGCTCATGAAGCGGGTGCCGTTGCCGGCTAAAATGGTGGAGTAGGAGCTAGGGGTCGGGGGTCAGGGGCCAGGGATTTGGGATCTGGGATTTGGGATTCGGGGGGGCGCCCGCGAATGCCCCCACATCCCAAATCCCAAATCCGAATCCCAAGCCACTCCCTGATCCCTGGCCCCTACCCCCTACTCCCCTACCAACCTTATCTCCTCCCCCACCGGCACATGCTTCATACTGATCGAGTTCATGCAGTACCGCAGGCCGGTCGGGGGTGGGCCGTCGGGGAAGACGTGGCCGAGGTGGCTGTCGCAGCGGGCGCAGCGGATCTCGGTCCGGAGCATCCCGAAGGATCGGTCCTCGTATTCCACCACTGCGTCGTCCGAGATCGGCTTCGTGAACGACGGCCACCCCGTCCCCGAATCGAACTTCTCGCCCGACTCGAAGAGCGGATTCCCGCAGGCCGCGCAGACGTAGGTCCCCGGCTCCTTCGTCCCGACATAGCACCCCGTCCACGGCGGCTCCGTCCCGTGCTCCCGCATGACCCGGTACTGCTCCGGCGTCAGCCGCCGCCGCCACTCCTCCTCGCTCAGCTTCAGCTTCTCCACCATACCTATCCTACCTCCTCTCCAGGGACTCCCCCTCGCGCTCCATCCCCCGGCTACCCGCATACGCCCCCCGTCACCGGCGCCCCCATCGACCTCCCCAAGGGTAACACGCCGAGGCTGCGGCGCCACCCCGACCGCATTCAATATACGACGCTGCAACCGGCACGATCCGGACCCGCCCCCCATCCTTGCGACCCCACCCCGTACCTGTTATTATTCCAATATAGGTATGGCGATGGGGTTCGCCGACAACCGCGGTCCGCGCGACCGCTGCTGACTCCTCCCCCGGGTCCGGCCCGGCGGGAGTTTTTTCGTATTGGAGAGGTGAACGAGTGCTCATCCTCTATATAGCCATCGGCGGCGCCCTAGGCGCCCTGGTACGTTACGGTCTCGGCCACTGGATCCACTCCTGGGCGGGCAACGCCTTCCCCTGGGGCACCTTCGCGATCAACGCCATCGGCTCCTTCGCCCTCGGCCTGATCCTCCGCTACCTCGACGGGACCACCGACTCCCCCGAGCTACGCGCGCTCCTCACCGTCGGCTTCCTCGGCGCCTTCACCACCTTCAGCACCTTCACCTACGAGACCATCACCCTCCTGCAGCACGGATCCTGGACTCGCGCGACTCTGTATGCATTGGGTAGTTTGTTCCTCGGGATCCTGGCGGTAGCGGCCGGCCTGCAGGTGGGCGCCCGTATACTCCACCCTGCGAGCTAGGCGATTCGGTGAGGATGCATCACCCGCGAACGGACCGGAACGCCCCGGCCGCGTGCCCCGAGCCAGTACCAACGACTGTTTCCTATTCTCTATCACCTGTTTCCTGATGAAGCTCACCTTCCTCGGCGCCACCGGCACGGTCACCGGTTCCCGCTACCTCCTCGAGGCCGGCGGGAAGAAGATCCTGATAGATTGCGGTCTCTTCCAGGGGTTGAAGGAGCTGCGCCAGCGGAACTGGGAGCCCTTCTATCTCGACCCCGCGGAGCTCGACGCGATCATCCTCACCCACGCGCACCTCGACCACAGCGGCTACCTCCCGGTGCTCGTGCGGAACGGCTTCCGCGGCCCGGTCTACGCCACCCCCGCCACCTGCGACCTGGCCGGGATCCTCCTCCCCGACAGCGGGAAGATCCAGGAGGAAGACGCCGCGTTCGCCAACAAGCACGGCTTCTCGCGCCACTCCCCCGCCCTCCCCCTCTACACCATGCTCGAAGCCGAGGAGAGCCTCCGCTACCTCGAGCCGGTCGCTTTCGGCGCCGAGCTGGAGTTGGGCGACGACATCTCCTTCACCCTGTACCCCGCCGGCCACATCCTCGGCGCGGCCATGGTCATGCTCCGGGCGCAGGGTCGGTCGATACTCTTCAGCGGCGACCTCGGCCGCCTCCACGACCCCCTCCTCCCGCCCCCGACCCCCATCGCCGGCGCCGACTACCTCCTCGTCGAGTCGACCTACGGCGACCGGCTCCACGACGACACCGACCCGGAGGTCGCGTTGGCGGCGGTCATCCAGCGCACGGCGCGGCGCGGAGGCGTCGTCGTCATCCCGGCGTTCGCCGTGGGACGTACGCAGACGATCCTCTACCACATCAACCGGCTGCGCGCGCGGAAGGAGATCCCCGACATCCCGGTCTTCCTCGACAGCCCGATGGCGGTCAACGCGACGGCCATCATGCACGCGCACCCCGAAGCCCACCGCCTCACCCCGGCCCAGTGCGTGGCGATCTGCAGCACCGCCCGCATCGCGAACACGGTCGAGGAGTCGAAGGCGCTCGACCAACGGATCGGCCCCATGGTCATCATCTCGGCGAGCGGGATGGCCACCGGCGGGCGCGTCCTCCACCACCTGAAGGCCTTCGCCCCCGACCACCGCAACACGATCCTCTTCGCCGGCCACCAGGCCGCCGGGACCCGCGGCGAGGCGATGGTGTCGGGGGCGGAGTCGGTGAAGATCCACGGCGAGATGATCCCCGTCCGCGCCGAGGTCCTCCGCCTCGACGGGCTCTCCGCCCACGCCGACTACAACGAGATCCTGACCTGGCTCGGCCACTTCCGCACCCGGCCGCGCCGGACCTTCATCGTCCACGGCGAACCGGAACCCGCTGCGGCATTGGGCCAGAGGATCGAAGAACAGCTCGGCTGGCGCTGCCACGTACCCGCCTACCGCGAGAGCATCGAGATCACGCCGGCGGCCGGAGCACGCCCCCGCTCGCGCCGCTGATGCGGCTCGAACCGATCGAGTTACACGATGGTCTTGCACGATTCGCGAAATCTTCGTACCATGTCCATTATTCGAGCCAGGTGAACTTTCTTGGCATTGGGAAGCCGCCCCCCACGCGCCCTCCCTCCGTAGGGGGTGCGGAGGTGGAGCTCAGTTACTAGCTTGGCTCCCAACTCCGTCGGACCTACCCTGATCGTGCAACGTGGGCGGCCGACACGTACTCCCTTACTCCATACTCTGCGGAAGGAGGATTGCCGTATGAGGTATCTGCTGTCTGTGCTCGCTCTCCTCGCCCTGACCGCACCCAATCTCCACGCGCAGGATGGCGGTCGCCACGTCACCGGCACCATCTACAGTGGGAGCTTCGTCCCCTCGCAGGACCTGAGCGACGGGAGCAAGTTCACCAACGGGACGCTCTATGGGGCCGGCCTCACCCTCTGGACCGGGGGCAAGCTCGGGTTCCGCGGTAGCGTGCAGTGGGCCCGGTCCAAGACCGAGGCCGTTTCGTTCTCCCAGCTCGAGAACCAGGAGCCGAAGATCATCCTGTTGAACGCCGACGTCATCGTGCGGCCCTCGTTCAGCCTCCTCGGCCTCAACCCCTACGTCTTCGGCGGTGCCGGGCTGAAGCACTACGGCCTCACGAAGTTCCTGCGGGCCGACGGCTACACCACCTTCGCCGGGAGCGGCGGCGCCGGCCTCGACCTGCGCCTCAACCATCGCTGGGGGCTGCTCGGCGAGGCGCGGTACAGCTTCGGTAACTTCAAGAAGTACGAGTACGACGACACCCAGCGCGACTGGACCTTCGCCGGCGGGCTCACCTTCCGGTTCTGAGCCGGGCCGCGCCAGCGCTGGTACGACTCACGGTGACTCCGGCTCCCGCGGCACGAGCGGGGCCGGAGTCACTTCTTTTCTTCGGTAGACGACGTCGTCGCCCCACGCTTGCCTTGTGGCCGCCCGCATCCCATTTTTCCCCCGATCAACGACGACAAATCCATGAAATTTCGGACACCCTCCAACCCGGATCCGCACAGATGATGAAGCGTGCGCTGATATTGCTCTTTGCCTGTTTCACCAGCATCGTCGCCAGCGGGAGCACCCCCGACGACGAGGTCGCCCGCTGGGAAGCCCGCGCGGCGCGGGTGACGATCATCCGCGACAACTGGGGGATCCCGCACATCTACGCCCCCACCGACGCCGACGCGATCTTCGGGTTGATGTACGCCCAGGCGGAGGACGACTTCCCTCGCATCGAACGCAACTTCCTCGTCTCACTAGGCCGCCTCGCCGAGGCGGAGGGGGAGCGCGCGCTCTGGCAGGACCTGCGGATGCGGCTCTTCATCGACTACGACGAGCTGAAGGCACTATACGCCCAGAGCCCCGACTGGCTCAAGAAGCTCATGGACGCCTGGGCCGACGGGCTCAACTACTACCTCCACACCCACCCGGAGGTGAAGCCGCTCGTCCTCACGCGCTTCGAGCCGTGGATGGCGCTCAGCTTCAGCGAAGGGAGCATCGGCGGTGACATCTCGAAGGTCAACCTGCGCCACCTCCGCACCTTCTACGAGAACCCTCGGCTCCCGAACAAGGCCGCGGCCGCCGGGGAGGGTGCCGCGCCCAGCGTCGCCTACGCAGATGGACTCGCCTTCCTCGACCCGGAGCTCGACCCGCCCGGCTCGAACGGGATCGCGCTCGCGCCCCGTAACACCAAGAACGGCAACGCGCTCCTCCTCATCAACCCCCACACCTCCTTCTACTTCCGCCACGAGGCGCACGTGGTCAGCGAGGAGGGGCTGAACGCCTACGGCGCCCTGACCTGGGGACAGTTCTTCATCTACCAGGGGTTCAACGAGTCCGCCGGGTGGATGCACACCACCAGCATGGTCGACAACATCGACGAGTTCGTCGAGACCGTCTTCGAGCGCGACGGCGCCCTCTTCTACCGCTACGGCCAGGAGGAGCGCCCCGTCCGGACCCGCGCGGTGACGATCCGCTACCGCACCAAGAACGGGACCCTCGCCGAGCGTACCTTCACCACCTACCGCACGCACCACGGCCCGATCGTGCGGTACGCCGAGGATGGCCGCTGGGTCGCCGTCGCCATGATGGAAGAGCCGATGCGCGCCCTCATGCAGTCCTACGGCCGTACCAAGGCCAAGAACCTCGCCGAGTTCGTCGAGGTGATGCGGTCGCACACCAACTCCTCCAACAACACCATCTTCGCCGACCGCGAGGGGAACATCGCCTTCTTCCACTCGAACTTCAACCCGCGGCGCGACGACCGCTTCGACTACACCCGCCCCGTCGACGGCAGCGACCCGGCCACCGACTGGAAGGGGTTGCACACGGTCGAGGAGTCGCCCAACGTGATCAACCCCTCGACCGGGTTCGTCGTCAACACCAACAACTGGCCGTACTCCGCCGCCGGCGCGGCGAGCCCCCGGCAGGAGGACTATCCGCGGTACATGGACAGCGGGATCGAGAACCCCCGCGGTATCAACGCGCTGCGCCTCCTCGAGGGGAAGACCGACTTCACCCTCGAGTCGCTCCGCGACCTGGCGTACAGCACCTATCTACCGGCCTTCGAGAAGCTCGTCCCCGCCCTCGTCGCCGACTGGGAAGCGCTCCCGGCTAGCGACCGGCGCAAGGCACAGCTCGCCGAGCAGGTCCAGACCCTGCGCGACTGGGATCTCCGTTGGGACACCGCCTCGGTGGCGACCGCGCTCGCCATCTTCTGGGGGACCGCGCTACGCCGGCAGATCCTCGACGACGCGCGCGAAGCCAAGCTCGACGCCTTCGAGTACGCCGCGACCCGCGCCACCCCCGCCCAGCGGCTCGACGCGCTGGTCTCGGCCACGAACCGGTTGCAGCAGGACTTCGGCACCTGGAAGACCCCCTGGGGCCAGATCAACCGCTTCCAGCGCCTCTCCGGTGACATCGACCTGAAGTTCGACGACAACGCCCCCTCCATCGCCGTCGGCTTCACCGCCGGGATGTTCGGCTCCCTTGCCGTGAGCAGCGCCGCGCCGCGGAACGGGACCAAGAAGTGGTACGGGACGAGCGGGAACAGCTTCGTGGCGGTGGTGGAGTTCGGGCCGCGCGTCCGGGCGATCGCCCTGACCGCCGGGGGGCTCAGCAACGACCCGAAATCTCCCCACTTCCTGGACCAGGCGCACCTCTTCCCGACCGGGGCTCTCCGGCCGGTCTACTTCTACCGTGACGAGGTCGAGGCCGCGGCCGAGCGGAAGTACCGCCCCGGGGAGCGGTGACGCGGTACGCCAGCTGAGCCGGGATCCATGATAGAGGAAACCCCGCACCCAGATCAGGTGCGGGGTTTTTCCATCCCGAGCGTCCGCGTGAACGGGCTCCGCGCCGCCACGCCGCCCGTGTCGTCGGTCCCCGTGTTCGAGACGAGGCCGGCAGCGGCGAGTGCTACCCTAGGCCGAAACTCCCGCCCCCCGCGTCTTCGCCGCGGTGTGAAGGGCGAACGAAGTACGGGCAGGATAGGTGGCGGCCGACCCGGCCGTGCCAGCCGGAGCCTCCATCCAGGCGAAGTTGGTGACGTTCACGACCAAGGATGGTGTGCTCTTCGACGCGGTGCCGTCGTTCCCCAACCGGCCGTTGTCCCCCAAACCCCAGCAGTAGACCTTACCGTCCACCGCCAGACCGCAGGTGTGATGGTACCCGGCGGTGATCGAGACGAACATCAGCCCTCCCAGCACCGGTACCGGCGCGTTGGAGCCGGAGGTCGACCCGTTCCCCAGCCGGCCGTTCTCTCCACTCCCCCAGCAGTAGGCATCCCCGGCGAGCGTCACCCCGCAGGAGTGCCTGATCCCCGCGCTCACCGTGGCGAACTTGAGCCCTCCGGATACCAAGGAAGGCGAGGCCTTGTCCTCGGTCTCGTCACCGTTCCCCAGCTGGCCGTATCGGTCCGAACCCCAGCAGTACGCATCCCCATCCGGTGTCACGCCGCAGCTGTGCAGATCACCGGCGCTGACCGAGGTGAATTTCAACCCGCCAGTGACGATCGTCGGCGAGGTGACCGCGCCGCCGGAGCTCCCCTGTCCCACCTGGCCGTTGCCGTTGAACCCCCAGCAGTAAGCGTCGCCAGCCTTCGTCAGGGCGCATTGGTGCATGTACCCGACCGAGATCGCGACGAAGGAATGCCCCCCCCACCACCGCTTCCGGGACGTTCTTGTTACCCGTGGTGCCGGTCCCGAGAATGGAGAGGGAGTTCAACCCCCAGCAGTAGGGGGCGCCCGATTCCTTCAGCGCGCACCCGTGGGAGTGGCCGAGATCGATCGCGACGAAAACGTGGCCGCCCTGCACCTCCACCGGCGTCGGCATGTTGCTGTCGGTCGCGCCGTTCCCGAGCTGCCCGGAGTCGTCCCGCCCCCCAGCAGTGGGCGGCGCCGGTGAGGGTCAACGCGCAGGTGTGGAGGCCGCCCGCATCGAGCGACGGCACGACCCTCTTAGCCCCCGGGGTGACCTCCAACTCGTCGGCCACCACCCCCGCCACGTAGACCGAGAAGGTGAACTCCTCCACCCCCGGGGACAGCTCGAACTCCCAGGTACGCGGGAGGGAGACCCTCCCCGGGGCGATCGGCTGAGCGTAACGGAAGAAGGGTTGGTCGGCCGCGGTGAAGGTCTCCGTCCCATCCGCGTTGACGATCGAGACCGTACCACTACCCTTGGATGCGACCGGGAGGTTGCGGAAGAAGACCCGTATCCCCTCCGGGTCGAGCGTGGCGCCGTCCGCGGTACCCAGCGTCTGGGTGACGAGATTCCGTACCGTCACGTCGGCGGAGAAGACCCCGGTCCCCTCGTCGAACCCAACCCGCGAAGAGACGAGCTCGACGTAGGTACCCTGCCCCCCGAGCACCGCCCCGGACACCCCAGCCGAGGCGGAAGGCGACGCCGGCTCGCACACCAATCCACCGCCGCGCAGATCCACACTACAGCGCAGCTCGGCGAGTACCTCCTGAGCCACGCCTTCGCCGGCCGGGCCGAACAATCCTTCGTCCCGAGCACACCCTGCCAGCGGCAGCACCGCGGCCAGGAACCCCACCTCGATCATCCTCCTGCCAACCATGACAGATCCTTTCCGGGATCGAAATCGCCTAGCGACAGCGCACACGACTACCTGCCACCGAAGCGATCGATCACGCTGCTGTCGGCGCCGAGAAACGTTGCCGAGAATCCATGACTATATGACAATGAGATATTACCACCGGCAGATCATCGGCGCCGGGCGACACCACACCGATGGTCGTGGCAGGGCACAGCAGCTGGATCGAGGTGGTGTCGAAGTATAAGCTGCCGCCGAAGCGGATTGCAACGCCCCACCCCCTCGGCCCCACCGGCGCCCGTACCCCACCCGACCGTGGATCACCATGCCCGCCATCGAGTTGAGTGCCGTGACCCGCGCCTCCAGGGTCTTGACTTCCGGCTCCTGCTCGCGTCGATTGAGATCATCCCCGTAGTCGGCGCGTAGAGCTAAGTTCGGTCACCCTACCGTCTTGCCGCGCACCGCCTGCGTTCTCTCTCCCCAATCGGTTGGACTTGACAGAGATGTCGCGATCTTCCGCGCCGCGTGCAGGTGGGCCTACCGGTCTTGCCGGGATCGACGACGAGATCCTTGCGCTCAACCTCCGGCGCATATATCGGCTGACCCTGATCCTGGTGCCGATCCATATCGCGCACGTCCTCATCTTCTGGCGCCACGACTCGCTCCTCGATCCGGCCGCGGCGTCGTGGCGCCAAGGGATCATGACGGCGCACGCGATCATGATACCAGTCGCGATAGGGCTCGCACTGCTCTCCCGCGCCGCAACCAACAAACGGTTGGCGGCTAGGATCCGACGTATACTCCCCACCGTCGCGTCGCTCTCGTACCTGGCCTTCGGAGCGGCCATCGCCGTGGTCGACCAACTGGTCACCTCCAGCATCACCCCCCTACTCCTGACGACGCTGGGGGTGGCCAGCGCCATCCTCATCCCCCCTCGCACCGCCGCCGTCACCTTTGCCATCTCGATGGCCGCCTTCTGGATCCTGATCTCCGTGACCCAGACCGATCCCCAGGTCCTCCTCTCGCAGAGGGTGAACAGCATCTCCATGGCCGGAACCGGGTTCGGCATCGCCTACCTCCTCTGGCAGAGCCAGATACGGACCCTGGAACAACGCCGGGAGATCGAAGCCCAGAAGCAGGAGCTGGAACGGAAGAACGAAGAGCTCGCACTCATGGTGAACCGCGACCCCCTCACCGGGGTCGCCAACCGCTCCCACCTGACCAGCGTCGCCGCCGTCGAAGCGGCTCGCATGAAACGCAACGCAAGCCCCGCCTCGCTCGTCCTCCTCGATCTCGACCGGTTCAAGGCGGTCAACGACAGCTATGGACACCCCATAGGCGACGCCGTCCTCCGCCAGGTCGCGCAGGTGCTGGCCGCCGAGGTCCGCGCCGTCGACACCCTAGCCCGCCTGGGCGGGGAGGAGTTCGCCATCCTACTCCCCGACACACCCCTCGCCGAGGCCGCCAAATTCGCCGAACGGATCCGCGCCGCAATCGAAAAGCACACCTTCAACGTCGGCGGGATCGAACTCGATCTCACCGCGAGCATCGGCGCCGCCTCCATCGACCCCCACGCCCCCGACCCCTTCGCCGCCGCCTACCGCGACGCGGACCGGATGCTCTACCACGCCAAAGAGAACGGCCGCAACCGCGTCTGCTGCGCCTTGGAACACGCCGACCTGACCGAGTAGCGTCCCGCGCCACCCCGCTCAGCCCCCCGAGAGCCGACCCCCGGCCTCCCCGCCCGATCACACCCCACCCTACCCCCACGCCCCCGCTCCCCCTCTTCCCCTTGACACCCCGTACCGGTCACATTACCTTAGCACTGAAATTGTCAGTAGTGAGACGATGCCACGGAAACAAGAGCTCAGCCTCAAGCTATGGATCGTGCTGTCCCGGGCGCAGTTCGCGGTCGAGGCGCATGTCCGCGCCGACGTCGCCCGCCACGACCTCACCCCGGCCGAGTTCGGGATCCTCGAGGTCCTCTATCACAAGGGACCGCTGCTCCTCGGTGAGGTGCAGAAGAAGATCTTGGTCTCGAGCGGCGGGATCACCTATCTCGTCGACCGGCTGGAGCAAAGGGGGCTGGTGCAGCGGCAGGAGTGCCCCACCGACCGCAGGGCCCGCTACGCGGCCCTCACCCCGGAAGGCGAAGCGCTCATGCAAAGGATCTTCCCCGAGCACGCCCGCGCGCTCGAGCACGCCCTCTCGGGGCTGACCGAGGAGGAGCAGGAGGAAGCGATCCGGCTCCTGCGTAAGCTGGGGCGGCACGCCGCCGAGCTCCCCCCCGCGGCGCCGGCGGGCTGAGCAGTCTTTTTTCACCCCCGAATCTCAGAACTGAGATTCTCCGCGGTAACGCATGTGCGCGGCGACGGGCCCGCCGACGCACAGCCGACCATAGGCCCTCGCAACAAGGAGGAAGGTATGTCGAAGAGCATCTGGCAGATCGATCCCGCGCACACCGGTGTCGAGTTCGCGGTCAAGCACATGATGATCTCGACGGTGAAGGGTCGCTTCGGCGACGTCAGTGGCACGATCACGTTGGACGAGGCGGACCTGAGCGGCTCCTCGGTAGAAGTCGATATCGACGTCGCGAGCATCGATACCCGTCAGGCGGACCGGGACGCGCATCTGCGTTCGGCCGACTTCTTCGACGTCGAGAACCACCCGAAGATCACCTACCGCAGCCGTCGGGTCGAGGTGGTGGGAGAGAACCGCTTCCGCGTGATCGGTGACCTGACGATCCGCGGCGAGACCCGCGAGGTCGTCCTCGACGCCACCTTCGAGGGCCGCGGCAAGGACCCGTGGGGTAACGAGAAGGCCGGCTTCACCGCCCAGGCGGTCATCGATCGCCGCGACTTCGGCCTGACCTGGAACGCGGCGTTGGAGACCGGCGGGATCCTGGTCGGCAACGAGGTCAAGATCAACCTCGAGATCCAGGCGACGCGGGTCGAGCAGGCCGCGACCGGGGCCTGATCACTCGACTCCGCCGTGCCGGGGGCGCGTGGCCCCTGTCTCCCGCGTCCCCGGCGCCGACGACGTATCGTCTATGAAACTTTGCGGCAGGAAGAGAAGGAGAGAGTGCCATGAGCCCCCTGATCACGAAAGGCTTCCATCATATTACGATGGTCTCCTCGAACGCCGGCCGCACCCTGTCGTTCTACCGAGACATCCTGGGTCTGGGGCTGGTCAAGAAGACCGTCAACTACGACGACCCAGGCTCCTATCACCTCTACTTCGGCGACGACCTCGGCCGGCCGGGGACGATCCTGACCTTCTTCGAGTGGCCGCACGCACGACGCGGCCGCTGGGGGGTCGGAGGCGTGCACCACCTCGCCCTCGGGGTCGCCGACGAGGCCGGGCTCCTCATGTGGAAGAGGTGGTTGACCGACCACGGCGTCGCCGTCTCCGGCCCCTTCGATCGCGGGTGGTTCCACAGCATCTACTTCGCCGACCCCGACGGCCAGGTCATCGAGATCGCGACCGCCGGCCCCGGCTACGCAATCGACGAACCGGCGGACGCCCTCGGCAAAGAGCTGGTCATGCCGAAACGAGAACAGCTCCGCGGATATAGGGACGAGGAGGCGATCCGCGCCCGGACGCACCCCGAGCCGATCGAGGCGATCACCCCGGCGATGGCCCTCCAGGGGATCCACCACATCACCGGGCTGACCGACGACCTCGAACGCGCCCACGACTTCTACACCGAGGCCCTCGGGCTGCGTCTCGTCAAGAAGAGCGTGAACCAGGACGACCCTAAGACCCTGCACTACTTCTGGGCGAGCTACGACGGCGCCGAGGTCGCGCCCCACAGCACCTACACCCTCTTCGGGTGGCCGAACTCCGACTACTGGGCGCGCGGCGGGACGGGCCAAACACACCACATCGCCTTCCGCGCCGCCGACGGAGAGGAACAGCTCGCCTGGCGAGAACACCTCCTCTCCCTCGGGCTCGAGGTCTCACCGGTCCTGGACCGGACCTACTTCAAGAGCATCTACTTCCGCGCGCCGGATGGGATGCTCCTCGAGATCGCGACCGATGGACCAGGGTTCGCCGTGGACGAGGACCCCGCGGAGCTGGGAACCTCCCTCAAGCTCCCGGCCTGGCTGGAGTACCACAGGAAGGAGATAACCGGCGCGCTGACCCCGATCGGGTGACCGGCGGGAGCGCCGGGCGCGAGATATGAGGCGACGTCGCGCGCAACCCGCCACGGCGTCGCCCTCACCCGTCTCCCGTGACCACCCCGTTGATCAGCGCGCGCACCCTCTCGAGCTCGTCCTCGTTGACGGTGTGCGGCCTCCCCGGGTAGACCCGCACCTCCACCCACGCCCCCATCCGCTCCAGGACCCGGGCGCTCTCCTCGACCCGCCCGAGCGGAACGTGCGGATCGGGTGCGGACGTACCGATGAAAACCGTCGTCCCCTCCAGCGATCCAGGGTAGTCACGCGGGGTCCCGTCCGGACCGATCACTCCACCCGTCAACCCGATCACCGCGCCATACCGCCGCGGATACCTCGCCGCGAACTCGAGGGTCAGACACGCACCCTGAGAAAATCCCAGCAGGAGCACCTTCTCGGCGGGGATCCCGGCGTCCAGCACCCCTTCCACCACGGAGGCCAGCTTCCCGAGCGCGGAGCCGAGGTACGGCTCGTTCCGCTCCAACGGCGCGAGGAAGCTGAACGGGTACCAGGTGTTCCCCGCCGCCTGCGGCGCCAGGTAGGCGACGTCGTCGCGATCCAACGCTCGCGCGAGCTGCAACATCCCCTCCGCGTTACCACCCCTCCCATGCACCAAGATCAGCACCGCGCTCGCCTTATCCAGCGGACGCCCCGCCGGGACTACCGGCTGGTCTCGATGCGGATCCTGACCGGCAGCAATGGAATCGCTCATGAAAGGGTTGCTCAATGTCGAGTGAGAAAAGGATACGCGCCCGGTAGGGACGCCAACCAAGCTCCGTACTATATCCGCGGTAAGCGATCAGGACCAGTACCGCCCCCTGGATTCCGTAGAGATACGTGCGATGTACGACGATCGATATGGCGCCTGGGCAGCTTCGGTGCAAGTCGCCGAGCGCCTGTCGATGAGCGGTGCCCAGCAGAAGATGGTGTTCATGCGCCGCGGCGAGGACCTGTATCTTCCACTCGCGGGTTCACCGAGCAATGTCCTGATCAAGCGTCCGAAGGCGATCTACGAAGGGCGCGCCCTAAATGAATTGGCTTGCATGCGCATCATCGGCGTCGCCGGGTTGCCTGCCGCGCAATCAGCGGTCTACGACCTCGCCGGAGGCCAAGTCTTCGAGAGCCGTCGTTACGACCGAGTCGAAACCGAAGCTGGATCGCTCATCCGGCTCCACCAGGAAGACCTGTGTCAGGCCACCGGTCGTCGACCGGCAGAGAAGTACCAATCGAGAGGCGGACCACCCTACGGAGAGATCGTACAGGTCCTTCGGCGCCACAGCGCCGATCCGCTCGAGGACATCTCGATCCTTGCCCGCTGGGCATTTCTGAACATTCTGTTGGGCAACAACGACGGGCATGCCAAAAATCTGTCGCTCCTCTATACGGATCGCGGCATACGGCTAGCGCCAATTTACGACGTGGTGTCAACCCACGTATATCCCCACATCGACCGCCATTTTGCCCTCGATTCGGAGAGCAATCAACAGTCAATGAACCGAGCTCATATTCGCTCAGCAAGTTCGTGCGATCATCGGGAATGCGGCCGAGAGCCCTAGCACGCCTCGTCGCTCCGACAATCGAACTCGCATCGACCCTTGCACCGGATGTGCTGCACGAGATCGCGACAGATTTCGGACATGCGCCGGTGCTCGATGCGATTGCGGAACTCATCACTCATCGAAAAGCACTGCTGTTGGATCTATTGAATCAGCTTGAAGTGTGAAGCTGAGGTCGAAAAGCAACTGGCGGTCGTGACCTTGCGTATTACACCCGACAAGTCTCGCCGAATCTCTACGTGAGTTAGTTCTCGAGCGCCAACGCGATTTCTTCCCGCACGAATGGGTCACACTCCACCTGCAACCGCGCCTCGAGTGCACGACGAGCTTCGTCCCACGATACGCACCCCAACGCCCACGCCGCGTGCCCCCTGACCAGCGGCTCCACATCCCCGAGCCCCCGCACCAACACCGCCACCGCCTCCCCCGGCGGCTCGTCCAGGGATCCCAACCAGTTCCCCAGCGCCACCGCCACATTGCGCGCGAACCCCGCCCGCCCCGCGCGCCGGAGCGCCTTCCCCCGCGAGAACTCGTCCCAGGCATCCGAGTCCAGCGCCATCTCCATGAGGGCGACGAGCCGCGGCGCACCCGTCCCGGGGAACGCCCCCCACCCGTCCCCAGCAACCAACTTCCCCTCTCCCTCACCCCCCAGACCCCGAATACCAATTGCCG
>Ga0180220_1000643_pt1 | contig 34334 bp, 30 predicted proteins | sample eDN5th37CBELigBY_FD_151335 | JGI IMG/M metagenome (GOLD analysis project Ga0180220, IMG submission 151335) | Enriched backyard soil microbial communities from Emeryville, California, USA - eDNA 5th pass 37_C BE-Lig BY (version 2) (version 2) | ecosystem: Environmental > Terrestrial > Soil >... | reverse complement strand
CAAGACCGCGCTGGCCGAGGCGATCCTCGCGCAGGCCGCCCAGCGCCGCTGGCACACGCTGCGCGGCAGCACCGGCGACCTCGCCCCGGGCCGGCTCGGGGTGGTGCGCGAGGCGGCGGCGCCGCTCATCTCCGAGCGGCCCGACCTGATGGCCAACCTCACGCCGGCCCAGGCTGCCGAGCTCGGCGCCGGCGCGCCGGGCGCGCCCGCGCTCGCCGAGCTGCTGGCGTGCGCGGCGACCGAGCGCGGCTGCGCCGTGCTCCTCGACGACCTGCACGTCGCCGACGAGGGCACGGTCGACCTGCTCGCCGCGCTGGCGCGGGCGGCCGCGTCGCGGCGGATGCTCGTCGTCGCCTGCTGGCAGCCGTCGCAGGCCCGCGCCCAGCTCCAGCGCACGGGCGCCGCGCTCGTCGCGCGCCGGCTGGCGACCCCGGTCGCGCTGGAGCCGCTGGAGGCCGTCGTCGCCGGGCCCACCCGCTACGCCACCACGAGCGACGGCGCCCGGATCGCCTACCAGGTGCACGGCGACGGACCGCTGGACGTCGTGTTCGTACCCGGCTGGGTGTCCAACGTCGAGCACTACTGGGAGATGCCGTCCGCCCGGCGCCTGTTCGGCCGCCTGGCCCAGCGCGCGCGGCTCATCGTGTGGGACAAGCGCGGCACCGGCCTGTCGGACCCGGTCGCCAGCCCGCCGACGCTGGAGGAGCGGATGCTCGACGTGTCGGCGGTGATGGCCGCCGCCGGCAGCGAGCGCGCGGTCCTGTTCGGCGTGTCGGAGGGCGGCCCGATGAGCCTGCGCTTCGCCGCCGAGCGGCCCGACGCGGTCGCGGGCCTCGTGCTGCTGGCCACCGCGCCGCGCTTCTACGCGGCCGACGACTACCCGGCCGGGTGGGTGCCGGCGATCGCCGACCGCTACGCGGCCGAGATGTTCGAGCACTGGGGCACCGGCGCGCTGCTGGAGGTCTTCGCCCGCGACCTCGCCCACGACCCGCTCAGCCGCGAGCTGTTCGCGCGCTACCAGCGGGCGGGGGCGAGCCCGGCGATGGGGCGGGCGATGGTGGAGGCGATGCGCGACATCGACGTGCGCCCGCTGCTGGGCGCCATCCGCGCGCCGACGCTCGTCCTGCACCGCACCGGCGACCGCATGATCCCCGTCGAGGGCGGACGGCTGATCGCGCGCGAGGTGCCCGACGCGCTGCTCGTCGAGCTGCCGGGCCGCAACCACTTCCCGTTCCTCGGCGACGTCGAGCCGGTGCTCGACGAGATCGAGCCGTTCCTGGAGCGGCTCGAGGCCGGCGCCGGACGGTGAGCGGCCGCCTCAGGCGGCGACCGCGGCGCGCCCGGCGCCGGCGATGAGCCCGGCCAGGTGCGCGGCGTCCGCGCCGACCCCGCCGATCATGTGCGACGTGCGGCGATGCTGGAACGGCAGCCCCAGCGCCATCAGCCCGGGGACCGGCGTCACGCCGCGGCGGTGGCGCAGCTCGCCGTCGGGGCCGACGGCGTCGGCCGGCAGCCAGTCGTAGCGGCGCGCGAACCCGGTCGCCCACAGGATCGTCGAGATCCCGGCGGCCGGCAGGTCCAGCGCGCACACGCCGGGCCCGAGGTCCAGCGGCGCCGGGACGGGCGCGGCGTCGAAGGCGAGGCTGGCGGCCTGCGCGTGCGCGCGCACGTGCGCGGCCTCGAAGCGCTCCAGCAGGCGGCGCATGCGGGCGTCGGCGGCGTCCGCGATCGCGCCCAGGTCGCCGCCGAAGCGAGCGGTGGTGCCCTCCCAGCCGACCAGGCGCCCGGCCAGCAGCACGCCGGCCCGGGCCAGTACGCCGAGGTCGAGCTCCTCGCCGCCGCGGGCGCCGGTCAGCACCAGGCTCGCCGCGCGCCGCGCGGCGACCGGGTCGTCGACCTCGTCGATCGTGCGGTCCAGCTCGCCGATGCGCCGCAGCCAGCACCACGCGTCCGCGCCGCGGTGGCGGCGCACCATGCGCGCGTGGCGCCCCGCGGCGAGCACGACGGGCCGGCCGGCGCGGCGCAGCTCGAGCGCGAGCTGCTGGCCGGTGGGCCCGGCGCCGACCACGAGCACGCCGCCGGGCGGCAGCGCGTCGGGCGTCGTGTAGGCCGCGGCGTGAAGCTGCGCGACCGACGACGGCGCGCCGGCCGCGACGGGCGGCATCCGCGGGACGTCGGCGGCGCCGGTGGCCACGACGACGTTGCGGGCCCGCCAGGTGCCGCTGTCGGCGGCGACGAGCAGGCCCCGGCGGCCGCGGCGCACGTCGAGCACGCGGGTGCGCTCCAGCACCGGCGCGCTCCCGGCGGCGGCGTAGGCCTCCAGGCGGGCGATCAGCGCGTCGCGGGTCAGGAACCCGTCGGGGTCGCCGGTCGGCGCGTCGCCGGGCAGGCGGTTCATCCAGTTGGGGGTGAGCAGCGTCAGCGACGGCCAGCGGTCGCGCCACCGCTGGGCGACGCGACCGCGCTCGAGGAGCACGTGCTCCACGCCGGCGGCGCTCAGCGCGCGGCTGAGCGCCAGTCCGGCCTGGCCGGCGCCGACGATCAGGGTGTCGACGCGGGGCATGTCAGGGGGCCACCTCGATCCCCACCGGCACGCCGTTGGTGACCATGTCGAAGACGGCCGAGCGCTGCTGCGCGCGGGCGACCAGCGCGACCAGCGTCTCCTTGGGGGCGTCGCCCTCGACGCGGAACGTCACGCGGATGCGCTCGAACCCGTTGCGGTGCTCGTCGGACAGGCCCAGCGCGCCCTGGACGTCCATCTCGCCCTCGAGCGTCGACTCGACCCGCGTCAGGCGCACGCCGCGCGCGGAGGCGATGTAGACGAGCGTGGTCGTCAGGCACGCGGCCAGCGCGTGCAGCAGGTACTCGGCCGGGTTGGGGCCGGTGTCGGTCCCGAGCAGGATGGCCGGCTCGCCCGCGTCGACGGCGAACGGATGCTCGCGCGAGGTGTCCTCGCCGCCCGCGGCGTAGAAGTCCTTGATCGTCGAGCGGTTGTGCGCGCCGCCCAGCCACTCGTTGCGGGCGCGGAACGTGAACTTCGCGAGCTCCGGGCGCTCCTTGAGGAGGTCGAGCGTCCCGAAGAGCTGCTCGGTGTCGACGCCGTTGCGGACGGTCTCCTGGACCTGGGTCATGTGAGGCTCCTTGGCTCCGCGGGCGCGGTGGGCGCCCGCCGTGGTGGTCGTGACGGCGGGGACCTTCTCGGAGCGCCCTTCCCGGAACCTTCCGAACCGCGTTCGAGGCCGAAGAACATCGTTCCCAGCGGGGGTCCGCGGTCTGGGAGGATCGGCCCATGAAGCTGGAGGTGCGGCTGCTGGGGGCCTTCGAGGTGCGCGTCGACGGGCGCGCCCTGCCGCCCGACGCCTTCGAGCAGCGCCGCGCCGCGGACCTCGTCAAGCTGCTCGCGCTCGCCCACGGCCACCGGCTGGCCCGCGACGAGGTCGTCGAGCAGCTCTGGCCGCACCTCGCGCCCGAGGCGGGCGTCGCCAACCTGCACAAGGCCGCCCACTACGCGCGCCGCGCGCTGGGCGCCCGCGACGCGGTGGTCCTGCGCCAGGGGATGGTCGAGCTGGCGCCCGGGGGCACGGTGGGCACCGACGTCGAGCGCTTCGAGGCCGGCGACGACGACGCCTACGGCGGGGAGCTGCTGCCCGACGACCGCTACGAGGCGTGGACGGCGGCCGCGCGCGAGCGCGTGCGCGAGCGGCGGCTGCAGACGCTGCGCGCCGGCGGGCGCTGGCACGACGTCCTCGCCGAGGACCCCGCCGACGAGGAGGCCCATCGCGCGCTGATGCGCGCCGAGCTGGAGGCCGGCAACCGCCAGGGCGCGGCCCGCCGCTTCCAGATCCTGCGCGACGAGCTCGGCCGGCTGGGCCTGCAGCCCGACCCCGAGACGGTGGCGCTGTACGAGGAGGCCGCCCGCGGCGACGTCGTGCACGCGCCGCGCGCGCTGACCGGGCCGGTCGCCGGCCGCCGCGAGGAGCTGGCCGAGGCGGTGCGGGCGCTGCGGCTGGCCGCCGAGGGCCGCGGCTCCACGCTCGTGATCGCCGGCGAGGCCGGCATGGGCAAGACGCGGCTCGTCGAGGCGCTCCTGCAGGGCGCCGAGCGCCGCGGCCTGCACACGCTGCGCGGCGCCGGGCGCGACGCCGAGGGCGCGCCGCCCTACGGCCCGCTCGTCGAGGCGCTCGACCCGCTGCTGCGCCGCCGGCCCGACCTGCTCGAGCGCCTCGGCGACGGCTCGCGCCGCGCGCTGGCGCTGCTGACGCCGGCCGCCGGGCACGCCGAGGGCGACGCGGCGTCCGAGCGCCACCGGCTGCTGGCGGCGATCGGCCACCTGCTCGACGAGGCGGCCCGCGAGCGCGGCGTCGTGCTCGCGCTCGAGGACCTGCACGCGGCCGACGAGGCGACCTTGCGGCTCGTGGACTACCTCAGCGGCGCCGCCCGCGCCACCCCGCTGATCGTCGTCGCCACGCTGCGCCCCGCGCCGGCCGACTCGCCGCCCGACCGGCTGGTGCGCGGCCTCTCGGATCGCCGCGCCGCCGTCGTGATGCGCCTGGGCCCGCTCGACGACGACGCCGTCCGCGAGATCGGCGAGCGCGCGGCCCGCGCGCCGCTCGATCCCGCCGCGGCCGACGCGCTCGTCGTGGCCGCCGCCGGCAACCCGTTCTACGCCCAGGAGCTGGGAGCGACGGCCACGCCCGGCGGCGGCGACGTGCGCGTGCCGCCGCGCCTGGCCGACCTCCTCGACGCGCGCCTGGACCGCCTGGGCCCGGAGCCCGACGGCGTGCTCGCGGCGCTCGTCGTGCTCGACGACGGCGCCGACCCGGCCGCGCTCGCCGCCGCGGCGGGCGTCGACGTCGCCGCCGTCGACGCCGTGCTCGAGCGGGCGGCCGCCGCGGGCGTGCTGGGCGCCGACGACGGCGGCTGGCGCTTCCGCCATCCGCTGCTGCGCGAGGCGGCGGGCGCGCGGGTCCCCGAGGCGCTGCAGGTCGCCGCGCACGGCCGCGTCGCCGACTGGCTGGCCGCCCACGGCGGCGCGCCCGAGCGCGTCGCCCATCACCTGGTCGCCGCCGGCCGCGGGGAGGAGGCGGTCGCGCCGCTGGAGGCGGCCGCGCGCCGCGCCGCGCAGGTCGGCGCCTACGGCGACGGGCGCCGGTGGGTCGAGCTGGCGCTGCGCCACGCGCCCGACGAGCGGCGGCCGGCGCTCTACGCGCTGCTGGGCGACCTGCGCTTCGCCACCGGCGACCGCGCCGCGATCGCCGCCTACGCGACCGCGGTCCGGCGGGCCACGCCGTCGGAGGCCATCGACCTGCGCATCAAGCAGGCGCAGGCGCTGCTCGCGCTCGGCGACGTGGAGGGCGCGCACACGACGCTCGTCGACCTGCCCGAGGGCGCCCCGCGGCAGCAGGCGCACGCCGCCGTCGCCCGCGGCGTGCTGGCCTGGTACCGCGGCGACATGGACGAGGCCGCCCGCCAGGTCGAGACCGCCGAGCGGCTCGCGGGCGACGACGACGTCGAGGACCTCGTCGACCTGCGCGCGATGGTCGCGCACGCGCAGGGCCGCTGGGAGCCGCACGCGCTGCTGGAGCTGACCGGCGCCTGGCAGGTCCCCCACCTCGCCGGGCGCGTGTCGGACGCGTACCTGTGCGTGACGCAGTACGCGCTGCAGGCGACCGAGCCCTACGAGCGGCTGCTGGCCTTCGCGCGCGACCTGCGAGAGCAGGCCCGCCGCGCCGGCGCGCGGCGCGGCGAGGCGTTCGGGGCCACGCTGCTGGGCGAGGCGCTCCTGCTGGCCGGCGACGCGGACGGCGCGCGCCGGCAGCTCGCCGACGCGGTGCGGCTCAACCGCGAGGTCGGCGCGGTCGGGGGCGAGGCGCTCGCGCGCGCCCGCATGGCCGAGGCGCTGGCGGTCGCCGGCGATGAGGTCGGCAGCGCGGCGCACGTCGACGAGGCGATCGAGCTGGCGCACGCGTCGACGATCGCCCACCACCTGCTGTTCATCGTCTACGCCGCCCAGATCCGCCTGCGCCATGCCGACCCGGCGGCGGCGCTGGCCGCCGTCGACGTCGCCGAGGTCGTGCTCGAGGACCAGGGCGGCTGCCGCTTCTGCCCCATCGGCTACCAGCTCGCGGCCGCGTGGGCCTGTGCCCGCGCCGGCGAGCCGGGCCGTGGTCGCGAGCTGCTGGACCGCGCCATCGAGGGGACCCGGCTGTGGCCGCCGGGCCTGTGGTCGGCGCCGATCTGCGAGGCGCGCGGCGAGCTGGCCGCCGCCGACGGCGACGGCGCCCAGGCCGTGGTGCAGATGCGCCGGGCCGCCGACGTGTACGCGTCGGCCGGCCAGCGCCTGCACGCGACGCGCGTGACGGCGCGGCTGGCCGACATCGGCGGCGCCGCGGCGCCGGCGTAGCGCCCCGGACATGCGAGCGGCCGGAGCCCGAGGGCCCCGGCCGCTGCCTCCCGCGACAGGAGGGGGTGGGAGGAGAGGGTCGCGGGTCGCTCTAGCCGCGGTGGGCGACCGGCGCGGGCTCGAGCGCGATCTCGAGCACCTCGTCGATCGACATCACCGGGTGGAACGTCATCTGCGCGCGCACGTCCTCGGGCACGTCGTCGAGGTCCTGGCGGTTGCGCTCCGGCAGGATCACGTCGGTGAGCCCGGCCGCGTGCGCGGCCAGCACCTTCTGCTTGAGGCCGCCGATCGGCAGCACGCGGCCCTGCAGCGTGACCTCGCCGGTCATGCCGACCGTGTGCCTCACCGGGCGCCCGGACAGCAGCGACGCCAGCGCGGTGACCATCGTGATGCCCGCCGACGGGCCGTCCTTGGGGATCGCCCCGGCCGGCACGTGGACGTGGAACTCGCGGTCCTCGAAGGCGTGCGGGTCGATGCCCAGCTCCACCGCGTGGCCGCGGACGTAGCTGAGGGCGATCTTCGCCGACTCCTTCATCACGTCGCCGAGCTGGCCGGTCAGCGTCAGGCCGCCGTTCTTGCCGTCCATCGAGGTGGCCTCGACGAACAGCACGTCGCCGCCGACGCCGGTCACCGCCAGGCCGGTGGCCACGCCGGGCACGGCCGTGCGGATCGCCGCCTCCTGGAACACCTTCTGGCGCCCCAGGGCGTCGCGCACCGCGTCGACGTCGACGGTCACCGGGGGCTGCACCTCGCCCGCGGCGATCTTCGTCGCGGTCTTGCGCAGGACGGTGCCCAGCTCGCGCTCGAGCTGGCGGACGCCGGCCTCGCGGGTGTACTCGCGCACGATCAGCTCGAGCACGTCGTCGGCGATCTCGACCTCGTCCTCGCGCAGGCCGTTGCGCTCCCGCTGGCGCGGCCACAGGTAGCCGCGGGCGATCGCCGTCTTCTCGGCCACCGTGTAGCCGTCGAAGCGGATGACCTCCATGCGGTCCAGCAGCGGGCCGGGGATCGTCTCGGCGCTGTTGGCGGTGGCGATGAACACGACCTGGGACAGGTCGAGCTCCACGTCCAGGTAGTGGTCGCGGAACGTCGAGTTCTGCGCCGGGTCCAGGACCTCCAGCAGGGCCGCGCTCGGGTCGCCGCGCCAGTCGGCGCCGACCTTGTCGACCTCGTCGAGGAGGATCACCGGGTTCATCGTGCCGGCGTCGCGCAGGGCGCGGACCAGGCGGCCGGGCAGCGCGCCGATGTAGGTGCGCCGGTGGCCGCGGATCTCGGCCTCGTCGCGCACGCCGCCCAGCGACATGCGCACGAACTCGCGGCCCATCGCGCGGGCGATCGACTCGCCGATGCTCGTCTTGCCGGTGCCGGGCGGGCCGATCAGCGTGAGGATCGCCCCCGCTCGCTTGTCGGCCTCGATGCCCCGCTCCTGCCTGAGCTTGCGCACGGCGACGTACTCGACGATGCGGTCCTTGACGTCCTCGAGGCCGGCGTGGTCGGCGTCGAGCACCTCGCGGGTGTGCACGGGGTCGAGCTTCTCCTCGGAGCGCTTGCTCCAGGGGACCGCGATCAGCCAGTCCAGGTAGGTGCGGATCGTCTGCGACTCGGCCGACTGGTCGCCGGAGCGCTCGAAGCGGGCGAGCTCGCGCTCGGCCTGCTCGCGCACCTCGTCGGGCATGCCGGCCTCCTCGATCTTGCGCCGGTACTCGTCGACGATCGAGCCGTCGTCCTCGCCGAGCTCCTTGCGGATCGACTCCATCTGGCGGCGCAGGAAGTACTCGCGCTGCTGCTTCTGGGCGCCGGACTCGACGTCCTCGCGGATGCGCCGGCGCACCTGCAGCTCGGCCAGCCGGTCGCGCTGCAGCCCGACGGCCATCTCCAGGCGCTCGGTCACGTCGAGCGTCTCCAGCAGCCGGACCTTGTCGTCGAACGACAGGTCGGGCGAGTAGCCGGAGGCGTCGGCCAGGGCGCCGGGCTCGGTGATCGCGCGCAGGAACGAGGCGACGCGGCCGTCGTCGCCGCGCAGCTCGAGGATCTCGTCGTAGATCGCGCGCAGCTCGCGCTCGAGCTCGCGCGTGCGCCCGTCGACGGGGACGTCGTCGGGGGATTCGGTCACCTCGACGCGGAGGCGGCCGCGGGAATCGGTGTGAGCGGCTCCGGCGACGCCCCGGGCGACGCCCTCCAGCGACGCGCCGCGCAGCCCGCCGGGCAGGCGGACGCGCTCGGCGACGCGGGCGATGGTGCCGACCGACGCGAAGCTGCCCTCGTGACGGGGCACGAGGAGCACACGCTCCTCGTCGCCGACGTCGACCGGCAGGGTCACGTCCATGGTCGGGAAGACGACGGTGTCCTCCAGGGGCACGAGCAGGAGCGTGGTGGTGACTTCGGGCACTGGTCAGTCCAAACTGTTGAGGTTGTGAACCTTTGCTTGTGCATGGTAGCGCAGGATCTGCGCGCAGTCCACTGAGATATGCGCAGAGGCGTAGGCTGAACGCATGTCGCCGCGCCAGGCGCGCCTCACCGTCGTCGCGGCGGTGCTCGGGTCGATCACCGTCTTCGTGGACGCCACGGTCGTCAACGTCGCGCTCCCGGCGATCTCCGACGACCTCGGCGGCGGCCTGGCCGGGCAGCAGTGGCTGAGCGGCGCCTACCTGCTCACGCTGGGGTCGCTGCTGCTCGTCGGCGGGTCGCTGGGCGACCGCTACGGGCGGCGCGCGATGTTCATGGCGGGCCTGGCCGCGTTCGCGGTTACGTCGCTGCTGTGCGCGGCCGCGCCGACGGTCGAGACGCTCGTCGCCGCCCGCGCGCTGCAGGGCGCCGCGGGCGCGCTGCTCGTGCCCAACACGCTCGGGCTCATCGTCGCCCGCTTCCCCACCGACGCGCGCGGCGCCGCCATCGGGTCGTGGACGGCGTGGTCGGGCATCGCGATGATCGCCGGGCCGCTCGTCGGCGGCGTGCTCGTCGACGCGGTCTCGTGGCGGTGGGTGTTCGCGATCAACGTCGTGCCCGTCGTCGCGGCGCTGGTCGTCGTCGCGCGGGTGGACCGCGAGCACGACGGCGGCGGGACCGGCCGCATCGACCTCGTCGGCGCCCTGCTCGGCACGCTCGGCCTCGCCGGGCCGGTGTTCGCGCTCATCGAGCAGCCGTCGCGGGGGTGGGGCGACCCGCTGATCCTGGGGACGCTGATCGGCGGCCTGGCGCTGCTGGCCGCGTTCGTCGCCGTCGAGCGCCGCCTGCGCCACCCGATGCTGCCGCTCGGGCTGTTCGCGCAGCGCAACTTCGCGGTCGGCAACGCCTCGACGCTCGCGGTCTACGGCGGCCTGGGCGCCGTGCCGTTCTTCCTCGTCCTCTACCTGCAGCAGGTCGCCGGCTACTCCGCGCTGGAGGCGGGGCTGGCGTCGATGCCGGTGACGCTGCTGATGTTCGCGCTGTCGCGGCGCTTCGGCGCCCTCGCCGACCGCATCGGGCCGCGGGTGTTCATGGGCACCGGGCCGCTCGTCGCCGGCGGGCCGCTACCTCGCCGACGTGCTGCCCGCCGTGCTGCTGTTCGGCCTCGGCCTGTCGCTCACCGTCGCGCCGCTCACCGCGACCGTCCTCGGCGGCGTCGACGAGCGCAACGCCGGGATGGCGTCGGCGATCAACAACGCGGTCGCGCGCATCGGCTCGCTGCTGGCGGTCGCGGCGATCGGCGCGCTCGTGGCCGAGCGGCTGGGCGGCGGCGACCCGTCGTTCGCCACCGTCGGAGCGCAGGACGCGACCGACGCGTTCCGCTTCGCGATGCTCGTCACCGGGGCGCTGGTCGCCGTCGGCGGGCTGCTCAGCGCGGCGGGCATCGAGAACCCGCGCCGCGACGTGCCGTGCGCGGAGCACGCCCCCGGGGCCACCGTCGGACCGACGGTCGCGCGCGAGCGCGCGTAGGCGCCAGGCTGGGCCCACGGCTCACGTCGGCCCCGCCGGGGCCCGATACTGGACGGGGATGTTCCGGATCGCCCTCGTCGTCTGCCTGCTCGCCGGCGCCCTTGCGGCCGCCGCGCCCGCGCACGCGCGCCTGCCGTGGCCCGCGACGACGCTGCAGCTCGGGCTCGACGACGAGGAGGGCGGCGCGGCGGCGCTGCGCGAGAGCGCGCCGTTCGGCCTGCGCTACCACTACCTGGCCGGCGGCGTGAACACCGGGGGCGGATGGGCGACCTGGGCGACCGGGGGCGGCAGCTTCGTCACCGGCTTCGTCGAGGACTCGGTCGCCAACGGGATGGTGCCGGTGTTCAGCTACTACCAGCTCCGTCAGAGCCGGCCGGGCGCGTCGCGCGGCGACGAGCGCCAGGCGATCGTGACCAACCTCGCCGACCGCGCCACGATGCGCGCCTGGTTCGAGGACGTCCGCCTGTTCTTCGAGCGCGCGGGCGCCACCGGGCAGCCCGTCGTGCTGCAGGTCGAGCCCGACCTGTGGGGCTACGTCCAGCAGACCGGCGGCGACGACGCGGGCGACGTGCCCGCGCAGGTGGCGGCGACCGGGCTGCCGGAGCTCGCCGGGCTGCCCGACACCGCCGCCGGCGTGGCTCGGGCGGTCAAGCGGCTGCGCGACCGCAACGCGCCGAAGGTGCTGCTCGGCTACCCGCTGTCGATCTGGGGCACCGGCAAGGACATCGCGATCTCCAACGAGGACGACGCGTCCGTCGACCACCTCTCGCACCGGTCCGTGCGCTTCCTGCGCTCGCTGCGCACCTCGTTCGACGTGCTGTTCTCCGAGGTCGCCGACCGCGACAGCGGCTACGCGGTCAAGCGCGACGGCCGCGACCCGGCCGACGTGTGGTGGGACGCCCACGACTTCCGGCGCTTCGGCCGCTACATCGCCAACGTCCACCGTGCGACGCGGCTGCCCGTCGTCGTGTGGCAGATCCCGCTCGGCAACACGCTGTACCGCGCGATCGACGACACGCCCCACCACTACGCCGACAACCGCGTCCAGTGGCTGCTGGGCGGCGGCACGCGCCAGCACCTGCGCGAGTGGGTGCGGGCCGGGGTCGTCGCGCTGCTGTTCGGCTCCGGCCAGGCCGACGGCACCTGCGCGTGCGACGCGGCCCGCGACGGCGTCACCAACCCGCCGCCCAACGGCACGCACCGGCGGCCGTCGCTGAGCGCCGACGACGACGGCGGCTACTTCCGCGCGCGGGCCCGCGCCTACTACCGCGACGGCGCGCTGCCGCTCCCGGCCGCCACGCGCGGTCGCGCGCCACGCTTCACCCGCTGACGGATTCGTCCAAGACGCGGGCGTCGCGCCCGCCTAGCGTTGCGGCCATGACCACCACATGGGCACGCATCAACCTCGACGAGGTCGACGACATGGCGCCCCGGTTCGGCATGGAGGCCTTCGGCGAGTCGCGCTTCCTGCGCGACCAGGTCGGCGCCGAGACGATCGGGGCCTCGCTCTACCGCATCCGGCCGGGCGCGCGGCCGGGCTTCGGCCACCGCCACGCCGAGGCCGAGGAGCTGTACGTCGTCCTGTCGGGGACCGGCCGCATCCGCCTCGACGAGGAGGTCGTCGACCTGCGCCCGATGGACGCGGTGCGCGTCGCGCCGCCCGTGATGCGCGAGCTCGAGGCGGGCCCCGACGGGATGGTCGTCCTGGCGTTCGGGACGCACGTCGACGGCGACGCGGAGATGCAGCCCGGCTGGTGGAGCTAGGGGGACGTGTGGCACATGGCAGCCGGTATCCGGACGCCATGTGCCACACGTGCCGCGCAGCCCGGACCGCAGTGCGCCGCGCGGCGGATCGCGGACCTAGGCCGCGCGGCCCAGCGGCGCCTCGCGGGCCGCGGCGCAGGCGCGCGCGTACGCGCCCGGGGAGCGGCCGATCTGGGCGGTGAAGGCGCGCGTGAAGTGCGCCTGGTCGAAGTAGCCGAGCTCGAGCGCCAGCGACGCATGGTCGGTGACCTCGCCGGCGGCGATCCGCTCGGCGGCCACGTGCAGCCGGTAGCGCTGCAGCACCCACTTCGGCGAGACGCCGACGAGCTCGGCGAACCGCCGCTGCAGCGTCCGCGGCGACACGCCGTGGCGGGCGGCGAGCTCGGCGACCGTCGTGCGCTCGGGCGCCACGAGCATGTCGGCCACCACCTCCCGCACCAGCGCGAACGCGGGATCGGGCGCCGGCCTGCGGTCGCGCAGGAACGCCTCGACCGCGGCGATGTGCGCGTCCGGGTCGCCGGCGCACCCCGCCAGCGTGCGCTCCAGCGCGTCGCCGTCGGCGCCGAACAGCTCCCGCAGCGGCACCGCGCGCCCGGTGAGCGCCGAGGCCGGCACGTCCACGAACCCGGCGAACCCTCCCGGGCGGAACTTCGTGCCGACCGCCATCCCCGCCCCCGAGAGCCGGTGCGCCGAGCGCGCGGCCGGGATGCCGTGCACGGCGATCAGGCCCGGCTCGGCCACGAGGTTGACGCACGGGTGCGGCAGGATCTCCTGCTCGAACGGCGGGCTCCCGCGCAGGTCCCAGCGCACGATCCAGTGGCGCTCGACGTGCCCGGCGAGGTCCGGGGAGGGGCGCCGGCGCTCCAGCGAGAAGTGCCGCAGCCCGGCCTCCGGCTCCAGGATCCCGCGGCGGCTGGTCGTCGGCCTCTCCACCCCGTGGATTCTCGCAGCGGCGCGCGGCCTCTAGCCTGCGGCCCATGGAGCTCGAGCAGGTCGGCGCGACGCTGCGCGCCTACGTCGCCGCCAGCGGCGCGCTGCAGGCGGTCGCCGCGGTCGCCGAGGGGATCGTCACGTGCGACGCGCTCGGCGCCGTCGAGGTGCAGCTCGACCCCGACGACGACCCCGCGCCGCTGGACGTCGGCGACGCGCAGGCCGTCCCCATCGGCATGGAGCTGAAGGCGTTGCCGCCGTTCGCCGTCGACGCGGCGGCCGGCGAGGTGAGCGGACCGCTCGGCGGCCTCGAGCACGTCGCCGAGGGGCTGCTCGCGCTCTCGCGCGCCCTGGGGCCGCCCAGCGTGGCGTTCACGTGGCCGCCCACGACCGACGACACGCCGCTGGTGCTGTCCGCCCGCGAGGGCGAGGGCGTCGTCGTCGTGATCGGCGAGGAGCAGTTCCAGATGGACGAGGGCTGGCCGCCGCGGCCGGAGCCGCCGCAGCCAGCCTCGTAGGACGGGCGCGTCCGCTGCGCGCCCGCCCTGCCCACCGGGGCTACCGCTTGAAGCCGCGCATGCCCCGCTTGAACGCGGTGTAGCCCGGACGCGTCGAGCCGTCCGCGTTCACGAGGCCGGCGTCGAACCCCTTGCAGTCGTCGCCCCAGTACGCGTACGCGTAGAGGCGATCGATGTAGCGGTCGTACTTCTTGGCGAACTTGAACATGTACGTGATGCGGTTCGCCGCACGCTTCTCGTTGCACGGCCACGCGCGGCCGAAGTTCACCAGGCCGCCGGTCTCCGTCAGCCAGAACTTCGCGCGGCTGTTGTAGCGGCGGGTGGTGCGGAACGCGTCGAGCGTGCCCTTGGCGCGCTTGCGGTTCACGTCGGAGTAGTTGTGGATGCCGACGAGGTTCGCGCGCTTGCGCCAGGTCTTGTTCAGCGAGCCGTAGAACTTCGAGATGTAGCTGCCGACCGCGGGCGACGTCTGGTCGAGCACGTCGAGCGCGACGATCTTGTCGCAGCCCTTGCACAGCTGGTACATCGCCTTGAAGAACTGCGCGGCCCGCTTCGGCGAGCGGTACGTCGGCTGCGTCGTGTGGTTCGCCTCGTTCCAGACGCCCCACTCCTCGACGCCCATCTCGCGGTAGCGACGGACGAGCTTGCCGACCTGGCGCTTGTAGGCCTTGACGGACGGCAGCTTGGCGCGCTTGGAGCGCAGGTCGTTCGTGGACGGGGTCATGAAGACCTGGACGCCGTTCTGGCGAGCGTGGTCGACGAACACGTCGGCCAGCTGCAGCTGGTAGGGGTCCTTGGCGGCGTCCCACTGGATGAAGTAGCGGACCCGCTTGATCTTGAGGTCCTTGAACGGCTCCTGGTCGAACATCGACACGTTCTGGTCGCCGAGTCCGACGGTCACGTTCACAGCGGAGGCGCTGGCGGGCAGCGACAGCGCTGCGAGCGCCACCCCGGCGCTCAGCAGCATCGATCTGATGGTGGGCATGCTGACCCGAACCGATCCCGTCGCCGGGAGTTGCGGTCTGTGTGCGCTGGGTCACAGAATCCGCCCATGGAAATCCGCACCATGCGGCCGTCCGAGTTCGAGCTCGCGCTCGACTGGGCGGCCGCCGAGGGATGGAACCCCGGGCGCCACGACGCCACGGCGTTCGCCGCCGTCGACCCCGGCGGGCTGCTCGTCGGGCTCGTGGGCGGCGAGCCGGCCGCGACGATCGCCGCCGTGCGCTACGACGACGCGTTCGCGTTCGTGGGGCTCTACATCGTGCGCCCCGACCTGCGCGGCAACGGCTACGGCCGCGCGCTGTGGGACGCCGCGCACGAGCGGCTCGCCGGCGTGACGACCGGGCTGGACGGCGTCGACGCGCAGGTGCCGTTCTACGCCCGCACCGGCTACGAGCTGGAGACCTGGACGTACCGCTACGAGGGCCGCGGCGGCGCCCGCGCCACCGACCGCGAGGACGTGCGGCCGGTGACCGCCGGCGACGTGACGGCGCTCGACGCGCGCGCGTTCCCGGCCCCGCGCGAGGGCTTCCTGCGCGCGTGGACGTCGGCCCCCGACGGCCGCGCGCTCGGCCTCTACCGCGACGGGGCGCTCGCCGGGTACGGCGTCCTGCGCGCGTGCCGCACGGGCTGGAAGGTCGGGCCGCTGTTCGCCCCCGACGCCGCGGGCGCCGAGTCGCTGCTCGACGCCCTCGTCGACGGCGTCGACGGCCCGTACTGGGTCGACGTCCCCGAGGCCAACGCGCCGGGGACCGCGCTCGTCCGCCGTCGCGGCATGACCCCCACGTTCCGCACCGCCCGCATGTACCGGCACCGTCCTCCGGTCTACGATCGCGACCTGGTGTTCGGCGTCACGACCCTGGAGCTCGGATGAGGGCGATGCTGTTCGAGGCCCCCGGCCGGCCGCTGCGCCTCGCCGACCTGCCCGAGCCCGAGCCGGCGCCCGGGCAGGTGCTCCTCGACGTGCACGCCTGCGGCGTCTGCCGCACCGACCTGCACCTGCTCGACGGCGAGGTCGAGGTCCCCGACCCGCCGGTCGTCCTCGGTCACCAGATCGTCGGGCGCGTCCTGGGCGGCGATGGGTTCGAGCCCGGCACGCGGGTCGGCGTCCCCTGGCTGGGCTGGACCGACGGCACCTGCCGCTTCTGCGCGAGCGGGCGCGAGAACCTGTGCCCGCAGGCGCGCTTCACCGGCCGCGACATGGACGGCGGCTTTGCCGAGCGCGCCGTCGCCGACGCCCGCTTCTGCTTCGCGCTGCCCGACGGCCTCGACGACCTGCACGTCGCGCCCCTGCTGTGCGCCGGGCTGATCGGCTACCGGGCGCTGCGCCTGGCCGGCGACGCCGAGCGCGTCGGCCTGTACGGGTTCGGCGCGTCCGCCCACCTGCTGTGCCAGGTCGCGGCCTGGCAGGGCCGGCGGGTGTTCGCGTTCACCCGCCCCGGCGACGCGGAGGGCCAGGCGTTCGCCCGCTCGCTCGGCGCCGAGTGGGCCGGCGGCAGCGACGAGGCGCCGCCCGAGCCGCTCGACGCCGCGCTGATCTTCGCGCCGGCCGGGCCGCTCGTGACGACGGCGCTGCGCGCGCTCGAGCGCGGCGGCGTGGTCGTCTGCGCCGGCATCCACATGAGCGACATCCCGTCGTTCCCCTACGAGGACCTGTGGCTGGAGCGCGAGATCCGCTCGGTCGCCAACCTCACCCGCCGCGACGGCGAGGAGCTGCTCGCGCTCGCGCCGCAGGTGCCGCTGCGCACGACCGTCACGCCGTACCCGCTGGAGCGGGCCGACGAGGCGCTCGACGACCTGCGCCACGGGCGCTTCGAGGGCGCCGCGGTCCTGCGGATCCGCTAGCCCGGGTAGGAGACCCGCAGCGTCACCGGCCCGTCGGCGCCGCCGCGGCGCACCGCGGTGAACGTCAGGGTCTCGACCGGCTCCTCGCGGCAGCCGGCGCCGATGCGCCACACGTCCCGGGCGCCCTTGCGCGCCCGCGACTCGGACTTCACGACCTGGTCGCCCGACCGCACGCGGATGCCGACCTCCGATCCGCGCGGGCCGCGGATCGTCGCCTTCAGCGCGCCGTCGAGCGTGAGCGGGAGCTGGAACGACTGCACGGAGCGCCCGGGGGCCATCGTGAACGTCGCGGTCGTGTTGCCCGTCCACGGCTCGACCACGTCGCGGCGGGCGGCCTCGAGCGCGCCGGCGTCGGGGATCAGCAGCTCCGAGAACGTCCACGGCTGCTCGGGGAACGTCAGCCGCGCGTACGCCTCGGCCCAGCCCTCGCCCGGGTTGGCGCGGTAGCGGTCGGCCTCGTCGCCGGGGAACAGGCGGCGCTGCAGCGCCTCGTTGCAGACCATCTCGTACGACGCCCAGCGCTTGGGGCCGTAGTCGAGCGCGCCGCCCTGGAACTCGTCGTTGCTGCGGTTGGCGGCGATGTGGTGGCCGTACTCGTGCGTCAGCACGTAGCGCACCGTGTAGCCGCCGTCCTGGGTCCGCGCGTCCAGGCCCGACGACGGGACGATCATCTCCTGGCGGCCCGCGCCGTAGCAGGCGAGGATCCCGTCGCTCTCCTGGCCGCCGCACAGGCGCGCCATCTCGCGCGGGTCGGCGATCTTCACGCGCAGCTTGGCCAGCTCGGCGCCGTGGGGCAGCGAGTCGAGGAACGCCACGTAGCTCTGCGCCAGCGCCGGCTGGTGGCCCACCAGCGCGGTGAACTCGACCGTGATGGCGCGGCCGTCGCTGATCGGGACGGACGTCGACGAGGCGGCCTGGGCCGCGCGGGCCGTGGGGGTGGAGGAGTCCGACGGGCGGACCACCCGGTCGGTGAACGGCGCGGCCTGGGCGGCCGCGGGAGCGACCGCGCCGAGCACGACGGTGAGGGTGGCGATCCGACGGAGCATGGCGGCCAGGGTAGGTGTCGAAACCTAAGAGGACGCTGAAAGGTGCGGTGCGACTCGACGAACGGCGCAGGACCGCACCTTCGCGGGGCGAACCGTGTTGAGATCGCCGTGCGCATCACCTCGCTGCTCGCCATGCTCCTCAGCGCCGCCGTCCTCGTCGCGGCGCCGGCCGTCGCCACCGCCCAGGCCCTCGACGACGTCGAGGACGTCCACGAGGCGTTCCGCGGCCACGGCATGTGGATCTGGCAGATCGGCAAGGCCGCCGGGGGCGACCCCGCCGGTATCGCCGAGCAGGCGCGCGCGGCCGGGGTCGACACGCTCGTGATCAAGGCCGCGCACGGCCACACGCCGTGGAGCCAGTTCTCGCCCGAGCTGGTCTCCGCGCTGCAGGCCGAGGGCTTCCACGTCTGCGGCTACCAGCGGCTGGAGAGCACCCGCGCGATCCGGCAGGCGCGCGCGGGCGCGACCGCCAAGGCCGCGGGCGCCGACTGCTTCGTCATCGACGCCGAGGCCGAGCTCGAGGGCCGCTACACCCAGGCGCGCCGGTACGTGCGCACGCTGCGCCGGCTCATCGGCCCCGACTTCCCGCTCGGGTTCACGTCGTTCCCGTACGTCGACCTGCACCCGCTGATGCCCTACTCGGTGTTCCTGGGCGAGGGCGCGGCGACGGTGAACATGCCCCAGATCTACTGGAAGGACATCGGCGACTCGCCGTCGGCGGCGATCGCGCGCACGGTCGCCACCAACCTCGTGTACCGCCGCCCGCTGGCGCCGATCGGCCAGCTCTACATGCGGCCGTCCAGCCGCGAGGTCACCGACTTCCGCCGGATCGCGATGGCCTACGGCGTCGCCGGGCTGAGCTGGTGGAGCTGGGACTCGGCGATCAGCACCGGCTGGCGCACGATCGCGCGCAAGGTCACGCCGGTCGCGCTGCGCGCCGCGCCGCCGACGTACCCGACCGTCCGCCCCGGCGCGCGCAACGACTACGTCGTGTGGGCCAAGGACCACCTGCGCGCCCAGGGCTACCGCGTCACCCGCGACACCCGCTTCGACGCGACGACCGCCGCCGCCGTGCGCGCCTTCCAGGGCGCCTCGGGCCTGCCGGTCACCGGGGTGCTGGACCCGGCGACCTGGGCCGCCCTGCTCGAGGGCTGAGACGGCGCACGCGCGCCGGCGCGAGTGGCAGACTGACACCCCATGTCCCACCGCCTCGTGCGCGCCGCGCTGGTCGCCTGCGCCGCCGCGCTGCTCGCCGCTCCCGCCGCCGGCGCCGCCGACAACCCGTGGCTGTCGCAGCGCTTCCTGAACTTCGCCCACCAGGGCGGCGAGGACGAGCTGCCGTCGAACACGATGTACGCGCTCAAGCGCGCGGTCGCCGCGGGCGCCGACGCGCTCGAGCTCGACGTCGGCTACACGCGCGACGACGTGCTCGTCGTCATGCACGACAACCGCGTGGACCGCACGACGAACGGGACCGGGAGCCTCAACAATCTCACGCTCGACGAGGTGCGCCGCCTCGACGGCGCCTACTGGTTCGTGCCCGGGCGCAACGCCGTCCACGGCCTCGACCCGTCGAGCTACCCGCTGCGCGGCGTGCGGACCGGTGAGAAGCCGCCGCCGGCGGGCTACACCGCCGAGGACTTCCGCGTGCCGACGCTCGAGGAGGTCCTGCGCGAGTTCCCCGGCGTCCCGGTCAACATCGAGATCAAGGGCCGCGACGGCAGCGACGACGCGGTCTTCTTCCACGGGGCCGACCTGCTCGCCCAGCTCCTCAACCGCGTCGGGCGGCGCGACATCATCGTCGCCTCGTTCAACCAGCGCGCGATCGACCGCTTCCACGCGGCCGCGCCGCAGATCGGGGTCGCGCCCGGCATCGACGGGATGGCGAGCTTCCTGCTGGCCAACGGCTCCCCGGGCGACGGCGTCGTCGCCTTCCAGGTGCCGATCACGTTCCGCTTCGGCGGCCAGCTCCTGACGATCACCAGCCCCGACACGGTCACGCGCGCCCACGACGCCGGCTACGCCGTGCACGTGTGGCTCAGCAACGACACCGAGGACCGGGCCACGTACGAGCGGCTGCTGGACATGTGCGTCGACGGCATCATGGCCGCCGCGCCGATGGCGCTGCAGGAGCTGCTGGTGGAGCGCGACGTCGTGCGGCGCGAGCGCGGGCGGATCGTCGGGCTCGACCCGTGCGGCACGCGGGTGGCGGCCGCCTCGGCGCGGGCGCGCCGCGGGATCGTGACGCTGCCGATGACCCGTCAGGGCCAGTCGCAGGAGCGCCGCGCCGGCACCGTCACGCTGCGCGCGGGGCGTCGCACGCTGGGGCGCGGGCGCTTCGAGCTGGCGACCGGCGCCGCGCGCACGACCGCGCGAGTGCGCCTCAGCCGCGCCGGGCGCCGCGCCCTGGCCGCGCGCCCGCGGCTGCGCGTCGTCGCGGACGTGCGGGAGCGGGTCCCGGCCAGCCGGCGGACGCTGACGCTGCGCGGCTGATCCGGGACGTGTGTGACGCCTGGCACGACTAGGCTGACTCGGATGACCACGGACCCGCGACAGGCGCTGGTGGCGACCGTCAGGGCGGCCTACCAGGCGTTCGCCCGCGGGGACGTCGGGGCGGCGCTCGAGCACGTCTCGCCGCAGGTCGAGCTGCGGCCCGAGGGCACGTCGAGCGCCACCGGCCGGTCCGTGTACCGCGGTCACCAGGGCATCCGCGACTACTTCGACGACGTCGCCCGCGTGTGGGACGGGACGCTCGAGGTCGAGCCCGTCGACTACCGCGCGGTCGCCGGCTCGGTCGTCGTGTTCGGCCGCGTGCGCGCGCGGCCGCGCGGCGAGCTCTTCGAGACCGAGGTCGTGTGGGTCTGGAAGCTGCGCGAGGACAAGCTGATCTCCTGTCAGGTGTTCTCGACGCGGCGGGCCGCGCTCGCGGCCGCGCGCGCGAGCTGATCGCCGACCGCGCCGGCGCCGTCGACGGCGCGCACGCGCAGCGGACCGCGTCCCGGGAGCGCGTGGCGGCTGATCCCCGCGGGCGCCAGCCAGCGATCGACGACCCGCCCGCGGGCGGTCGCCGAGACGAGCGCCGGGCGGGCGAGGACGAGCGCCACGACGCCGGGCTCGCGGTGCGCGGCGGCGATCAGCGCCGGGCCGGGCGCGGCGGGCGGGGGCGGGCCGAGCGCGACGAGGCACTCGGGCGCGTCGCAGCGCGGCACGGCGGCCGTCGCCGCCAGGGCGCCGCCGGCGGCCAGCGCGGCGCACGCCAGCACGCCCGCGAGCAGCACGGACAGCGGGATCCGGCGGGGCGCGCTCACATCATCACCGCCCTCGGGGCGACGCGGGCCATCCAGCGGGCGGCGGCCAGGCGGCCGGCCTCGACCGCCGCGGCGGCCGACGCGCCGTCCATCGGGTCGGCGCCCATCGCGGCGCGGTCCTCGTCGCCGGCGCGGATCGCGGCGACCGCGATCCCGCGGGCCTCGAGCGCCGCCACCTCCTGCTCGAACGCGGCGGCCCACAGCCGCGACAGGGGGTCGGCGGCGGGCCCGTTGGCGTCGAGGACGAGCACGCGGCTCACGCCGGCGCCGGCGGCCAGGTCGGCGTTCGTGGCGGACCCGAGCGCGCCGTCGACGTGCGGGCGCCCGCCGGTGAGCGCGTCGATGGCGACCACGCGCTGGCGCGCGGGCCAGGCCGGGCCGGGCAGCGCGGCCGACAGGGCGTCGCCGCCGGCGAGGCGGGCGGCGACGAGCGCGCCGGCCGACGTGCCGACGACGCGCCGGGCGCGACGCGCGTCGACGCCGTGCTCGGCGAGCCCGGCGAGCACGCCGAGGTGCCAGGCGACGACGTGCTCGCCGCCGGCCGACAGGACCAGGGCGGTGCGATCGAAGGTGAGGATCGGGGACATGGCAGGGTTTCTACGGATGGCGCGGCCCGCCGCCTTCCCCGCTTTCGGCCATCGTGGGCGAATGGCCGGATCGGGCGATGCCGGCCATGACGGGAGGCGGGAGGCTGTCGGTCATGCCCTCACCCACCGTCATGGAGCGCCTCGGCGCCCGCCTCTACGACGGCGTCCTCGCCCTCGGCGAGCGCCGCGGCATGGCGGCCCGCCGGCGGCGCCTGCTGGGCGCCGCGCGCGGCCGCGTCCTCGAGATCGGCGCCGGGACCGGCCTCAACCTGCCCTGCTACGGCCCCGGGGTCACCGAGCTCGTGCTGACCGAGCCGGTGGCGCCGATGCGCGACCGCCTCGCCGAGCGCGCCCGCCGCGAGGGCGTCGACGTGGAGATCGTCGACGCCGCCGGCGAGGCGCTGCCGTTCCCCGACGGCGCGTTCGACGCCGTCGTCTGCACGCTCGTGCTGTGCACGGTCCCCGACCAGGAGGCGGCGCTGCGCGAGATCCGCCGCGTGCTGCGACCGGGAGGCGCCCTGCTGTTCATCGAGCACGTGCGCGCCGGCGGCGCCGCGCGCGCGTGGGCGCAGGATCGGCTCGCGCGGCCGTGGCGGTGGATCGGCGCCGGGTGCGCGTGCAACCGCGAGACGCTGCCGGCGATCCGCCGCCACTTCGCGCAGGCCGACGCGCAGGCCGACGCATGGCGCGGGATGCCGGGGATCGTGCGCCCGCTCGTGGTCGGCGTGGCCCGCGCCTGACGCGCGCGCCGCGCCGCGCCGGGGCGCGGCGGCGCGGCCGGCCGCGGGCGCGGGGCGTGCGCTACGTTCGGGCCATGGCGAACCTCGGCACGACCGACCTCGACGTCCATCCCCTCTGCCTCGGCGGCAACGTGTTCGGCTGGACGGCCGATCGCGACGCGACCTTCGCGGTGCTCGACGCGTACGCCGCCGCGGGCGGCAACTTCGTCGACACCGCCGACAGCTACTCGCGCTGGGTCCCCGGCCACAGCGGCGGCGAGTCGGAGGCGCTGATCGGCGAGTGGATGGCCGAGCGCGGCAACCGCGACGACATGGTCATCGCCACGAAGGTCCGCGGCACGCTGACCGCCGAGAACGTGCGCGCGGCCGCCGAGGCGTCCCTGCGGCGGCTGCGGACCGACCGCATCGACCTCTACTACATCCACTACGACGACCCGGACACGCCGCTCGAGGAGACGCTCGGCGCGTTCGACGCGCTCGTCCGCGACGGCAAGGTCCGCCACGTGGCCGCGTCGAACTTCACGGCCGACCGGCTGGCCGAGGCGCTGGCGGTCGCCGATCGCGAGGGGTTCGCGCGGTTCGCCGCGCTGCAGCCGCACTTCAACCTGCTCGAGCGCGAGTACGAGGCCGAGCTGCAGCCGCTGTGCCAGCGCGAGGCGATCGCCTGCCTGCCCTACTTCGCGCTCGCGCGCGGCTTCCTCACCGGCAAGTACCGGCCGGGCACGACCGTCGACAGCCCGCGCGCCGAGGGCGCCGCCGCCTACCTCGACGCCCGCGGCGAGGCGGTGCTGGCCGCGCTCGACGAGCTCGCCGCCGCCCACGGCGTCAGCCACGCCGCGATCGCGCTCGCCTGGCTGGCCCAGCAGCCCACCGTCGCCGCGCCGATCGCCAGCGCCCGCAGCGTCGAGCAGCTCGGCGACCTGCTGCAGATGACGCAGGTGCGGCTGTCGGGCGACGACCTCGCCCGCCTCGACGCGGCCAGCGCCACGCCGGTCCCGTGACGGCGCCGTACACGTCCGCGCTCGCCGAGGAGCTCGCGCCCGGGCTGCTGGAGCGCTTCCAGCGCTACGTGCGCGTGGGCACCCAGTCGCGCCGCGACCGCGAGCGCTCCCCGAGCACGCCCGGCCAGCTCGAGCTCGGCGAGCTGCTCGTCGGCGAGCTGCGCGCGCTCGGCCTCGACGACGCCACGCTCGACGAGAACGGCTACGTCATGGCGACGATGCCCGGCGACGGGCCGGCCATCGGCTGGATCGCGCACATGGACACCTCGCCCGACGCCCCCGGCGACGGCGTGGAGCCGCTCGTGCACCGCGACTACGACGGCGGCGTGCTGGAACTGCCGCGCGACGGCACCGTCCTCGACCCCGAGCGGATGCCCGAGCTGGGCGGCGCCGTCGGCCACGACCTCGTCACGGCGGCGGGCGACACGCTGCTCGGCGCCGACGACAAGGCGGGCGTGGCCGCGATCATGACCGCGGTCGCGCACCTGGCCGCCCACCCCGAGCTGCCGCGGCCGACGCTGAAGATCGGGTTCACGCCCGACGAGGAGATCGGCGAGGGCGCCACGCTGTTCGACATCGAGCGCTTCGGCGCGCGGTGCGCGTACACGGTCGACGGGTCGGCGCTGGGCGAGCTGCAGGACGAGACGTTCAGCGCCGCGGAGGCGATCGTCACGATCGAGGGCCACGACGTGCACCCCGGGTTCGCGACCGGCAAGCTCGTCAACGCGACGCGGCTGGCCGCCGAGGTCGTGGCCGCGCTGCCGGCCGGCCTGACGCCCGAGGCGACGTCGGGCCGCGACGGCTTCATCCACGTCTACGAGGTCGAGGCGACGGCCGCGCGGGCGACGATCCGCGCGATCGTGCGCGACTTCGACGACGACCGGCTGGACGCGCACTGCGACGTGCTGCGGCGCACCGCCGAGGAGGTCGTCGGCCGCGAGCCGCGGGCGCGGATGACCGTCGACGTGCGGCCGCAGTACCCGAACATGCGCCGCTACCTCGAGGGGCATCCGGAGATCGTCGGCCGCGCCGAGGCGGCGATGCGCGCCGAGGGGATCGAGCCCGTGCGCACGCCGATCCGCGGCGGCACCGACGGCTCGGTCCTCAGCCAGCGCGGGCTGCCGACGCCGAACCTGTTCACCGGCGGCCACGAGTTCCACTCGGTGCGCGAGTGGGCGTCGCTGCAGGAGATGGCCGCGTCGGCGGCCACGCTGGTGCGGCTCGCCTTGGCGTGGGCGCCGTCGTAGGCTTGCGACCTCTCGACGTCCGCCAAGAGGAAGGAACCTTTCGTGCAGACCCGCCCGCGCCTGGTGGCGCTCGCCGCCGCCGTCGCCCTGTCCGTCTTTGCCGTCGGCGCCTCCGTCGCGTCCGCGGCCGATGACACGAACGCGTCCTCGGTGCGCCAGGACCTCGCCCAGGTCACCGATCCCGCCGGGGCGCCGGGCTTCACCATGACCCTCTCGCGGGTGACGATCAAGCCGGGCGTGGCGCTGGAGCTGCACACGCATCCCGGCAACGAGGTCGCCTACATCGTGCGCGGGCGACTCACGTACACGGTCGCCACCGGCAAGGTGCCGATCTACCGCGGGCCGTCGGGGTCGCCGCGGCTCGTGCGCGAGCTGACGGCCGGCCAGACCGGGGTCGTGCGCGCGGGCGAGTGGATCGTCGAGAGCCCGGGCGAGGCGCACCGCGCCGTCAACCGCGGCAAGCGGCCGGTCGTGATCCTGCTGGCCTCGCTGTTCCCCACGGGCGCGCCGCCGGCGACGCCGGTCGCCGGGTAGCGCGCCGGACGCCGATCGGTTTCGCGGCCGTCGCCGCTGGGGAGCGGCGCGGGGACATGGGCCCCCGCGCCGTCATCCGCTGTGCGCTCGCCGCCGCCACGCTCGCGTGCGGACTGGCCGCCGCCGCGCCGGCCGCCGCCGACGTGTCGCTGGCGGTCGGCGACGTGCGCGCCGAGCTGCCGGTGGCCGCCGCCGACGTCCACGTCGCCGCGGGCGCCGGCGGCGTGGCGGTCGAGGCGGCCGTGGCGGAGGTCTCGGCGCAGGTCGCCGCGGCGCCCGACGCCGGGGTGACGGCCGTGGCCGAGGTGCCGCCGGTCGCCGAGGCGAACGCGTCGGTCGACGCGGCCGCGGTCGAGACACCGCCCGCTCCTCGGGTCGCCGACGTCGCCGACGTGGCCCGGTCGCGGGAGCGTGAGGCGCCCGCGAGGACCCCGGCCCCGTCGGCGCCGGAGCCCGCGCCCCCGCCGCGCGAGGTCGCGCCGGCGGCGCAGACGCCCGCGGCGCCGCCCGCGCCGCCGCGCGGCGACACGCGTCGCGCCCGGCCGGCCGCCGAGCCGCAGCAGCGCCGCGCGGCCGCACCGCCAGCGCCCATCACGCTCGCCGCCGCGGTCGCGGCGCCGGCCGCCGCCGATCCGGCGCCGCCGATCGCCGCGCCCGCGCCGGCCGATCCGGCGCCCGCGCCGCCGGCCGACGGTGACGCCGGCCCGTTCGACGGCCTCCTGGCCGCCGTCGGCGCCGGCGCCGCGAGCGCCGCCTCCGCGGTCGCCTCGTCCGGCGCCGGCGGCCTCGCGATCCTCCTTCTCACCCTCGCGGCGCTGGCCGCGGGCGCGCTCGGCGCCCGGCTGGCGCTCGCGTCGGCGCGCGCTCCGGCCGCGCCGTTCCTGGGGCGGCTCGCGCCGCCCGGCTGACCCCCTTCGAGGTCACACCGCAGTCCGTTTCGAACCTCGAAGGAAAGGGGGACGACGTCATGCGACGTTGCCTCACGGCCGTGGCCGCCATCGTGGCCGGCCTGGCCATCCCTGCCGCCGCGCAGGCGCAGGATCCCATCCAGCAGGTCACCGACACGACCGGCGCCGCCCAGGTCGCCTCCGTCGACGTCGACGCGCCCGTGCGCGTCGCCAGCGACGAGGTCGCCCCGACGGCCGCCGCGCCCACTCCCGCGCCGGCGCCCGCCGGCCAGCAGGCCGACGACGCCACGGCGACCGCCCAGGTCGCGGCGGTCGATGCCGACGTGCCGGTGCGCGTCCTCAGCGACGGCGACGACACGTCCGCGCCCGCGACCCCGACCGGGTCGCAATCGACGTCCGACTCGATCGCCGCCGGTCAGGTCGGCACGGTGGACGCCGACGTCCCCGTCCGCGTGCTGAGCGACGGCGACAACGCCGCGTCGTCCGGCGCGTCCGGTTCGCCCGGCGGCGACGGCGGCGGTCAGTCGGCCGCCGACTCGACGGGCGCCGCGCAGGTCGACGGCGTCGACGCCGACGTGCCGGTCCGCGTGCTGAGCGACGGCGACAACGCTGCCGCGTCCGGTTCGCCCGGCGGCGACGGCGGCGGTCAGTCGGTCGCCGACACGACCGGTGCCGCGCAGCTCGACGGCGCCGACGCCGACGTGCCGGTGCGCGTGCTGAGCGACGGCGACGACACGGCCGCCGCGGGGTCGGGCGCATCTGGGTCGCAATCGGCCTCCGATGTGATCGCCGGTGGGCAGGCGGGCACCGTCGACGCCGACGTCCCCGTCCGCGTGCTGAGCGACGGCGACAACGCTGCCGCGGCCGGTTCGTCCGGCGGTGGCGGCGAGGGCGGTCAGTCGGTCGCCGACTCGACCGGTGCCGCGCAGCTCGACGGCGCCGACGCCGACGTGCCGGTCCGCGTGCTGAGCGACGGCGACGACACCGCCGCGGCCGCCGGTACGTCCGGCGATGCGCCGACGGTCACCGACACGGCCGGCGCCGTGCAGGCCGGCGAGCTGAGCCTCGCTGCTCCGGTGCGGGTCGTCAGCGAGGGGAACGGCACCGGTGGCGGGGACGCCGGCGGCGGCACGCCGACGGTCGACGGCTCGACCGGCGCCGCGCAGATCGCGCCGGTGGACCTGGCCGCGCCCGTGCGCGTGCTGAGCCCCGGCGACGACGTCGAGGGTCCCGGGGACGGGACCCCCGGCGGCGAGGACCCAGGCGACGGCGGTCCTGGCGACGGCGGTCCCGGCGATGGCGGGACCGACGACCCGGCCACGCCCGGCACGGGCGACGAGGGGACCGGCACGCCGCCGGCCACCGCGGCCGGCGCGCCGTCCGGCGAGGCCGGCGACACCACCGGTGGCGGCCCGGCCGACGACGGCACGGCCGGCTCCGGCGGCGGCGGGTCGGCGGGCGGGGACGCCTCCGCCGGTCCCGGCGACGGCGCGTCGCGCGGCGGCCCCGACGGCGCCACGACCACCGTCACCGCGGCCAGCGAGGACGCGGTCACCGTGCCCGCCGCGGCCGTGACGTCCGGCCCGGCCGAGCTGCCGACGACCGGTTTCGGCCTCCTGCCGCTGCTGCTGCTCGGCGGCCTGCTGGTCGCGGCCGGTGCGGCGCTGCGGCGCGCGGCGGCCGCGCGATGACGACGCGCCAGGGTGGGGCCGCCGGGCGGGCGGCCCCACCCGACGCGCGAAGCACTCACCCTCCACCCGCTCCCCACCGCCACGTGTGGCACATGGCGTCCGCTATGCGGATGTCATGTGCCACACGTCCCCCGGTGGAGGCGGCCGCGTCGGGGGAGGAGCCGCGCGTCAGGCCGCGCCGTCGTCGCCGCGCGACGCGGTGACGAGCTTCGAGCCGGAGCTGCTCGACGTGAACCACCGCACCGCGCGCGGCAGCAGGATGCGGACCGCCGCGGCCAGCCAGTAGTACCGCGGCGTGTAGCGCTCCATCCGGCCCTTGAGGACGCAGTCGGCGATCGCGTCGGCGACCACGCCGGGCTCCGAGACGAGCACGTTCGGCAGCCCGCGCTGGGGGAAGCCCTCGGTGTGGATGAACCCGGGCAGCACGAGCGCGACGTTCACGCCGTTCGCGCGCTCCTCGGCGCCCAGGGCGTCGCTCCAGCCGCACAGCGCGAACTTCGACGCGCAGTACGCGCCCGCGCCCGCCCGCGCGATCCGCCCCGACGTCGAGGACATGTTCACGATCGTCGACGGCGCGCTCGCGCGCACCAGCGGCAGCAGCGCCTCCGTGAGCCGCACGTGCGCGTCGAAGTTGATCGCCATCGTGCGCCGCACGTTCTCGTAGCCGCCGTCGGCGAACCGCGCCCGCCAGGACGCGCCGGCGTTGTTGACGAGCACGTCCAGCCGCCCGCCGTGCTCGGCCTCGACGTGCGCGCGCACGCGCTCGGGCGCGTCGTCGTCGGTCAGGTCGACGGCCACGGACGTCGCCGGGCACGGCAGCCGCTCGGCGAGCTGCGCGAGGCGCTCGCCGCGGCGCGCCACGAGGACCATCCGCGCGCCGGGCTCGCGCGCCAGGCGCAGCGCCGTCGCCTCGCCGATGCCGCTCGACGCGCCCGTGATGCAGATCACCATGGGCGGCAGTCTGCCGGTCGGGGCCCGCGGGCGTCGGTCACCCGCGCGCCACCGGCGCGGCGTCGCCCAGCGACGCCTGCGGCACGGCGAACGCGTCGACGAGCGCCCCGGCGTGCGGGCGCACCGCCGCGCACAGCCCGTTGACCGCCTTCACGACCGCCTTCGAGCGCGTCGACGACAGCCGCCCGTGCTCCTGGAACCAGCCGCGGTCGCGCTCGATCGTCGACAGCACGTACAGGCTGCACAGCCGGTCCAGCAGCTCGGCCTCCGGTCCCGACCCCGCGCCCTCGACCGTGCGCGCGAACGCCTCCGCCACGACGCGGTCGACCCAGGCGCGCGCGCACGCCACCACGTGGTCCTGCGTCTCGACGAGCACGTCGAACGGGTCGCGCCCCGCGTCGATGCCGCCCTTCAGCCGCCGCGCGGCGCCCGACAGGATGTGGTCCGCGCGCCAGCGCAGCAGCTCGAGCTGGGCGCCCCGGTCGAGCAGGTCGCCCCCGTCGTCGCGCCCCGGGCGCAGGTCGTCGGCGATCCGCCCCAGCAGCTCGCGCACCGCGGTCCGCTCGGCCAGCGTCTCCAGCACCTGCCCGGCGAAGAACGTCGCGGTGCCGAGCGGGTCGAGCTCGCCGAGCTGGTCGCGGAAGTCGGTCAGCAGGTTCTTGGCCGCGAGCTGCATCAGCACCGTGTTGTCGCCCTCGAACGTCGTGAAGACGTCGGTGTCGGCCTTCAGCGCGGCGAAGCGGTTGCCGCGCAGGTACCCGGCGCCGCCGCACGCCTCGCGGCACTCCTGGATCGTCGCGGTCGCGTGCCAGGTGGCGACCGCCTTCAGCCCGGCCGCCAGCGTCTCCAGCTCGCGGCGGTCGCGCGCCGCGTCGTCGCCGTTGCCGCCGAACACGTCGTGCAGCCGCCCGCGCAGCTCGTCCTGGGCCGCGTGCAGCGCGTACGTGCGCGCGAGCGGGATCAGCAGCCGCCGCTGGTGCGTGCGGTAGTCGAGCAGCAGCGCCTCCTCGCCTCCCGGCGGCCCGAACTGGCGCCGCGTGAGCCCGTGGCGCACGGCGATCGTCAGCGCGACCTTCGACGCGTTCACCGCCGCGCCGCAGATGCTCACCCGGCCCTGGATCAGCGTCCCGAGCATCGTGAAGAAGCGGCGCGTGGGGTTCTCGATCGCGCTCGTGTACGTCCCGTCCGGCGCGACCTGCGCGTAGCGGTCCAGGAGCGCCTCGCGCGGCACGCGCACCGCGTCGAACCAGATCCGCCCGTTGTCGACGCCGTCGAGGCCGAGCTTGGCGCCGCAGTCCTCCAGGCGCACGCCCGGCAGCGGCTCGCCGTCCTCGTCGCGCAGCGGCACGAGCAGCGCGTGGACGCCGCGCGCCTCGCCGCCGACGACGAGCTGCGCGAACACGACCGCCATCCGCCCGTCGCGGGCCGCGTTGCCGATGTAGTCCTTGCGCGCGGACTCGGTCGGCGTGTGCACGACGAACTCGTCGCGCTCGGGGTCGTAGGTCGCGGTCGTCTCGAGCGCCTGCACGTTGGAGCCGTGGCCGGTCTCGGTCATCGCGAAGCAGCCGGGCAGGCGCAGCGTCGCGATGTCGCGCAGGTAGCGCTCGTGGTGGCGCTCGGTGCCGAGGTGCAGGACCGCGCCGCCGAACAGCCCGAACTGCACGCCGAGCTTGACCAGCAGCGACAGGTCGCCGTACGCGAGCGTCTCGAACGCGGCGACCGAGGCGCCGACGTCGCCGGCGCCGCCGTAGGCGACCGGGTAGCCGAGCGCGGTGCGCCCGTCGGCGGCGAGCTCGCGCGCCCACGCCAGCACCTGGGCGCGGTGCTCCTCGATCGAGTGGCCGGCGTACGGCGCGCTGGACGGGCGGGCGAGGAAGTCGCGCACCTCGGCGCGCACCGCGGCGTGGTCGCCGTCGAGGAGGCGCTGCAGCGCGGCCGCGTCGACGGCGGCGGGCGGGATCGTGGCGGGGGTCATGGCGAATCGGGGTGTACCCGGATCGCGCCCCGCTAGGCTGTGTGGTGGATCACTCGCCGTGCCTTCGGCGAGCGCGATCCGCTCAAGGAAGGGAGGACCGAATGCGGTTCATCTGCCGTACCTGCCTTCGCCTGTGGTCCGCGGACCGCGTGGAGGAACGCAGCGCCTGCCCCTACTGCGGCGGCGCGCTTCTCCCCCGGTAGCGACCGGCGAAGCCAGCAACGATCGACGCCCGGCTGATCAGCCGGGCGTTTCTCGTTTCGGGCCGGGTCGCGCGATCGCCCGGGCGGCCTCGGCGACGTCGTCCTCCATCATCCGCATCTGGTCGAGGTGCAGCCCGGTCCAGGCGAAGAGCATCGCGGCGAACGTCGCGTCGCGGTCGCCGGTGGCCGCCGCGTCGCGCAGCGCGTCGACGAACACCGCGTGCGCCTCGGCGTCGCGCGCGGTGGGCTCCGGCGCGGGGCGGCTCTCGCCCACCGCCTGCGCCGCGCGCTCGTACCAGGCGCAGACCGGGCCCGCGTCCTCCAGCAGGCGCGTCGCGCCGGCGGGGCGGGGCCGGCCGTCGATCAGCTCCGACAGCACCGCCAGCCCGACCGCGGTCGTGTCCAGGCGCGAGGCGGCCGCGAGCAGCCGCGTGTGCGGGACGAGCCGCTGGTGCTGACCCGAGCGCTCGGCGAGGCGCTGGCGGAAGGCGGCGTCGAGCCGCGCGCTCGCGGCCGCCGCCTCGTCGCGCATGGCCGCCTGGCGGTCGGCGGGCTCCCCGAGCGCGAACCGCCGGAAGCCCGCGTCGAGGTGGCGGGCCGAGGCGGCGATCGCCTCGGCGAGCGCGCCGCGCAGCAGCGCCCCGGCGCCGCGCGGCCAGAACAGCACCCCCACGAGCAGGCTGATCGCGAAGCCGATCGACACGTCCTCGATGCGCACCACGCCCACCTCCCAGCCGGTGCGCTCGATGAGGTCGAAGATGATGAAGATCGCGACGGTGAACCCGGTCTGCCCGGCGGCGAACGAGATCGCCCGCGGCGCGTAGGCCGACAGCATCGCGGCGAACGGGAGCACGCACCACAGCGCGACGTCGTTGTCGCCGAGGAGGATCAGGATCGGCGCGCCGATGACCAGGCCGGCGGCGGTGCCCAGCAGCGCCTGCACGATCGAGGCGCCGGTGCTCAGCGCGCTGGAGCGCAGGACCGACAGGGCGCCGAGCACGACCCAGAACGCGTGCTGCACCTCGAGGACGTGGCCGACGAGCACGGCGGCGGCGAGGCCGATCGCGCCGCGCACGCTGTTGCGAAACCACACCGAGCGCACGCCCGCGTGCGCGGCCGCCATCCGGCCCGACGCGGCCAGCGCCACGCTCTGGCGGCGGATGAAGCCGGCCGCCGACATCTCGCGCCCGGTGGCGCCGCCGGCCACCATCGCGCGGTCGGCGACGTCGAGCGTCGCGTACGAGACGACGCGCGCCTCCCAGGCGCGCAGGACCGCCGCCCACATGCGTGGCGGGTCGGCGCGCAGCGCCGGGTCGTCGAGGCGGTCGACGAGCTCGTCGACGACCTGCGCGCGCACCCGCTCGAGCCCGGCGACGTCGGGCAGGTCGCGCGGCTGGCCCTCCACGAGCGCCGCGCTGTCGGTGAGCGCCGCGGCCGATCGGGCGCGCAGGTCGCGCTCGGCCGCCGTCGGCTCCAGCGGCACCGGCGGCCGCGGGATCCGCAGCAGGAGGGCGTGCAGCCAGGTGACCTCGCCGATGAGCTGCGCCAGCGCGCCCGTGGCGCCGGCGGGGCCGGTCGGCCGGAACGGCGTGGCGGCGAACCGCTCGTGCATCGCGTCGACGTGCGCGCTCACCTCGCGCTCGTCCTGCGGCGTGGGCTGCGGCGCGGACAGCAGCCGGGCGATGGCCCGCAGCGCCTCGGCGATCGCGCTGCGCAGCCGGTCGCGCGGGCGCGCGGCGAACAGCAGGAACGAGGCCGGGACGCAGGTCGCGCCGGCGATCGCCCAGCCCAGCAGCCGCGGCGGGATGTCGGCGGCCGAGCCCGACACCATCGCCGGCAGGATGAACGCCAGCAGCGCGGCCGAGCTCCCGGCCGCGATGTAGCCGTTCAGCACCCCCGCGAAGAGGATCGCGAAGCCGATGACCACCATGCCGACGGTGGCGGCCACCGTGTCCTGCGAGCAGAGGGTTCCGAGCGAGATCAGCCCGGCGCCCGCGACGAGCAGCGACAGGTAGGCGCCGATGCGCACGCCGGTCGGGCCGCCGAAGTCGACGAACAACAGGAGGGCGATGGCGCCGAACGCGCAGAACAGCGCGGTCTCCTCGTTGCCGGTCGCGATCCCGAGCGCGAACGTCGCCGGCAGCATGATCGCCGTGCGCAGCGCCAGGCGCAGGGCGAAGCCGCCCGGATCGGAGGGGCGCCAGCGCGCGATGCTCATGCGAGGTGGCGGACCACCGCGTCGGCGACCTGGCGGCCGCGGAGGGTGAGCACGACGCGGCCGTCGTCGGCGCGCAGCAGCCCGCCGGCCCGCAGGCGCTCCAGCGCGGCCGGGTCGCACAGGTCGCGGTCGAGGCCCTCGGCCAGGCGCGCCTCGAGCATCACCCGCTCCAGGCGCCGCTGCGCGGGCTCCAGCGTCTCGCGCTCCTGCGCGGGGGAGCGGCCCTCGCGCAGCGCGGCCGCGTAGCGGGCCGGGTGGGCCAGGTTCCACCAGCGGGTGCCGGCCAGGTGGCTGTGGGCGCCCGGGCCGATCCCCCACCAGTCGTGCGAGCGCCAGTAGCCGAGGTTGTGGCGGCAGCGGCCCCGCGGCTCGCGCGCCCAGTTGGACAGCTCGTACCAGCGCAGCCCGGCGTCGGACAGCAGCGCGTCGGCGGCCGCGTAGCGGTCGGCGAGGGTGTCGGGGTCCGGCGCGGGCCGCGCGCCGCGGCGCACCTGGGCGTGCAGGCGCGTGCCCGGCTCGACCGTCAGGGCGTAGGCGCTGACGTGGTCGGCGCCCGCCTCGAGCACCGCCTCCAGCGACGCCCGCCAGTCGTCGGCGCTCTCGCCCGGCGTGCCGTAGATGAGGTCGGCGCTGACGCCGTCGAAGCCGGCCGCGCGCGCCTCGCGGATCGCCTGCAGCGCCCGGCGCGGCCCGTGGCTGCGCTCCAGCGCGGCGAGCACGTGCTCGCGGACCGACTGCACGCCGAACGACATGCGCGTGACGCCCGCCGCGCGCAGGCCGTCGAGCGCGGCGGCGTCGACGCTGTCGGGGTTGGCCTCCACGGTGACCTCGGCGCCGGGCGCCAGCCCGAGCCGCGCGTCGATGCGGGCCAGCAGCGCCCCGATCTGCGCGGGCGTCAGCAGCGTCGGCGTGCCGCCGCCGAGGAACACGGTGGCGACCGGGCGCGCCGGCCCGTCGGCGTGCAGGACGCGCGCCGCCAGGTCGATCTCGGCCAGCGCCGCGTCGACGTAGGCGCCGCGATCCCCGGTCGTGTACGTGTTGAAGTCGCAGTAGCCGCAGCGTGACAGGCAGAACGGCACGTGCACGTAGACGCCCAGGGGGATCACGGGGCGACGTTATCGGCGCCGCGGCCGGAAGACCACGCGCACGACCTCGATCTGGCGCTGGCCGAAGCTGCCGCGGTACACCGGCCCGGCGCCGGCGGCCCAGTCGCCGATCCGCGGGTCGCGCTTGGGCCGCAGCCGCCGCGACACGTCCAGCACCGTGATGCCCGGCAGCGTCACCGAGCCGCCGGCGATCACCACGTGCAGGTCGCCGTCCCCGTCGGGGTCGACGCGCTCCATCGCGATGATGCGGCCCTGCGCGGCGCGGCAGTTGCCGGCGTCGGGCGGGCAGCGCGGCGCGGTCGCGGCCGCGCCGGCGGTCGGCGCGGCGAGCGCGAGGGTCGCGAGCAGCGCTTCCAGGGCCATCGCCGCCAGGGTAGGCGGCGACGGCCCCGGCTACCAGCCGCTCCAGGCCAGGCGCCTGCCGGGCGCGCGCAGGCCGAGCAGG